>JAEEGI010003727.1_pt1 | contig 36225 bp, 18 predicted proteins | sample 8958751 | NCBI WGS metagenome assembly JAEEGI01 (sample SAMN16246545, study PRJNA631951) | gut metagenome | biome: gut microbiome; feature: rumen; material: KS-attached | host: Bos | place: Iran: Karaj | collected 2018-10 | reverse complement strand
AACAAGGAGAAAAAGATACAGGGGACAACGCCGTACACGGACCTCACGGACTTCGGCGTCAAACTCGCAGAAATGACGCGCGAGGGCCTTGCCATGCGGTCCATCCGCTTCGACCGCGCCTACACGAGCCCCCTTCGACGCGCCGTCCACACCGCCGAAATAATCCTTGAAGGACAGTCTTGTCCGCTCGTCGCGGACAGCCGCCTCCGCGAAATGGGCTTCGGTTGCTATGAGGGTACGAAAATCGGCGAGGGTCTCTGGGCCGACGACAACATCCGCGCGATGTTCACCAATCCCGTGAACTACCGTCCGCCAGAGGGCGCGGAGACGTTTGAGTCCGTCGCAGAGCGGCTCAGGGACTTCCTTGACAACGAAATCAGGCCTCTTGAGAGCACATGCGAAAACATCCTCGCGATCAGCCACGGCGGCGCGATGCGCACCTTGGTCCGCCTCATGCTCGACATACCGCTCGCGGCCTACTGGAAAGGCCGCCAGCCCAATTGCTGCTCACACATTCTGTCGCTTGAACACGGGCGATTCACGCTTCTGGAGCAGTCCGCCGTCTTCTACGACACCACGCTCGCGGCCTCAGTCCCGTCGGTATGAGAAGCATGGAACCTACTTCTTCTTCCACACGGCGTACAGCTTCACTGTCTTGCCGTTGGTGACGAGGTTCTTGACGGCGGCCTTGTTCTTGTAGGCGACAGCGCCCTTCTTGGCAAGGGCCTTGGACTTCGCCCAGCCCTTGAACTTGTAGCCCTTCCGCTTGAACTTGTTCGCAGAAAGCTTCTTCTTCTTCCCGTAAGTGAATGTCTCCTCGGCCATCGTGCCAGTGACACCCTTGTACGTCCCGTAGAAAGCGACCTTGTAGGTCTTCTTCGCCCACTTCGCGTATAGCGTCGTCGTACCGCCGTCCGTGCGGAGGTTCTTCACGCTCTTCGCATTCTTGTATGCGACCGCGCCATTCTTCGACTTCGCCCATCCGATGAAAACGTAGCCCTTGCGGGTGAAGACATTCTTGCGCAGCTTCGCAGCTGTTCCGTACTTGAACGTCTGCGCCGCCATCTTCTTGCCCTTAGGCAACTTCCCGCCGTTGGCTGAAAACTTCACCTTGTACCACGAAACGGCCCACTGCGCGTAAAGCGTGACGCTCCCATTGGCGTCAACAAGATTCTTCACGGAAGCCTTGTCGGCGTAGGCGACCGATCCGTTCGCGCTCCGAGCCCATCCCATGAAGGTGCGTCCATTACGTTTGAATGTATTTACGGGGAGCGTTACCATGTCATTGGCGAATATCTTAATTGGAGCCATAAGGCCCGTACCGCCGTTGGAGGCAAAAAAGACTGTGCCTGGTTCGAGGATGTCGAAATCCCAATTTTGATATACGTCCCTGAGGCCATCGCTTATCGTAGCTTCAATGTAATATTGGCCTCCGGCCAAACCTAAAGCGCTTGGAGAAAAGGCCACGGTTCCGTTGGCCTGAGGATAAAGATCGCAAATCGGATTGTAAGACCAGCCTATTAGGAAGCCTGCCGCATCGTATTCTCCGGGCACGAGCTCATACAATTTCCACGAAACGGCAATGTCATCGCCGTCGGGATCGGCTGCCGATACAGAAAACACCTGTGTCTGTCCTACGCTCATCTCGCAGAATACGGCAGAGTCTGGGCTATGGGCGTTGATTACGGGTCTGTGATTTGGATCTTCTGATACCGACAACGTAATCATGACAGTGGCTTTGGCTCCGACAGCATCGACGACAAGGACATCGAATGTGTAAGTTCCCATGTCGGCCGATGTCGGCCAGCCATACAGTTCGCCATCAGATTCCAGCGACAGGCCACATGGCAGTTCCGCGCCTTCGGCCAGACTCCAGGAATACGGAGATACGCCGCCGCTGGCGGACAAATAGGCGTACCACAAGTCACCGTTGTCGCCTTCGACAAAGACCGGGATGTTTGTCGTCTCAACCAGCGGTGGTTCAGGCTCGCCTACAACAACGATCCAGCTGCTGTATGCTGTTCTCGCGCCGTCTCCAACGGCGACCTCTATTCCATATCGACCGTCCGTCAATTCCAGGCTTTCCGGAGAGAATAGGGCGGATTTGCCCTGCTGTTGCTCAAGATCGATTATCCAACGCCATACGTCATACCCGTACGCCTCGTCGTACTCGATCTTGTAAATGGACCATTCGTATGTCATGGCGTCACCATCCGGATCGTGCGCCTCCACGGAGAAGTCAGCGGTTTCACCGGAGTGGATTACAACGCCTTCCGCCTCCGGAAGGCAAGAGTCGATTACCGGCCTGTGGTTCTGATCCTCGGATACCGTCAATGTTATTGTCTCGGTGGCATTGGTTCCAAGAGCATCGGTGACGATGACGGCGAAAGTATAGGTGCCGATGTCGGCCGATGTCGGCCAGCCATACAGTTCGCCATCGTTGTCAAGCACGAGATCTCCCGGAAGCTCCGCCCCCGCGGCCAAACTCCAGGAATACGGCGCCACGCCGCCAATGGCGGACAAATAGACGTTCCACCAGTCACCGCCCTCGCCTTCGACCAAAGCCGTGACGCATGGCGTCTCCACGGCGAGTGGTTCCGGTTCGCCGACCTGGACCATCCAACTTCCGTATGTCGTCCTCGCCCCGTCTCCCACGGCAACATCCAGTCCATATCGGCCATTCGCCAAATTTAGATCGTCCGGGGAGAACAGGACAGTTCCGTCAGACCGTGGCACAAGATCGGCAACCCATTCCCATTCATAATCCTCCTTCTCATCGTTGTACACGACCTGGTACAGTGACCATGCGTACGTCATGGCGTCACCATCCGGATCGTGCGCCTCCACGGAGAAGTCAACTGTTTCGCCGGAACGGACTACCACGACTTCGGCATCGGGGCTGCAGGAGTCGATCACCGGCCGGGAATTCGCATCTTCTTCGATTCGCAGCGTGAGCGTGGCCACAGCCTCGGTTCCAATGGCATCGGTCACGACGACATTGAACTCGTTGGTGCCGATGTCGGCCGATGTCGGCCAGCCATACAGCTCGCCATCGTTGTCAAGCACGAGATCTCCCGGCAACTCCGCCCCCTCGGCCAGACTCCAGGAATACGGCGCCACGCCACCGCTGGCGGACAAATAGGTGTTCCACCAGTCACCGCCCTCGCCTTCGACTGGAGCCGTTACGCAGGTGGTGTCAACTGCAAGCGCATCAAGCGTTCCAACGACAACGATCCAGCTGCAGTACGTCGTTCTCGCACCGTCTCCCACGACTACTTCAAGGCCATATTGGCCGTCCGCTAATTCCAGGTTTTCCGGAGAGAACCGGATCGTCTCGTCAGCCTGCGGCCAAGGGTCGGCAATCCATGTCCAGTCATAATACCCTTTCTCTTCGTCGTACACGACCTGGTACAGCGACCATTCGTATGTCATGGCGTCCCCATCCGGATCATGCGCCTCTACGGAAAAGTCAGCGGTTTCACCGGAGGGGACTACAACGGCTTCAGCGTCAGGACGGCATGTGTCGATTACCGGCCTGTGGTTCTGGTCCTCGGATACCGTCAATGTTATTGTCTCGGCGGCATTGGTTCCAAGGGCATCGGTAACGACGACGACGAAAGAATAGGTGCCAATATCGGCCGATGTCGGCCAGCCATACAGCTCGCCATCTGGTTCCAGCGACAGGCCACATGGCAGTTCAGAACCTTCGGCCAGACTCCAGGAATACGGCGCCACGCCACCGCTGGCGGACAAATAGGCGCTCCACCAGTCACCATTGTCGCCTTCGACCAAGGCCGTGACGCCGGGTGTCTTGACTAAAAGTGCTTCGGGGTCGCCCACGATAACGGTCCAACTGTTGTACGTGGTTCTTGCACCATCTCCCACGGCAACCTCGATCCCATATCGGCCGTCCGCAAGATTCAGGCTTTCGGGAGAGAACAGAATCGTCCCGTCCGCCTGCTGTTCAAGGTTGGTAATCGTCTGCCAGTCGTAATAGTCGTCCTCCTCATTGTACTCGACTTCGTACAGCGACCACACGTTTGTCAATGCGTCGCCGTCCGGGTCGTGCGCCTCTACGGAGAAGCGCGCGTTCTCCCCCGGGCGAACAACTATGGCATCCGCCCCGGGACTACAGGAGTCAATTACCGGACGGTGGTTCGGGTCATCGGAAATTGTCAGCGCAATCGTTGCGGTGGCATTGGTTCCAAATGCATCGGTGACGACGACGCCTAACGAATGCCCCCCAAAGTCGTCGGTGCTCAAATTGCCCCAAAGCCACCCGTTGGCGTAAAGCCATAGCCCACCAGGGAGTTCCGCCCTGTCAGCCAGGCTCCACGAATAGTTCCCGGCGCCGCCGCTTGCGGAAAGCCTGTATTCCCAGTGTTCGCCATCGTCTTCAATAAGGGCGGTGACGTTTGTCGTATCCATGGCAAGAGGCGCGGGGACGAAGTACTTCCAGTTGAGAACAACGTTGCCGCTTCCCGAATACCCGGCCACGGCAATGCTATAGGCCGTTCCCCCTGCGGCCTCAAAGACACATCTTGAGGATTTGCCCACGCTTGCTTCGTAATCGTCATTGGAATGCAATTCCACGAGGGACTCGAGCGACGCGCCGGAATACACCGCCATGACTGTGTCAAAATCGCTGCCGTCGGTGTTGAAGGCGACACAGCCGTCAGCGGGGGCCGTCCAGCGCCACCACACCGATCCTGTTGTGCTGTCGGCATGCTCGGGCTCGCCATTCTCCCGCGTAGCGACAATGGTTGAGCTGTTTGTCGTCCCCGATTCCCCGGAAATGAGACAGGCATCGGCGAAGTCGTCGTTGGAGGGCGAAGAGGGGTCCCTGGCCTCGGCAATGTTGAATGAGAAAAATGCGCATAGCGCAACGATTGGCAGTTGCCTCATGGCTGTTGGCCTTTCAAAGTATGGTTATTCTGGCGTCCACGTTATCCCATAGATCCAGGCGCAATCCCTCCCTCTGGAATAGGAGACGTCCTTGGCGTATTCCCACATTAACGTGTGGGTCCCTCCTTCGAAATCCCGTTCCCCGCTGTCGCCTTTGTTTCCGCTGATCTCGTCAATTTTCTCTCTATCCAGATACACGGTTAACTTGTCATAGCCATTTTCAGAAGAGACATTGTATGAGAATCTTAAACGGCCTTTTCCGCTGAAGGTCGCCTTTATCCATGATTTCTGGAGATCTCTTATTGTTCCGCTTCGCGCAACAGTTCTCCCGTCAATTTTGGCTTTCTTCCATTTGGCGTTCCCGCCCGTGGAAAAAGTGACGGAGCCATCTGGCGAAAGGAATGACAAGCTATTTCCCCAGACGGCATAGAGCTTAACGGTTTTGCCGTTGGCGACGAGGTTCTTGACGGCCTGCTTGTTCTTGTAGGCGACCTTGCCCTTCTTTGCCAAGGCTTTGCTAGTTGCCCAGCCCCTGAAGACGCAGCCGCTACGTTTGAACTTGTTGGCCGACAACTTCTTCGCCTTGCCGTAAGTAAAGGTCTGGACGGACATCTTCCCTTTGCCGCCGTTGGCGTAGAACTTGACCTTGTAGGTCTTCTTGGCCCAGACGGCGTAGAGTGTGATGCGTCCACCTGGAGAGGTCAGATTTTTCGCGGAGGCGCCATTGGCATAAACGGCTGGACCTCCGTTGCTCGTCGCCCATCCAACAAACACATGGCCATCGCATGTGAAGGCATTGGCGGGAAGTGTGACATTGGCCCCATAGGCGAAGGATCTGGCGGCCATTGTCCCATAGCCACCACTGGCGTTGAAGACAACTGTATATGCGCTGGGCGTCCATTGCGCATAAAGGGTGGTGTTTGACGCCTTGTCCCAAGAGCGCATGCTGGAACCTGAGGAAGAGTAATACTGAGTTCCCGCCCCATTGGGACTGCTGAAATAGCCGCCAAACGAATAGCCCGAACGCGTGGGACGCGACACGGCGGGCATGGCGGCTCCATAGGTCGCGGCAACCGCAGTCGTGCCACCAGTTCCACTACGCTTGTCAAAGGAGACGGTGTACTTGTTGGCAGTCCACTGGGCGTGTAGCGTTGTCGCCGCTGAGACGACATCGCCTACCTCAACCTTGGTTCCGCCCGAAGAGGATGTATACCATCCCTTGAATGTGTAACCGGGCTTAACCGGGGCGCTTGGAAAAGCGCCATAGGCAAAGCCTTGGTAATGCGTTTGCGTTGCAGAAGATGGGAATCCCCCTTCGGCATTGTACGTGACCGTCACGGCCGGTCGGACGAGGAATCTCACGGAACGGTTACTTGCGGTTGTGTGTACCAGCGTGTAATAACCTGAAGCCGTAGGCGTCCACCCAAATTGTCCTTCCTGGGTTCCAGACTTGGAAAGAACCGTTTTAGTTGTTCCAGACGGGGATGTTTCGGTAATGCGTACGCTAGACGCTTCCGGCGAGTCCCACTTGGTGCTGTATGCAATGGACTGCGTCTTACCTGTTTCCACTACGATAGGCGATGTATTTTTCGTGCGAAGATGGAACGACGGACTGCTAACCGAAAAGGTCGAGGCGCTGGAATCCTTCGGCGAAGACAAAAGAAAGACTCCAACTACGGTAATGCAAAAAAGACGCTTGGAAAGACACTGGACGACATGAAGCTGGTACATGGTTTTTCCTCCTTTACTTCTTCGGATAGGCTTTGTAGAATGCGGAGTTCTTGAATGCGCTTTCGTTCAAGTGGTCGGCAAGATTCCATTTTACCCAATCGCCGACACCTTCCGAGTTGGCCGCGCGCACATAGACACGTTCCTGATAGCGATACGCAAATGCCCATCCAATAGTGGCTTTTCTAGGACTGGCAGAGGCCGAAATGGAGAAGATGTCGTAACTGCCTGTTCCATTGACAACCGCATCCATACTTTTCCATCTACCGGAATGATCTCCGGACATATAATCATAACGAGTGGCCCCTGAAACAGACCCGTCAATAACAAGATCTATATGTGGTCGATCCTTGTGCCCAGGTCGCCAATTCTCGAAGTGGAACGATGGGGTTCCCAGTTTATTCCTCCATCCGCTCACGGCTGATGAATTTAGTTTTCCGACGTAGGAGACCGAAGATATTTCAGCTATCGGCTCCACCCAGTAATAGTAATACTTCTTCAACTTGACAGCTGATGTGTCAACATACGATTGCGACGTTGTGGTCGCGAGAAGCGACTTCGTGGACACGGACGAGGAGGTCGAACGGTAGATTTTGTATTTTGTCGCCCCTGCCGGCCCCGTCCACGAAAGATGAACGCCGTCATAGTGGGTTCCGGACGAAGCGGAAAGGCCAGAAACGGCACCAAGTGATTTTTTCCATCCGCCTCCTGAAACGGATAACTCGCCTTCGAACTTAACCGTTCCCGCAGATGTTCTGGCAATCGGCCGAATCCAGTAGTAATAGTATTTCTTATCGGCCACCGCAGAGGAATCGACATAGCTTCTGCCCGTTGTCGTGGTCAACAGCGATTTCGCGGAAGTCGAAGAAGATGAATCGGATCGATACACGCGGTAGTGGGTTGCGTACGACACGGCGTTCCACGAGACGTGGACTCCATCCAAATAGGTGCCGGCCGAGGCAGACACCCCTGTGACGTTGGCCAGCGCCTTAGCGGTCGTCACGTTGAATCGAATGGAGAAGTTTTCGATGTCCGCGTTGGGCACATCCTTCGCCGCGTTCCACGTAATCCGGTGTTTCCCGGGACTCACGCGGGCTAGGGTTTCGTCGCTAGTGAGAGATTGGACGACATACGTGTCGCTTGATTCTGCATCAACGCCGGAAAGACCGATGGACAGGACTGTGTTCTTGTCAATGACGGCGGCTTCGAAATCGATGTCCACCTTGCCTTCCCAAGGCCAGCGGGGAAGGACGGACACTCTGCGAATTGCCCCATCGCCAACCTTCGACATGTTCAAGAATCGGGCACGAGAAAAACTTTCCGTCAAGGAAGAAACCCGCAACGGGGTGATGGCGGCTCCGGTCGCGTCCGTTGCCACGATTGTCGCCGTCCCCGCCGTTGCCTCGGCGGAAACGACGAGTCCCTCCTGGAAATCCCCGCAGGCCAGAAGATCGAGATAATAGACCCCAGGTGCCTCCTCGGTCATGGATACGTCGCGGTATTGTCCATCGACACGGCAACGGGCGGAGACCCGCGCCCCGCGTACAAGTCCGCCCTTCTTCAATGTGGCGCGGATGGCATTCTCACCCGAATAGACGGCCAAGGACAATGACGGGGCGCTTTCCGCAGCCGCCGCCGGCGTGGTGACCATGATGGAAATCCGTCCATCGGCGGAAGCGGTAGATGTTTTTACGAAATCCAAAGACCATGTGCCAGAAGTCGGATTTTCGACATCGAACGTGTATGTGCTTCCCGTTCCGTCTTCCCGAACTGTTCCTGTACATGGCTCCCCGGTCGTCTGGTTACGAAGGGTTACGGTATATCCTTTGGCAACTGAGGACACAATATGAATTGGCTTCGCCGAGGAATCGACCTTGAAAGTCTTGCTAGCTAGGACGCCCTGCCCGGTCGTCGTCGGATTGGGAAGCGCTGAGAACGTCCCTTCCCAATCCAGGATCTCCGCCTTGTTGAGGATGTCGGCTACAGTCCGCTCAAAAGCCTGGTCCAAGTCGGCGGCGGAGTCTCCGCTTTCAAAGTGGCTTCCCCTCGTCCCCTTCGCGACATCGGCCAGGGTCTTCGCGTCCGCAGCTTTACCATAGGCAATGGCGTTGAATGATACGCCAGCCTCGTTGCAAGCCTGAATGAAGGAGTCCTTGTTATTTTTGAAATTGTCATCCTCCCCGTCCGTTAGCAGAATCATGCTGCGGACAGCGGTTTTCCCGGAATCTGCGGACAGGATGTGGGACAACATCTTGTTGCCGGCGGCCAAGATATCCGTTCCGCCCGATGCAAAAAGCGTTCCGATCAACTCCTTGATGTCCCTACGGTTGCTCGTTCCATTCGAGTTGTCTTTTATTTCGACAAAAGGCTGAACTAACTTCGGCGAACTTTCGAACCTCATGATTTCAACAATGGTCCCGGCCGGAAGTGTGTCTATCGTCCGTTGGGCGCTGGCAATAGCATTCTCGATACGACCATAATTGCTCATGGAACCAGAACAATCGATGCAGATGCCAACCATGAGACGGGTCGGAGGCGTGATTCGCAAAAGCGTCGTCCGATTCCAAAGAACTTCCACCCCGCGGTATGTAAATCCTGCATTGGAATTAGCCGGAGCAAGGAACTCAATGTCGTAAAAACCGCGGTCAAACCCCTTGAAAGTCGAGGATGCGTCGGTTTGGGTTGTCAGCAATGCGATTCCCTTCTGCATTGAGGTTCCACCCCCGCTGAATACATTTCCGATGGTGTGCCACATTTCGCCGTGATGCTCGTAAAAGTCAACATCCTCTCCGGAAGACTTCTTGACGGAGGCGATCATCCTTCCCGGCCATGAAATTGGATTGCCATTGGAATCGACGACCTGCAGGAAGATCGCTCCGCCCTCGGATGGTACGCTTGCTCCGCATTCCGACTGGGAAAGGACAGTTCCTTCTTCCAGATACTGCTTTGTAGCCCTCCAGACGGGATCCTCATTGTTGGGACAATCGTAAATGCTGGTACCTGGGAAAAACATGCCATGAGATTTATTAACGAATAATACTTCTTTTGCCCATTCCAATCCGAGAGCGGCTGACCACTGGTTAACTAGTCCGTCATATCTCCCAGAACCTGTGTTGCCATGTGATACGCCCGCAATGCACAGGAGGTTTTTAATCCGGACTTTTGAATTCGCATGCCAAGCCCAATTCAAGTTCCAGAGAAACTCCGAACCATACTTCATGTCTTCAGCGGCTTCCCCCTCATCTCGAAACTGTCCAAAATGGGGGGTTGCCAAATCGACGACACGGCCGATCCTGTCCCGACGCGAGGGCTTGTCTATGAGCATTTGCCGCAGGACAAGTCCTCCCATACTATGGACGACGAAATCAAAATTTGCCCCCTTCTTTTTATCCAGCAATGCGTCAACCTCTTTACCGACCTTCTCCGCATAAAATGGCACCGTTTTTCGTCCGTCCTCCCAGTAAGACAACGCGTGGAGATTCGTTATGGACCAACCCGCATTAACCATAAGATTTATCATGTCGGACCAAATAGTATCATCGCTCCGCCACCCGTGCAGGAAGATAACGGGATTGTGTTTTGCCGCCACAGCTTGGCCGGCGAAGAGGAACAATGCAGCGAGGAGTGCGGCGAGTTTCCCGATTGCCGAGTGTTTCGATCGATTAGTCATACTTCTGTCCTTTGGGTTCTCGCCGCTCACGTTCCAAGCGACGACCGCTTTGCAGCGTCGCAAAAATATCATGCCGTCAGAACTTCCCTGACAGCGATATAATTATGACACAGATCGCCCGTGTACGTCAATTTTATTTATATCCTATTGAATAAATGGGCCAATGAAGCGCCGGCAGTCGCAATGCGGGATGTCGGGCACCATGGCGGTAGTGCCAGGCGTGGTGTCTGGTCGTGTCTGCGTTGATAAGTCAAGGGAATGTTACAAGTCTAATTTCGGACGGCATGAAGTTTGCTACAATGGAAGTTTGCTACAATGGAAATGGTTAACCAAGAGGTGACAATCATGGCAAAAGCTGATCTTCTTTTTCTAAACAACAAGGCGATGGAGGCCTGCGGCGTCCTCGACATGCGCGAGGCCATCAAGGACGTCGAGGCGACATACGTGCTGACCGAGAAAGGCGACGTCATCCTTCCCGGCAAACTTGTGACCCGCTGGGGCACGACGCCGGAGGACGAGAACCGCCTCGGGCGAATCAACGCCATGCCCGGCTACATCGGCGGCGACTACAACATGGCCGGCATCAAGTGGATTGGAAGCGGCCCGCAGAACTACAAGCGCGGCCTGCCAAGGGCCAGCGTCACCGTCATCCTGAACGACCCCGACACCAAGCTGCCCGTCTGCATCGCTGACGGCACGGCAGTGAGCGCCAAGCGCACGGGCGCATCCGGCGGAATCGCGGCGAGGGAGCTCTCCGTCCGCGACGCGGCCGTCATGCTGGTTTGCGGAGCGGGGGCGCAGGCCAGAACGCAGCTTGAGGCCATCAAGCTGACGAAGCCAACACTTCGCAAGGTCTTCGTCTACGACATCCGCCCCGCAAGTACCGCCGCGTTCATCAAGGAGATGGAGCCGATGTACCCCGACATCGAATTCGTCGCCACGGACACCCCCGAAACGGGCGCAAGGGAGGCCGACATCATCGACTGCGTGACGCTTGCCGACTCGCCGATCATCGAGGCCGGCTGGATCAAGCCCGGCGCACTGCTCATGAACATGGCCGACTTCGAGATGACGTACGACTGCGTCAGGAAGTCGAGCAAGATCGTGGTGGACAACTGGGAGAACGTCAAGCACCGCATGATCAGCACCGTCGCCTTGATGGCGCGTGACGGCCTCATCAAGGACGAGGACATCCATGCGGAAATGGGCCAGATCCTGCTCGGCAAGAAGGCCCCCCGCGAGACGGACGACGAAATCATCTACTTCAACGCCGTCGGCTCCGGCCTCATGGACATCGCCGTCGTGACCCGATGCTACCGCAAGGCGCAAAAGGAAGGGCTGGGCGTCCTGCTCCCGTACTGGGAGTGACCTCGGCCATTTTTGAAAACAAGACAAGAAAGGGCAAGCCATGAAGAAGTGCATTTGCACATCCGCCGTCGTATCATTGGCGCTCGCGCTGGGAATAGCCGGGTGCGCCACGATGGAATCCGAAACACCCGATGCCGCGAGTTCGGCCCCGCGCCTGAAGTTCGGCGCGGACGGCACGTTCGCCGTGCTGCACATTACCGACATCCAGGACTTCGCCAAGTTTCCGCCACGTCCGGCCGCCGTGCTTCGCGCCTCAATCGCCGCGACCAGACCGCAGCTTGTCATCTTCACTGGCGACAACGTTGACAGCGGGGGGAACGGCACCAACGACTTCCCCAAGGCGATGGAACCGGTTCTCGACATCTTCCGCGAGTTCAACGTCCCGTTCTGCGTGACCTTCGGCAACCACGACTCCGAGAGGGGTGGCGCCGGCTTGCTGACGCGGCAGGCGCAGTACGACTGGTTCAAGGAACATGGCGGAGACCTCTTCGTGGACCATGACGTGCCGGAACTCACGGGCGTCGGCAGCGGGGCGGTCGATCTCGTCGTCCGCCGCGCGCGAAAGCCTTCCTTCAGGCTCTTCGTCATGGACTCCGGTTCATACGCGAAGGGCGGGGGCTACGACGGCTGCCACGCCGACCAGATCGCATGGTACGAGCGCTTCGCGACGGACGGCGTCCCGCACCTCTGGTTCCAGCACATCATCGTTCCCGACGCCAACGACACCGGCATCTTCCGCGCCGTGGTGGCTGGCGAAAAGGGCGGGATTGAAATGCCCGTTCGCGGCGCGAAGGTCCGCGCCGTCCCGGCCGACGGCGTCCGCGGCGCGCTCAAGGAACACACATGTCCGCCGCGCTGGGGCGCCTACCGCGACGCGGATCATACGAACGAGGGCCGCACACTCTACGACGCATGGCGCGCCAACGGACACATGGTCGGAGCATACTTCGGCCACGACCACATGAACACGTTCGACGGCATCGACGAGAACGGCATCCGCATGGGATCCACAAAGGCTCTGACGTTGCGCTCCTACAATGACAACAATCCGGGCCTGCGTCTCTTCGTCATACACCCCGACGGAACGTTCGAAACCGAGATTGGCTCCGAGAAGCAGCCGTTCCCAACGGCCGAAGACGGCACCCCGTACCGGCCGGCGCCGCAGCCCCTCCCGCGCGCCGCGGCAGACGCACGATAATTCAGCAGCCAACAGCCAGTATTCAGCCGCCAGCAACCAGTAACCGACAGTCGTTTTTTAGCGCATGCGCGCGCGATGGCGCGATTTATGCTACGGAGTGTAGCATAATGAAGAAAATCCTTATTTTACTGCTTTTTACCGTATGCGGCGCGGTTCTTGCCGCGGACGCGTGGGTCGACCGCATCGCGGGCATTTCGCCCGACACCTATGTCGACTTTCCCGTCCGCGCCGGCGGCGCCGTGGAAGTCGTCGTCTCCAACGACTGCGCCGACGCCTCCGCCCGTCTAAAGCCGTTGCGCCTCAAGGCCCCCGAAAACGGGGAGGGCACCGTCCTCCTTGGATTCCGCCGCTACCGCGGCCGTCTCTCGCTCTATCTCGACGGCCGTCTCGTGCATTCCGACTCCGATCTTCCGGGCCTCATTCACCTCCTGGTCTCCGCCGAGTCGCTGCCCGAAGACCGGGGCGACGCATACGTCCAGAGCCTCGCCCCATTCGCCTTCGCCGACGCCTTCATGGTCGCCGAAGGAGACAAGACCGGCCTCCAGAGCTGGGAGAAGCTCGCAGGCGACTGGACGCTCCATGCCGTTACGGGGCGCACGGTCCGCGCTGACGACAAGGGCAAGCTCTCGCGTTTCCCGACGCAGGCGCGCAGCCCGAACTTCTACTGTCTCAACGGCTTCGGCGCCCACGCCCTCATAACGGCTGGCGAAGCCTTCCACAGCCACTACTCAATCCGTGCCTCGCTCCATGAGAACGGAGGTACGAACGGCATAGCCTTCCTCGTCTCCGAGGAGGGATCCGGCTACACCTTCACGGCCCAGCCGAATCCGCGCACGGGACGCCTTGACTTCGTCCTCCGCTCCGGATGTGTCGCCGGCGAATCGGCCGGCGATTTCGTGGCAGGGGCCGAAACGGAACTTACGCCCGGCCAGTGGTACATGCTCGAGGCGAAGCTCACCGAAGACGAGGTCATCTGCTACGTCGACGACGTCGCAGTCGTACGCAAGGCGCTCGCCTTGCCCGCCGGCGGCCGTTTCGGCCTTTACTGCAACACCCTCGAGGCGCATCCCGCCCGTTTCGACGACGTCGTGGCGGAGACTTGGAGCGGCGTGGACTTCGCCCTCGCCGACGACAAACCCAACCGAGGCGACACGGCCGCGTTCGGCGCCACCAACGACCCGCCCGCCTCAATATCCCTCCGCGCCTCCATCCCAGCCGGCCGCCACGCAGAACTCCAGCTTGGTGACGACGGACAGGGAACAGGTCCCGCCTGGCGCCTTCTGTGCGAAAGCGTAGTCGAAGAGGGCCCGCGTCTCCGCGTGAGCCTGGTCGGGCGGACGGCCGAAGGTCTGTCCGTAACAAATGACACTTGGCTCTCCGACATTCTTCCCGCCCAAACCGGAGCCGAATCCGAAGCGCGCGAGTTCTCCTTGGACGCGACTACACCCGGCATCGTAGCTGGACGCGTCGACAACGTCACCGTCGTTCTTGCGCATGTGACTCGGCCGCCGGTGGGGCGCGCCGGATACGTCACGGACATGACCCCAGGAAGCCGCCGCGGCGGCTTCCTGGGTTATCCGTCCGTGACACGCGAGCCATCGCCGTACACCGACCGCTTCGAGAAGAACAAGATATTCGTCGCCGACCAGTTCATGCGCCACTGGGCCTCCACGGCGGGACAGTGGCTTACCTACACGAACGGAACCGCATGGTACAAGGACGACGTCCTCAACCGCGTCTCCCTCTCCTTCCCCACCATTGACGGCCTCGACCTTAGACTGGGCGTCCCCGAAACCGACCTGCGCGAAGACGGCCGCCCGGAATCCACTTTCATCTGCGACATCCGCGTTGTCTGCGCCGACGGCAAACTCTCAATTCTCGACTCCGTCGCCACCAACGCCGTCCCGCTCTTCACCCTGGGCTATCCTCCTGCGCAGATGGTCGGCGAAAACGGGGATCTCAACGCCACGAACTCGGTGACGCTCCGCTTCGACGGACACCGCCTCGCCTTCTCGTCCGCGACAGGGACCGTCTTTACTTGCTCCATCCCCTACCCCCACACGGGCCGCCGGATGTACTTCGCCAAGCACCCGAACTTCTACCTCGGCAATGTCCTCGTCCACCGCGAACCGGTGCTCGACTGCCTTTTCGATGAATCCCTCCACGACTGGACGATCAACGGCGGCACATGGGAGATCATCAACCGCTTCCAGTGCTACCCGGACTGGTCGCACATGGACGGCGAAAACCCGGACTCGGTCGCCGCGCTCTGGTCGAAGTACGAAATCGGCGGCGACTTCTGCGCGACGTTCGTGTGCGGCATGCGCCACGGCGGCCCCTGGTACGACCGCGTCGGCGACTTCAACCTCACGCTTTTCAACAAAGCGACCACCCCGTCGGAAGGCTACACGCTGAAGGTCACGGACTGGGACCCCAACAACTCCCAGCGCTGGTCGCGCCTCTTCCGCAACGGCAAGCTCGTCGTCAAGACCGATGTCAAGGCCGCGCCGCGCCGCCGAGAGGGCAACGTCCGCACCGGTTACGAACCGCTCGTCGCCAAGGGACGCGACGTGCACGGAGCGTGGTACACCGTGAAGTTCCGCAAGCTCGGCAACCACCTCGAGGCATTCTTCGACAACCTCCCGCTCCTCTCGGCCGAAGATCCCGAGCCGCTCGCAGGCGGAGGTCTCGGCATCTGGACGTACCGCAGTTCGATGGTCGTGGCCCGCGTCCGTGTCACGGCCGAGCGCATAGCCCCGTGCCGCTTCGCCTTCAAGCCCCTTGAAGCGGCCCCGTCCGGGAATCCGCCCGCCCAGTCGCCGCTCGCGGGCCTGGCAAACATCTCGTTCAACGACGTCCCCGCCGATTTGCTCCGCCCCGAACTCTGGCACGCGGCCGATGACGTCAGCAGTCCGGAAATCACCTTCGGCGAGGAGAGCGACGAAACGGTGATGACGGTCAACTCAATCCACGGCTCGGGCTCTTTCCTTGCGGCGCCGATACTGCCCGAAACAACAGTCGACCAGCTCGCCGGATGGACCTTCGAGGTCGCCCGCTCCCCCGACGCGCAGTTCAACTTCGTCTTCTCCCTCGCCGGCCAGGGCTACACAAACGGCTATTCGCATGTCATCTGCGGCAGCGACGAGCATCGCGGCCCCCGCTCCATCATCGGGCAGTCGCCGGCTCCGGAACCTACGGAACCCGGCGCCCGCAAGAAGGTCTGGACGCCAATCACCGTCTGGATTCCGGCCACCGGCAACGACCCGCGCATTGAAAAAGTCATCTGCGAAGGCTTCGGCAACCTGCAGCCGAGCGACATCCAGCAGGGACTCCATGGCAACGGCCCCGGCGCCTGGTACGCCGTCCGCCGCCTCCACCCGATCTACCGCGGCGCGCCTTCCCCGGACAACTCCGGCGACAACACCGCCGCCTTCTCCGCCGACATAACCCGCGCGTTCGACAAGGGCAAGGCCGCCCGCCTGAACTCATACAAGGTCTCGTCCTCGGTCTGCAAGACGCGCCCGACAATCTACTGGACGCTTCCGCCAGCCGACAATCCCGGACTGATCGCGACGGTTCTCGCCGCGCCGACAAACGCCATCCGCATCTCCTCCTCGCTTGAATGGCCCAATCCGATAATCTGCGTGTCCAACGTCACGGTAAACGGCGCCGCAGTCCCGCACGCATACGTCAGGGACAGCGCCCTCATCATTCCCTACGCGCGTCCCTTCAATCCGTTCGCATCGTCCATCGTCAAGGTCTCCTTCGCCACGGAAAACGGCCGCCCCTTCACGCAGATGATCCAGTCCTCCGCATTCGCGCGGCCCAGTGGAACGCCCGAGCGCGCACCCGTGGTCACCGGCGTGCATTTCCCGCCATCGATTGCCGCCTCCTACGAGAATTTCGAGTCGCGGACAACGGCCATAAAGCCATTCACCCGCGAAAACACCAAGCGCGAGCTGCGCTACGGCGACGGCACCCAGTCCACATACATCCACTTCCACAACGCCGGACGCAACTCCCGCCTCTCCGGCACTTTCGCCAGCCAGTTCGACGTTGCGCGCACCCCGCTCCTCCAGTTCCGCTACCGGGGCGACGACATGGCGCTGGTAAACATCTCCCCCCGCCAGAACACCTTCTTCCACTTCTCCGACAACTACGGCGGACAGGAGCGCCCCGCCAAGCTCGATGACGAGTGGCACACGGCCTTCTGCAGGCTTACGGCGGTCGATTTCGAGACACGGCCGAACATGATCTTCCAGAAGTCGCAGAACCAGCTCTTCTTCACATCCAGCCACATCTCCGTTCCCGGCATCCCCCAGTACCACATCAACCAGACAGGTCTTTTCAGCTATTTCGACATCGATGACGTCGCGCTCGGCCCCGCAATCGGCCCCGCCAACACCAACGACTTCTGCTTCAGCGCCACCTTCGACGCGCCAGACGGACTCGGCAAGGCGCAGTACGCCGTCATATCAGGCGACGCCCCATACGACGCCCGTCCCGAAAACGAACGCGACGCAATCGCCTGGACCGACTTCGACCCGGCGGACACCAACGGCATTGCACCGCCGATTGGCAAACTCGCCAACGGCATGCACCATCTGCTTGTGCGCGGCCTGTCGCCCGGCGGCTCGCAGTCGGCCGTCGCGGACATCCCGTTCATCTACGACGTCCTCCCGCCCGAACTCTCCTTTGTGCTCTCAACCAACTCCCCGGCCGGCCCCAACGAAGCCATGCTGACAACCACCGTCAATTGCGGACCACTCGGCGCGGCCCCGGTGTTCACAAACGCCCTCTTCACCGCGAACGGGACAAGGCTTCAGCCCTATTATTCCGGCACCGTCAGCGGAAGGTCCGACAACAGCATTTCCTACGGCATGAAGTGGCCGTATATTGCGCGAAACATAATCCAGGCCTGCACCAACGGCGCCACAATTCGCTTCCGCGTGGAGAACATCGCAGACGGCGCCGGCAATGTCGCCCCGTCCGTCGAAACGACCTACACGCTTGATTACTCCAGTGACAAGACGCCTCCGGTGGGCAACCCGTCCCTCTACAGTGTAGGCGTATTCTACGGCAAGGGCAACATCCCGACCCGAGAGGCCTTCTTCACGCAATTTGCCCCAGGACTTGAGGCCGGGCGCGTCGTGGTCACGAACTCCACCAGCGGACTGAGCCAATCGTTCCTCAAGCTCAAAGTGGCCGGTGATCCTAACAAAAAGGACGCGCCGCAACGCACCGCCAGTCTGCAGTTCCAGAACTGGATTGCGCCCACAAACCGCTGGCTCATGCTCCGCGCAAGGGTGCCGGAGAATACGCCGGCGCCGACGGGCGTAGTGTTCCGGCTCGCCTTCATGGTCAACGCCACTCCAAAGGTGGCCAAGACCCCGGCCAAAAACAACCGGTACGTGCTTGAGGTGCCCGCCTCCAACTCAACCAACAATGCGGCACGCCCGGCAGGCCTGCGCGGAGACACCGACTTCACCCCCGGCAAATGGGTGGAGCTCGCCATCGACGCCGCCGCCTTCCTGAGCGACAAGGCCGGAATGACAAACGGCGCTTTCAAGATTGAACGCCTGGCGCTGATTCTGCCACCCGTCAAAGGCGGCGCGCTGGAACTCGACGCGGCGGCCGTGACGAAGAACGTCCCCATCGCAAAGCGGAGCCTCGACTTCAACGCCTACGACGTCAGCGGCATCGACGGACTGTACATCGGCGACACAAAGATTTCCGACGCAGGCCGCATCATGCTCGACAAACTCTACGAAAAATGCGGCTCGTCATTCTTCGCGGACATCAGGATTCGCGACCGCGCGGGAAACATCACGCCCATGGCGTCAATCATCCCCCTGCCTCCGCAGGAATAGGGGGAACGGAGCGTCGCGTCGGAATCGACCACGTTCATTCTCGTCCGCTCACGGAAGCCGCCCGTGGAGCACTCCTTCAAGGTGTAGAACCCCTCTGGCACAACGCCGTCTTCGGCGAGGCGCCCACAGGGTATCCATCCGCCCGTCTTGATGCTGTAAGACATCGCGGCGGCAAGTCCCGCGCGGTCCACGCCGGTCTGCCCGCCGCTCACGATTTTCCACGGCCTGCGGTTCATGCTTTATCTCCGCGCCCCTCAAAACAGGTCTAGCCCCTTGATGAACGGCAGGAGCGTATGGACGACGACATGCGCGTTCATGCGGTGCCCGCCGTGGAAGACCTGGGACATGCCCGGATAGTGCTGTTCGAAGACCGGTCGCGTCTCATCCGCGAGAATCGTGTCGTCCTCGTCGCCGAACAATCCGTGGCAGAGCGACCGGTCATCGTCGGTGGTTCCGTCGAACTGGTGCGCCTCCATCTCCTGGAAATGCGCGATGAGCTCCTTCGTGACGTGGAATTCCGTCTCGCCGTCCTTACGCTGGTTCATCCACTTGTGCTTGCCGACGAAGAGGATGTCGTATTTCTTCGACAGCCAGAACGACGGGTTGACGCAGATGCGCTTGAACCCGTGGAGCATCTGGGTGTACCAGCCCCCCATCGACGTCCCGATGATGAGGTCAGGCACTTCGTCATAGGCCAGTTCCTCCAGCATGGGAAGGGCGACCAGCGGATCCAGCGGGATGTCGGGCGCCACAATGGTCACGCGATGGTCCGGTGGCATCTTTTCCCAAAGTTCGTGCCGGAGCAGCCCGACGGTGCCGCTCGCGCCCGACGAGGCGAATCCATGCAAATAGAGAATCTTCTTCATGTCTAGTATTAGTAGTTAGCGGTTAGTCGTTAGTGGTTAGTGGTTCTTGATTTACGTGGCGCCCGCGCCGCCGCCAACTGCGGCTGCAAATCCAGCAGCTCCTTCCAGTTTTCCTCGGACAGTTTGCCCCAGTCGCACTTGTCCGCGAACTGCGGATGCTCGGCGAGAAGCTCCAGCCAATCGACCCCGTCCAGCTTCTCCCACGGGCACTTTGACGAGAACAATTCCGGCAGAAAATGCACGAGTTCCTCCCAGTTGTGGCCGTCCAGCTTCTCCCAGTGGCATTTGTCCTCCAGACACGGCTGGGTTATCAGGAGCTCGGACCAGTCGCCCCCGTCCATCTCGTTCCACTTGTCGCACTTGTCCGCGAACTGCGGCTGCTCAAGGAGGAGAATGGCCCAGTCATGGCCGGAAAGCCTCTCCCACGGGCACCTGTTCGCCAACTGCGGCTTACCGGTGAGAATACCCGCCCATTCCCGGCCGGTCAGCTGTTCCAACGGGCACTTGTCGGCGAACATGGGCCGCGCATGAAGAAGCATCATCCAGTCATGCCTGTCCAGCCTCCCCCACGGGCACCTGTCCGCGAACTGCGGTTGCTTTTGCAGGAGTCCGGACCAGTCTTTTCCATCCAGCTTCCCCCACTCGCATCTCCCCGCCAACTGAGGCTGGGCGCACAGAATGGTTGCCCAGTCATGCCCGGACAGCTTTTCACACGGGCACTTGTCGGCGAACTGCGGCCGACTCTGCAGAAGGATGCCCCAATTGACCCCGTCAAGCTTACCCCAAGGGCACCTTCCGGCAAACTGCGGCTGATTTGAGAGGAGACGCTCCCATTTGTATCCGTCGAGCTTCTCCCATGGGCATCTGTCCGCGAACCGAGGCTCACCGGAGAGAAGCATGGCCCAGTCATGCCCGTCCAACTTCCCCCAGTCGCACCTGTCGGCGAACTGCGGCTGCGTGGGGAGAAGAAAGGTCCAGTCGCCCCCGTCCAGTTTCCCCCAGTCGCACCTGTCGGCGAACTGCGGCTGATCAAGGAGTAGCAAGGCCCAGTCGCCACCGTCCAGCTTTCCCCAGTCGCACCTGTCGGCGTATTGCGGCTCTTCTCTTAGAAGCGTTGTCCAGTCGCATCCGCGCAGGTTTCGCCAAGGACACTTTCCCGCGAACTGCGGTTGTTCGAGAAGGATGATCACACAGTCGGAGCCTAAGAGTTTTTTCCAGACGCACTTGTCCGCGAACTGCGGATGCTTTGAAATGAGGTGGTACCAGTTGTACCCGTCGAGCTTTTCCCAGTCGCACTTGTCCGCGAACTGCGGATGCTCGGAGAGAAGCAACTGCCAGTTGTAGCCGTCTAGCTTCTCCCACGGACACCTGTCCGCAAACTGCGGCTCGGCAAGCAGCAGCAAGGCCCAGTCGCGGCCGTCCAGTTTTCGCCACGGGCACTTGTCCGCCAGCGCAGGGTCCTTCATCAGTTGCGTGGCCCATTGGGCCCCGGTCAAGTTCTCAAGTTCTTCTTTGTTGTTCATGCTAGTTTGCTAGTTAGATGGTTGGGTAGTTGGGGTAGCGTGGCTACGCCTCTTGCATTCCCGTGAAGCGGTAGAGGCCGTCGGGCCCCTTCCGGAAGACCGCGTATGCACTGGCGATCCTTAAGTCTAATCCATCCATTACTTTGAGTCGCCTCCTTCGCGTCCTTCATTTCGCGCCAGCTCAGGCCGAACGCCGTACTGGCGTCGGGGTCGCAGCCATGCTTGAGGAGCGTGTCCTCGATCTGGTCGCCGCCGCCGTTGTAGAGCGTGTACCAGAGCAGATTGCGGCCGAGGGCATCGACGCACGACTTCAGGATTCCCGGCTCCTTCGCCTCGGCCGCCTCCAGCCATGGAACCGCGTCCTCCACCATTTTGCCTTCTGCGGAATGACGGATCCAGTTGGCGCAGACGTAGAAGAGCATCCGGCGCGGGGTGAGGAACTCCCTCGTTTTATCATCGTTTTCCATCAACCATTCCAGAATCTTTTTCTTGTGGAGATTGAGGATGATGTAGAGCACTCTTCTGTCAACGTTTTTCCCGGCGACGGAGAGGTGCATCATCAGCTGCGCGGGGGAGTCGGCGTCGATTGCCTTCCGCACGTTCGGGGCGATTTTGATGCTTTTCCATTGCCACTCATCGAATCTTTCGTTCATGAAGAAGGTGTTGTCCGAGCAGAGAACGTCCTCCCAGCCGGGCTTCCTCTTCGCGCAATACCACTTGCGCCCCTCGCCGCTGTCAAGGAGACCGAGCGGGACTTCGCAGGATGCGCCGCCGAGGGGGACGGACCGGAACGGTTTGGTGTCGGCGGCCAGTAGCAGTCGGGCGCGCGTCACGGCGGGGAGGTGCGTGTCGCAGATGGCGTTGGCGAGGATCCGCTCGCGCGGACCGATTGGGACTTCGTGGGAGTCGGGTTCGAAGTCCATCCGCAGGAGCGCGGCGATTCCTTTTTCCAAGGACGACGCAAGGAGACCGGGAATGTCCGCGACGTGCGTCGGGGCATGCGAATCCGGGAAGATGACCGTATGGAACGGCGAATCACTTCCCCGACCGCCGGACTCTTCGCGTTCGCGGCGATACTCGGCGGCCACGGCCTCGAGGTCCCTCCACGAGAAGCCGTAGCGGCACGGGCGGTCGGGGCGCGCCCCGGCGTCCTCAAGCGTCCCCAGAAAGTCCTCCATGCGCACCTTAGGCGCGCCGCAGCCGGGGTCGGAGCCCTCCTGCTGCTGGAAGATCGAGTCCCTTCGAAAGACGGTGTAGAAGAAGGGCGGGTAGCCGAGCGAATCGACGATGTCGAACGAGCCGAGCTTTCCCTTGAGGATGCGGAGAACGTGGCGGAAGCGGCCGAGGGAGCGGCAGTGCGCGCAGGCGTAGAGGAACATCTGGCGCGCGGGGAACGCCTCGTCGTCCTTCGCCGCCTTCTCGAGGAAATAGAAGACCTCTTCGGACGCGGCGCCCCGGAGATACGGTTCGAGGCGCTTGCGGGCGGCGGACCGCCCGCTCTGGGAGTTGCGCGCGGACTCCGGGTGCGAGAGCGAGTAGAAGCAGTCGCTGTGGAGGTTCTGGTAGTCCTCGAAACCGGGGGCCTTTGACTCCACCCACGCGCAGAGATGGCGCATCACGCCGCAGTCCAGGACGTAGTGCAGCCAGGCGAAAGCCTTTTCGCGCTGCGTGAACCGTCCTTCCGGGGCGGTCAGGATGTCGCGGTACAGATGGGCGCCTCGGCCGTTGTCGCCCCAGCCAAATCCGCCGAAACGCGCGTAGGTGTGGGTGTAGGACGACACCAGGCGCGAGTCGGGATGGCACAGGCAGTCCATCGCCGCAGGCGTGAGGTGCGCGCGGAGGAACGCGACCCCGAAGGGGCTCGACAGCTCCTCGACCGTGCAGTCCAGGCGCAGCGCGTCGTCGGCCTTCGCCGTCTCCGCGGCCAACCACTTGGAAAGCGACGGTCGGACCGGAGTCGCGGAGAAGGTGTCCGCATCCGTCGCGAGAGGATTCTTTGTATTTGTTTCAGTTGTCATTGCGATTCTGGTGTTCCGTTCTTCATGGAAAAGCATCTAAATCATGACGCCGCCATTGGCGAAACGACATGACATTATGATTATATTGGGGTCTTCATTAGATTTTAAGGATCGCGAATCAAATGGCGTCGCGCGAAGACAATTCCGCCGAAGACAACCAGCACGAGGATGGTGAGGGAGAAGACGGGAACGCGCCATTTGAGCGGCTTTCCAATTTTCACAATATGGCGGCCAGGCTTCAGGTGCACGCCCATGTAATGCGCGTAGCCGGCGGGGACAGCCTCGGCGGGTTCACCGTCCACCCAGAGCGGGAGGTTGGAGGAGGTCCGGTCGAGCACGAGCAGAATGCATTCATCCGGAGAGTCGGTTTCGACCACGGTGAAGAAATGTCCCTCCTGGTATCTGCGTGAAAGGACCTTTGACGTTCCGCGCGTCGGAGCGCCATCATTGTTGGGGCATGGGATGTCCTTGCCGATGACGAGCGGGCCGCCACCGGCCATCTTCGCCATCCAGTCAGCCTCATCTGCCGTGCGCCATGACGCGTTCAGGCTGCAGTAGGGGAGGAAGTTCTTCGCGCGCAAGAGTTCAAGGCTGTTCTGAGTCGGTGTCTTCACCTTGGCGATTCCGTTCGCGCCCAGACTGAAGAAGAAGACGTGCTCAAACGCGGTGCGGTCGATCGCGCGCGACAGCGACACCGGAACCATCAGGTACTGCGATCCGGTTTCGCGGCACATGGCGGCAATGTTGCCGTTGGAGCGCGAAAGGAAGGCGTTGTTGTCGACGTCGTCGTACGGCTGGCGGCGAATGCCGGAGAGGGAGAGCGAGTCGCGGAACCACTCCGGGATTCCCTTCACGCCGAGTATGGTGATGGTTGGGATTTCAGTTACGGGCCTTGAGGCGCGCACGGCTTCCGTGATGTCGTTGGGCTTGTACGAGAGGCTCTTGTCGACGGTGAACATGAATGGTTTGGTTGCGACTGCTATGTCGATTGCCAGCGCGACGAGCATGACTGCGGCCGCAGTGCGTCCGCGCACGGCGCCCTTCGCGAGGGCGAAGGCGAGGCCCGCAACCAGGCCAAAGCCTAGTATTGCGTGCCAGAGCGAGCGGACCGCATGAAGCGCCATCGGGCGCATGAGCGACGAAGCGCCGAGGCGCCCGAGGATAGCGGCGAAGGTGTTCGCCGAAGCGTTTATGTGCATGGCGTAAATCGCGCACAACGCGGCAGCGCCGACGGCCGCGAAACCGAGACCTCTGCGCAGACTGCGCTTGCAGTTGTCCGCCATAAGAGCCGCGAGGCCGGAGCCTGCAAGAATCGCGACTGCGAATTCGACGAGGCGCATGAACTTGACCGGTGCGCGCAAATACGACATGTACGGAATCGAGTAGAAGAGCCGGTAGAACGGCGCGTAGCGGCCGAAGGCGAGAAGAAGGGCGACGATACCCACGGCAAGCCAGAACGGCGCGTCCGCGAGGTATGCGGGCTCTTCTTCACCGCCGTTCATTGCGCGTTGGCGTCGCGAGGTGAAGTAAACGGCAACGGCGAAGAGGGCGAGGGCAAGCGGGATTGATCCCAGATAGACGAGATGTTGCCGGAAGTTGAAAAAGCCTCCACGGTCGGGATGGGCCTCGTCCCAACCGGCCGAGCGGCCGAGGCGTCCCCAGTATGGATGATTGCGGTCGCCGGTCCAGGTGCCAAAGATTCCGGGCGCTACGAATTCGATTGTCTCCTCTGGAGGAAGGCTCCAGTTCGTGGCGAATATCCACTGCTCCTGTTTCTTCGCGGCCTCATCGTCTTTTTGCGCAGCCTCAACTTCGGCCTTTTTAGCCTCAGCCTCACTGCCTGATGAAGTAAGCGCCGTGCCGCTTGATTCAGCAATTTGCTTCTGACGCCAGGCGAGCGTTTCAGTAAGCGTGTGCACAATGCTTGGCGAGGCGATAAGCGCGAAGGAAAACAACGCGCATACTACGCCAATCAGGAAACGGCGCGTCCGTTCGCGGATAGGTTTCATAGCTGCGTTTTTTGCGAAAAGCCAAATCGAATAAAGCGCCGCCACGACAAGAAACTGCGGTCCTACATCAGGTCCAAAACGGAAAGTCCAGGCCGCAGTCGCGGCTGCAAGTGCGTATGCGAGAAGGTCCTCGCGACGCACCGCGTGGACCAGAAAAGCGAAGGTCGCCATCACGTACGGCGTCATTGTGAAGTATGCACGATGGCCTGCCGAGATGAGTGTGAACGAATAGCCGGCAAACGCCAAAGCCCCACCAGCAAAGGCCGAAGCAGACTTCGGGGCGTTTCGTTCGCGCATGAGCCAGTAGCCTCCGAGCGCAGTTGCGACGACCGAAAGCCAGTACGAGAAGTCGTGTCTGAAAAGTGGCGGCAGAACCAACTCAAGCACGTCGTCCAACGAGAGCGTGGGGGACTCCGCCAAGAGGTTGACGAATCGGTCGATCACGTATGTGTGAGCGTAGAATGGTGGACTATCCGGCGATGGCAGCACGATGTACTTGCCCCATGTCGGGATGAAGATAAGCGACGCGAAAAGCGGCCAGAAAAAAAGTTGCCAATGGGCGGCGAAAAAAGACTTTATCTTGTGCATGGTGAAGTGTCTCGGGGTTGTTTCGTTGCGGACGGAAAAATTATATCAAAAAAATTTTTTCGACTTTTTGAATTTTTGTGTTGCATCTTTGGTAAAAATCGGTAATTATAATTACGGCTTAACGAGACGTTCTCGTGCCATTTGTCGTTAACAACTAGGAGAATTCACCATGGCTACAACGAAGAAAGCACCTGCTAAGAAGGCCGCACCTGCGAAGGCCCCTGCCAAGAAGGCAGCCCCCGCGAAGAAGGCTGCGCCTGCGAAGGCCCCCGCCAAGAAGGCCGCCCCCGCGAAGAAGGCCGCGCCTGCGAAGGCCGCGCCTGCGAAGGCCCCTGCCAAGAAGGCTGCGCCTGCCAAGAAGGCCGCGCCTGCGAAGAAGGCAGCTCCCGCCAAGAAGGCCCCTGCCAAGAAGGCCCCCGCCAAGAAGTAATCCTTCTAGCTGTGCATGCTCGGGCGCAGGCCGTGAGGCCTGCGCCCTTTTTCGTTGCATCGTTGCATCGTTTATTCGTTTGTTCGTTGTCTCGTTGCCTCGTTGGATGGTTATACTACCATTAACGACTAACCACTAATCACTAAAAAGCCATGCTGACACTAGCCTCAAGACCAGATTGGATCGCATTGCGCGAACGCGCAATCGCTTATGCCCGCGCAAACATGGAGACGCCTCCTGGCTGCCGTCCGCAACTCACATGCATTCCGAACCTCGGCCGCATCTGGCAGTGGGATTCCTGCCTCATGGCGCTCTACGCGGGTTACACGCCGGACAATCTCGACGGACTCGGAAACCTCGACAACCTCTATTCCTTCCAGCGCGCCGACGGCTTCATCGGCATGGCCTACGACATCGACACTAAGGAAAACCTCTGGGGCGAACGCATCAACCCACCGCTCTATGCATGGGTGGAATGGCTCTACGCGCGCCGCACAGGCGACACGTCGCGCCTTGAACGTGCATGGGGACCAATGACGCGCCTCCACGCATGGATACGCGCGAACCGCCGCCGTCCCAACGGCCTCTACTGGTTTGAGGACACCGGATCGAGCGGCATGGACAACTCGCCCCGTTCTGGCTACGCGGCGTACGACCTCCATGGAAGCGACGTCTGCTTCATTGACCTCTCATGCCAGCAGGTGCTCGCCGCGCGTTGCCTGGCCAAGATCGGGCGCCTCATCGGGCGCGACACTGAGGCCGCCGCATTCGACTCCGAGGCAGACGAACTCTCCGATCTCATAAACCGCCTCCAGTGGTGCGACAAGACCGGCTTCTACCATGACATCTTCATTTCCACGAACAACAAGCTCGCCAACAAGACGGCGGCCGCGTTCTGGGCGATCGTCTCCGGTGTGGCGACTGGCGAACGGCTCGATGCGCTCTGCGCACATCTGCGCAATCCGGAAACATTTGCATCGCGCCATCCTGTGCCTACGCTTTCGCGCGACGACCCGAACTACCGTCCCGACGGAGGCTACTGGCTGGGCGGCGTATGGGCTCCGATCAACTACATGGTCGTAAGCGGTCTTCGCGACACAGGCCATCGCGAACTTGCCCGCGAAATCGCCGTCCGTCATCTTGATTGCATGGCCGAACTTCTCGGCACGGAAAAATATGACACAATTTGGGAGTGCTACAGCCCCGACTATCCGCAACCCGCGTTTAACAAGGAAGGCTATCTCGTACGACGCGACTTCGTCGGCTTCGGTGCCACGGGGCCACTGCTCATGCTCCCCGAAGACATTCTCGGCCTCGACATCGACGCCCTTTCGCGCCGCATAGACTGGCATCTCGGCGAAACAGGCCGGCAGGGAATGAAGGGTCTCCCCTTCAACGGCGGCACTGTCGACCTTGAACTCGACGTCGCGGACGACTTCTCGTTCACGGGGCATGTGCGCTCCGACACGCCACTCTCGCTGAATGTCTTCACCCCCGATTGCAAGCTCGTCACCACTGTCTCTGTTCGTCCGCGCAGGCGTTGCGCCATTCACGCGGGCCGAGCGCATATGATGCAATCATATATTGAAAACAATAAATAAAAAAAACGGGTTGAGTCAGGGCTTGCAATAGTGTAAAATATTATATTGCTATTTATCAACTTAAAACCGCCATCCTGGCGGTCAATGCACCATGCACAAGATATACCATCGCATTGACAACATAGCCGGATCGGTCCTGAACCTCAGGGCCGAGGGCGCCAGCTACCACGAGCTCGCGGAAGTGACATCCAGAAGCGGCACCTCCCTTGCGCAGGTCATCAAGCTCGATGGCGACAAGGTCGCCCTGCAGGTCTTCGCCGGCACTCGCGGCATCGCCACCGACGCCGCGGTGCGCTTCCTCGGCCGTCCGATGGAGGTCCCGTTCTCCGACAATCTCCTCGGACGCGTTTTCACCGGCGCGGCCCAGCCGCGTGATGGCGGACCAGCGCTCAGCGACGGCCTCATTGAAATCGGAACGCCATCGGTCAATCCCGCCAAGCGCATCATTCCGCGCCACATGGTCCGCACCGGCATCCCGATGATCGACGTCTTCAACACGCTCGTTGAATCGCAGAAGCTCCCGATCTTCGCGGCCGCCGGCGAAAGCTACAACCAGCTCCTTTCGCGCATCGCGCTACAGGCCGAAGTCGACATCATCATCCTCGGCGGCATGGGCCTCAAATACGACGACTACCTAACCTTCCGCGACACCCTTGAGGAGTCGGGCGCCCTCGCCCGCACGGTCATGTTCGTCCACACTGCAGCCGACCCGATTGTCGAATGCACCCTTGTTCCGGACATCTCACTCGCCGTCGCCGAACAGTTCGCCCTGCGCGGCAAGCGCGTCCTCGTCCTGCTCACGGACATGACCTCCTTCGCCGACGCGCTCAAGGAAATCGCCATCACAATGGAGCAGATCCCCTCCAACCGCGGCTATCCCGGCGACCTCTACAGCCAGCTCGCGGCCCGCTATGAGAAGGCGGTCGACTTCGAAGGCGCCGGCTCCGTCACCATCCTGGCCGCCACGACCATGCCGGGCGATGACGTGACGCACCCCGTCCCGGACAACACCGGCTATATCACAGAGGGGCAGTTCTACCTCCGCAACGGCCGCATCGAGCCCTTCGGCTCGCTTTCGCGTCTCAAGCAGCAGGTGAACGGCAGGACGCGCAAGGACCACCGCGCCATCATGGACGGAATGATCCGCCTCTACGCCTCCTACAAGGAGACGCTGGAGAAGTCCTCCATGGGCTTCCGCATGTCGGCGTGGGACGAGAAGCTCCTCAAGTACGGCCGGCAGTTCGAGTCCGGCATGATGGACCTAGCAGTAAACATCCCCCTCGAAGAGGCGCTCGACCGCGGCTGGGCGATTCTGGCCGACTGCTTCGAGCCTTTCGAGGTCGGCATCGCGACCAAGCTCACAGACGAGTTCTGGCCGAAGAAATGAAGAACAGCCATGTCTCCCGTTAAGAAAAAAGTTGTAAAACCGGCGGCCGCCGCCGAGCAGCCGCCCCAGCCGGCGCCCGCACCGACACCGCAGCCGCCACCTCAGCCAGCGCAACCGCTGAAGCCCCTGGCGTGGGGGCTCCTCCCGGCCGAATGGAAAGCAGCCTGCGCGGAGTTCCGCCAGCCCGCGTTCCGCGCCAAGCAAATCTGGAAATGGCTCCAGCAGCGCCGCGCCATCTCTTGGGATGCGATGTCGGACATTCCATCCGCCCTTCGCGAAAAGCTCGCGGAGCGTTACGACATCACCGCATGGACCGATGACGCCTACGAGCAAAGCGCCGACGACGGCGTTCGCAAGCTTCTTCTCTGCTGCCGCGACGGCGTCCGGATCGAGTCCGTCATCATCCCGGCCCGCGATCAGTCAACCCTTTGCATCTCGTCCCAGGCCGGATGCGCCTTTGGCTGCGCATTCTGCGCCACCGGCAAGTGTGGCTTCGAACGCAACCTCGAGCCTGGCGAAATCGTAGGCCAGTTCGTCGCCGCGGCAGCCGTCGCCACACGACGGCTCACCCACGTCGTCTTCATGGGCATGGGCGAGCCTTTCGCCAACTACGACAACGTCATCAAGGCCGTCCGCATCCTCAACGACTTCGACGGGATTGCAATCGGCGCGCGCCGCATGACGCTTTCAACCTGCGGCGTCGTCCCAGGCATAGAGCGCCTCGCAAACGAGAACCTCCAGGTAGAGCTCTCCGTCTCGCTGCATGCGCCGACCAACGAACTCCGCTCCAAGATCATGCCGGTCAACAAGCGCTGGCCGATGGACGAGCTCATGGCGGCATGCGACAACTACACCCGCACAACGGGCCGTGTAATCACGTTCGAATACACGCTGGTCGACGGATTCAACAACCTTCCGGAACACGCCGACCGCCTAATCGAGCTCATAAAGCCGATGAAGGGCCGCGTGAACCTGATTCCGCTCAGCCCGGTCGAGCACTTCGACGGCGTGGCGCCAGACCTTGAATCGTGCGAGGCCTTTGCGCGCCGACTCCAGAAGGCCGCCATAAACGTCACCCTCCGCCGTTCCAAGGGCAAGGGCGTAACGGCTGCATGCGGACAACTCCGTCTCTCGCGCCTCGCCGCCGCCGCATCGGCGCAGATCCCCGTCTCTGACCTGTAGTCTGGCGTTCCGCCCCTACATGCTGAAGATGGAGAGGTTCTTCATCTGGTGCTTGGAGCAGACGTCCAGCACCTTTATGAGGTTGCTCTGGGGGGAGTCCTTGGTGCACCGGATGACGACAGTCGCTGTCTTGCTCAGGCGCGAGTAGCGGCCAATCTGCTTGTCGAGGCCCTCTATCGTCACTGGGTTTTGCTTGAAGATGAAGCCCCCCTTGTGGATGGTGATGTCGATGAGGTCGGGTTTTGGATCGACGATGGTGTCAGGGGGTGGCGAAGGCCGCGCAGCGGAGAAGCGCGACAGGATGTCATCCTGCTTGAGGGTTACGACAAAGAAGATGAGGAGCTGGAACACGACGTCGATCATCGGCGTCATCTCGACCTTGGCCTCCTGTGATTCGCGCTTTTCCTTCATTGGCAATCTCCTTTCGCGGGGCATGCTCCGCCCTTGCAAACTGATTGTACCAAATGACCATTGCCCTTGCAAGAGGAAAAGTCAGGAAAATCTGAAAATGCCGCAACGCCCTCTACGGTTCGAAACCGCCGAGTCGGGACGTTGCAGCAGAGGCCGGGCCAGGTTATTTCGCGGCATTGGCGCCAGTGTGCCGCTCGGCCAGGTAGCGCGCACGGAGACGGGCAACTATGAACTTTATGTCGCGCCAGTCGGCCAGGACTTCGTCGGAGAGCCGTATCACGTCGGCGTCTGACATGTCCTCCTTCAGGATTGGCAGGTAGGAGTCGAGCCGCTCCACAAGCGGCTTGAGGCAGGCCTTGTGGAAGTCGGGATCGCCGACGACCGGGTCGCTCCAGTTCTCGATTACGCCCACGTGTCCGCCGCCGGAGTATTTCTCGTCGCGGTAGCCCTTGGCCGCGCGGAAGAGCTGGCGCTTGAGGATCGCGACGCGGGCCTTCTCGGGCATGTCAAACTCCAGTTCGCCCCATGTCGAGCGCCCATGCACCGACTCGGTCCCGTTCCAGGCCGGGTTGCCGGGACGGCCCCAGCGGACGTTCTCGAAGTCCCAGATTGCGCCGTCCTGTGGTATGAGCGAGGCATAGACGTCCCACGGAATGCTGAAGTAGGAGATGGAGGAGTTGTCCGTGAAGGCTATCTCCGACTTGCACTCGAATTTCCCGTCCTTTGCGATGCGCCTGTGGCCGGGGGTGTTGTAGGTGGTGTTGAAGAGCGAGGCCTTCGCGCCTGCGCCGATGAAGTAGAGGATGCAGTGGTATGGCTGGTTTTCGCCGGGGGCGATGTAGCACTCCCAGTTGCCGCTGCCGCCGACCGTGCTGTTCTCCAGGCCGCGGGGGTCGTCCTCCGGCGACACGAGGTAGAAGTGGATGCCGAAGCGGTCGTACACGATCTGCATCGTCGGCGGGTTGGCGTTCTTCGCGCCCTGCGACTTGGCGATGCCCACCGTGCTGCGGCCGGTCGCGACGTCGGTGTCGACGAAGTCGAGCTTGCCCCCGTAGGCGCGGTCGAGGAACTGCACCTCGGGCTTGAAGGGGATGTCCTTCCACGAGGCGATGCCTGTGACGGGGGTTTCGCTGTAGTGGACCACGTAGCGGCGCTTCGCCTTCGGCACGTAGAACGAGGCCTTGTACGCTTTCACGGCGCGGGCGAGGTCGTTGTCGAAGCAGGTCAGCGCTATCGAGCCCAGGCGGTTCAGGCGCTCGATGCGATCGTTTACGGGGATCTCCCCGGCGTGGCGCCTGTCGGCGGCCGCGACTTCCTTTTCCAGCTTGGCGGGGGCTATGCCGCGGCAGACGAGGTCGCGCACCATCTTGAGAAGATAGGCGTCGGCGTCGGAAAGCTCGGCGTTTGCGGCGAGGTGGTCTTCGCATATCTTCGCGCCGCGGGCGGCGTCGCCGAGGACGTACCTTGAGATTGCGCCCAGCAGCGCCGGGCGGAACCCGATCTTGAGGCCGGCGTCGGCCGAGAGCCGTTCAAGAAGGTCGTAGAGCTTTTCCCTGTGCGGTGCGGCGGCGAAGTGGGCGGACGCGTAGCCGTGGGAGCAGAGCTTGTCGGTGAGGATGCGGACCATGTCATTCGTGGCGTCGGCGCCGGCCGCCAGGAGCGAGGCGTACTGTGCGTCGGTGAGCTCCGGCTCCGTGTCGAAGAGGATGGACCAGGCCTTGCGGCGCGACGCCGGGTCGGCCTTTTCGTCCTTGAGGACGCGGACGTAGATGTCATGCGCGGCGGGCCAGTCGTCCAGGTATTTCGCGGAGATTTCGGCCGCGCCCATGATGTTTCCGTTCTCAAGCCAGTAGTCGCGGGCCTCCTCCTTGTGGTGGAAGGCAATGTAGCAGGAGACGATCAGATTGTCTATCCGCCCCTTGAGCCCCTTCATGTCCGGCGCCCTGGACAGGCAGTCGCGGTAGGCCGCGATTGCGCCCTCCATGTCGTCGTTCACGATGTGGAGTTTGCCGATTTCCTTCGCCAGCGCCTCGTAGTCGTTGATGTTGATGCCGGGGATGGAATAGCAGCCGACGAGAAATTCCTCGGCGCCCTTCGGGTCGTTGTTGGCGGACCGGCGCGACGCGAGGTAGATGCCGGCTTCGCGCCTGGTGGAGGATGGGAGTTTTTCATTCTCGTAGTTCCAGCGGAGGGTCTCCGCGGCCGCATCGAGTTCCTGCGCCCAGCGCTGGTTCTCGGCGATGTCGCCGCGCAAATAGGCGATTTCGCGGTCCGACATGTGCCCCTGGTGCTTCTTTAGGAAGTCCCACGCGAAGTCTATGGCCCTCTGAGTCCCCTCCGGGTGGGGCGCGTTGCGCGCGAACCAGAGGTAGTCGTGCATCGTGCGGAGGCGGTCGGCGAAGTCGGTTGATTCGTCCGACACCACCTGCAAGAGGACGTCGCGCCCGTCGGCCCAGCGCTTCGGGTGCATGTGGCTGCGGCAGTGTACGGAAAACTCGTAGGCGACCTTCGCGCGCCAGTGGCGTCCCGTGGCGACGTTGAACGCGTCCAGGAGCAGCGGCATGGCCCCGTCCTTGTTGCCGAGCTTGTTGCAAAGGGTCTGGCCTGCGTAGAGGTAGGCATCGGACCGGAGGTCCGGATCGGCCTTCTTGTCGTCATGGACCTTTGCGGCAAGAGCAATGGCCTCCTTGGCGTTTTTGGCCGTCACGGGGCCGAATTCCTTGTAGGCGGGTTTCTCGCCGTCCGCCAGCGCGTGGCCGGCGATGCCGAGGGCGAGAACTGCTGTAAGTGCGGCTGTAAGATGCTTTTTCATGGCTGGTCCTAAGTCAAAAGTCGAATGTCGAAAGTCAAACGAATAAACGAACAAACGAACTATCGTGCGTCGCCGAGCAGCTCGCGCAGCTTGAGGATGCGTTCCGCCATTTCCATGCGGCAGGCGTTGAGGTCGTCCTCCTCGCGGTTGATCACCGCGACGTACTGGAGGGCGAGGCGTCCGGCGTAGCGGGTCTTGAGATCCTTCGATTCGGCGGCCTCGTGGGCGAGCGAGGTCAAGAGCGTCGCGTAGCGGATGTCGTCGTTGCCCTCGCGGTAGCCCTCCCACTGGATCGTGTCGATCACGCCGCTGGAGATGCCGTAGGCGAAGACCATCGGCTTGTAGGTGGTGCGGTCATCGTTGTAGGGGCCGAAGTGGTGCGCATAGTTGCAGGTCGCGTTGTAGCCGGCGAGATAGGGGGCCATGCCGTACTGGCGGCGGTTGAACGCGGGGTTTTCGGGACCGATGTGCATGCAGGCGTACCAGGCGCAGTGGGTGCCGCCGATTTTGTTCCAGAGCGCGGCGTAGGCGCCGTCCTCGGGGTCGCGGGCGACGTTGTGCCACGAGTACACGTGGGCGGCCTTGTCGAAGACCTGCTTGCCGCCGGCGATGAAGAACTTGAAGCCCGCCTTCTGGTAGGCCTCGAAGACCGGTCGCTGCTTGAGAATCCAACTCGCCCTGGGCTCGTCTCCAAAGCCGAGAAGGAAATTGTTGTGCCCTAGCGTCTTCTGGTAGTAGGCCGCCTGACGGCGGGCGTTGGCCTCCATTTCGGCCTTCGGGATTCCGCTGGCCACCTGAATGCCGCCGGCAATGATGTCCGTGCGCATTCCGACGTCCTTCATGGTGCGCAGCGTGAAGCGGCTCTCGGTGTCGATGTTGCCGTGCGTCCAGTACATCTTCTGGTTGTGGTCGGAGAGGTCGCGGAGGACCACCTCGAGCTGCTTCCTCGCCTGCTCGCGGCTGCCGCCGTTCTCGCTCTCCAGAGTGCCGAGGGAAATGTAGCTGTACGCGAGCGTCAGGAAGTCGTCTCTTGTCTGATACGACTTCGGCGCGGGGAGCTCGAATGGATAGACCGTGAGCGCCACCGGTATTTCGCCCAGCGCCTTGCCGGACGCGTCCGCCAGGCGGACCGCCCCCCTGTACGTGCCGGCGACGGCGTCTTTCGTGACATGTGCGGTGAGGAAGAAGTTGCGGAAGCGCCCCTCCTCCAGAAGCACGGGCTGGAGGGTCTCCGCGTCCTTGAAGTTCGGCGCCATCGGGCGGAAGTTGGTGCCGCCCTTCTCGGGATCGAGCCTGTCCATCGCGCGCGGAGGATTGATCCACTGCTCGCGGACCTTGCCGTCGGGGCCGGTGACGCGCGCGAAGTTGGCCTTCTTCCCCGTATCGACGCGGATGATGTCCTCGTCGTTGAGCAGCAGCTCGGGGCAGAGCTTGAAGTCCGTGTCGCCGAAATAGCTGTACCAGCCGTTCTTGTTCTGGTACCACACCTTCACGACCTTGAGGTCGAGTTTGTCGGCGGGGAAGACCTTGCCGTCATCCGTCTTGAACGGGGAGAGCGAGAAGGTGACCTTCCCAAGGTCGGCGAGCGGATAGACGAGGAACGAACCGGGCTCGAACTCGTCCTTCGCGGCGCAAATGCGGACGGGCGCCGAGGCCTCGCCGTCGATTGGGTAGACATCCTCAAGCCGCTGGACGTCGCTCATCGCCGGAACGGCATAATGGACGAAGGGTGCTGCGGGCGGCGAGTTCGAAACGTCGCAGTATACGCGTTCGGCTAGAATCGCCGCTTCCCGCCGCTTCGCGGCGTTCTTCTGCGCGCGGAGCAGGTGGTCGCGCATGGGCCCAGCGGGAACGCCGCTCTTGAGTTGCGCGGCCAGCGCCGCGAGTTCCCTTTCCTGGCGAGTCGGAGACAGACGTTCGATTTGAGCAATCCCCATCGTCGGCGCCAACGCCAGCGCAGTCAACGCAAAGGCTGGCAGTATCTTGCCAATCTTCATTATTTGAATCCTCCAGATGATAGTATAATAATACGGGGTAAGCAGTAATCAAGCCATCCGCGAGCGGCGTCGGCGTGAAATATGCAGACTGTCCTATTGCGTCAATCCCACAAGCAATGTCACGCAGTAGGGCGCCGACGGCCGGTGCGTTCGAGGAACTGGGCGCAGGCGAGGAGCCAGTCGGTCTGGATGAAGTCGTAGCCGCGGTCGGCGAGCCAGCCCCAGGAGCCTTCGGGGTCTCCGCCGGCGATGGCGCGGTCGTCGCTGTGGCCGGCGGTCAGCACGGCCTTGTAGTTGTAGACGATGGCGTTCGCCCAGACGAGGCGTCCGGCCTTGTGCTCGCGCTCGACGAAGGCCTTCGTGGCGAAGGGGCTGTCCTCGGTGGAGAAGAGGACCTCCGCCCCTTCGTGGTGGAGCTTGCGGCGGCGGACGGCCCGGAGTTCCGTTTCGTCGCGGACGATGGCGAGAAAAGGCATGTCGGCGGCGTATTCCTCAAGAATCGACAGGACGCGCGCGTCGGCGCCGGTCTTGACAAGGCACTGGTCCTGCATGCCGTGGGCGCGGATGGCGGCGGAGATTTCGGCGGGGTGGTCCCAGAACTTGTCGATGTTGAGGTAGCAGCGTCCCTTGAAGCGGTCAAGGACCTCGTCGAAGGTGCAGAG
>JAEEGI010003726.1_pt1 | contig 36227 bp, 25 predicted proteins | sample 8958751 | NCBI WGS metagenome assembly JAEEGI01 (sample SAMN16246545, study PRJNA631951) | gut metagenome | biome: gut microbiome; feature: rumen; material: KS-attached | host: Bos | place: Iran: Karaj | collected 2018-10 | reverse complement strand
TGGTGTGTTCTGTGACATCCACACCGAAGGCTTTGGTGACGTAGGACTCACTTCCTAGGAAGCCTGCTGCAATGAGCACCAACTGACAAGGCACTTCCCGCTTGGTGGATTCATCCGGTACCATCATGCGACGTCCTGTCTTCTTGTCTACTTCCGACTTCAATGATACCAGAACCACCTTCTTCAGATTTCCCTTCTTATCACGAATGAACTCGCTAACAGTGGTTGTGTAGAGACGTGGATCCTGTCCGAAGACAGCGGCAGACTCTTCCTGACCGTAATCTGTCTTCTTCACAAGTGGCCACTGCGGCCAAGGATTGCTCTCGAGACGTTCTGCCGGTGGCTCTGGCATCATCTCTAATTGTGTGACAGACTTGGCACCATGACGGATACAGGTTCCGACACAGTCGTTACCGGTATCACCTCCGCCGATGATGATGACATCCTTGCCTTTAGCATTCGGGAAGTTGGCATCGGTAAATGCGCTCTCCGGTAGAACACCGTCTACCAGACGCTTGGTGGTTGCAGTTAAAAAATCCACCGCAAAGAAGATGTCGGCACCATCTCGTCCCGGTGCTTCAATATTACGAGGATTGGATGCTCCGCAGCAGAGCACGATGGCATCATATTCCTTCTTTAATTTCTTGATTTCTGTTGTTTTTCCAACATTTGCATTTACAACAAAATGCACACCTTCCGCTTCCATGACAGCGACCTTCCGGTCGATGATGTGTTTTTCCAACTTCATATTGGGAATACCATAGCGCAATAATCCGCCAATGGCATCGTTTCGCTCGAAGACGGTGACCTCGTGACCACGCTGGTTCAACTGGTCTGCAACGGCAAGACCGCTTGGACCGGAGCCAATGACAGCCACCTTCTTCTCTGTACGTACCTTCGGAGGCTTCGGGCCGGCAAAGCCATGCTCATAAGCATACTCAATGATGGCCTTCTCATTCTCCTTGGTGGAGACGGCATCCCCATGGAGTCCACAGGTGCAAGCCTTCTCACAGAGGGCAGGGCAGACACGAGAAGTGAACTCCGGGAAGTTGCTGGTCTTCTTCAGGCGGATATAGGCCTGTTCGAAGTTGCCATGGTATACCAAGTCGTTCCACTCCGGAATCAGATTGTGGAGTGGACAACCACTGGTCATGCCCTGAATGGCTTCTCCGTACTGGCAGAAAGGTACACCGCATTCCATGCAGCGGGCAGCCTGCTTCTTTTGTTCCTCTAAGGATAATGCGATATGGAATTCACAGAAATTCTTGATGCGTTCTTTTGGGGTAGAAGCGTTGGCGTCCACCCGCTCATAATCCATAAATCCGGTTGCTTTTCCCATGATCTTCCTCCTACTTGGCAGCAGTTACCATATGGAATGCTTCCATAGCGGCCTGCTCACTGCTCAATCCTTTTTCTTCCATCTGGACGATGGTCATCATCATCTTCTTATAATCGTGTGGCATAATCTTCTTGAACTTCGGCAGATAATCGCTGAAGTGGTCATAGATTTCCTTGCCCTTCTCGGAGCCGGTGGCTGCAACATGGGCAGCGATTAATTCCTTCAACTCCAAAACATCGTACTTATCGGTGACACTCTCTAGGGACACCATGGACTTGTTCAGGTGGCGATAGAGATTGGCCTTCTCATCTAAAACATAGGCAACACCGCCGCTCATACCGGCAGCGAAGTTCTTGCCTACCGGGCCAAGAACTACCGCACGTCCCCCGGTCATATACTCTAAGCCGTGATCACCGCATCCTTCCACAACAGCAGTGGCACCGGAGTTACGGACACAGAAGCGCTCGCCGGCAAGGCCGTTAATGTAAGCGCTTCCGCTGGTGGCGCCGTAGAGAGCTACGTTACCGATGATGACATTCTCGCTGGCAGCATAACCATGATCCTTCGGTGGGAAAACAGCCAGCTTACCACCGGAGAGCCCCTTACCGAAGTAGTCGTTGCTATCGCCCTCTAAGGTGATAGTGACACCCTTCGGAACGAAGGCCCCGAAACTCTGTCCACCGGCACCATGGGCATGGATGCGATAGGTATCTTCCTCCAAATCCGCAGAGTTCGTGCGTGTCACTTCTGCGCCGAACAGGGTTCCGAAGGCACGGTCCGTATTGGATACCTGTACGTCCAGGTCACCACTTTCCTTGTCGGTAAAATATGGAATTACCTCCTTCTCATCCAAGGTGGAATCCAAGGCAAAATCGAATAGGTTCTTCTTGTCATAAGATACACGGTAGTCCTTGCCGACAAACGGATTATTCAAAATGGCATCCAATTCTAACTTGGAATCCCGTGCATCCAAATCTCCACGTACCTGTAACAGGTCCGTACGACCAACCAACTCATCTAAGGTGCGAACACCAAGCTTGGCCATATATTCCCGAAGCTCCTCCGCAATGAAGGTCATGAAGTTCACTACATATTCCGGCTTGCCGGCAAAGCGCTTCCGCAGTTCCGGATTCTGTGTTGCAATTCCAACAGGACAGGTATCCTTGTTGCAGACACGCATCATGACACAACCCATGGTAACCAGTGGAGCGGTTGCAAATCCGAATTCCTCCGCACCAAGCATGGCAGCAATGGCAACGTCCCGGCCGGACATCAACTTACCGTCGGTCTCAATGACCACCTTGTTACGCAATCCGTTCTCAATCAGTGCACGGTGTGCTTCCGCAAGACCTAGCTCCCAAGGCATACCTGCATTGTGGATGGAGCTAATCGGTGCGGCACCGGTTCCTCCGTCGTATCCGGAGATTAGGATGACGCCTGCACCGGCCTTAGCAACACCACTTGCTACCGTTCCAACGCCTGCCTCGGACACCAACTTCACTGAGATTCGGGCGTTCTTGTTGGCATTTTTCAAATCATAAATCAGTTCCGCCAAGTCCTCGATGGAATAGATATCGTGATGTGGTGGCGGTGAAATCAGGGAGACACCCGGTGTGGAGAGTCTGGTCTTGGCAATCCAAGGATAGACCTTCTTGCCCGGTAAGTGTCCGCCTTCGCCCGGCTTGGCACCCTGCGCCATCTTAATCTGAATCTCTTGGGCGGAGACCAGATAACGGCTGGTAACACCAAAACGTCCGGATGCAACCTGCTTGATGGCAGAGCAGCGATTCAGACCGTCTTTGCCAATGGTCAGGCGGCTTTCATCCTCGCCACCTTCACCGGTATTGGATTTACCATGAATCATATTCATAGCAATGGCCAAGGTCTCATGAGCTTCCTTAGAGATGGAGCCGTAACTCATGGCACCGGTCTTGAAGCGCTTCATAATGGAAGCGGCAGATTCTACCTCATCCAGTGGCAGTGGTTTCTTGGCATAGTGAAAATCCAACAGGCTTCGTAATGCCATTGCATTGTCAAACTCCTCTAAGGACTTGGTGTAGTTCTTGAAGGTCTCATAACTTCCGCTGCGGGTGGCCATCTGTAAGAGATGGATGGTCTTCGGATTATAGAGATGCTCCTCCTTGGAGCTTCGCATCTTGTGGTCGCCGGAGCTATCCAAGGTGGTATCACAGCTTAATTCCAATGGGTCGAAGGCCTTGTCGTGGAGATATTCCACATCGGCCTGAATATCTGCTAATCCGATTCCACCAACGCGACTGACGGTTCCGGTAAAATAGCGGTCGATTACATCCCGATGGATGCCGATGGCTTCGAAAATCTTCGCGCCCTGATAAGACTGAATGGTGGAAATTCCCATCTTGGATGCAATCTTAATGATTCCGGTAATTACGGCATGATTGTAGGAATCCACAGCAGCATAGTAATCCTTATCCAACAGGCCATCCTCGATGAGTTCACCGATGGATTCCAAGGCCAGATATGGATTGATGGCAGAGACACCATAGCCCAATAAGGTGGCAAAATGATGGACGCTTCTTGGCTCGCCACTCTCTAAGATCAGAGACAAACGGGTCCGCTTCTTGGTACGAACCAAATGCTGCTGCAGCGCAGAAACCGCCAATAAGGACGGAATCGCCACATGGTTCTCGTCCACGCCACGGTCACTAAGGATGATGACATTGGCCCGGTCGCGGTAAGCTCGGTCTGCCTCTACGGCCAGATGGTCTAGTGCCTTCTCTAAGGAGGTGTTCTTATAGTAAGTAATCGGGATGGTCTCTACCTTGAAGCCATCCACCTTCATATTTTTAATCTTAAGCAAATCCGTATCGGTTAGAATCGGATTGTTGATCCGAAGCAGCTTGCAGTTGGAAGCTTTCTCCTCTAAAACATTTCCTGCACTGCCAAGGAAAATGGTGGCAGAGGTTACCACCTCTTCACGAATGGAATCAATGGGCGGATTGGTTACCTGGGCAAACAGCTGCTTAAAGTAATGAAACAGCGGTTGATGATGGCTGGATAAGGCTGCTAGTGGCGTATCGATACCCATAGCACCAATGCCTTCCGTACCACCGATGGCCATGGGAAGAATGGTCTCGCGATAGTCTTCATAGGAATAGCCGAAGGCCTTCTGTAAGCGACGACGTTCCTCTGTGGAGTAACGCTGCGGACGCTCATTGGGAATCGGCAGATCATGGAGATGTACCAGGTTCTGGTCTAACCATTCCCCGTAAGGCTGACGGGTAGCATAGTCATGCTTTAGCTCCTCATCGTCAATTAAGCGACCGTTAACGGTATCTACCAGGAGCATCTTGCCCGGTTTCAGGCGGTCTTTCTTAAGAATATTGGACTCTTCCACAGGAAGAACCCCTACCTCGGAAGAGAGGATGAGGTAACCATCCTTGGTAATATAATAGCGGGATGGACGTAGACCGTTACGGTCAAGGACCGCACCCATTACATCACCGTCGGAGAACAGGATGGATGCCGGTCCGTCCCATGGCTCCATCATGGTGGCATAGTACTGGTAAAAATCCTTGCGATCCTGGTCCATGGCTTTGTTATGAAGCCACGGTTCCGGAATGGTAATCATGACCGCAAGTGGTAGCGGCATACCGTTCATGACTAAGAACTCTAAGGTGTTATCCAACATAGCGGAATCACTGCCGGAGGTGTTAATCACCGGAGTCACTTTTGCCATTTCATTCTCCAAAAACGGGGAGTACATGGTCTCTTCCCGGGAGAGCATCTTATCTGCATTACCCTTGATGGTATTGATCTCGCCGTTGTGAACGATGAAACGGTTTGGATGGGCGCGCTCCCAGCTTGGATTGGTGTTGGTGGAGAAGCGGGAATGCACCAGGGCGATGGCAGATTCGTAATCTTCATCTTCCAAGTCGGTAAAGAAGGTACGAAGCTGACCAACCAAGAACATACCCTTATAGACAATGGTACGGCTGGACATGGAGACCACATAGGTGTTGTCTTCACAGGTCTGCTCGAAGACGCGACGTACCACATAGAGCTTACGGTCGAAGTCCAATCCACGTGCCACATCCGCCGGGCGCTTGATGAAGGCCTGCATAATATACGGCATGCAGGATAAGGCAACCTGGCCTAAGATCTTAGGCTGGGTCGGAACTTCTCTCCATCCTAAGAAGGTAAGACCTTCCTTCTCTACAATAATCTCAAACATCTTCTTCACACGGTTGCGACTCTTGGCATCCGTTGGCAGGAAGAACATGCCCACACCGTAATCCCGTTCCTCACCAAGGTCCAGCTGAAGATCTCTTCCAATCTTAGAGAAGAACTTATGTGAGATTTGCAACATGATACCAACACCATCTCCGGTCTCGCCGGAAGCGTCTTTGCCGGCGCGATGCTCAAGGTTCTCAACAATTTTTAAGGCGTCGGATACGGTCTGGTGAGACTTCTTGCCATGGATATTGACGATGGCTCCGATACCGCAATTATCGTGTTCTTGCTGTTGGTCATATAACTGGTTCATGTGGTCCTCCTGCTTTTCGTAATAATAAAAAAGAGATTCCAAACCGGGCCAAGGGCCGCTTGCTGGAATCTCCGTTGATTCATATTTGTTATTTTTCAAAATAATAATCTTACGAGAAAAATCTGTCAACTATAAATTTAGTTTTGCTCAACTTTGAAAAATTTTTAAAAATGCTGTTGACAAGAAAAAACGAATTGCGTATCATAAAACCAATTTAAACGAGGCAACGGCGCCGCAGGAACATTGATTCTTGCGGCGTTTTTACGTTTAAAGAGAGGAAAAGATTCACACAAATAGGCAAAGGCGCCACGGAATTTCACGGATTCTGTGACGCCTTTTCTATATGACAACAGGAAAAGAGGAAAAAGAAATGTGCTCCATAATGGCGATGGAAAAACACATGGGAAGCAAAAAGGATTTTTTGGCGGCCTTTGCAAAAACAATTACCCGAGGCCCGGATGATCTTCGGGTGAAGGAAGAGGGGGACTACTACTTCGGATTTGAACGGTTGGCGATTATGGGCCTGACAGACGAAGGTATGCAACCCTTTCACCTCCATGGGAATGCGGTGATCTGTAACGGAGAGCTCTATGGATTCCGGGAAGTGAAAAAGCAGTTGGAAAAAGAAGGCTATACCTTCCGAAGTGACAGTGACTGCGAGATCATTCTTCCAATGTATGAAAGCTTCGGCTTGGATATGTTTGAGAAGTTGGATGCGGAATTTGCCATGGTTATCTACGACAGCCGTAAGAAAACTTTGATAGCAGCAAGAGATCCCATTGGAATTCGTCCATTGTTTTATGGATGTGATGCCGCCGGCAATATTTGTTTCGCCAGCGAAGCCAAGAACCTGGTAGGACTGGTGGAGGAAGTAAAACCCTTCCCGCCGGGACATTACTATCTGGAGGGACAGTTCTATTGCTATAGGAATTTGGCCGAGCGTAAACCCTACGTGGAGGATGACTTGGAAGAGGCTTGCAAGAATATCCGACAGAAGTTAATCGCCGGCGTAGAGAAGCGCTTGGATGCAGATGCTCCGGTAGGATTCCTCTTAAGTGGCGGATTGGATAGTTCCTTGGTTTGTGCCATTGCAACCAAGTATTTGAATAAACCTATTGAGACCTTTGCCATCGGTATGAGTGAGGACGCCATTGATTTGAAATATGCCAAAGAAGTGGCGGACTATATCGGAAGCAAACACCACGAGGTCATCATCAATCGGCAGATTGTTTTGGACGCGTTGGAAGAGGTAGTCGCAAGCCTTGGAACTTATGATATCACCACAATCCGAGCCAGTATCGGAATGTATCTGGTATGCAAAGCCATTCATGAGCAGACGGACGTTCGAGTGTTGCTCACCGGAGAGATATCGGATGAGATTTTCGGTTATAAGTACACGGACTTTGCACCGAATGCGGAGGAGTTCCAGCAGGAAGCAGAGAAGCGACTGCGGGAATTGTATATGTACGATGTGCTCCGGGCAGACCGTTGTATATCAGTACATTCTCTGGAGGCCCGGGTGCCATTCGGAGATTTGGATTTCGTGGATTATGTGATGCGGATTCCGCCGGAGAAAAAAATGAATGTCTACAACAAGGGCAAATACCTGCTGCGACATGCATTTGAAGGATTAGATTATTTGCCGGATGACATTCTCTTCCGAGAGAAAGCAGCTTTCTCTGATGCGGTGGGACATTCCATGGTGGATTACATCAAGGAATTTGCAGAGTCCTACTATACGGATGAGGTCTTCCGACAGCGGGCCGGCGCGTATACTTACCGACCACCGTTTACGAAAGAGTCCCTTCTGTATCGGGAACTCTTTGAAAAATATTATCCCGGCCAGGCAGCCATGATTGTGGATTACTGGATGCCAAATAAGAACTGGGAGAACTGCAACGTCAACGATCCATCTGCAAGAGTCCTAAAGAACTACGGACAGAGCGGATGTTAAGAAAGAGAGGAAATGAAAATGGACGTACCAAAAATTTTTGGAAGCATGGTTTTTAACGATGAAGCAATGAAGGCTCGTCTGCCAAAGGATGCCTACAAAGCATTGCGTCGCACCATTGACGAGGGCGCAACCTTAGAGCTGGAAACCGCCAATGTGGTAGCAGAGGCTATGAAGGGTTGGGCGATTGAGCATGGAGCAACACATTTTACCCATTGGTTCCAGCCAATGACCGGCGTTACTGCAGAGAAGCATGACGGATTTATCAGCCCGGAACCGGGCGGCAAGGTCATGATGGAGTTTTCCGGTAAGGAATTGGTGAAGGGCGAGCCGGATGCATCTTCTTTCCCGTCCGGAGGACTTCGCGCTACCTTCGAAGCAAGAGGATATACCGCATGGGACCCAACCAGTTATGCATTTATTAAGGATGATACCTTGTGTATTCCAACTGCATTCTGCTCCTATACCGGAGAAGCCTTGGACAAGAAGACCCCGTTGCTTCGTTCCATGCAGGCATTGGATAAGCAGGCCCTTCGAATCCTGCGACTCTTCGGAGACGATACGGCTAAGCACATTATTACAACCGTAGGACCGGAGCAGGAGTACTTCCTGATTGACTGTGACGTCTATAAGCGTCGTCCGGACTTGATCTATACCGGACGTACCCTCTTTGGTGCGAAGCCATCCAAGGGACAGGAAATGGATGATCACTATTTCGGAATGATCAAGCCTCGTGTCAAAGCTTTCATGAAGGAGCTGGACGAGGAATTATGGAAGCTTGGTATTTTAGCAAAAACCGAGCATAACGAGGTGGCACCGGCACAGCACGAGTTGGCTCCGGTATACTCTACCACCAACATTGCCACCGATCACAATCAGCTGACCATGGAGCTTATGAAGACGGTAGCAGGTCGTCACCATATGGTATGCCTGCTGCACGAGAAGCCTTTTGCAGGCGTCAACGGCTCCGGTAAACATAATAACTGGTCCATTTCTACCGACACCGGCATCAACCTGTTGGAACCGGGCGCTACGCCATCTCAGAATGCTCAGTTCCTTCTGTTCTTGGTAGCCGTAATCAAAGCGGTAGATGAGTATCAGGGACTGTTACGAATGTCTGTGGCCAGTGCTGCCAATGACCATCGCTTAGGAGCCAATGAGGCCCCGCCAGCTATCATGTCCGTGTTCTTAGGCGATGAGTTGGAAGCAGTGTTAGAGGCTATCGAGACAGGCAGAGACTATCATGATAAGAAAAAGAAATTAATGTCCATCGGAGCAACGGTATTGCCACATATTCCGAAGGATACCACGGATCGTAACCGTACATCACCGTTCGCATTTACCGGTAACAAGTTCGAGTTCCGTTCCCTTGGATCCAGTGCATCCATCTCCGGACCGAACATTATTTTAAATACCATCGTTGCAGAAGCACTTTGCGAGTATGCAGACAAGTTGGAGAAGGCCAAGGACTTCGACAAGGCATTGAGCAAGCTCATCCATGATGAGATTGTTGCCCATAAGCGGATCGTCTTCAACGGCAACGGATACGGTGAGGAATGGTTAAAAGAAGCGAAGAAGCGTGGCCTTTTGAACCTTCGTACTACCGTGGATGCATTAGAGACCTTCATTGAGGATAAGAGCATCGCGGTATTTGAGAAGCATGGGGTATATAACGAGACCGAGGTTCGTGCCCGCTATGAGATTCTTCTGGAGAATTACTATAAGACCATTAACATTGAGGCGCTGACACTTAGCTCCATGGTGAAGAATAATATCATCAGTGCTGCTTGCGCATATGAGGAGCGCTTGGCAGACGTGGTAATTAAGAAGGAACAGGCATTGGGCGCGAAGGGCGCTGCAGCAGAAAAAGATATGCTTAAGAACATGTCTGATCTGGTTGCATCCATGAAGAAGCGCTTAGAGAAGTTGGATTCCGATATTGCCAAGGAAGAGAAGATGTCTGAGGTATACGACCTGGCAGTATATCATCGGGATGTAGTCTTAGCAGACATGGATGCCTTAAGGGAAGTAGTAGACGAAGTCGAAACATTGGTACCAAGCGATATCTGGCCATATCCGACCTATAGCGAAATTCTTTACAGTGTTCGTTATCAGCCGGATCGTAAATAAATAATCATTTGAAAAGAAGGAGTGCAACGGCGCACAGCAAAAAACTGTGTGTCGGGCGCTCCTTTTTTATATAGAGAAGAAAGAGGAGGAAACGAGGTATGACAGAAGAAGTAATGACCTTCGTGAGTGACAACGTGTTTGGCGTCTGGTTCCTAATCGGAGCAGCGCTGGTATTTTGGATGCAGGCAGGATTTGCCATGGTAGAGACAGGATTTACCAGAGCAAAAAATGCAGGTAACATCCTGATGAAGAACCTGATGGATTTCTGTATCGGAACCGTGATGTTCATCTTAATCGGTTTTGGATTGTTCCTTGGGGAAGATGCATTGGCAGGATTCATCGGACTTCCGAACTTTGATATCTTTACCAACTATGCAGGATTTGATTGGAGCAACTTCGTCTTCAACCTGGTATTCTGTGCAACCACAGCAACCATCGTATCCGGTGCCATGGCAGAGCGTACCAAGTTCTTATCTTACTGCGTATATTCTGCAATCATCTCCGGATTTATCTATCCGATTGAAGCACACTGGACCTGGGGCGGCGGCTGGCTGGCACAGATGGGCTTCCATGATTTCGCAGGTTCCAACTGTATTCATATGGTAGGTGGCATCTGTGCATTGATTGGAGCAGTAATGGTTGGCCCTCGTATCGGTAAGTTCACCAAGAACAAAGCCGGCAAGATTACGAAGGTCAATGCATTCCCGGGACATAACTTAACTCTTGGTGCTCTTGGTGTTTTCATCCTCTGGCTTGGTTGGTACGGATTCAACGGCGCAGCAGCAACTACGGTAGAACAGTTGGGAGCAATTTTTGTAACCACTACCATTGCGCCGGCAGTCGCAACCGTTGTATGCATGATTTTTACCTGGATCAAATATGGCAAGCCGGATGTATCCATGTGCTTAAACGCATCCTTAGCAGGACTTGTAGCGATCACTGCTCCATGTGATGTGGCAGATGCAGCAGGTGCATCCATTATCGGTGCAGTCGCAGGCTTACTGGTTGTATTTGGTGTATGGTTGTTGGATAACGTTCTTCACATCGATGATCCGGTTGGAGCCGTTGGTGTACATATGGTCAATGGTATTTGGGGAACCTTGGCAGTAGGACTGTTTGCAACTGATACTGCACCAACCTATAGCCTGGCAGATGCAGCAGGGGAGCCAATGCTGGGTCTCTTCTATGGAGGCGGATTCAAGCTTCTTGGTATTCAATGTATCGGTCTACTTGCAACTGCCGCATGGACGGTGGTAACAATCTTCATCACCTTTACTGTAATTAAAGCAATCTTCGGTCTCCGCGTATCTGAGGAAGAGGAATTAACCGGATTGGATATTACAGAGCATGGTCTGGCAAGTGCATATTCCGGATTCTCCATCATGGATGTTACCGGCATGGAGATGGAGGTCAATGAGAACACTGACCTGGGTGTCGATGAGTACGATGAGGCATCCTCTACCTTGAAGGATGCAGCAGTGAAGGTTGTCAGCGCTCCGAAGTTCCCGGAGGCTGTTATGAACAAGGTGGTTATTATTGCTAAGCTTGCTCGTTATGAGCATTTGAAGAAGGCATTGAACGATCTCGGTGTAACCGGTATGACCGTAACACAGGTTATGGGCTGTGGTGTCCAGAAGGGTGCCGGCGAGCGTTACCGTGGTATTGAGATGGATGCAACCTTACTTCCGAAGGTGAAGGTTGAGGTGGTAGTCTCCAAGATTCCGGTAGAAGATGTAGTAGAAGCTGCCAAGAAAGCCCTCTACACCGGACACATCGGTGATGGTAAGATCTTCGTCTACGGCGTAGACAAGGTAATTAAGGTCCGCACCGGTGAGGAAGATGTGGAAGCATTGGCGGATGTAGAATAGGTAAGAATAGATTAGAAACTGGAAAAGCCCGGGTAGAACCCGGGCTTGCTTTTATTTCATATGCTTTGCTTCGATGTCCATAATCATCTGAACGCGCTCTGCGTGACGTCCATCCAATGGAGTGGCATTCAGGTAAGCAAGGAGGATGTCCTTGGCGGTCTCTACACCAACGATGCGCTCACCGAAAGCAATGATGTTGGCGTGATTGTGTTCACGTACCAATCTTGCGGTGGTAGGTTCGCTACATACAGCAGCGCGGATGCCCGGAACCTTGTTGGCTGCAAGGGAGATTCCTACGCCGGTACCGCAGATTAAGACACCACAGTCTGCCTGACCGCTTGCAACATATTCTCCAACCTTCTCGCCATAGAGTGGGTAAGGAGTGGATTCCTTGGTGTCGGTTCCGAAGTTCACCACTTCATGTCCGAGACTCTCAAGAAATGGAATCAACTCCATCTTCATATCAACAGCAGCATGATCATTTCCAATTGCAATTTTCATTTTTAGTTCACCTCGTAACAAGTAAGTTATAGTAATTTCGTGTTGTCGGATAACTGAGTATGTAACACGTTTACTTCGTAATCGTTAACATACTCATGTTTCCTTATCTAGTAGTGGTACGCGCTTGATGTTCTTCTCGCTCTTGGCATAAAAGTGATAGAAGAACAACACAATCGCCTCCGCAAAACGCTTAATAATAATCTGGATTTCTTCCTTCCACTTGTGAACCGGCTTGACCATAATGGAACGAATGCCGGCAAGGTTGGCGCCCCAGATATCGGTAAAAATCTGGTCTCCCACGAAGAGAGTGGTCTCCGGTGTGGTACCAAGAATCTCCATAGCCTTCTGGTAAGCCTTCGGACTAGGCTTGCCTGCCTTATAGATGTAGGCGTCGGCTCCGGAAGCTTCCTTGAAGGACTGAACACGTGGCTCTGCATTGTTGGATAACAGCAGGGCCTTGTAACCGTTGTCGTGGAGCATGGTAAAGAAAGCGATTGCGCGCTCATCTGCCGGAGCATTGTGCTCTACTAAGGTGTTGTCCACATCGAAGATGACACCGCGGTAGCCTTCCTTGGCAAGCTGGGCAAAATCAATCTGGTAGGTCGATGCTACATAGTCATCGGGATACCAAGTATGTTTCATATTTTGGACCTCATTTTCTATATTGTTTTCAAAACTTTTATAAGTATAACACAATCGTTCTTTCTTGTATTATAGATTCCTTTTTGCTATATTGGAAGTATCAGAATGTGCACGTGCCCGATGCACTAAAATGGGCATTTTTAGAGGTTATATTTTTATAGAAAAGAGGTACAAAAATTATGGAAAAACGTGTGTGGGGAAAAACAAAAGACGGAGCAGACGTTACGGTCTACACCATTGGGAATGCCAACGGAATGACCGTAGAAGTGATGGATTTTGGAGCAGATCTTCTTAGCATCAAGGTTCCAACCAAGGACGGCAAGGTGGATGTTGCTCTTGGACATAAGGATTTGGAGTCCTATTTTACCAATGGTTCTTTCCTTGGCGCTTGGGTGGTTCGTCATGCGAATCGTATCGGTGGCGCGAAGTTCACCTTGGACGGTAAGACCTATGAGTTAGAGAAGAACGATGGCAATAACAACCTGCACAGCGGCTTCAATCCATTATGTATCCGCATGTGGAATGTAGATGAGGTGGCTGATAATCATATTACGTTCTCTTACGACAGCCCTGCAGGCGATATGGGATTCCCTGGCAAGATGCATACCACCATTACCTATACCGTATTGGATGATAACAGTCTGGCCTTGGATGCAAGTGCTCTTTCCGATGAGCGCACCATCTTCAACCCGACCACACACTGCTACTTCAACCTGGCAGGACACGACCACGGAACCATCTTGGATCATGAGCTTTATGTGAATGCAGATTCCGTTACTTTTGCAGATAAGGAGTCCATTCCGGATGGAAGCATTCGTCCGGTAACTGCAACTCCATTTGATTTCCGTAACTACAAGGTGATTGGTAAGGAAATCGAAGCGGACTACGACATGATGATTTATGGTAGAGGCTATGATCATAACTTCGTATTGAATAAGGATGCAGCTAGCGTGGCACCACAGTATGCAGTGAACGGATTAACCTTGAACCTTGCTGCGAAGCTTCGTGATCCGGCAAGCGGACATGAGATGGAAGTCTATACCGACCTTCCGGGAATTCAGGTATACACCTGCAACTTCTTCAACGGAACAGACATCGGTAAGTCCGGCAAGCCATACCCACATCGTTGCGCAACCGCATTGGAGACCCAGTACTTCCCGAATGCTATCAATGTTCCGTCTTTCGACCAGCCGGTGATTGAAGCCAACGAGACCAAGTACACCAGAACGGTATATAAGTTCTTGAATTTCTAATCAGAGAATTGACATTCGTTTCCAATGTAAGTACAATCAATAATCAGTAAGACAAAGGCGTCTTAGAGAACATCACTCTAAGGCGCCTTTTTGCGCTATTTCAAGAAAATTTTGAAAGGAAAAACTATGGTACGTATTAATCAAAACTATTTGAAGTTACAGGGAAGCTATCTTTTTTCCACCATTGCAAAAAAGGTGGCGGCATATAGCAAAGATAATCCGGAAGTGGAAATCATTCGATTGGGAATCGGTGATGTGACTCAGCCAATCGTGCCGGCAGTAATTGAGGCGCTGCATGGGGCGGTTGATGAGATGGGGGCCAAGGAAACCTTTCGGGGATATGCACCGGATTTGGGATATGAATTCCTGCGGAATACCATTGCCAAGAATGATTATGAAAAGCGTGGTTGTGATATTACGCCGGAGGAAATCTTTGTATCTGACGGAGCCAAGTCCGATTGTGCCAACATCCAGGAAATCTTCGATGCAGATTGTTCTATCGCCGTTTGTGATCCGGTGTATCCGGTATATGTAGATTCCAATGTCATGGCCGGACGTGCTGGAGATTACGATGAGGTGGCCGGTCAATACAACAAGGTCATCTACATGCCTTGTACCAAGGAGAATGGATTCGTTCCGGAGTTCCCAAGGGAAGTGCCGGACCTCATCTATCTGTGTTTCCCGAATAATCCGACCGGAACGGTGATCCATAAGGCACAGTTGCAGGATTGGGTAGACTATGCACGTAAGAATGGCTCCATCATCCTCTATGATTCCGCCTATGAAGCCTTCATTACCGAGGATGACGTTCCACACAGTATCTATGAGTGCGAGGGCGCAAGAGAATGTGCCATCGAGTTCCGTTCCTTCTCTAAGACGGCAGGATTTACAGGACTGCGATTGGGATATACGGTGATTCCGAAGGATTTGAAAGCCGGTGGGGAAGATGTGTGGCCACTGTGGGCCCGTCGTCACGGAACCAAGTATAACGGTGCTCCTTATATCATCCAGAGAGCCGGGGAAGCGGTATATTCTGAGGCTGGTCAAGAACAGGTGCATGAGCAGATTGCTTGGTACTTAGGCAACGCCAAGATTATATCCGAAGGCTTGGCAGCTGCAGGATTTGAAGTCTATGGCGGCAAGAACGCGCCATACGTATGGATGAGCGTTCCAAAGGGACTGACCAGTTGGGAGTTCTTCGATCAGCTCCTTACCAAGGCTGGCGTTGTCGGAACACCGGGAAGCGGATTCGGACCACACGGCGAAGGCTATCTGCGATTATCCTCTTTTGGAGATCGGGAAGCTACCAAGAAGGCGATTGAGAGAATTAAGAATATGCTATAATGAATGAAGACCACTAATCGGTGGTCTTCATTTTACATTATTGCCGATATACTTCTGTGGAAGTATAATATATACAGAAGTACATCTGTGGAGGTATAGCGTGAGATTATATCATGGATCAAAATATGAAATATCAAACCCAACAAAGGGTGCAGGTAAGATACATAATGATTATGGACAAGGATTCTATTGCACAGAGAATCTAGAACTTGCGAAGGAATGGGCAGCATCCACTCCGGAGGATGGTGTTGTTAATGTTTATGATTTTGATATCACCGGATTGGAATGCCTGAATCTAAATGCAGCACCATATAATATCATGCATTGGTTAACGGTGTTGCTTGAACACAGGGAGGTTCGCTTACAAGAAGAAAGCGTAGCCGAACTTGGGGAAGAGTATATGATATCGAACTACCATGTGGATATATCTGGTGCGGATTATATTCGCGGATATCGTGCAGATGATAGTTACTATGCATTTGTACGAGCATTCCTATCCAATATGATAGGTCTTGAACAGTTGTCTCGGGCAATGAAAGCGGGAAATTTGGGCGAGCAGATTTTTCTGCAGAGTGACTTGGCTTTTCAAAGACTCAAGTTCGTTGAGGCTATTAGCGTCAATGGCTCAGAGTATTATGAGAAGAGAATTGCAAGAGATACAGTTGCAAGAAAGCAATTTAAGACGTTAAAGACAGAGGACATAAAAGAACGTATCTTGTTGATTGATTTTATTCGAGGAGAGGTGACGTTTGATGAGACAGGCTTATGATGCAGAGATCTTAGAATGGGCCATGAGGAATATGGGGGAGATGGTCGAGTATTGGGTGGAAGGATGCAACGGTGATCCGACGCGACTGTTCCAGATACTGCAGATTAGTGGAATCGCCAGGGAGTGGGAGCGTGGAAATACAGTCTTTATTCTGGGACGTTCCGGAACAGAACTGTGCCAGCTGGCCTGCGAGCGCATAGGCATCAAACGCGACACGTGGCCAAGACGTCTGGTGCGATATGATGCAAGCTATAATTATTGGATGGGATGGATTCTTGCGTATTACCAGTGGAGAACCGGAATGTCATTCCAAGAAATCTTAGAAGATATACCATTTGATCAACTTGAACGATACTATCCGACCTTGCATACAGTTTCAGAAGAGTATTGTGTGGAGGAATTTATTCGTTTCGTTCATTCCAAGAGACAAGTTCGTAGATTACAGATGTATCGAAAACTGCTAGGAATGTCCCAGCGAGAATTAGCAGAGACTTCTGGGGTGAATATCCGAACAATACAGCAATATGAAACGGGAGCAAAGGATATTAACAAAGCTTCTGTGCAGAACGTAGTTGCAATGGCGAGAGCATTACATTGCGAAGTAGAAGATTTGATGGAGTTGTAAGATGATTGAGATTACAAGTTTAGAAGCGCCGGAGTTGGCAATCTACGCCAATCGCAACGAAGCGCAGTTATTGCATATTAACGAGCCGGAGTTAGGAATATTTATTGCGGAGAGTCCCAATGTAATTAAACGGGCGCTGGATGCAGGATATGAACCAATCTCATTTTTGCTGGAAAAGCAACAGGTAGATAAGGTGGAGAACCGGTTTATCGAGGAATATGATGTGCCGGTTTATGTGGGCGAGAACGAACTCTTACAAGAGATTACCGGATTTCCACTGGCGCGTGGAGTACTGTGTGCGATGCGGCGCAAGGAATACCCCACAATAGAAGAAGTGTGTACAAATGCGAGACGGATTGCTATACTTGAAAATGTGGTAAATCCAACAAATGTGGGAGCGATATTTCGCTCGGCAGCAGCGCTCAATATGGATGCGGTATTGCTGACTTCGGCATGCGCAGATCCGTTGTATCGTAGGGCGGCCCGGGTCAGCATGGGAACCGTATTCCAGATTCCGTGGACCTATTTTCCGAAGGATGTATGGCCGGGAGGTGCGATGCCGCAATTATCCCGCATGGGATTTCGCACCGCAGCCATGGCTCTTAGTCAGAACTCGGTATCTATCGATGATGAACGCTTGATGGCAGAAGAGAAGCTGGCAATCATCCTTGGAACCGAAGGCGAAGGATTGATGAAGAGCACGATTGCTGCTTGCGATTATACCGTGATGATTCCAATGTCACACGGTGTAGATTCGTTGAATGTGGCTGCGGCAAGTGCTGTGGCTTTTTGGCAGTTGGGTAGATAACAAAAGGGGAAGACAAGAGATGAAACAAAAGAGAATACTGGCGGCGTGTTTACTGGCGGCAATTATGATGACCGGTTGTAAGGACAAGACTGAAGAGCCGACACAGACTCCTATGGAGGATGGGCAGGCAATCGTTACCGAAGAGCCGGAAGAGGTTAAAGAATCAGAGGCGCTGTTACAGGACATTGCAGCCCAGCAGCAAGGAGAGTATCAGGGCGTAGATGTATCCCGATTCCAGGGGACCATTGATTGGAATCGCGTGAAGGAAGCCGGCATGGAGTTTGCGATGATTCGTGTGGGATATCGCAAGGAATCCACCGGTGTGATTGAGGAGGATTCCAACGCCAGATATAACCTTCAGGAAGCAACGGCAGCAGGTATTCCGTGCGGGGTCTATTTCTTTTCTACGGCAACAAATGAGGAGGAAGCGAGAGAGGAAGCAGAGTTTACACTGAACCTAATTTCCGGATATGCCATTACTTATCCGGTGGTCTATAACTGTGAAGGCTTTGCTGACGGGGATAGTCGCATGAACCAATTGTCTGTAGCAGAGCGAACCCATCTGGCCGATGTATTCCTTAGTACGATTCGAAGTGCAGGATATACGCCAATGTTCTACGCAAACCGCAACGAACTGGAGGGTGATGCTGCGTGGGATACCACGACCCTTGAGAATAACTATCTAATGTGGGTTGCCTGGTATGGCGATGAGAGTGCAGCAACGCCACAGTATGAAGGCAAGTATGCTATGTGGCAGAAGACGGCAACGGGTAATGTCGATGGAATTCCTGAATCTGTGGACATAGATAAAGCATATTTTGGATATTCCCAGCTGGCAGTGCCGCGGGGAGAAGCGGCATCCGGTGCAACGGCAGATCCGGAAGCATTGATGGGATTTCATGATGTATCTGAGATGGTGACTGCGAAGGAGGAGACCAACCTTCGAAGCCTTCCGAACACCGGAAATAACAGTGCGGTTATTCATACGTTGACCAATGGAGAGACGGTGGAGCGTACCGGTGTCAGCGATGCCGGCTGGTCCCGTCTGATCTACAACGGACAAAAGGTCTATGCGGTATCGAATTACCTTACTACGGATACCAGTTACCAGGCTCCGGCAAGCACGCCGGCAGCAAGTGATAGCTCCGGACTAAAGACCAAGTTTACGGCTTGCGATGACTATGTGACACCGAAGGAAGAGATTAATCTTCGCTCTATACCAAGTGTCACCGACGAAACAGCTGTTGTAATCGCTACCGTACCCAATGGAGAAGTGCTTCATCGGACCGGTATTAATAATGAATATGGCTGGTCTCGTATTGATTACAACGGACAGATCGTTTACTGCATTTCGAGTTATTTGACCGGCGCACAATAGAGACTAAAGCGTAACAGGGGGAGACATCATGAGAACTAAATCAAAAACAGACAAACCGCTTGGAGTGGCAATTATTGTAGCTGTTGCACTACTGGCGTTTATTCTAACGACCATCATCTATTGTGTACATTATATGTATGCGTTTAATATCTTTAAGCGGGATGTGCAGTATAGCATGGCACAGACGAAGAAGGGCATTGGAATAGAGTTTTCCTATGATGATGAAGTTCGTTCTTACAACGAAGAGGATTGGAAGAAGTTCTCGAACTTTTTACGTTTGTTAGACGCCGGAAAGAAGCAGAAGGAATTCCCGGGAGATGAGACTGGGGATGTTCTAACAATCGCATTTCCGGATGATACGAAGCTGGAATTCTGTGCAGTGGAGATTACGGCGAAAACGCGAGAGCGGGATGATGGAATCTGCATCCGATATACCAGAGCGGATGATTCAACGTATATATTTACAACGGATCAGTATGGATTTGAAACAGTAAAATATTGGTTCCAGTAAAAAGAAAGCCCAAGGATGCATGTCCTTGGGCTTTTAAAAACGGAGACGGAGGGATTCGAACCCTCGTGCCGGAGTTAACCAACAAACGCATTTCGAGTGCGCCTCGTTATGACCACTTCGATACGTCTCCAAACAACAACGATTCTATCGTATTTTTCCTGTGAATACAAGGTGCAACTCTTTTATTGAAAAGGGAAAAATGGTATATTAAATTAGAATGATTTTATCAGGAGGATACCATGGAATTACCGAAGTTATCTGAGATTGAATTACCAAACATTCCGATTAAGAACCCACTGAATACAGTGGATACATCCTTTAATAAACAAGACGATTACCGTGATAAATTCATGCTTCATGGAGCATTGGCGAAGGAAGGCTACGATTGGTGGTGGCATTCTTTTACCGCACACCATGCAGACACCGGAGAAGAGAAGGCATTCTTCATTGAGTTCTTCGCTATCAATCCGGAGTTGGGTGGCGGGGCACCGGTCTTCGGCCAGCTGGAAGAGAACCGCAAGAACGGTATTAAGCCAAGCTATCTGATGGTGAAGGTTGGTACCTGGGGTGCGGATGCCCGCCAGGTGCATCGATTCTTTGGCTGGAACGACGTCACTATTAAGGAAGAGCTTCCATTCCTCCTCTCCGCAGACGAGTGCTTCCTATCCGAGACCCGTACTCTTGGTAAGGTGAAGGTGACCGAGGACGAAGCAGCTGCACATCCGGAGTATATGTGTGAAGCCGGCGAGATGGTGTGGGATCTCCACATCGACAAGCAGATTGCCTTCAACGTAGGTTACGGTGCATCCAAGGCCATTCGCGAGATGGAAGCCTTCGAGATGTTCTGGCATGCCCAGGGCATGAAGACCGCCTATAGCGGTGATTTGTACTGGAACGGCCAGCACTACGTGGTAGATAAGAATACCTGCTACGGATATGCAGACAAGAACTGGGGCAAGGATTTCACCAGCCCATGGGTATGGCTGTCTTCCAACAATATCACCAGTAAGATTACCGGCAAGAAGCTGGAGAATACCGTGTTCGATATCGGTGGCGGACGTCCGAAGGTTGGGCCGTTTGCGTTTGAGAAGAAGTTGCTCTCTGCCGTATGGTATGAAGGAACGCCGTATGAGTTCAATTTTTCCAAGTTCTGGACCATGACCAAGACCAAGTTCCGCTGCCGCGAGAGCAAGAAGCGTCTGGCATGGCAGATTGAACAGGAGACCCCGCTTCATAAGATGTCCATCCAGGTTCTCTGTAACAAAGAGGACATGCTGCGAATCAACTACGAGGCTCCGGATGGTGTGAAGCGCCATGAGAATCTCTGGAACGGTGGTAACGGCATCGGTGAGATGAAGCTATACAAGAAGAAAATGTCCCTGAAGAATAAGTGGGAATGGGAATTGGTAGACGATATGGAGATTGCCAATATCGGTTGCGAGTACGGTGAGTATTCCAAGAAGTATCAGGATGAGCAGAACCGTATTGCCAAGGAATCCCAGAAGAAAAATAAGAAAGAAGCGAAGTAAAATGGCAGTATTAAGTGAGTTAGAACCAAAGAGAGTTTTTCATTATTTTGAGGAGATGTCACAGATTCCTCGCCCATCCTACCAGGAGAAGGCCATCAGTGACTATCTGGTAAATTTTGCCAAGGAGCATAATCTGGAGTACTACCAGGATAAGCTCTACAACGTGATTATGATTAAGCCTGCAACGGCAGGATATGAAGACGAAGAGCCAATCATCATCCAGGGACACATGGATATGGTCTGCGAGAAAGAGGCAGATTGTACCAAGGACATGGAAAAAGAAGGATTGGACTTAGAGATTAACGGCGACTTCGTAAGTGCTAAGGGAACCACTCTTGGTGGAGATGACGGTGTTGCAGTTGCTTTTGCATTGGCACTCTTAGAAGATGAGACCTTGCAGCATCCACGCCTGGAAGTCATCATTACCGTTTCCGAAGAAGTTGGTATGGATGGTGCCAGAGAGATTGATTTGTCTATGTTACAGGGCAAGCGTATGCTGAACTTAGACAGCGAGAAGGAAGGCGAAGTATTAGCAAGTTGTGCCGGCGGTGGAACCGCAAGAATCTCTCTTCCGATTGAGCGTCAGGAACTGGCACAGGGCCCAACCATTATGGGAGTTGCCCAGGGTGCAGCTGCTTATCGTGAATTGGTAATGACCGGTTTATTGGGCGGACATTCCGGAGATGAGATTGATAAGGGACGTGGCAATGCCACCATGTTGATGGCTCGCACCCTTGCAACCTTAACCGAGAATCTTCCAATCCAGTTGGTGAACTTAACCGGTGGAAGCAAGGACAATGCGATCCCTCGTGAGAGCAAGGCCATCGTTGTATTACCGAAGGATAAGGTTGCCAAGTTCGAAGAAATCGTAGCAAGCGTTCAGGAAGCAATTCTGTCTGAGTACTCCATGGCAGATCCGAATATCCATATCGATGTGAACGTGGTGGAGGAGCGCAACTTAGGCGAGATGCTTGGAGTAGAGACCAAGGTATTACCGCTTTCTACGGAGTCCACTTCTCGTGTGATTAATTTGCTTTTGTCCCTGCCGAACGGTATTCAGCGTATGTCCGATGCCATTCCGGGATTGGTAGAGACTTCTCTGAATCTTGGAATTACCAAGATGGATGCGGAGTACTTACAGCTGGGATTCTCCATCCGTAGTTCTGTTGGAGCGGCTTATGTGGCACTTCGTCAGAAGGTGACTTTCGTATCCCGTGCGTTTGGTGCAACCGTTGCCATGAATGGTGAGTACCCGGCTTGGGAGTATGTACAGGATTCTCCGCTTCGCGATAAGCTCTGCACAATATACAAGGAGATGTTTGGTAAGGATTTGGAAGTTCGCGCCATCCATGCAGGATTGGAGTGCGGATTGTTATCCGGTAAGATTGAGGGCTTGGACGCAGTGTCCATGGGACCGGATTTGTACGACATTCATACACCGGGAGAGAGACTTTCTATTTCTTCCACACAGCGTATGTATGACTTTGTTCGCAATATCATTGAAACCAAGTAGGAGACAGTGAATTAAGGAGGGTTTTGTATGTTAAGAATCGGATTGTTAACCAGTGGTGGAGATTGTCAGGCATTGAACGCTGCCATGCGAGGCGTGGTGAAGGGCTTAAGTGCCAATGTGCCGGATTTGGAAGTCTATGGTTTTTTCAACGGATATCATGGACTGATTTACGGCGATTATCGATTGCTGACCAGTAATGATTTTTCCGGTATCCTGACCAAGGGTGGCACGATTCTTGGTTCTTCCCGTCAGCCGTTTAAGTTGATGCGGGAACCGGACGAGAATGGCCTGGACAAGGTTGAGGCCATGAAGTCCAACTACTACAAGCTGAACTTGAACTGCCTGGTAATCTTAGGCGGTAACGGCACCCAGAAAACAGCGAACCTCCTTCGTGAAGAGGGCTTGAATATCATCCATCTTCCGAAGACCATTGATAATGATATCTATGGAACAGATATGACCTTCGGATTCTACAGTGCAGTGAATATTGCCTGTGAAGCCATCGATTGTATCCATACCACAGCAGCTTCCCACAACCGTGTCTTCATCGTAGAAGTTATGGGACACAAGGTTGGCTGGTTGACCCTGTACGCCGGTGTTGCTTCCGGTGCGGATATTATTCTGCTTCCGGAGATTCCGTACGATGACGACAAGATTGTTGAAGCCATCGAAGCCCGCCATAAGGCCGGCAAGGGATTTACTATTCTTGCTGTGGCAGAGGGTGCCATCTCCAAGGAAGATGCCAAGCTTAGCAAGAAGGAATTGAAGAAAAAGCAGGAGAAGGAAGGCTATCCTTCCGTATCCTATCGCATTGCCAAGATGATTGGTGACCGTACCGGTGCGGAAGCCCGTGTGACGGTTCCGGGTCATACCCAGCGAGGCGGAAGCCCGTGCCCATACGACCGTGCACTGTGCACCCGTCTGGGATCTGCAGCGGCCAAGGCAATCATGGACCAGAAGTATGGCAACATGGTTGCTATCGTTGACGGTGAGACCAAGCTGGTTCCACTGGGCGAGGTAGCAGGTAAGCTGAAGACCGTAGATCCGGAATGCAAGATGATCAAAGAAGCGAAGCGTATCGGCATCAGTTTCGGCGATTAAATAAACAGTTAGGAGTATTACTACATGTCCTATATGGCTCTATACCGAAAGTTCCGACCACAGGAATTCTCGGAAGTAAAGGGACAAGATCATATTGTAACCACACTGAAGAATCAGTTGAAGAACGACCGTATTGGTCACGCTTATCTTTTTACCGGTACCCGAGGTACCGGTAAAACTACGGTGGCAAAGCTTTTTGCCAAGGCAGTCAACTGTGAGAATCGTCAGGAAGACGGAAGCCCTTGCGGCGAGTGTCCGTCCTGTCGCGCTATTGCAGAAGGCCGTTCCATGAATGTCGTGGAGATGGATGGTGCGTCCAACAACGGTGTGGATCATGCACGTAGCATCATTGAGGAGATTGCGTACCCGCCGACGGAAGGCCGTTACAAGGTCTACATCATCGATGAGGTACATATGCTGAGTACCGGTGCCTTCAATGCGTTGTTGAAGACCATTGAGGAGCCGCCGAGCTATGCTATCTTCATCCTGGCAACCACAGAGGTCCAGAAGGTTCCGATTACCATTCTCTCCCGTGTGCAGCGTTACGACTTCCATCGTATTTCCATTGATACGATTTCTGCTCGTCTAGCAGACTTGATGGAACGGGAAGGTGTTGATGCGGAGGAGAAGGCCCTACGTTATGTGGCGAAGGTGGGCGACGGATCCATGCGTGATTCCTTATCCCTGCTGGATCAGTGCATCGCGTTTTATCCGGACCAGACCTTAACCTATGACAATGTGTTGAACGTGTTGGGTGCGGTGGATAACGAAGTCTTTTCCAAGATTCTACGTGGAATCATGAATCGGGATGTGTCCGAAGTGATTCGTGTAGTGGATGAGATTATTATCGAAGGCCGTGAGATTGGCCAGTTCGTGACGGATTTTACCTGGTATCTTCGTAACCTGCTTCTGGTGAAGAATATTGAGAACATGGAGGATATCCTGGATATCTCTACGGATAATTTGAAGGTGATGCAGGAAGAAGCCCAGAAGCTGGACGAAGCAGTGCTGATGCGGTATATTCGTGTATTGTCCACGCTGTCCGATCAGTTGCGAAACGCAACCCAAAAGCGTGTTATGACGGAGATTGCCATGATTCGGTTGTGCCGTCCGCAGATGGAACGGGATAACGATTCTATGATTGACCGTATCCGTAGTCTGGAGCAGCAGTTGGCCAACGGTGTTGTGGTGGCTGCAGGAAGTGCAGGTGCCGATCCAGCGACTGCTGGGAGCGCCGCAGCAGCGGATTTAACCAAGCGCCCGTTCCCGGATGCAAGACCGGAAGAGGTGGACGCTGTTTTAAAACAATGGAATGAGGTATTATCCCTGTTGGACCCAATGCGCCGACAGTTCTACCAGACGGCAACGCCGACGGCAACGGCCGATGGAGAATTACTCTTGGTGGTAGACATTGCGGCAGGAAGCGACGGCAGCCTGGCTTACTCGGTTTTGACCAGCGAGACGGCACAGCAAGAGTTCCAGCAGGTGCTTAATAATTTTACGGGCGCGAATGTGAAGGTGCGCGTAGAATCCAACCAGACCGGTGTTCCGGCTGAGAAGCTCTACACATCCGGTCCGGAGTTCTTTAAACGAGCAGAAGAATTTGGTATGCTTGTGGAAGAAGACGATATCGAAGAATAGAAGGAGATTTTTGAAATGGCAAAAAGAGGTGGATTCCCGGGCGGTGGTATGCCTGGCAACATGAATAACTTAATGAAGCAGGCGCAGCGTATGCAGCGTCAGATGGAGGAGAGCCAGAAGGAGCTTGAGACCAAGGAAGTAACTGCTGCAGCAGGCGGCGGAGTTGTTGAAGTAACCGTATCCGGCAAGAAGGAAGTTACCAAGGTGAAGATTGATCCGGAAGCGGTTGATCCGGAAGATGTTGAGATGTTAGAAGATCTCATTATGGCAGCAACCAATGAAGCTCTTCGCAAGATGGATGAAGAGTCCCAGGCTGCTATGGCGAAGATTACCGGCGGCATGGGCATGGGTGGCGGATTCCCATTCTAAGATCCTAAGAGGTGAATTGTGGAATACTATAGCAAGCAAATCGGCCAGTTGATATCCGAATTATCCGGACTTCCGGGTATCGGTGCGAAGTCCGCACAGCGACTGGCATTTCATATTTTACATATGCCGATTGAGGATGTGGAGAAGTTATCCGAGACCTTGGTAGACGCCCGCAAGAACGTGCGCTACTGTAAGGAATGCTTCACCCTGACGGATCAGGAGGTATGTCCAATCTGCTCTAACGAGAAGCGCAACCATAAGAAGATTATGGTGGTGGAGGACAGCCGGGATCTGGCAGCCTACGAGAAGACCCAGAAGTATGATGGTGTCTATCATGTGTTGCATGGTGCCATCTCTCCTATGCAGGGCGTTGGCCCGGCGGACATTCGTCTGAAGGAGCTGATGCAGCGCCTCCAGAAGGATGACGTGGAAGAGGTGATTATCGCTACCAACTCCAGCTTGGAGGGCGAGACCACCGCCATGTATATTAGCAAGCTCATCAAGCCAAGCGGCATTCGTGTCACGCGAATTGCCAGTGGTGTGCCGGTGGGCGGCGATTTGGAATACATCGACGAGGTGACGCTGTTGCGCGCCTTGGATGGTCGAACAGAATTGTAAGGACGAGCGTGCCGGAAGGCACGCTCTTTTTTTGCGGGCGGAGATATATAAGTGCGGTGCGGCGTGGTTCCTTTGGGTGCCAATAGGATGAATATCGCTGGGCTTTGGCACCCAAAGTGCAGTGGTTGTGGTGGCCGAAGGGATGAATTGGGTGCCAAACCTCGGGTGTATAATGCGTTTTGGCACCCAGGTAGTTTTGGCGGCTTGCTGCGGTAATTCATCTTGGGTGCCAAAAGACAATTCTTCATGGCTGTTTAGCACCCACAGAAGGGTATGCTTCTTACTTCACTCGTGATTTGGGTGCTAAAGAGAAGGAGGGAAAGAGCTATTGGCACCCAAAGGAGTGATGCTTTCTTCATGTACCTCTTTGACTGGAGTGCGTGGACGCCAGGAGCTGCCTTAGAGGAGTCTTATGGCGTCCAAATGCTGAGATTTTCAGCAGGAAATTTGTGCAATGGACGTCATCTATAAGGAATACAAGGCCTTATGGCGTCCAAGAATGCCCGTTAGAACGGGATTTTTGTACTTTTTCTTTGGAAAATCTTGATTTATACTATGTTTTGGACGTTAGTCTTATAAGAATAGAGTGGTTTTGGCGTCCATGGCGTAGAAGGGGGACCATATGAAAATATATTGGGGGAAACGTATTCTTTCTGCAGCAGTGGTTTCTGTTCTTGCAGTATGCATGGTTGCATCTGCGTATATGTCCAATCCGGCACAAAAAATCAATTCCTTAACAACAGAAGACTACCTGGAAGATTACGATTATATGTGTAGTGTAATAGAAGAGGAGTATCCGTACCTTGCATATTTCGAAGCGCAAGGGATGGATTATAAGGCAGCGATGGCAGAAACGCGAAAGCAGGTAGAGGATGTTTCGAGCCTGCAGGAATTCTATGATTGCGTACAGATGATGCTCCAAGGAAAATTTTATGGCGTAGCTCACTTGTCATTGTTTGATCCGTTTACGTTCCAAGAGACTTCAGATCATATTCAAGGATTAATGGAACAGGAGGAATATAGACCTTCCGTTGAACATAGTCCATTAATGGAGATGTTAACAGACCCACAGACAGTCGCTGCATACCGGCAGTTGCAGGGAAAACAAATCATACAGGATCAGCTGGAGCAGGTATCTCCGGAAAAACCGGATTACCGGTACGATGATGTGCATCATGCAGTGATTATAAAGATTCCTAGTTTTGGTGTATATCGGACCGATTTGGATGAAGACTTCATAGATTCCGTGATGAAGGAGTATCAAGGAAAAGAAGTTGAGCATATTGTTTTTGACATCACCGGGAACACAGGTGGTTCCACTTACGTTTGGATGTCGGGAATTATTCCCCAGTTTGGAGGCTCTTGGGAATACAAGGAAAGAATCTATACACGTGTAGGCAATCATATTGAAAGACACATGGGAGATATGACAGGAATCGAACCGATACCATCGGATATGGAAGTCCCGGAGTTCGTGCATCAGTATGGATTTACACATTATTGTGATTATAAGATGCAATGGGATTATGGAGAACAACCATACGATAATGCAAAACGATGGTTACTGGTTGACGAACGATGTTACTCTGCAGCTGACCACTTTGCTGTGGTTTGTAAAGAGTCAGGCTGGGCAACGGTTGTTGGCAGAAAAACAGCCGGAGATGGAACCGGAAGCAGTCCGGTCGAAGTACAACTGCCCAATACCGGTTTGATTATGCGATTTGGATGCTCAACAGCAGACAACGGATTGGGAGAACCAAATGCTATTTATGGAACAGTACCGGATATTCTTGCAAAGCAAGGGGAATCACCCTGGCAGGCGTGGTGTCGAACGGTAGAATTTCAGGAGAAAAAATAGTGAACCACTGACCCCGTCCCCGGGGACCATTTATGGGTTAAGAAAAACCTCCTCCTGTCCGACATAAGAGGTGAAGGCTTTTTTAGGAGGAACTTATGCAGGTAGAGGATTTATTATACGCGACCAAACCGCATGCAGGGGCCATCGAAAAGAGTGCTTCTCAATCATGGAGTGATGTGAAGAAGACCGCAGAGAAATCTGTGGAACCAACGGATGGGGTTCTTCGAAGCATATCAATAGATCAACCTACTTATCAAAAAAATCAATTGACGCAATCTACGGTGGCAGATCACCTGGAGGATGCGTCTTCTTTTGGTGGAGATGCAAGAGCTATGAAAAATCAGATGGTCTTAGCATCCGAAACCATGTCTGACGAGGATTATCAGCGTATGTCCGAGGAGGGATTCTCTCCTATGGACCAGCCGGGACATACCATCGTCACCGTCTCCGATAAGATTAAGAAGCAGTTGGCAATTGCCGGTGCAGATATTGAAGCCATGGGTGGATTATCATCGGATGAAATTGCCGCTATGAGCGGAAGCACCCAGGCAGCAGCTGTGGTAACCGACGCCCTGAAGCAGGCAGATTTGCCGACAGATGACGCGATTGTTGCCGATGCGAAAACTGCAATAATGAAGGCTGAGCAGATTGGCGAAGTCACAACGGAGGCACAGAACTATCTGGTAAAAAATGAGCTGCCACCAACTATTGCCAACGTCTATACCGCAGTCTACGCCAAGTCTGCAAATTATAGCAACGCGGCACCGCAGAGTGAATTAAGCGCGGAGCAGTGGGAGGCCATTCGCCCGCAGGTAGATGCCATCATCGAAGAGAGTGGATTACCGGTGGATGACAAGACAGAGAGCTATGCTAAAACTCTGCTGGCACAGGACATTCCGGTAACCGTAGAGAATCTTACTTATATGAATTCCTTAGCAGAGGGTGAATGGGTACAGCAACCAGAGGATATTGTAAATGCAATCGTAGCATCCGTATCCGAAGGCCGTATGCCACAGGATGCATACCTGGTACGTGGCTATTCCATGCAGGATCAGGCCGAGGCGCTGGTAACAACGGTTCAGACCATGAGCAACGAGCAGAGCTTATCTCAGGTCCATGACCAGCGTGTGGTAGAAGAGATTCGCCTGATGATGACACAGGAAGCAACCTTCTCTATGTTGAAGCAGGGAATTGATGTAAATACAACAGACCTGGCACAACTGGTAGAAGATTTGCGTGCCCAGGAAGAGAGTCTTGCCCAGAAGCTCTTCCCGGAGAATCCGGAAGCAGCAGCCCTCTTTGAAGAGACCAATGAGCTTGTAAGTAAGATGCAGGAAGCGCCGGCAGTGACTCTTGGTCGTATCGCCAATATTCCGGCAGCAACATTAACAGAGATTCATCGAGAAGCGACCGTACTCCAGCAGACCTTCCAACAGGCCGGAGAGCGGTATGAGACCATGGCAACGGAAGTACGTCGTGACTTAGGAGACAGCCTGACCAAGGCATTCGGCAATATTGGTGAGATTTTAGATTCGTTGGATTTACAACAAACAGAATCTAATCAGCGTGCCGTTCGTATCTTAGCATACAACCGTATGGAGATTACCAAGGAGAGCGTCCTTACCATGAAGACGGGAGATGAGATGGTACAGCGTACTATGAAGAATCTCACCCCTGGAGTAGTAAAGAACCTTATCGATGAAGGCAAGAATCCATTGGATTTGTCCATGGAAAAACTCTTAGAGATGACGGAAGATGCCAAGGAGCGCATGGCAGATTCCAATGGCAACAAGGAAGAAAGCTACGCCAAATTCTTATGGAAGATGGACCAGATTGGTGAGATGACACCGGAGCAGCGGGACAGCTTCATCGGTGTGTATCGACTGCTACACCAGGTAGAAGCAACCGATGGTGCCGTCATTGGACAGCTTCTGCAGCAGGGCAGAGAAATTACCCTTCGCACCATGATGGAAGCGGTTCGCACCCGTAAGCATGAGAACCGGGAATATACCGTAGATAATGACTTTGGTGTGGTAGAAGACTTCGCAGTGAAGGATTTGAACATCACCCAGCAGGTAGAAAAAGTATTCTTAACCTACCGTTGCAAGGATGCCAAGGAAGCCATCTCTCCACAGAAGATGATGACCTTCGCCAGTGAAGATACCTATATGGAAATGAATCCGGATACCTTCGCCACCGCATTGGAGCAGGCAGAGGAATCTCCGGAAGTAGAGCAGGCTTATGTGGCAGAGCAGCGTAGTAACCTGCAGCAGGCGGTTGCAACCGAAGAGCGCATCTATGCCATGTTGCAGCAGTATGACCTTCCGGTTACAGCCACCAACTTAGAAGCCATGAGTTCGTATCTGAAGGATCGGAATCGCATCTTCGAAGTCCTGGCAGAAATCAAAAACGATATTTTCGAGCAGTTCGGAGAAGCGGTGAAGACGCCGGAAGAAATGGCCGAGGCCCAGCGCAAGTTGGAAGAGACGGCCGAGAACGTGATGCGTACTGCAATTATTGAAGATGCCAAGGGCTATATTGATGTACGGGGTATGAAGATGGTAATGACCCAGCTCCATACCTTGGGCACCATGGCAACCAGAGAAGAGACCTATGCCATTCCGATTACCGTTGCAGATGCAGCCGGTAACATGACCTTAAAAATTGTTCGTGGCAAGGAAGAGCAGAAGGGACTTGTAGATGTGGCCCTAGATATGGACGCTACCGGATGTATTCGTGGATCCTTCCGGATGACCGCAGAAGGCATCGAAGGCGAGATTACCACCGACCGCTCCACCACAAGGCAGCTGTTAGCAGACCGGGCCGAAGAATTGAACGAAGCAATCGCCAAGGCCACCGGTGAAGCTTGCCATTGCAGCTTCTCATGGAATGCGACCGTAGAAGCAAATGGTATTTACGAAGAGGCGAATCCCGGATTCGAAGTGACCAAAGAGCAGCGGGAAGTGCAGACCTCCAAGTTGTACGGTCTGGCTCGTTCATTTATCGACATTTTGGGAAGTCTTCGTGGATAAAACACAAAATATTTGATTCGGGGGTTCATAATTCGAGCCCCCGGTCCGATATATAGTGTGTAAGGAACAAAGGATGGTTTCAAATAAGGCATGGAAGCACGAATGACCACTTTGGTCGTGAATGACTCCGTGCATTTTTTTGTCCAAAAATAAAGAGAGGTATCTATATGAAGATCAATAACAATATTTCCGCAGTCATTACCAACAAGCAACTTCTTCGAACCGAGGATACCTTAGCTGCTTCTATGGAGCGTCTGTCTTCCGGATTACGCATCAACCATGCCAAGGACGATCCGTCCGGTATGGCCATTGCAGGAAAAATGAACGCTCAGATTGATGGCTTATCCAGAGCAAGTCGTAACTCTTCCGACGGTATCAGTGTATTGGATACCGCAGACGGTGCATTAACCGAGGTTACTTCTATGCTTCAACGTATGCGCGAGTTGTCTGTTCAGGCAGCCAACGGAACCATGTCCGAAAATGATCGCGCAGCAATCCAGAAAGAAATCGGAAATTTAGTAGAAGAAATCGACCGTATCTCTGAGGCAACAGAGTTCAACACCAAGACTTTGTTGGACGGTTCCCTCTCCAATCGTGTATACGGCGATCATTTTACCCGCCCAACTCCGTCCAGTACGGTTGAGGCTGGTTTCTATAACTTTACGGTTAACGCTGCCGCAGAGCAGGCATCCGTGGCAATCAACGTAACCAACGGATTGACTTATCCGATTCCTTCCGACCAGGCAGGAAGTATCACCATCAATGGTGCAGCAGCTATGATTGAGGCTGGCATGTCCAAGGAAGATGTGATCGGAAGCATTCGTGATGCTGCAGAAATCGGCGGCGCTTTGATCGAGATTACCGACGACGATACTGTAACCGTGAAGTCTGAGTATTATGGTGTGAACGAGCATGTGGATGTGGTAAGTAATACCACCTTGGTACTTCCTCTAGGAGCAGAGCATCAGGTGGGAAAAAATGCAGACATTACCATGGATACAGCAAATTCCCTTTTCAAGGATCATCCAACTGCAACCATCAAGCATGAGGGCAACCATATCACATTTACCGATGTGGAAGGATTCTCCCTGTCCATGAAGTTGGAAGAAAATTTCGAGGGAGCTATTAAGTGCGAAGTCACCGACATCGGACCGATGGATCTCCAGGTAGGTGCCAACATGGGCCAGCAGATTACCGTTCGTATTCCGTCTATTTCCTCCGAGTATCTCTACTTAGACGAAGTGGATGTCAGCAAGGTAGGCGGACCGGAGCGTGCCATGACTCGCTTGGATGAAGCACTTGCAACAGTAAACGATATTCGTGCCAACCTTGGTGCTTACACCAACCGTTTGGAGTACACCGTATCCAGTTTGAACGCAACCCATGAGAACATGAACTCCGCAATCTCCCGAATCGCCGATGTAGATATGGCAACAGAGATGGTAGAGTATACCAAAGATAACGTGCTGCAGCAGGCAGGTACATCTGCATTATCCCAGGCCAATGAATTGCCACAGATGGCATTGCAGTTGTTACAGTAGAAGGTGAGGTAACCTATGAATAAAGAGCAGGTACAGGCCTTTACCAAGCGGATTTCCGGAGGTAATCGCAGCGAGATCATCGTGGTCTTGTTTGATATTTTTATGGTGTATGAACAGGATGCCCGCAAGGCTTTGTTGGAAATCCAACAGGCGAGAGCGGAGCAGAATTATGAGCAAAAAATGAGCGCAACCAAGGCATATCGCGAGGGCATTCGTCACGCGTCTATGGTACTGCGCCATTTGGAAGACGATCTCAATTTCGATCAAGAGATATCCAACCAACTATTTCGATTATATACGTACTGTGAGCGTGCCTTAGCGCGTGCCACATACAAGGAAGACCCGGAGATATTTGACCGGGTAGAGAAGGTTATGGGGGAACTTCGGGAAGCATTTGTTGCTGTAGCCGCCGAGGATACTTCGGCTCCACTGATGGCCAACACGCAGAAATACGTGGCCGGCTATACATACGGCAGAACAGATGTTAAGGAAATGGCTGTAAACTTCGACATTTCACGAGGTTTTCTAGCATAATAGGCGACACCGCCTATAACGGGTGAATGCACTGGTGGCAACGGATGGTAACCAGTGTATTTTTTTTGCTTATTTTGCGGTAAAATAGGACCTATAACGAGAACAAAAAAGGAGGGTTTTTACATGCATAACATGAACGTATCCGAACACATCCTGTATGTGGGCGCGGACGATACAACGCTGGATTTGTTTGAGAGCCAGTATCCGGTACCGGAGGGCGTATCCTATAACTCCTATGTGATTCTGGATGAGAAAATTGCGGTGATGGATACCGTGGATGCCAGAGGTAGCGAGACCTGGAGAGAATCCATGGCCAAGGTCCTTGGTGGCAGAACGCCGGACTATCTGGTGGTTCAGCATCTAGAACCGGATCATTCCGCCAACATCGCATACTTGGCAGAGCGTTACCCGGCGATGCAACTGGTTGGAACAGCCAAGACCAAGCAGATGATTCCGCAGTTTTTCGATGAGGATCTCTCCGGCAGATTCCTGGTAGTGGGCGAAGGGGATACCTTGTCACTTGGTAGTCATACCCTGCAGTTTGTCATGGCTCCGATGATTCACTGGCCGGAAGTTATGATGACCTATGAGCAGAGCGAGAAGGTCTTTTTCTCTGCAGATGCCTTCGGAACTTTTGGTGCGATTTGCAACGAAATCCCTTGGGAGCAGGAAGCCAGCCATTATTACTTAAACATCGTAGGCAAGTATGGCCCAAGCGTGCAGACCCTTCTGAAGAAGGCCGGGGGCTTGGACATCGCTACCATTGCGCCGTTGCATGGACCGGTGCTCCATGAGAACTTAGGCTTCTATCTGGAGAAATACAACACTTGGAGCAGCTATCGTGTAGAGAAGGAAGGGGTGCTGATCTGCTACGCATCAATCCACGGCAACACCAAGCGTGCGGTATGTCGCTTCGCAGATGAGCTGAAGGCAGAAGGCGTGAAGGTAAAGACGCTGGATCTAACAAGAGAGCATGTATCCGAGGCTGTGGAGAAGTGTTTCCAGTACGGCAAAATTATTCTTGCAGCAGTTTCCTATGACGGCAACCTGATGCCGGCCATGGAGGATCTCCTCTATCATCTGGAGATTAAGAATTACCAGAACCGCCGTGTGGGCTTAGTGGAGAACGGATCCTGGGCGCCGGTCGCTGCCAAGAAGATGCAGGAGCACTTAGAGGCCATGAAGGATATCGAGATTTGTGAGCAGGTGGTAACCATTAAGACTACCCGCAAAGACGCAGACCAGCCGGCTTGGGATGCACTTAAGAAACAGATTCTCGCATAAGTGTATTAGCGCTTTAGAAAAAGTTTATAATTACTAGGAGACGGTGCATCCGACGAGCGGATGCGCCGTTTTTTTATACCGGTGTCAAAAAAGCAGGGCTTGCAAAAGTGCGGATAGGTGCGTATAGTCTTGCCTTGTCACAAGGAGGCACGAAAGAAGATGGAACACATCGTAGCAATTCTCGTGCTGACAGTTGCCGTGATATATGACCGGAAAAGTTATCGCATTCCAAACGCCTGGATCCTTATGGGGTTCGGAGCGGGACTCATACTTGCGATTCTACGGGACGGTTCGAAAGGATTTTTTGACGGGCTGCTTCGTGCAGCCATCCCCATTGTTGCTTTGTATATTCTTTTTTATGTTCGCGCCTTAGGCGCAGGGGATATCAAACTCTTGGCTGCAACGGCAACCATGTGCAGCACAACCAAAGAGGTATGGGAAATCATACTTCTGTCTTTTGTAATCGGCGCAGTCATTGGCTTGATTCGTCTGTTACTCAACGGACAATTATTCGTCCGCATTTCCAATTTTGTAACCTATATTTTGCAATGCGTATATCGCCGCAGTGTGGAAGCTTATGGAACGATTGCACACCAAGACGCCTATTTGCATTTTAGCGTCTGCATCCTGCTGGCTTATTGCGCGATCACCTTACGGGAGGTAATGGTATGAAGCTGTTAATCTGTGATGACGACGTGGCTTATGTGGAAGCCCTGGTGAAGCATTTCATCAGTGAAAATCCGACGCACTACGAGATTCGGGCGTATTCCACCCTGGACGGTCTGATGCACGACCGGGGAACCTATGATGTGGGAATCTTAGGGGATCAGTACTTAGAGGCCTATGAGAAGGACGATTTGGAAGACGTACAGATTGCCCATCCCTTGTTGCTTCGTGCACAGGAAGGCGAAGACCGGGAAGGCGTGGAGTCCATCTACAAGTACCAGAGTATGCGAAGCTTCAAGTCGCAGCTGGCCAAGACCGTGGGCAGAGGGGACGCCGGAATGTCTCAAGCTAGGGAGCATGGCGAGAGCCGGGTGATTGGCGTTTTTTCTCCGATGCATCATGAACTGCAATTGCCCTTCGCACTGTGTCTGAGCGATTGGTGCGGACAGCGGGAACCGGTGCTATTCGTAAATATGGAAGCCCTCAGCGTGCAGCCGGCACTGATGGATGTGGAAGGTCGAAGAGATCTCTTAGACCTTCTGTATGTGGTGGCCAATCGGAAGGAAACCAAGGTGAACTTAGCCGAATACATCTGTGAGAGCGAGGGCATCAGCTACATTCCCCCAATGAATTCTCCGACGGAAGTGGCTTATATTACCGGGGAACAGTGGATGAGTTGCGGACAAAAAATCCGGGAGAACTTCCGGGGCACCATTGTTCTGTTATTGGATTATATGATGCAGGGATTTGAGCAGGTATTGTCGGATTGCGATGGATTGATTCTTTTAACCAAGCCGGGAGAATATTACCGGAAAAGTATGCAGGCGTTCCGTAACCGGTTCTTGGAGGAGCGCAAATTTCGTTGCTGGATGCAGCAGGTTTCCCTTCCCATGTCTG
>JAEEGI010003723.1_pt1 | contig 36248 bp, 30 predicted proteins | sample 8958751 | NCBI WGS metagenome assembly JAEEGI01 (sample SAMN16246545, study PRJNA631951) | gut metagenome | biome: gut microbiome; feature: rumen; material: KS-attached | host: Bos | place: Iran: Karaj | collected 2018-10 | reverse complement strand
CTCATTATGTTGTCATTTGAGCGTTCTTCATCTCCACCGGATTCTGTGCGTTTCTCAAAAGCGTCAAATTCATCAACAGATGTTTTATTATCAGCTTTAACTTTTTCTTTTTTCTTTTTAAGCAGATCAAGAACGTTATAAAGGAAAAATCTAATGGCATTAGGATGAATAAATTCATTATTGTTCTTAAAATAATGCTCTATCTGAAATTCCTGAGTTTCTGTTATATCTTCATCCTCGTCGGCACGGAATATTGAATACGCAATTATTCCCGAAGTTTCTTCGGCAAATCTTTCAACCATTTTTCTGTATTCTTTATAATCCCTGTATGCAGTAAGATATACTTCTTTATCAGCGATTGAATCTTTGTTTCCAAGAGCATCAATATCACTGTTTACTGCATTTTCCTTTTCCTCAAGGGTTGATGAAGCCTGGCTAATATTGCTATCAATTTTCTTTTCGAGAGCTGCAATATATTCGTTCCATTTCCAGTTAACCCTGTTTAATCCTTTAACATCATATACTGCACACTGCTCAACAATTGACTTGGCAAAAGGATTTTTATTGTCTGCCATCTGTCTAACATTATCAACATAGCTATCAGCCTGAGAATGATCTGCAGTAGGAATCCCTTTTGCTCTTCTTTTTGCATCAGCCTTAATCTGTTTTTCAAACTGTTTATCAAATGTAAGCCACTGCTTTGAAACACATTCATTTGTCCAGTTAAGTGCTATATAATCTCTGACATCCTCATATGGATAAATCAGCATTGAGCAACCGGCACCGGCATATCTGTTACGTCCGCGCTCGGCAGCAAGTCTTCTGATTGTGTTATCCTCAGAAGAGTTGCTTCTCTTGTTCATCGGACCGATAGACTGCGAATAAATGCAGTTAGCGGCATGGTCAAGATACTGGTCAAAAGAATTAAGCTTTTTTCCGTCCGCATTCTGTGCGTCAAAGAGAAAGCAGAAGTCAAACGGTCTGATATTATATTCTTCGAATTCCTCGGTTCCTGCAACAGGGAATTCCATTTTCACAGTATTCTTATACCTTTCAGGAAGTGTTGCATCACCCTTCATAAGAAAGGCGTCAAGTTCTCTGAGTGTTGCATAAGCGTTACTCTTAAGGTTGTTTCTTTCTGACTGTGAGTCAATAACTCCGTAGAAAACCTCGGGAAGCAGGAAGAAACCTCTCGTGATATTTGCACTCTGTCTGAATCTTGTTGCAAGATAATTCTTGATATAAAGAGCAACCGGTAACAAGATACCAGAACCGGTACCGCCTGCAAGCGAGCTGACAATAATAACTCTCAGTGCCTGCTCGTACTCAGTGCCTTCCAACTTATAAAGGTCCTCGATAGCCTGATGCAGAGGCTCGAGCTTACCTGATCTTACCGCTGTTTCAAATGCGAGTCTTGAAATAGCACGTACCTGACCTGCTCCCTCTGAAAGAGTCTTACTGTTAAGTATAGCATTTACGGGGAACCAGGTATCTCTCGAGTGAGTATCAATATCAAGATACTCTCCAACCGAGAGCTTTGTCGATGTCTGAATAGTCTTTACAAAAGGATTTCTTTCCTTAATAGTTCTTAACTCATTTACATCCGTATCAAATACGGCGAAGCCGATTTTTTCCCTCTGTTCATCGGTAAGCATTTTAGAAACTCTGAGTGCGACCTCCGAGCCTTTTCCTCCTAGTCCTACAATTAATGTTGGTGCGTTCATATGTTTTTCCTCCTAATTAATACTTTGTTCTTGGATTGCAGGTATGTACACCTGTCGCAACTTCTGTTTTAATAGTTATGCTTGAGCCAAATGGCCTGTGCTTCTTAATATCTTTGATTTTTACACCTATTACGGTAATATTGCTGATTTCACGGAAGATATCAAGATTTGTTATTTCCATACGTCTTCCGGATACGGCTTTAAGTTTAAATGACGGTACCATCGCATCAGGCGGTGCGTATTTCAATGTTCCTCGCTCCGCACAAAACGGAAGAATTGCTGAAAGTGTTTTTTTCTTGAACGATCCCCTTTTTTTTGAATTCTCGACCAAGAAGTCGTTAGGTCTAAAATCAATCCTAGGGTTTGGAACAAGATCCTTAGGAAATCTCTTTTTAAACAGAGGAGTGTATCCCAAAAGAATAAACAAAATCGTTCCGGCAACCGCGGCCTTGATTATCTTGTCAATATTCTGCTCCATCCAGCTTCTTGTATCGGTAACCGGTACAACGGCATTTATGTCACCCGACCATGTTTCCGCACCGATTTGCTGAGAATAGCTTGCGCTGATGTTCAGCTCCTTGTACGTACCGGGGGTTGTTTTTCCGTCTTTTAACGATGGGAAAATATTAATTATACCCGGTTGTTCGGATTTCTCAAAGCGAAGGTCTTTCATTCCCTTGTTTCCGCCTGTTTCTACGTTAAACTCGGGAAGTTCAAACTGTGCCCATTCCTCGGCGGTAAATTCGCGTGAATCAAGCAACAGTTTAATCTGTGTCGGCGTATCTCCGTTTACTATTGAGTCCGTAGCAATCTCATACGTTGGATTGGCAGCTATTTCAGCATTGATTCCCTTGTTTTTGAAAATCGAAAAACCGAGATGAGTCGAAACGGAGTTGTACTTTAAGTAACGCGCGATAACGTCGATATCGAGGCCTCCCTCTTCAATCGAAATCGTATCTCCGGAAGAGTATGATTTATCAAGCTTTTTTCCGTTATTAACAACTGTCGCCTCATACTGCACGTCGCCCAAAAGCTTGGAAACGGGGACTCGTTCGTTTGTTCCGCCCTTAACAAAGAAGAACTCAATTACGTAGTCGCCTGCTTCAAGGTCAGATAAGTCGTTAACCTCTTCTCCCTCACCGTTTTTAAGCAAGGCCGAAATCTCAATGTTGGGCTTATAAAAGACTTCTATGGTTTCGGCGCCGGAAACATCAATGGTGTAAGCACCGGCAGCAAAGTCCTCTTTGAATACTGCGATACAGCCCAGAAGGCTCTTATCAATCAACGGCTCAGGATAGTTTGGATTTGACGTTGCCTTTTCACTGTACTTAACAACCACCGGATTTGAAGAGCTTTTATAAACAGTTCCGTCCTCTGCCTTGATTCCGTTTATCGTGACGTTAGCGCCCTGAGCAAAAACTGTAAGCTCGCCCATCGGAATATCAAAAGAGCAAACCTTCGTTGAAGCGTTAACCTCAAGTCTGTTGCTGTTGAAAATGCGGGTACATATTCCCGTAATTTTGTTAAGAATCTCTTTGTTGTTTTGAGCTTTTTCAAAGAATATGTTTTTGCTTTCATCGGCTTTGATGCCCTGAGCATCGGGACCCATTCCCAAGAACATTACCTTTACAGAAGGATCCTTCGCGTTGAAATAGCCGTTAACATCTGTGTTTTCCGGTTGGAATTCACCGTCGGTAAGAACTACCAACCATTTTTCGTCAGCTGTTACTTTTTTAAGGCTCTCATATGCCGCTATTACCGAGTTGAAGGGTGTATTTCCTGCTCTGGTAAGCATATTATGAACCTTTTGAACATTTATTGATGAACCGTCGCCGCCGTTAAGAGTAAGTTCAGGAGCGCCCGATGTGGTCGCCTCAAACTTGTTCATGCAATAAACATTCATCGTATCTTTCTCGCCAAGCATTGCAGCAAAAACTTCCATTGCATATTTTGCCTGACACCATGTGTCAACCAGAGCACCGTTTGTTTTAATCATACTGCCCGAATCGTCATATACGACATTAATAACTCTGGTTGGCATTTCCGAGTTTCCGGCATTTACCGCAGGCATTAATGCGCTAACGCATAAAATGCTCAACAGCAATACACAAAATACACGAAACACTTTTTTCATTTAATTAATCGCCCCTCTCTTTTCTTCGAAAAAAATAATAGTCTGCACAAAAATGCAGCCACTAAATAAAGAAAAAGATAAAAAACATTTGCTTTTTAATTGTATATTATTAAAGAAGAATAATCAAGGGAAAACGCGATAAAGAAAATAATTTGTCATAACAGACAATAAAGCGTCTAACAATTTGGGGAATACCACAACAAAAAATGTTTGACTGCGGTGTCTTTTCAGTTACCGCAGGCGTACTCAACATTGACTTCTCTTCATTTGGCAGAGAAAAACCGATTAAAAATTTCAACATTGCGAATATTTGTAAAGCTTCGGATGAAGAAATTGTTTCTATCGGATACATCAACGGCGAAAACATGTGCTTTGCGGGGTCAACCGTTATCGCTTTTGAGGATTTGTATAATTCTCCGTTCATAAAATTTGGTGTGTATTTTAACGGTTCTACGCTGAAAACGAGCTGAACGGAAAAACCGGCGCAGAGCTTGAAGCTCTGATGCATGAAATGTAAGAGTAAACGCCGTATCCGGCACAACGGAGAATAAACAAAAAAGAACGGGCTTGATTTCAAGCCCGTTCTTATTATTTCTGTTTATGCAAGACCGTTTAAGTACTTATCGAGACAGAACAGGTCAAACGCGTCAACCGCCTTGTCCGAGTCATAATCCGCACAGTAATACTGCTGAGTGATTATAACGCCGTCGCCGTAACTGTCTTTAACGCTGTCATATACTGCGGGCAGATAACTCTTATCAAGCAGATTCGCAGGATGATTCGCATCCGAGTCAACGCCCGAAATATGCGCCTTTATCATAGCGTAATCGACAAGGTCGAGATCGCCGTCCTGATCGACGTCGCCCTTATCGGCGTCAGCCAGAAACAGTATTCTTTCAAGCTCAGCCGCATCAAAGGCGTCAATAACGCCGTCCGCATTCAAGTCGGCTTTTTCCGTCTGCCTTTGTGTAAGCGTCACATCTCCGACAGACGCAGATACGATATATGCAATATCCTCTATATCCTCGAAGCCGTCCTCGTTTATGTCGTAGTACAGTCTTCCTTCCCATATTGCATACAGTACGGTATCCGCAGTTAAAACAATTGAGGTTTCAACCGTACCGGCGGTCGTGTGGCCGTTATAAAGCGAACCCGTGCTCGTGTACCACTGTCCTCTGCCGTCGGGCTGCGAATTCCAGCCGATAAATATGTCGCTGCTGCAGGAGGGAACCTGAGTGACTATACTGACATATTCGTTTTCGTCGTAAATAATTCTGTTGGGATTCGGAATATTTGAAACGTTGGCAACCGGAATATTCTTATCATAGGTAAGACTGTATCTGCCGCCCTTTATAAGAACGCCGTCAACGTGCCAGTTTGCAACTCCTGCCGCATCGTCGGATGTTCTCTTGACAACGTACCAGATAATTCTGTCCGTATCGGGATTAAACGTCAGCGGCTCGCCATTATCAAAATTACAGCTCAGCGCCCTGATAATCTGCTCGTCAGACGGAGTCTTTACAAGATGGCTTTCAACGCCGTTTACGTTGAAATAGAAGCCGGACGGATCAATCGCATCCTCAATATAGACGCTCGACCTCGCATAATCGGCAACGGGCTGTCCGGACGGCTCGGGAGCAATATCTCCGGTGAGGCGTAACGTGAACATGGCGTCATCCGTTTTCTTAACCCAGATTGCGTACAGAACTACGCTGTTCTTGTCCGACGGAACTGAGTATTCTTCGTCTGCAAAATACATTACACCGCTGCTGTTCGGCTGTGCGGCATCTGCCTTATCGCTCCAGCCGTAGAATACGTATTCGCCGCCGTCCGACGGATATGCCGCTTCGGGCACGGGCAGAACGAACGACTGGTAGCTGTCAAGCGTTGACATTACAACCGAATCGGGCGTTTTGCCGTAAGCGCCGTTGAGGTTAAAAGTAACGGTTTTCCAGTTGCCGGTATTTACCTTTACATAAACTGAATCCTTGTATCCGTTCAGCTCGGCGGTAAGCCTTGAAGGATTACTTGTCGTTCCGTTGGTGGAAACGGTTGCGCTTGCCGTATTGTAGTCGTACGTAGGTTTTCTGGATGTAGCGCCGAAATACGTTTTCTGGCTGTTAGATGCCCAGTCGGCAGGTTCTCCGTTTACAGTCGAAAGCGTAACGGTGTCTTTATTGAACACGCTTACATACCTTGCGTTAATTATGTTGATGTCGCTTACCTTTACAAGTATTTCATCGGTGTAGGTGTTATTGCCGTCGGTAACCGAAACACGAATCCTTGCAAAATCAAGAGAAGAAGAAACAGCGGTAATTAACGTTGTATTTCCCGTAACGTCACTTAAAGCTACCGGGCAGGTTCCCGTACCGCTTGAATTTTCGCTGTTCGGCGCAACAGATTCGGTCCAGTTAACCGTCGGGTTGCCCGAAAAGCCGCTGAGCTCTGCCGAAAGCAAAGCCGTGCCGTCGGACGCCAACGTAATAATGCCGTCGGCGCCGAGACCGTCGCCGGTTATTTTTACCGACTTTTCCGAGCTCTGAGTAACGTTGACGTAAACCGTATCGGATTTACCGCCGTTTGACGCAACAACCGCAATCGGAGAGGACGTAACCGCTCTGCCCGTAATTGTGATGTTTTTACCGACAGTGCTGTTAAGCTTGACGGGCGCTCTGCCGCCGTCGTCAGAAGCGCTCCACACCGTAGCCGTGGGATCAAGTCCTGCAGCAGCTGCTGACAAAGTCAGAGTATCGCCCTGCTTGATTGTTATTACGCCGTTTTCAAGCCTTGAGCTTGAAATCTTCAATGAAACTGCATACGGATCGGCAACGTTTACGTAAACCGTTTTCGTTCTTGTAACGTCATTTTCGCTTGCCGTTACCTTTACCGCCGCAGAATAATCCGAATAGTTTATTCTGCTTATAACTGCACCGGAGCCCGACTGCGTTACGCTTATGAGGTCGGGATTGCAGCTTTCCCAGGTAACTGCGGGATTTGTAAAGCCGTCGCAGACTGCGTCGAGAGTAACCGAGTTTGCCGAACTCAGATCAATGGCTGACGTAACCTCGGCTCCGTTCTCTTCAACAGTTACCGACATTGCGGGAACGACGGTAATGTTTATCGTATCGGAATAGCTGCTGCCGGAAAGAGACACGGTTAACGTACCCGTACCCTCGGAAACGCCTTTTATGTAGTACGCCTCGTTCTGACGTCCCGTGCCGTGTGTGCCGATGCTTATCCAGCTTAAATCTTCCGCGTTCTTGGTCCAGGACAGACCTCGGGTTGCCTGAGTTTCACTGAAGCCGTATCTTTCGGCAAATAAGACGCAGGCTTCGCCAACCTCAAGGGTTATATTCTTCTTATTTACAATTATTCCCCTGACTGTCACGAAGCATGAACAGGTGTAAGTGTTGCCGTTTGTATCAACCACATTGGCGGTAACGGTAGCTATGCCCGTATTACCGGCAAAGATTTCCGTCTCATAGGCAAGGCCTGTAGCCTCCGATTCTCCGTCAGGTGTATAGGTGCTTACCGTATAACTGCCGATGTCGGCAACGGAATCGTCCGAGCTTGAAAAGCTTATGTCGGCTATCTGATTACTGCCGGGATCCGTACCCAGGCCCTCAACTGCCAGCGTTACAACGCCGGAGCTCTGAGGATCAACCGTAAGATTTCCGCCCGAAAAAGATACTTTTGCATTTGACGACCTTACGGGATCGGTTGCAAAAGCAGGCAATACAACCGAAAAAAGCATAACAACTGTTAATACTATTGAAATTATCTTCTTCATAATTCTCAAGTCCTTTCAGATAATCCAATTTCTGCTTTGACATTATATTATAGCACAACAATCGAAAGTAGTAAATATTTTCATATTAAAATAGCCCCGAATTCTTCATTCGGGGCTGCCGCTTTTTTCCAGCTTCTACTTTTTTATTTATTAAGAATTTTTTGCAATTGTAAAAAGCAAAATAACCGCTGCTTAATCAGACTGACTTAAAACAGCTGAGTACATCCGCGCCCTTTTTAACAAAGGCGACGAATTCGTTAATCTGTGCGGTAACCGTATGCCATCCCTTCGTGTATGTTTCGCCCGACTTTGTCAGCACCCATTCGCCCTCGGGAAGATAGACCTGCTTTTCGGTCTGTCCCCTGTTGACTATCGGTGCAAAGAGTATATCGTCACCGAACATATACTGTTCGCCGAGAGTATAGCAAATCTCATCGTCGGGATATTCAAAGAACATGGGTCGCATTATCGGATAGCCCTTATCGGACGCAGTTTCCATCTGCTTTTCAATATAAGGTCTTAAGCGTTCGCGGAGAAGTACAAGTTCTTTGAGAATCGGGAAATTCTCCTCACCGAAGCTCCAGATTTCATTCGGATCGCCCGACGGCTCCTTGACGTCACGCTTCTTTTCGCCGTGACGGTAGCGGTTTCCGTGAACGCGCATAACCGGTGAAAAAACGCCGTACTGAAACCAGCGGACTATTAATTCCCTGAACATTTCGCTCTGCGTGTCGCCGCCCCAGAAGCCGCCGATATCGGTATTCCACCACGGAATTCCGCACACCGACATATTAAGTCCCGCCTTGACCTGCTCCGAAAGGCTCTCAAAGTCGGAATAAATATCGCCGCTCCAGACGAGCGAGCCGAATTTCTGGGAGCCGAGATATGCGGCTCTTGTGAGAATAACGGGAGTTTCGCCCATTTCGGTAAAGCCGTCGTACGCCATTTTCGAGTAATAATACGGGTAGATAAGACCGTATTCGTCGCCTCTGCCGACGTGATAAATCAGATTGCCGAAATGCTCGGGATGGATTTCGGGTTCCGCTTCGTCAAACCATACTCCGTCAACGCCGTTGTCGAGGTAGTTTTCCTTTAGCTTTGAAAAGACGAATTCCCTCGTTTCGGGATTTGTCGCGTCAATCTCTGCCTGCGGTCCGTAGAAATCAAAGACCTTATTCGAGCCCTTTGTTGTGCGTATAAGCATATTGTTATCGCGCATATACCAATAGTTTTCGGAGTTTTCGTTTATTGTAGGCCATACGGATACAACGAGTTTTGTGCCCATTGAGTGAAGCTCGTCAGTCATAGCCTTAACGTCGGGCCAGTACTTCGGGTCAAACTTATAGTCGCCCTGCTCGGTCCAGTGAAAATAGTCGGCGATTATAACAGAAAGCGGTATGCCCTCGTCCTTATAACGTCTCGCAACCTCGAGCAAATCCTCCTGAGTTTCATAGCGCAGTCTGCTCTGCCAGAAGCCCGTCGCCCAGTGCGGCATTACGGGAGCGTGTCCCGTAAGGTCGGCAAGAGTTTCGCTGACCTGCTTCGGATTGCCTGCAATTACGACAAAGTCCATTTTCTTTGTTGCGTCAACGCTCCAGCGGGTGCGGTTGTCGGAAAGCTCAACGTTTCCCACGGCGGGATTATTCCAGATAAAACCGTAGCCGAGCGAAGAATAAACAAAGGGTATTGTGCACTTCGCATTGACATGGCGCATATCAAACGAGCAGCCCTTCAGGTCAAATTTGTTGCTCGCCTCATGACCGAGACCGTAGAAATGCTCGTTTTCTTTGCTCTTGAAGGTGATTCTCGCCGACCACGAGCCGTTATTGCGCTCATAATGACGGTAACCGTCGAAAAAGGCAAGCTCGGGTTTTTCCTCAAGTATAACGTTGCCGTCTTTATAGAACGTAAGCTTGCCGTTTCTTTCAAGCTGAACTTTCAGACTGCCGACAGTCATAAAGACGCAGTGATCCTTCTCTTCGATTACGGCATCTGCGCTTTGCGGCATCAGTGTAAAGTCTTCGTCAAATTCCTTACAGTCGGGAAACGCCTCAAAGCGGATTGCGTTTTCGTGACAGGGAGTTATTCTGACAAGCTCCCCGTTTCTTGAAAACAGAATTTTGTTTTTACTTACAGTTGCGTTATTCATAAATTCACCCCAAAGAAACTGATTGGCGGACCTTTGCTTTATTTTATTATAATACAACAGTGCATCCGAGTAAAGAAAAACCGCCGAAAAATGCTGAACTAAAAGAAAAAGGCAGGCAGGGAATTTTCCCTGCCTGTCGTCATTGTCAGGACTCTTTTACCAGCTTTCCGCTGATATGCTCGGGTGTAAGTTCGAGACACTGCACTCTCGGCAGTGAATTCTTCAACTCATACTTAAGATACTCCCCGTCATCGGTAAACTTGCGGCAAAGCGCGGAGCAGATTTCCCTTGTCTTTTCTTCATCCGTAACAAGAGCTATTCTGCCGAACACGACAACACTTTTTACATTATACGCCCACTCGCCTTTCTCGCGATATCCCTTATCAAAAACGGTATAGCAGACTTTATCGCAGCTTCTTATCGCGTCAAGCTTGTGTCCTTCCTTCGCACCGTGGAAATAAAGCTTGCCGTCGTCTTCATTGTAATAATGATTGAGCGGTATGCCGTACGGATAACCGTTTTCGCCCATTACGGACAGCACGCCCCGTTTTTCATTTTTCAGCAGTTCAATACATTCCTCGTTTGAAATCTGCTGCTTGAATCTTCTCATTTTCCTGAACATACTTAAACCTCAACAAGTTCATATTCTCTTGAGCCGAAGCCGAGCTCAGCGGCAGCTTCGATAGTATGAATTCCGTGTCTGCTCTCAACCCTCTCAATAAAGTGCGCTTTGCCGGGGTCGTCGCAGGCATATACCTTATCTATGCACGCCTGATCGATAGCTACGGGGTCAAGCGATACGAGTATTCCCATATCCGCAAGGCACGGGTCCTCGGCAACCTCGCAGCAGTCACAGTCAACGGACATATTTTTCATTACGTTTACGAAAACAATGTTGCCCTCGAAGTATTCGACCACCGCCGATGCCGCGTCCGCCATAGCTTCAAGGAATTCATCCTGAGCGCAGATATTATCCCACAGTCCGTCCTGTGTTGCCTGCTTGCCGCCGGAATGAATATAAGCCTTTCCGTCGGAGGAGGCGCAACCGATTGAAAGCTGTTTGAGCGCGCCGCCGAAGCCGCCCATGGGATGTCCCTTGAAGTGGGAAAGAACAAGCATCGAATCATAGTTAGCCATATTCTTGCCGACCAGATCTTTTTTTATTACCTTTCCGTTAGGTATGGCAAGCACTAAATCGGGACCGTCTGCGTCCATCAGGTCAACGTCAAAATAATCCGACCAGCCGTGTTTTTTTATAAGCTCAACATGCTTTTCGGTGGTGTTTCTCGCTCCGTCGTATGCGGTGTTGCACTCGACAACGGTGCCCTTCACGCCGTCGATTACGGGTTTCCAGAATTCCGGCTTTAAGAAATTCTGATTGCCCTCTTCGCCGGAGTGCAGCTTGACCGCTACCCTTCCCTTAAGCTCTTTGCCGATCAAACGGTACATTTCAAGCACCTTTTCGGGAGATATTTCTTTGGTAAAATACACTTTTGATTTCATACAAATCTCCTCTTATATGCACTTATTATAAAACTGTTATCTCATCTCCGGCTTTTACCGTGCCGCCGGTGAGAACCTTGCAGAATATGCCTTCCTTAGGCATAATGCACTGACCGACGAGCTCCCGTATGGCGCAGCCGTCATGACATTCCTTGCCTATCTGGGTTATTTCAAGCACCGCTTCGCCGCCTATTTTAAGCTTCGTGCCGACAGGAAGAGTGTGAAGCACTATCCCCTCGGTTGTGATATTTTCGGCGAACATTCCGTGGCAAAGTCCGTCGGTACGCATACCCTGAGCGCGTTCAATGCTCTCCTTAGCCAGCAGGCTGACCTGACGGTGCCAGTTGCCCGCATGTGCGTCACCCTCAAAACCGAAGTTCTCTATCAGCTTTCCCTCGGGTATTGATTTCTTCGGCGTTTTTTTCTTTTCGCTTATGTTAATTGCAACTACCTTTGCCATATTAACCTCCCGTTCTGTTCAGGCCCTCGTGCTTTTTGCCGTCCTCAAAGCTGTGGCCTGCAGGCTTTTTAAGTATTATATTCCTTATCTCGTTTTCGAGTTTATCTTCGTCGTCAATAAAGGGCATAACGTCGTACGCTTCTTCATAACCGAGACAGGGCTTAATCCTGCCGTCGGCGAGCAGACGTATGCGGTTACACTCGGAGCAGAACTTCTTTGTAATCGGATTGATAAGCCCGACCCTGCCCGCAAAGCCGTCAGCCGAGTAGTATTCGGCTGTGCCCTCGTAATAACCGAGCGGTCTGAGAAACGGGAACTGAGTTAAGATATCGTTTCCCGTGACGATAAGGCTCTTGTCAATTCCGCTGTCGGAAAACGGCATAAGCTCAATAAAGCGCACGTCGATATTCCGCGTTTTTGCGAGATTTACAAGCTCTCCTGCGCCGTCGGAATTAACGCCCTTCATAAGCACGGCGTTGATTTTAATCGGTGAAAGACCCGCCTTCTCCGCTTCGTCTATACCCTCAAGCACCTTTTCAAGCACGTCGGCTCCCGTGAGATGACGGTAGGTACTGCCGTCAGTGCTGTCGAGTGATATATTAACGCTGTCAAGACCCGCTTGTTTCAGGTCTTTCGCGTACTTTTTAAGATACACGCCGTTGGTCGTCAGCGAGACGGTTTTGATACCGTCAACCGCGCGTATAAGCTTTACGATTTCACATATATCGCTTCGTACAAGCGGCTCTCCGCCCGTTACGCGCACTTTGTTGATACCGCATTTTGCGAAGGCTCTGACGAGTTTTCCGATAACCTCGGGCGACAGTTCGGCACCTTTTTTGGCACAGTCGGTCTTACCGCAATAGACGCAGTTAAGATTACAGCGCTCTGTTACGGAAACGCGCAGATATGAAATTTCGCGTCCGAAGCTATCCTTCATGTTTCCAGTCACTCTTTCCGCCCGTCTTTTCGAGCAGTCTGATTTCCTCGATAACCATTCCTCTGTCAATTGCCTTGCACATATCGTAAACGGTAAGCGCGGCAACCGAGGCGGCAGTCAGCGCCTCCATTTCAATACCCGTTTTATAGGTGCATTTTGCAAATGTATAAACGGCAAGATGCGAGTCGTCTTCCTTTTCAAAGTCTACCGTTATTTTTTCAATGGGAATATTGTGGCAAAGCGGAATAAGCTCGCCCGTCTTTTTAGCACCCATGATACCCGCAATTCTGGCGGTGCCGAGTCCGTCGCCCTTTTTTAGGTCGGCGTTGAGTAAAGCCTCGAGGGTTTCGGGCTTCATTCTGATTCTCGCATACGCCTTTGCGGTACGCACGGTGACCGCCTTTTCCCCGACGTCAACCATCGTCGCTTCGCCGTTTTCGTTAAGATGAGTAAGCATTACACGTAACCTCCCATTTCAGAAAGTCTTGCCTTGAATTCCTCGGAGTAAAGCACGTCAAGGAATTGCTTAACCGCAGGATCGTTCAGATAATTTTTATCTATTAAGAATTCATACGTTTCGTTGCAGATCGGGATAAAGTCAAGGTCGTACATCTTAGCCGCCGAGGAAATGCCGAGACCCGCATCGGCATTACCCGCCGCGATAAGCGCTGCGACGGCGGTATGCGTGAATTCTTCGTTTCGGTAGCCGTTGATTTTGTCGGCGTTCATACCGTTCTTTTCAATCAGGTAATCGCAGAGTATTCGCGTTCCCGCGCCCTTCTGACGGTTGACGTAACGGACGTTCTGAATATCGCTGAACTCTTTTATGCCCAGGGGATTACCCTTTTTAACCATAAGTCCCTGAACTCTGCCGACGCCCTTTACTGCAACGGCGCTGCCGTCGGGAATATATTTCTCAACATAGGATTTGTTATAAACGCCCGTTTCGGTGTCGAGCAGATGAATTCCGCCCATGTGCGCAAGACCGTCGCGCACTGCGTAAATCGCGCCCATACTGCCTACGTGAGTCGAGCAGACGCGAAACGGAGCTTTCCTCTTCGCAAGGAAGTCCGCTACCTCGTCAATAAGCGGATCGTGGCTACCCGTGACAACAAGCGTGTTTTCAATTTCATTTATCGGACGAAGCAGACGGATTTCAACATCCTCGCCCGTCTCAATGCCCTCGCAGTTCTGCGGTACGATAAGCACGCCGTCCGCCTTCGTAAAACTCGTTATGACGCCTGCGCCTCTTGCGAGCGGAGAAGCGATCAGTTTGCCGTTTATTCTGCCGAGTGTGACGCGTACGTATTCGCTGTATTTAAGCGAGGACACAGTCTTTTTGGCAAGCACCGCCTTAACGGTCGGTTTTGAAACTATGGCTTTTCCGTAATATTGGTCGATGGCTTGGCTGACTATTTCATCCATTATTACTATTGCCGAAACGGGATACCCCGGCAATCCTATTACGGGCTTGCCGAGAGCTTCGCCGAGCACGGCAGGTTTGCCGGGCTTGATAGCTATTCCGTGAACGAGCACAGTGCCGAGAGAAGCTATAATCTCGCTTGTGTAGTCGTCCCTGCCGGCAGACGAACCGGCGGAAACAAGCACGATATCACATTCCGACAAAGCCTTTTCTACTGCGGCTTTGATTAAGTCCTTCTTATCGGGTGTAATGGGGTAAACCTTTACACTTGAATTGAGGTTTTTGAGCATCCCTTTGAACACAGTTGAGTTGAATTCGATTATATCGCCCTTTTCGGGACTGTCGGTCGGCTCAACTATTTCGTCACCCGTGGGAATTATTCCGACAACGGGTGTTTTAATAACTTCAATTTCGGTAATACCGCCTGCAAGCAGGGCTCCGCAAAGCGATGGCGTCAGTACGGTTCCCGACGGCGCAATCATATCGCCCATACAGATATCCTCGCCGACCTGACGGACATTCTGCCAGGGATAAACCGAGGCTATAATCTCATAACAGTCGTTTTCTTTGTCAATCAGATCCTCGACCATTATGACCGCGTCGCAGCCGTCGGGTATCGGATCGCCCGTATCGACCACGGTGTATTTGTCGGGTGTGAGCGTAACGGGAGTGCGCTCGCTTGCTTCAAATGTATCGCTCGCCTTGACGGCAACTCCGTCCATGGCGCTCGCATTATAGTGCGGCGAACAGATATGTGCGTAAGCGGCGTTTTTTATAATTTTGCCGCAGGCATCGGTAACCCTGACGGTTTCGGTTTTGGCTTTGAATCCGACCTTTTCAAGATGTCCGAAATATACTTTTTTTGCCTCGTCGAGCGGCAGATTGTTAAGATAATTGTGTTTCATAGTCTGTAAATCCCCACTGTCGTTCCCCTGTCAATTCCCTCGCTGTCACGCGGAATTTTAATAAAGCCTTCGGCTTGTCTGAGAACGGATATAATGCCTGATTTAGTGTGAAGCGGAACCGCTTCGCCGTTTTCATTAAGCTTAACGCAGAGATATTCCTCTCTGCCGTGATTCGACGGAATATTGACCGAGAGAACAGCGTTTTTAATACTCTTTTCTTCGGGCAGATTCATAATCTGTTTTATATATTCGCATACGATAAGGCGGAAAACAAAATAAGCTGCAAGCGGATGACCCGGAAGCCCGAAAACGGGTTTGCCGTTTACCGTGCCGAAAATTGTAGGCTTGCCGGGCTTCATCGCAATTCCGTGAAAGAACACCTCACCGAGCTCGTCGATAATCTTAACGGTCATATCGCGTGCACCCGCTGACGAGCCGCCCGATACTATAACTGCGTCGGCTTTTTCAAGGCATACTGAAACGGCATTTCTGATTTCTTCGTAATCGTCCCTGACCGCTCCGTAAACGTATGGCGTACATCCAAAGCTCTGTACGGCGGATGAGAGAAGATAGGTGTTTACATCCCTTATCTGCCCCGCCTTAATATCGCCCTTTACGATTTCGTCGCCCGTAGAGATAATTGCGATAACGGGCTTTTTATACACCGGAATTTCATATACGCCGAGTGAAGCGAGAATTCCGATTTCTGCAGGCGTTATTACCGTGCCTTTTTTTAAGGCGGTTTCACCATTGGCTATATCGTCGCCCGTTTTTGTAACGTTTTCATACGGAGCGACGGATTTATAAACAAGACAAAGCCCGTCGGCATTGTCCGTGTGTTCAACCATAACAGCGGCGTTTGCGCCCGCGGGCAACATACCGCCCGTTGAAATCTTGACACATTTGCCGCTTTCAAGTGAAAAACCGGCGTTTTCGCCCATCAGTATCTCGCCCGCAATTTCAAGCTGAGCGGGAATTGATGCAGACGCGCCGAAGGTATCGTCTGCCCTAACGGCATAGCCGTCAACGGTCGTTCTGTCAAAAGCAGGTACGTTTTCCGGCGAAACGATATCCTCACAGAGTGTTCTGCCCAAAGCGTTTTCAATATTCACTTTTTCGCTTTTGGGTACGGCGCGGTTCGTTTTGTTTTTTACAATCCCGACCGCTTCGTCCTTTGAAACTACGTTAAGCATCTGTTTTCCACCCTGCAGTAAAGCTTTTTGCCCAATCGGTTTCGGGCTTGTTGAATATATCGGCAGGCGTGCCGTCGGCTTCGATTTTTCCGTTGCCCAGTATTATCATTCTGTCCGCAGCCTTCAATGCAAGCGCAGGCGCGTGAGTACTCATGACAACGGTACAGCCGTTTTCTTCACGGTACTCTTTAATGGCATTAACAACCAGCTCGGCGCCCCTGACATCACAGGCGCTCGTCGGCTCGTCGAGAAGCAGAAGCTCCGCTTTTCTTGAAAGCACTCTGCAAAGCGAAAGTCTCTGAAGCTCGCCGCCCGAAAGCGACGTTGCCTTCTTTTCTGAGAGATGTGAGAGCTCAAGCTTTTCAAGAAGCTGTTTTGCCGTTTCTCTGTCTGCTCCCGAAAGAGTGATATTGTCTATAAGATTGCCCCTGAAGGCATAGGCCTGTTGCGGCATATACAGTGAGTTTTCGGGCGAAGCGATTTCACCCTCTGTTGCCTTCAGCTGACAGGCAAGTATTCTGAGCAGTGTTGATTTTCCGCTGCCGTTAGCTCCCGCAACGGCAAGTATTGTGCCGTCGTCTATGACGAGCTTATCTATATCAAGAACAGTGCGTTCTCTGTAAGTCTTTTTTAAGCTTTTTATCTCAATCATTTTTTGCCTCCTTTACCATAAACGAGGCGAGCGCATTTACAACAAATGCGATTAACAGTAAAACTATTCCCAATGCAAGCGCAAACGAGAATTTGCCCTTGTTGGTTTCAAGCATAATCGCGGTAGTCATTACGCGGGTTTTCCACTGAATATTGCCGCCGACTATGCTGACTGCGCCGACTTCGGCTATTGAGCGGCCGAAGGCGGTGAGAACTATGGAAACAAGCGATGTGCGTCCCTCGGACAGACACAGTCCCACGATTTTAAGGTTATTCAGACCTAAGCCCCTTGCCGTTTCGATTATCGGCTTTGAGGTGCTTTCGATAAACGAGGATGAAAGGCCCGTTACTATGGGCGTGATAAGTATTACCTGAGCGATTACCATTATCTTGACCGTGAACAGCAGATTCAGCTCGCCGAACGGTCCGTAATGAGTAAACAGAGTGTACACAAACAGGCCTGCCACCACCGGCGGCAAGCCCATAAGTGTATGAATAAGCTTTTTAAGAAAAGACTTTCCCTTAAAGCTTTTTGTTCCGATAAGCGCGCCGAGCGGAAGCCCTATCAGGCACGATATCGCCGTGCTGAAAAAGGACATTCTCATCGTAACGCCTAATATCTGCAAAAGCTCCCTGTCAAGTGAAAACAGGAGGTCAAATGCCTGTCGGAAGCTGTCCATTATTTTTCAAGAAGATAGAAAAGCGCAACGCCGTATTCTTCTTCACCGTACTTGGCGATAAGCGCGCTTGCCTCGTCGGAAAGCATCCAGTCGATGAAAGCCTTTGCGCCTTCGGTGTTAAGGCCGTCAATCTTTTCGGGATTGACCGCGATAAGCGAATAGGTGTTCTTCATATCGTCGCCTTCTGCAAGAACGATATCAAGGTTGAGCTGATCCTTCATTGAAAGGAAGGTTGCCTTGTCAGTCAGGCAATATGCCTGCTGCTCGCTCGCCATTGTAAGGCAGGCGCCCATACCCTGACCGGCGCTGATGTACCAGCTGTCCTTTTCGGCATCGGGTGCGTTGTCGCCCCAGATTTTGAGCTCGGCCTTATGAGTGCCGCTCTCGTCGCCGCGGGAAACAAACTTGCTCTTTGAATCTCTGATTTTTGCGAATGCTGCAGCTGCGTTTTCGCTGTCCTTAACGCCTGCGGGATCGTCCTTCGGTCCTACAATTACGAAGAAATTGTACATGAACGGAAGTCTCTCAACGCCGTAGCCCTCTTCAATAAAGCTTTCCTCGGAAGCCTTTGCGTGAACGAGAATTACGTCTGCGTTGCCGTCCTTAGCCTTCTGGATAGCGGCGCCCGTACCTGCGGACTGAACCTCTACCTTATAGCCCGTCTTTGCCTCAAAGGTCGGAAGAAGGTAAGGAAGAAGTCCCGAATCGTTGACGGAGGTCGTTGTCGAAAGACGGATAACCGCGTTTTCGGGTGTGTTTGCGGGCGCAGCGGCGGTGGTCGTCTCGCCGTTGTCAGCGGTGTTTGCGCCGCAGGCAGCGAGTGCAAATACCATTACAAACGCCAGCAGTAATGCCAATACTTTCTTCATGATTATTGCTCCTTTTCAAACACGGAAGGCATTGCCGTTTCCCGCAATACCCTTTAGCCGATGTGAAGTTTATTTCGGCTACGCTCCGAAAGGCGTATGCAGAGCACTTAGCCTCAGGGAGTCGGTGCAACATCATAGTCATTTTAACACATAACGACCAATAATTAAAGTATTTATTGATATTTATTGAAAATATAATACATATATGATAAAATTTGTACAGGTGATATTATGAGATTCGGTATAATCTGCGTCAGCGACAGATGCTATAACGGTGAGTGCGAGGACTTAAGCGGTCCCGCTATTGCCGAATGCGTAAAAGAGCTGTCAGACGAAAACGTTTACAGACTCGTACCCGACGAAAAGGAGCTTATCAGCGCGGCAATTGTCGAGTTTGCCGACGAGTTCAGGGTTGACGTCGTCTTCACTACGGGCGGAACGGGCTTCGCGCCCAGAGACGTCACGCCCGAAGCAACGGCGGACGTTATTGAAAAGCAGGTGCCGGGTATCAGCGAGGCTATCAGGGCAAAGAGTCTTGAAATCACAAACCGAGCGATGCTTTCACGCGCCGTAAGCGGTATCCGCGGTAAAACGCTTATCGTCAATCTTCCCGGCAGTCCGAAAGCTGTCAGGGAGAGCATCAAGGTAATAATCGACGTGCTTCCTCACGCCGTGGAAACACTTTCGGGCAACACTCAGTCCTGCGGAGGTAATTACGGAAAATGAGCATAAAATCCGAAGTTCAGGGCTTTGATATTTCAAAAAACAGCGCGGCGATAATCGGCTGCGGCGGCTTAGGTACAAACGTCGCAACGCATCTTGCGGGCGCGGGTATCGGCAAGCTGTTGCTGGTTGATTTTGACAGCGTTGAGAAGAGAAATCTCAACCGTCAGTTTTTCTATACCGAGGCTGATATCGGCAAGCCGAAATGCGAGCTGCTCGCAAAACGTCTGAGCGCTTACGCTCCCGACTGTAAAGTTGATTACCTTTACAGAAGAATCAATGATGTTTCCTTTGCCGACGGTTACGATATTGTAATAATCGCGGTTGACAATATCGGAACGAGAAAGAACGTCAGCTGCTACTGCACGGAGCATAAGATACCCTGTATTAACGGCAGTATCAACGGCTTCTTCGGCACGGCGTATATGTATATACCCGGAAAGACTCCCGACCTTGAAGCGGCGGGCTGCCTTAACGAAACGAACGCAAAGAATCAGTCGCCGAGCGTAACAGCGGGAATTATAGGAACGCTTGAAGCAAAGCTTGCCATTGATTATTTCCTCGGCAAAACCGACAGCGCAGGCAGGCTGTATATATACGATAACAACGAAATCAATTCTCTTTTAATAAGGAGTGATGAGCGTGACAAATTATAAAGGCTATATGGGCAGGGTACTCTTTGTCGACCTGACCGAAAAGACGTGGAAGGAATTCCCGTGGACAGATAAAGACAGAGAACGCACCCTCGGCGGTAAGATTATGGCGGCGGATATCCTTCTGCACCACATCACGCCGACAATGAAAGCTTTTGACGAGGACAACTGGATTGTAGTTACAACCGGTCCTCTGACAGGCTGCGGATGTCCGAACACCTCGCGTTTCAATATTTCTACCGTTTCTCCGCTGACGAATATCGTCACTTCGTCAAACTGCGGCGGTGACTTCGGTCTGTCGTTAAAGAGAGCGGGCTTTGACGCCGTTATTTTCAGCGGCAGAAGCGAAGAGCCCGTAACCGTTCACATCGCCTGCGACGGCGTCACATTTGAAAGCGCCGAAGAGCTGTGGGGACTTACCACAGGCGAGGCGCAGGAGAAGCTTGCCGACTATCCCGGAAGACTTGTAATCGGTCCTGCGGGTGAGAACAAGGTGCTTTACGCCTGCGTTTTCAGTAACGAGAGAACCGCGGGCAGAGGCGGTGTCGGCGCTGTATTCGGTGACAAGAAGCTTAAGGCGGTTACCGCCAAGGGAACAAAGCTCCCAGAAATATACAATGAAGAAAAGCTCAAAGCTTTCAATGTAAAATGGACTAAGATGCTTCAGACGCATCCCCTGACGGGCAGACAGCTGCCCAAGCTCGGCAGCGCGGGACTTGTGGCTCCGATGCAGGCGCATTCAATTCTTGCGACAAAGAACTTCTCGGCAGGCCGTTTTGACGGCTTTGAGAAGGTATCGGGCGAGGAGCTTGCCGAAAATCACCTTGTTTCAAACGGAGCATGCACCGGCTGCGTAATCCGCTGTGCAAGAAAGGTTGTCGTCAACGACAAGGTTGTAAAAGGTCCCGAGCTTGAAACTCTCGGTCTGTTCGGTCCGAACATATTAAACGACGATATCGAAAAGATACTTAAATGGAATTACGAGCTTGACGAACTCGGTATGGACGCAATTTCCTGCGCGGGTTCGATAGCGTTCGCGATGGAGCTCGGCGAAAAGGGAATTCACGACTTCGGCGTACGCTTCGGCGAGACCGACAACATTTCACAGATGTTTGAGAATATTGCATACCGCCGAGGAGAAGGTAATTACATAGCGGACGGCTCAAAGCGTATGAGCGAAAAGTTCGGCGGCAAGGAATTCGCAATTCACGCCAAGGGCATGGAGCTCGCGGCATACGAACCGCGTCACGCGGTCGGTCAGGGCCTCGGCTACGCGACCGCCAACAGAGGCGGCTGCCATCTTAACGCGGGATATATGGTCGTTGTTGAGGGACTCGGTCTTGACGTTGACTCGCTGACGCCTCACGGCAAGGCGGCAATTGCAATTATGTTCCAGAATCTCATGGAATCCATTTCTGCAGCGGGAAGCTGTATGTTTACCAGCTACGCTGTGCTGCCTGGTTTCCTTATTGCAAAGCCGAATATGGTTCTGACAAGAATAGTGCTTACGGCATTCCCCTACGTCGGTCCCGTAGTCAATCTTCTAAGCCACTTTACAAAGGTGCCTCAGATTAACATTCCGCTTCTGCCTCACGCTATTGCAGTTAAATACGCAACGGGAATGAAGTCGAATATGGCTAAATTCCTCACCTGGGGCGCATACGGCTGGAATGCGGAGCGTATGGCGAACGTAATCTTAGGTCAGAAGGCGGGCGCCGACAAGCTGCCCAGGCGACTGACCGACGAGCTTCAGGACCCGAACAATCCCAAGACGAAGGTTCCGCTTGAAAAGATGAAGAAAGTCTTTTACAGAGCGCGCGGCTGGAAGGACGGTATTCCGACCTGGCACAGACTTAAAACGCTCGGTATTGATATTGAAAGAGCGGTTTACGACAAGGCTGTTGAGGCCGCAAGAAGAAATGATTAAGGAGGAGAGAATATGGCAAAGGTAACGGTCAAGCTCTTCGGAGTTTACAGAGTTGACACTCATATCGCGACAACCGAAATAACTGCCGATAAGCTCTCCGACCTTCTCGACGAGCTTAATAAGCTGGCGGTCGGTGAGAATAAAAGCAGTATTTCCTTCAGCGACGCAACCGTTTTCGTAAACGGTGAGCATTGCAAAAAGAAGAGACAGAAATTATCGGACGGTGACGAGGTTTGGCTTCTCTCGCCCGCATCGGGAGGTTAAGATATGGCATTCAGAATTGACGAAAGCAGATGCGTCGGCTGCGGAGGCTGCGCCTTCACCTGCCTTTTCGGTGCTATAAGCGCCGTGACATCGGAAGCTAAGCTCTATGCGATTGACGCCGAAAAATGCGTTGAGTGTTCGCAGTGCTCGCACGTGTGCCCGAACGATGCGATTATAGCTCCCGACGGCTATAAGCCGATTAAGAGGGTAACGATTATTCCCGACGAATGCAAGGGTTGTTCGCTGTGTTCAAGAGCTTGTAAGGCGGGCGCTCCGACGGGTAAAATCAAGGAGCCGTTTGAAATTAATCAGGACAAATGTTTCAGATGCGGCGTGTGCGTAACAAAGTGCAAGTTCGGCGCAATTAAAGTTGAGTACTGATAAAACAGAATAAAAGCAAAAACGGGGAAGCAACTGCTTCCCCGTTTTACTGTTAAAGTGATTGTTTATGCGTTTCATATTTTTTTCTCCTTATAAAAAGTACAGTTTAATAATACTGCTTACAATGTGACAAATGAGTGACAAATATAAAATGACGGGAAAACTGATATCTTCCCGTTTGACCTTGCCCAAATCGGGAGAACGTGTTATTATAATGACAATACGGGGGTGTGCTTTGTGAAAAGGATGAAACAAATAATTTCAATACTGCTTGCGGTTCTTATTCTTGCGGGCGGTCTTTGCTCATGTCAACTGAAAAAAGATGATGAAAAAACCGCTGAAACAACTGTTATGACGACTGTCGCTGCCGTTGAAGAAGAAACCGTCAGTGAAACCGTAACAGAGACAACGACCGCTGCGGTGCAGACTACTGCCGCGCCGACAACAGTGCCTCAGACTCAGCAGGAGGTTGTAACCGAAGCACCCGAAATAACGGGCGTAAAGACAATTACGGACGGCAACAAAACCGTCGTTTACCCTCTTGCGCTTGAAAGCGTTCAGAAAACCTACCCTGTTATATCCTGGGCCAACGGCACGGGCTGTCCGACTCAGTTATATGCAAAACTGCTTGAAGCTATCGCAAACGGCGGATATATAGTTGTAGCGGACTCAAGCGTAATGTCGGGTGACGGCACGGCGCAGATTGACTCTGTTAACTATATTCTCAACAAAAACTCCGATTCATCAAGCGTGTTTTACAACAAGGTCGATACCTATGCCATAGGCGTTTGCGGTCAGTCGCAGGGCGGCAGAAGCTGTATCAATGCCGCGCAGAAGGATTCGAGGATTCGTTGCGTCGTTTCAATCGCGGGAGCTTCAACCGCCGACGAAGCGCGCGGACTTTCAGTCCCCTGCTTCTTCATCACGGGCACCTCTGATAATATAGTCGATTCTTCGAAATGGTGCAAACCGTCCTACGACGCGGTTACAGGCAGGGCCGCCTATGCTTCTATTGTCGGCGGCACTCACCTTTCGTTTTCAACTCATACCGCTACGATGGCGGAATATACTGTCAACTGGTTTGACGCTTATCTTAAGGGTGACGATAACGCAAAGCAGGTCTTTTATAATGGCGGAAAGCTGTCAACGGACGGTGCCTGGACCGATTTTCAGAATAAAAACTAACGGGGTGACTGTATGAAAATAATGATACTTGCCGATGTCCATCAGCGCATGCTGGTCAATTCCCTGCGTCACAGAAGGACAATCAAAGGCCTGAAAAAAGCATTCTCAAAAATCGATTTTGACCTGGCGGTTTTTCTGGGCGACCTTATTCACGGTCCCGATTACCGTGACGACAAAGTGCGTTTCGAAAATGATTTAAGAGAAGCGCTTGACACAACCGCATGTAAGCCCTTCGCCTTTGTTTTCGGCAATCACGACGACGAGTGCGCTATGACCAAAAGCGAAATACTCGACATTATCGGCAGTTACCCGAACTCCGTTACCGACGGTGAAAACTACGTTCTGCACATGAACGGCGAAGCGCTCGCTTTCATTGACAGCGGTTCGTATTACCCGAGTGATGAAAGCTGTTACGACGTCGTAAAGCCCGAGGTATCGAATTGGATTAAGCAACAGATAAACGGAGAAAAGGCAATCGCGTTTCAACACATTATCATTCCCGATATTTACGGTGTACTCGAAAAAGGAAAGGGCGAAAGGAAACTGCCGCACGGTCGCTGCGATTACCGTTTCAGGGACGGCTTTGAGCACAGCGGACATCTTTATGAGAGCCCCTGCCCTCCGGATATAAATACGGGCGAGCTGCAGATACTCGCACCGAATCTCAAGGGAATGGTTTTCGGACACGACCACACGAACGATTTCGAGTGTTATCTCGAGGGCGTTAAGATAATTCAGTGTCAGGCGTCGGGCGTGAACTGCTACGAATATCCGCAAAGACCGACGGTAAAGCTGCTTGACACCGAGACTATGACAACGCGGAAAATCAGAATATAATATTTAAGCGGAGCACGCCTTGTGCCCCGCTGTTTTTATAATCTTATTTTTCAAACGGATAGACGAGGTCCATCTGCTTTCGGCACTCGTCCATAATGCGCATGCAGTCGCGCGTAGCATTAAACGGAATGTAATCGGACTCGGTTTTGCCGCTTCGTATTTCCTCGGTGACACGGGTGAATTCGGTCAGGTAGTCAGTTTTTCCTCTGAAGGTTCTATTACCGCGTTTAGATTTCATTTTTGCCTTTCCTGCAACATGGAAAAACGGCATATTTATTTCGCCGTCACTGCCGGTTACAGTCAAGCCCTCTTTAAGCTTTGAGAGTGACATTTCAAGCGTGCAGTCGAAGCTGCCGTAGCCGAGCACGACGGTTTCCGCTACGTCGATACCGTTCTGTACAGTTCCATTGCAACTTACCGTTTCGGGATAACCGAACAGATTATAGCAATAGGTAATCGGATATATGCCGACGTCCAGCAGCGCGCCGCCCGCTGTCTCGGGTGTGAGAACACGCGAGTTTTTGCTCATCATAAGTCCGGGGAATGAATAGTCGATATGAACGTTCTTAATCTCGCCCAGACTGTTCTGTGATACCCATTTCTTAACAGTCAGTGCCACATCGGAAAACCAGGTCCACATAGCCTCGCAGAAATAGACGTTGTTCTCTTTGGCAGTTTTAATCAAGGTGTCGACCTCGGCAACACTGACTCCGACGGGCTTTTCACAGAGTACGGGAAAACCCGCCTTCATAGCCATAACCGAATACTCCAGATGCGAGGTGTGAGGTGTTGCGATATACACGCCGTCAAAGTTTCCGCTTTCAAGCATACTGTCGAAGCTTTCAAAAACATCCGCCTTATACTTTGAGGCGAACGTCTTTGCCTTTTCATAGTTTCTGGAATAAACTGCGGTGATGCGGTGGTTGCCTTTGGTAATGCTGCGCGCGGTAGCCTTTGCAATATTGCCGCTGCCGACGTAAGCCCATCTGAAATCGTCCATAGTGCTCCTCCTGAAATGCAATCTGAAATGCTTCCGTTTCATTATTTTCTTATGCCTTTTTTACAGCATATTCTTAATCGGTTTTATTTCTTTTACATTATCAAAGCCGTAGAATTTAACGGCGTTTTTGCCAAGGAATTTCAACTTGTCCGCTTCGCTGATTTCATTTGTTTTAAGCACAAAATCAAAGCTCATTTTATAGGTTATTTCAACCATTGTTCTCGGGTAGTCGCTGCCCCACATAAGCTTATCGAAGCCGCAGATATCAGCCGCTTCGTTGATAGCCCTGACTGCCGAGGGATAGGGATAAAACTCCGAATTGAACAGCCAGGTTATACCGCCCGATTCGACGAAAACATTTTTGCTGCGCGCGAGCTTTATCTGCTCGGTCCAGCCGTCAGTCGTCACCATACCGAAGTGACCTATCGCAATTCTCAGATCGGGCAGATGACCGATTATTTCGCGCAAGGACGCGGTCTGCTTATCGCCGTCGGCAAGGTCGATTGAAACAAATTTGCCCGCGTCATTTGCCGCCTTGAAAACTTCAAAATGCTTAGTCAGATCCTTTTCGTCAAGCTTGCAGGCGCAAAGCTTTATTCCGTCGAAGCCGTCAAGAGTATAAGGCATACCCTCATCGTAAAGAGAGCAGATTTTAATGCGATCGGGGAACTTTGCCTTTGCTTCAAGCAGGTATTCGTCCTGATTACCGTCAAGCACCTCCTGCGTCATTACGGCACCGCTGACACAGGCATAGTCCATATTTGAAATCAGCATTTCGACGTTGTTTTCACCGTCAAGCATATACGGAGGCATCATCTGACGGACCTCGCCGCCGAAGTCGCTTCTGCCGTTTTCAAGAGATTTCACGGGGCCGTTCTGACAGCGGCCGTCCTGCTTTTTCCACAGATGAGTGTGGGCGTCAATTATAATCACAACGTAACACCGTCCTTGATTTTATCCGGCATCGGAAAATTTAATAAGCAGCTTGTTAATTGAGCCGTCGTTATTGACAAGTAAATCGAAAGCTGCTTTTGCATTTTCAAAATCGTAAACGTCGGTAATCATTTTTGTCACGTCAACCGAGCCGGAAGCTACAAGGTCAATAAGAGTTTCAAAGTCGCGGGTGAAGGCGTTACGGCTTCCGAAAATATTTAATTCCTTCTTGAGTATTATCGAATGAACGAAGGTAGTCTCCCTTTTTCCGTTGCCTATGAGTATGATATTGGCGCCGTGTGCAGCCTCGTCTATGCAGGCAAGGAAGGTTTCGGGCGCACCGCAGGCTTCAACGCATACGTCAAAGCTCTGACCGTCTGTAAAGTCTTTACACTTTACAGAGAAATCGTCGGTTTTGCTGTTGATTATCATATCCGCGCCGTACTCTTTTGCGAGGTTAAGTCTGCTTTCAAGCAGGTCGGCAATCGCAACTCTTGCGCCCATTGATTTTGCCCTTAAAAGTGCGAACAGACCGATAGGTCCCGCGCCCATAATCAGCAGGTTGTCACCTTTTTTAACCTCAGCTCTCGAAAGAGCGTGAGCGCTTATCGAAAACGGTTCAATGAGAGCCAACTGTTTTCCGTTAAGACCCTTGCCGTCAATCAGTCTTTCAACGGGTATGGTGATATATTCCTGAAAGCTGCCGTCCCGCTGAACGCCCATAGTCTGATTATCGTGGCAGGCATTGACGATACCGCGTTTGCAGGCGTAGCACTCGCCGCAGTTGAAATACGGGTTGCAGGTGATTATATCTCCCGCCTTGAAGCCCTTACCGTTTTCAGGCACGCTGACTATCTGCGCCGAGAATTCGTGACCGGGAATACGCGGGTAGGTCGTGAAGGGCTGATTGCCCGTAAACGAAGCCACATCCGCGCCGCAGATACCGCAGTAAAGCACTCTTAAAAGTGCTTCGCCTTCCTTTGCGACTGGCTTTTCCTTTTCAATTATTCCTATTTCATAAGGTTTTGTAATCTGAATTGCCTTCATACTTATCTGTCCTTGTCAATGTATTTTTCGTTCCAGATAACCGCAGTTTTCAGCGGTGCGGCCTTGGAATAGATTTTGTTTACGTAAGCGTCAATCGGATCCGAGATAAATTCGTCCTTGTCGATAAGGCGCACAAGCTCGTCGAATCTGCTCTGACAAAGTATCTCAATAGCGGTCTGCATATGCTTCTGAGTGAAGTTTATCGACGAGAGAATCACGTGATTTCTGAAGCCGAAGGGCATTGTGTCAAAGCTGACCTTTGGGCCGAGTGAAAAGCTGTCGTAAATACCGTTGCAGCCGAGCACGCCGTATTCAAACGCAATTCTCGATTCGACCTCGTTGCCGCTGGTGCCGACAAATACGCTTGCAGTTGAGCCGAAGAACGCCTTTATCTTTTCTGCAATATCAGCCTCATCAAGTCCTGCAACGCTCATATAGTCCGCGCTGACTGTGTCTTTTGCAAAAATCGCTTTTTCCGAGTTTTCATCACTTCGTGCGACAAACAGAATCCTCGCGTCGGGATGATGGCGGCGTATCTGGTCACCGATAAAAAGCCCCGTTGTGCCTAAGCCGTAGATTACGGTATTCCTGAACGTTTCGTTCTCGGCGGTCTTTCTCGCCGTCGTTTCGTCACACTTGTCGCGCGCCATAATTACGCGGAAATTCTGCGCCGAGCCTATGTCGCACATTCTCTCATGCTGGAAAATAGCGCAGGCATAAGGATCGCTGAACACAAGCCTTTTCGCCACCGAAAGCGGCAGCTTATCGAGCTTTTCGTACTCGGCAGGAATATGCAGAAGCATATCGGGATTGAAGTAATTCCTGTCGCTGAAAAGTCCGTCTGCGCCGTCGCAGCCATATTCAAAATAGCTTTCATCCTCGGTAAAACGCGTCGGGTCGACACTGTCGCCGCCGCGGATAAGCACAATGGCAAAACGCTTTTCCGAGGGCACGTAAACCACGCCCTCGTGACCGTTGATAAGTCTCTTTTCACCTTCGGGAAACTTGGCGTCAAGCTCTGAGCGTGAACCCATTTTCATAAGCTCAAAGTCCGTTCCGCAAAAGCCGCAGAACACGGGTATCGCCTCAACGCCCTCTTTCGCCTGCTCGCCGCGAAGCCGCTGACGCGGAGGATTTATAAGATTGATTTCTCCGTATCTCAACGGCTCTTTTTCGTCGTTTACGAAGTAGGTTGCATTCGTTTTCACGTTCAACGCTCCTTATCCTTTATGCTATCATTATACAGCACAAATTCCGTTAATAAAAGAGTTATTTTTATATAACAAATGTTACTTGAAAAAAAAATATATTGTGATACAATACATAAGGCTTCAGGAAAGAAGGAAATGTATTAATGGAAACTTACTCCATATTCAAAAGTCTTTGTATAATAGTAATTACGGCCAAGCTGTTCGGCATTATAGCGCGTAAACTCAAAGCGCCTCAGGTCGTCGGTGAAATACTCGCTGGCGTTGTGCTCGGACCGAGCCTTCTCGGTTGGGTGGCGCAAACCGATTTTCTGACGCAGATGGCGGAAATAGGCGTTGTACTGCTTATGTTCTCGGCAGGGCTGCAGACCAATCTCAAGGACCTCGTACGTACGGGCGCAAAGGCGTTTTTAATTGCCTGCGCGGGTGTGTTCGTGCCGCTTGTCGGCGGAACACTGCTGTACTTCGCGTTCTACGGAGTATCGCCGTGGGGCAGTCCCGAATTTTACAAGGCGGTATTTATCGGCGTTATAATGACCGCAACGAGCGTCAGCATCACCGTTCAGACCCTCAAGGAGCTCGGCAAAATCGGCACTGTTGTCGGCACTACGGTTTTAAGCGCCGCCATAATCGACGACGTTATCGGTATTATCGTGCTGACCTTTGTAATCGGTATCAACGGCGGCGAGGTAAAGCCGCTGACGGTTGTATTGAAGACCGTGCTCTTCTTCGTATTCGCGCTCGTTTTAGGCTATGTCATTTATAAGGTTTTCCGCTTTACGGACAAGATGTGGCCTCACACAAGACGTATTCCCATTATGGGACTTGCGATATGCTTCGGTCTCGCGTTTGTCGCAGAACGCTTTTTCGGCATCGCAGACATCACGGGCGCTTACGTCGCGGGTATAATACTCTGCAGTGTTCACGACTCGGACTATATAGCCGAGAAAATGGATATATCGTCGTATATGCTTTTCGGACCGATTTTCTTCGCGAGTATCGGACTTAAGACCGATCTTGAGAAAATCTCGCCCGAGCTTATTCTGTTCGCGGTCGGTTTCGTTATAGTCGCTATGGTGTGTAAAATCATCGGCTGCGGCGCAATGTCGAAGCTCTGCAAATTCAACAACAACGACTCGCTTAAAATCGGTATCGGTATGATGACGCGCGGCGAGGTTGCGCTTATCGTGGCGCAGAAGGGTCTTTCGAGCGGAATAATCCCGTCGTCGTATTTCACGCCCGTCATTCTGCTGATTTTAACCTCGTCAATTCTAACGCCTATAATACTCAAAACGCTCTACGCAAAAGAGAAAAAGAAGCAGGCATAGATTTTCATAAACAAACCAAAAAGCTCCCATACGGGAGCTTTTTATTGTATCTGTTCTAAGTGATAATGTTTAAGGAGATTACAGCAAAACAAAAAGGACAAGCTTGCGCTTGTCCTTTTATTAGTGTTATTAGCGAATTAATTATTCGTTGATAGCGATAACAACGCCTGAACCAACCGTTCTGCCGCCCTCACGGATAGCGAAACGAAGGCCTTCCTCGATAGCGATAGGAGTGATAAGCTCAACGTCCATCTCTACGTTATCGCCGGGCATGCACATCTCAGTGCCTGCGGGAAGAGTGATGATACCGGTTACGTCGGTAGTTCTGAAATAGAACTGGGGACGATAGTTGTTGAAGAACGGAGTATGTCTGCCGCCCTCGTCCTTAGTAAGAACGTAAACCTGACCTCTGAACTTGGTGTGAGGATGAATTGAACCGGGCTTGGAAAGAACCTGACCGCGCTCAATACCTTTTCTGTCAACACCACGAAGGAGTGCGCCGATGTTGTCGCCTGCCTCAGCGTAATCGAGGATCTTTCTGAACATCTCGATACCGGTAACAACTGTCTTTGACTTCTCGTCCTTAAGACCAACGATTTCAACTTCTTCGCCGAGCTTAAGCTGTCCACGCTCAACTCTGCCGGTAGCAACCGTACCACGGCCTGTGATGGTCATAACGTCCTCAACAGGCATAAGGAACGGAAGGTCAGCCTTACGGTCGGGAGTGGGGATATAGCTGTCAACAGCGTCCATGAGTTCCCAGATGCACTTAACGTCATCAGAGTTAGGATCGTTTGACTCAAGAGCCTTAAGAGCTGAACCCTTGATGATCGGGCAGTCCTCATCAAACTCATACTCAGCAAGAGTCTCACGAACTTCCATCTCAACGAGCTCAAGGAGTTCGGGATCGTCAACCTGGTCAACCTTGTTAAGGAAAACGATGATTGCCGGAACGCCAACCTGTCTGGCAAGAAGAAGGTGCTCCTTGGTCTGTGCCATCGGGCCGTCGGTAGCAGCGATAACGAGGATCGCGCCGTCCATCTGAGCAGCACCGGTGATCATGTTCTTAATGTAGTCAGCGTGGCCGGGGCAGTCAACGTGAGCATAGTGACGAGCGTCAGTCTCATACTCAACGTGAGCAGTATTGATTGTAATGCCGCGCTCTCTCTCTTCGGGAGCCTTATCGATGTTAGCGTAGTCAACGAAGTCAGCCTGACCCTTAGAAGCGAGTGTCTTGGTGATAGCAGCTGTTAATGTGGTCTTACCGTGGTCAACGTGACCGATAGTACCGATATTAACATGGGGTTTGGTTCGGTTAAAATGTTCTTTTGCCATTAGAATTTTCCTCCTTAAACAGTGGATAAAAATTGTTTAATTAATCTGCCGCAAAATATTTTATCAAAAACTTGTTAAAATATCAAGCGTTTTTATAAAATTATCATTCTTTCTTGGATCTTTCGCTGATAATTTTCTCTGAAATTGACTTCGGAACCTCTTTATAGCCGTCGGGCTCCATAACGTACTGACCTCTGCCCTGTGTCTTGGAACGAAGGTCGGTGGCGTAGCCGAACATCTCGGACAGCGGAACGTGAGCATTAATCTGCTTAACGCCCGAGCGATCCTCGAAGCCCTGAATGTCGCCTCTCCTCGAGTTGAGGTCGCCGATAACGTCGCCCATATATTCCTCGGGAACGATAACTACAACCTTCATAATAGGCTCAAGGATAACGGGGTTTGCCTTCTTGGATGCATCCTTGAATGCCATAGAACCGGCAATCTTGAACGCCATTTCGGAAGAGTCAACCTCGTGGTACGAACCGTCGAAAAGAGTTACCTTAACGTCAACTACGGGGTAGCCTGCGAGAACACCGGCCTGCATTGCGCCCTGAATACCCTGATTGGTGGGCTCAATGTATTCCTTGGGAACTGCACCGCCGACGATGTTGTTGACGAACTCGTAACCGCCGTGGGGGTTGGGCTCAATGTTGATCTTAACGTGACCGTACTGGCCCTTACCGCCTGACTGACGGGCGTACTTGGTATCGGATGTGGCGGCAGCTCTGATGGTTTCCTTGTAGGCAACCTGAGGCTTACCGACATTTGCCTCAACCTTGAATTCACGAAGCATTCTGTCAACGATAATTTCAAGGTGAAGCTCACCCATACCGGCAATAATAGTCTGACCCGTTTCCTCGTCAGTGTAGCACTTGAAGGTGGGATCCTCCTCAGCAAGCTTCTGAAGCGCAATACCCATCTTTTCCTGACCTGCCTTAGTCTTAGGCTCGATGGCAACGCGGATAACAGGATCCGGGAAGTTCATCGACTCAAGGATAATGGGATGCTTCTCGTCGCAGAGAGTGTCACCGGTAGTGGTGTTCTTAAGACCTACCGCTGCGGCAATATCGCCGGAATAAACGGTTTCAAGGTCCTCTCTGTGGTTAGCGTGCATCTGAAGGATTCGTCCCATTCTCTCTCTGCCGTCCTTGACGGAGTTATAAACGGTCGAACCTGCATTTAATGTACCCGAGTAAACTCTGAAGAAGCAGAGCTTGCCGACAAACGGGTCCGTAGCAATCTTGAACGCAAGAGCCGCGAACGGTTCGCTGTCGGAAGAATGTCTCTCTTCCTCGTTGTCGTTATCGGGATTGACGCCTTTGATTGATTCAACGTCCGTCGGAGCGGGCATATAGTCAACTATAGCGTCGAGAAGGGGCTGAACGCCCTTGTTTCTGTAAGAAGTACCGCAGGTGATCGGCACCATTTCGTTGGCAATGGTAGCCTTACGGATGATTCTCTTGATATCGGCTACGGAAGGCTCCGTTCCCTCTTCAAGATAAGCCATCATAAGGTCCTCGTCGTTTTCAACGACCTGCTCAATGAGCTTGGTGCGGTATTCCTGCGCCAACTCCTTCATGTCATCGGGAATAGGCTCGCGGCGGACATCTTTACCGAGATCGTCGTAATAAATCTCAGCGTCCATCTCTACGAGGTCAACAATTCCCCTGAAGGTGTCTTCAGAGCCGATGGGAAGCTGGATAGGTACAGGATTGCACTTAAAGCGCTCATCAACCATGTTGAGAACTCTGTAGAAATCCGCGCCCATAATATCCATCTTGTTAACATAGATCATTCTGGGTACTTTGTACTCATCAGCCTGACGCCAAACGGTCTCTGACTGGGGCTCAACACCGCCCTTGGCGCAAAGTACGGTAACCGAACCGTCAAGCACGCGTAATGAACGCTGTACCTCAACGGTGAAGTCAACGTGGCCGGGAGTGTCGATTATATTGATACGATGCTCTTTCCAGAAACAGGTGGTAGCGGCAGAAGTGATGGTAATACCTCTCTCCTGCTCCTGCTCCATCCAGTCCATGGTAGCGTCGCCGTCATGTGTTTCACCTAACTTGTGGTTAACACCCGTGTAAAACAAAATTCTTTCCGTAGTGGTAGTTTTACCGGCGTCGATGTGAGCCATAATACCAATATTTCTTGTTTTTTCAAGAGATACCTTTCTTGGCATACTTTCCTCCAAAGATTAAATGAATCGGTAAAATTACCATCTGAAATGTGCAAAAGCCTTGTTTGCTTCTGCCATTCTGTGGGTCTCTTCACGCTTCTTGAATGCAGCGCCTGTCTCGTTGACAGCGTCCATAATCTCGTTGGCAAGTCTTTCCTTCATCGTTCTTTCCGAACGGCCACGAGCGTAAAGAGTGATCCAGCGCAGGCCCAGAGTCTGTCTTCTTTCGGGACGAACCTCCATGGGAACCTGATAGGTAGCACCGCCTACACGGCGAGCCTTAACCTCGAGAACAGGCATAACATTCTCCATTGCGGCATCAAATACCTCCAACGGCTCCTTGCCTGTCTTCTCAGCGATAATGTCGAAAGCATCATAGACGATTTTCTGTGCAACGCCCTTCTTACCGTCGAGCATAACGCTGTTGATAAGCCTTGTTACAAGCTTTGAATTGTAAAGCGGATCCGGCAAAACGTCACGTTTTGCGATCTGGCCTCTTCTTGGCACTTCGCTTCCCTCCTTCATATTAATGATATCATAGGTACTCGGACAAAACCCGTGGTGCCGACAAAAAGGCGCATACTATATATAATACACACACCTTATCGGCATGATTCTGTCTTTAATTGGTTATAAGGTCTGACTAACCTTATTTCTTGGCGGCCTTGGGTCTCTTGGCACCGTACTTGGAACGCGCCTGCATTCTGCCGGTAACGCCCTGAGTATCAAGTGTTCCTCTGATGATGTGGTAACGCACACCGGGAAGATCCTTAACACGTCCGCCTCTGATCAGGACAACAGAGTGCTCCTGAAGATTGTGTCCGACGCCGGGAATATAGGCAGAAACCTCGATTCCGTTTGTCAGGCGAACTCTGGCAAGCTTACGAAGAGCTGAGTTAGGCTTCTTAGGTGTATCGGTCTTGACAACCGTGCAAACACCTCTCTTCTGCGGGGAAGCGTTATCAGTCATAACGTTCTTCTTCGAGTTGAGACCCTTTCCGAGTGCGGGAGCCTTTGACTTCTTAACAGATGTCTCTCTTCCGTTTCTTACGAGCTGGTTAAATGTCGGCAAGTTTTTTCACCTCCGTTAATAAATTTTTTGACAACTTGTGTCAGCAAAGAGAACACCTTTTATATAAATAGTATATAAGGGTATTCCCTTTGCTCGCACAATCAAAGATTTTACCATTGAAAACCTTTGATTGTCAAGCATTATTTGATTTTGCGAATTATTCGGCGTTTACCGATTCGGTTGTAGCAGTATAGACGCTTTCAAGCTCTACGTCGCTGTAGCACTGCATACCTGTTCCCGAAGGAAGCAGTTTACCGATGATAACGTTCTCCTTAAGACCCATGAGCGGATCAACCTTGCCCTTGATAGCGGCGTCGGTAAGAACTCTTGTGGTCTCCTGGAAGGATGCGGCCGACAGGAACGAATCCGTAGCAAGCGAAGCCTTGGTGATACCGAGAAGTACCGGCTCGCAGGTTGCGGGAACGAAATCCGTGCCCTTCTGCTCGCACTCTGCCTGTGCCTTACGGTTGGCGATATTGAAGTCAACCTTCTCAACGGTTTCGCCGGGCAGGAAGTGGGTTGAACCGGGATCGACAATCTTGAGCTTTCTCATCATCTGACGGACGATAACCTCAATGTGCTTGTCGTTGATATCAACACCCTGCATACGGTAGGTTCTCTGAACTTCCTTGATAAGGTAGTCGTGAACCGCGTGGATGCCGTTGATGGCAAGTATATCGTGAGGATTGGGCGAGCCCTCGGTAAGAGCCGTGCCCTTCTTTACGTAAATCGGATTGCCGTTTTCGTCGGTTTCCGCATTGAATCTCTTATGATAGCCGTAAGGAATGAGGTAGGACTTTTCGTCCGCGGTCTCGTCGTTGGTAACAACGATATGCTCATTCTTCTTGATATCTCTGAACGAGATACGGCCGTCGATTTCAGAAAGGATAGCGAGAGTCTTGGGCTTTCTGGCCTCAAAGAGCTCTTCAACTCTGGGAAGACCCTGAGTGATATCCTGACTCGATGCAGCACCGCCGGTGTGGAAGGTACGCATCGTAAGCTGAGTGCCGGGTTCGCCGATTGACTGAGCGGCGATAATACCGACAGCCTCACCGACTGTAACGGGGCCGCCTGTCGCAAGGTTCGAGCCGTAGCATTTGATGCATACGCCGTGCTCGGATTCGCAGGTAAGAAGTGAGCGAATCTTGATCTTACGGTCGTCGGGATTCTTTCTTGCGTTAACCTTATCGGCAACAAGAGTAGCTTCCTCGTCGCCCATCATAACGTCCTTGGAAACAAGTACCTCGCCGGTCTTTTCGTCGACGAAATCCTCGAGCAGATATCTGCCGGTAAGTCTTTCCTTAAGGCTTTCGATAAGCTCGTTGCCTTCCTTGATATCGTAAACATCGATACCGTCGTGGCAGTGGCAGTCTTCCTCGCGGATGATAACATCCTGCGAAACGTCAACGAGACGTCTGGTAAGATAACCCGAGTCAGCGGTACGAAGAGCCGTATCTGCAAGTCCCTTACGAGCACCGCGCGAGGAGATGAAGTACTCAAGTACGTTCAGACCTTCACGGTAGTTAGCTCTGATGGGAACCTCGATAACCTGACCTGCTGTGTTGGCAATAAGTCCTCTCATGCCGCACAGCTGACGAAGCTGGGATTCCGAACCTCTGGCGCCCGAGTCAACCATCATATAAATCGGATTGGTCGTGCCGAGATTTTCCTTAATACCCTTGGAAACCTTATCTGTAATATCGGTCCATACGTCGATGACGTACTTTCTTCTCTCAGAGTTACTCAGAAGACCCT
>JAEEGI010003722.1_pt1 | contig 36251 bp, 30 predicted proteins | sample 8958751 | NCBI WGS metagenome assembly JAEEGI01 (sample SAMN16246545, study PRJNA631951) | gut metagenome | biome: gut microbiome; feature: rumen; material: KS-attached | host: Bos | place: Iran: Karaj | collected 2018-10 | reverse complement strand
CCCGACGGCGCATGGGAGGGCAAATGGCCAGAGACGGCAATTCGTCACGGACAGCGCTACCATCTTCTCGTCCGCTGGCTTGAGAACGGCTCGGAGCGCGAGGGCGAGCGCATCCCCGCCTACGCGCGACGCGTGGTGCAGGATTCGAATACTGACCTCTATGAGGCACAGGTGTGGCAGCCGGCCGAACCCTACCGCTGGCGGCATGCCGTAGCTACCGCGGGCAAGATGCCCGCGTCCCCACAGGCGGGAGGGTCGAGCTCCCGCTCGACCGCCGCGGGCAAGATGCCCGCGTCCCCAGGAAGCGCCAACGCCCGGTTCATCTACGAGGCCCATGTCGGCATGGCGCAGGAGAAGGGTGGCGTCGGGACCTACGCGGAGTTCCGCGAGAACATCCTCCCGCGCGTCGTCCGCGCCGGGTACGACACCCTCCAGCTCATGGCCGTAATGGAGCACCCGTACTACGGCTCCTTCGGATACCATGTCGGCAGCTTCTTCGCGGCATCATCGCGCTTCGGCACGCCGGAGGAGCTCAAGGCGCTCGTCGACGAAGCCCATGCCGCAGGCCTCGCCGTCATCATGGACCTCGTCCACTCGCACGCTGTGAAGAACGAGCGTGACGGACTTTCGCGCTTCGACGGCACCTACTACCAATACTTCCACGACGGCCCGCGCGGCTGGCATGACGCCTGGGACTCCCGCTGCTTCGACTACGGCAAGACCGAGGTCCTGCACTTCCTCCTTTCCAACTGCCGCTACTGGCTCGACGAGTTCCACTTCGACGGCTTCCGTTTCGACGGCGTCACCTCCATGCTCTACCGCCACCACGGACTCGGCGTCTCCTTTGGGAACTACGCCCAGTATTTCGACGACTCCGTCGACACCGACGCCTTCACCTACCTCGCCCTGGCGAACAAGCTGATCCACGCCATTCGTCCAAGGGCAATCACAATCGCCGAGGATGTGAGCGGCATGCCCGGCATCGCCGCGCCAATCGCCAAAGGCGGCGCGGGCTTCGACTTCCGCCTGGCGATGGGCGTTCCCGACTACTGGTTCAAGCTCACGGACATGCGTGACGACGACTGGTCGATGGGCGGCCTTTGGTACGCGCTCACGGACAAGCGCCCCGAAGAGCGCACCGTCAGCTACGTCGAGAGCCACGACCAGGCCCTCGTTGGCGGCAAGACCTTTTTCTTCCAGATGATGGGGCCGGCGATCTACGACTCCATGCACTGCGGCGTCCGCAACCTCGTCACGGACAGGGCCGTCGCCCTCCACAAACTGGCGCGCCTCGCAACGGCGGCCACCGCCTGCGGCGGCTACCTCAACTTCATGGGCAACGAGTTCGGCCACCCCGAATGGATCGACTTCCCGCGCGAAGGCAACGGCTACTCATACGACCACGCCCGCCGCCTCTGGCACCTGCGCGACGACCCCGACCTCCTCTACAAGTGCCTCGGCGATTTCGACGTTTCCATGCTCGATTTGCTCGGGCATGTCGCGGGCAACGCCCGCGTCATGCTTGAAGACGAGGCGCGCAAGCTTCTCGTCTTCGAGCGCGACGACCTCTTCTTCCTCTTCAACTTCCATCCGACGGAATCCTACTCGGACCTGCCTGTCCTCGTCCCGCCGGGAAGGTACCATGGCGTCCTCAACACCGACAGCGAGGCCTTCGGCGGCCTTGGGCGCATCGAGGAGGGGCAGGAATACCCCGTCTTCGACGAACGCGAGGGCCGGGAACTCGTGCAGCGTGTCCGCGTCTACCTCCCGTCACGGACGGCGGTTGTGTTGGAACGTGAAGTTCATGCTTCTTGGTTCTCAGTTCATAGTTCTTAGTTTTTGGAGGAAACCACAATGAATGATTCAGTTGCAAAAGTAATGGAAGCGGTTCGCAGCCGCAAGGTTGTCGCCATAGTCCGGGGCTTTGACGCCGAAGTGTGCCTGAAACTCGCCGACGCATACACAAGTGGCGGGATAGGCCTCGTCGAGGTGACGTTCGACCAGTCGCGCCCAGACGGGCTGGAGCGGACAGTGAAGGCAATCGAAGCCTTAGTGAGCCATTTCGGCGATGACCTCCTTGTCGGCGCCGGAACCGTGCTCAACGAGGAACAGGTCCTCATGGCCCGCGACGCCGGGGCGAAATACGCCATCGCGCCGAACGTCGACTTGGACGTCATCGCCGCCGCCGTGGAGAACGGCCTTGTCGCCATGCCAGGCGCAATGACCCCGAGTGAAATCGTCGCCGCTTACAACGCGGGTGCAAGCGTCATCAAGGTCTTCCCGGCTTCATTTCTCGGACCGGCCTTTATCAAGGCCGTCAAGGCTCCCCTGCCCCACATCCCGCTCATGGCCGTCGGAGGCGTTGGCGCGGCGAATGCGGCCGACTTCATCAAGGCGGGCTGCGTCGGGATTGGCGTCGGCGGCTCGCTCGTAAACAAGGAATGGATCGCCGCCGGCGAATGGGGCAAGATCGCCGATGCCGCCGCCGAAGTCGTCGCCGCCGTCAACCCCTAGCAGCTTAGAGCTTGAAGCTTTGAGCTAAGAGCCTGAAGCCCAAAGCTCTAAGCTAAAAGCTCTAAGCTAAAAGCCAAAAGAAGCCCAAAGGTAGCAAAATGAAGATCGCCCAGGTCAACACCTTTTTTGTTCGTCCGCGATGGGGATTCGTGGAGATCGTCACGGACAGCGGCCTCACGGGATGGGGCGAGGCTGTGCTCGAGGGACACTGCCGCGCCGTCCTCGCCTGCGTAGAGGAGTATCGCGACTACCTGATCGGCAAGGACCCCGCGCGAATCGAGGACATCTGGAGCACGATCTACCGCGCGGGCTTCTACCGGGGCGGCGGAGTCATGATGAGCGCACTTTCAGGAATCGACCAGGCGCTCTGGGATATCAAGGGAAAAAGTCTCGGCGTTCCCGTCTACGAGCTTCTGGGCGGCGCCTGCCGCGACCGAATGAAGGTCTATTCGTGGATTGGCGGCGACAGACCGTCCGACACCGGCGCCGCCGCGAAAGCGAAACTCGACGAAGGCTTCTCCGCCGTGAAGATGAACGCGACCGAGGAGCTGCAGATGGTCGACACCTACGACAAGGTCGACGCCGTCCTCGCGCGCGTGGCGGCGATACGCGAGGCCTGCGGACCGCACTTCGGCATCGCGATCGACTTCCACGGGCGCGTCCACAAGCCGATGGCGAAGGTGCTTGCCAAGAAGCTGGAGCAGTTCAATCCGATGTTCATCGAGGAGCCGGTCCTTTGCGAGCACATGGAGCTCTTCAAGGAGATTGCCGCCTGCTGCGACATCCCGATAGCGACAGGCGAGAGGCTCTTCACGAAGTACGACTTCAAGCGCCTTCTGGCCATGGGCGGCGTCGACATCGTCCAGCCCGACCTCTCGCACGCCGGGGGGATCTCCGAAGTGCGCAAGATCGCGGCCATGGCGGAGGCCTACGACGTGGCGCTCGCGCCGCACTGCCCGCTAGGACCGATCGCCCTCGCCGCCTGCCTGCAGATCGACGCCGTCAGCTACAACGCCGTCATCCAGGAGCAGAGCATGGGGATCCACTATAACGTCGGCAAGAGCGTCCTCGACTATGTCCTGAACAAGGACGACTTCGCCTTCATGGACGGCTTTGCCGCGCTGCCGCGCCTTCCCGGCCTAGGAGTAGACGTCAACCGGGAGCTCGTCGTCGAGGAGAACAAGACCCCGCACAACTGGAAGAACCCCGTCTGGCGCCACGCCGACGGCTCCGTCGCCGAGTGGTAGCCGCCTCGCCGGGCGTTTCCATTTATATTTCATTTCTGTCATTGATGCTCACTTGGCGTTTTTGTCATTTCCCAAACGTTGGCGCCATCCCTTTCTTCATGAACTCGATGATGTTCTCATGTGTGATACCATTGCGCTTCTGGAGCATGAAGTCAGTTGTCAGAACGTATTTTGGATAGTTGTCCCGGATTTTCTCCAATGAACGGAATTCCCTATCCTCCGTCTCTTTGTCGGCCAATATCGTGTAGGCAATCTGGTAATACGCATAGGACATCGGTGCGATATTCGCAAGTTATCGTAGGTGTTTTTGTGGTTTTCGTGAAAATATCAGCGACAACGTCCTTTTATCTCCTATTGATTGGCATTTGCATTTTCATTTCTGTCATTGATGCTCACTTAGAGTTTTTGTCATTCCCCCGAGCAGCGGCCGCCACAGGAAGCGCAGAACGCCGTTGGCCAGGGCGCCGAGCAAGAACCCGAGCCAGAGGGACTGTCCGTGCGCGGCGGCGACGCAGCCGAAGATGACCGGCAGGACGAACCAGAGGACGGCGGCAATCACGCCCAGCGTCCGACGGTCACGCTCCTCCCTCTCGCGCCTCTCGTCCTGAATAGCCGCCGCCGCCTTCCGCAAGGTCACGAAACTCCTTACGGACGCAAGGAGGAAACCGGAACCACATGGACGCCGTCTTGCCTTGTGTAGGCTTGTCTTCCGCCTGTTATGACTATAAGGAAGTCGGGAAGCCTCAAGGGGCATTGCAGCTCCCCCTTGTTGTGTTCAGACACCAAATCGCGGATTTTAAGCAAATGCGCCGCTCCCTCCTCAATTTCGCTGCTCCCAAGTTTCACCTCGATTAGGGCGTATCGGCCATCCTTGAGGTGCAATACTGCATCTGCTTCCAGACCATAGCGATCCCGATAATAGGAAAGAGACCCGCCGAGCGGACGGGAATATACGCGCAAATCACGCAGGACAAGCGACTCGAAAATGAACCCGAATGTCATGAAATCCTTGAGGAAATAGGGCGGTCCCGCTCCAAGCGCGGCCACGGCAACGGATGGATCGCACAATCCGCGTTTCAATCCGGCGCGCATGTCAGATGCACTCCGTATTGAGGGATTCCATGCCGGAACATCCTGCACGACAAACAGTTTTTGCAGCGCTTCAAGGTAGGAGTCCAGTGTCGGAGGCGAGACTTCGCGAATGGCCAGCACGTCTTTCCTTATGCTCGTTTTGGTCGCAAGCGTCGAGATGTTGCGCGCATACGACTTGAGAATGGCCGCCGCAAGCGCGGGGTCGCGGCGGACACCATCGACTTTCGATATGTCAACTTCGGAAACATTGTTCAGATAGTCCGAAGCGACAAATAGCTTTGCGTCATCGCCGACGGCATCAAGGGAGGAAGGCCAACCTCCCCGGCAAGCCGCAAAAACAAGCTCCTCCAACTGCAGCTTTCCGCTACCGCCTGACACATCGGCGCCCGGGTCGTCAAAGAGGGCCGAGAGGGAAATGTCGCCTGTTGATTCCCCGGACTCCCAAAGGGACATTGTGTCCATGGCCAGACGCGAGATGCGTCCCGTCCCCGTATGCTTGATGGCGCTGTCGTCAACCGCAACCGAACCTGTCAGCAGATACAGGCCACGTTCCCGCCGTCTGTCGACAGACACCCTTATGGCGTCCCATAAGGTTGGGGCAAGTTGCCATTCGTCAATAAGGCGCGGCACATCACCCTCCAGCAATAAGGACGGTTTTGTCTCCGCCAGTTTCAAATATCCGGCTTGGAGATCGGGATCCTGCAATTCGAGAACGCTTTTCGCCTTCTGCTTGGCCGTAGTTGTCTTGCCGCACCATTTCGGACCGACAATGACAGTCGCGCCAACGGCGCGCAAACGCAAATCCAACTCAGAATCGACTACGCGAGGAAGATAGTCCATGATGCTCCTTTGTTTTCGCCAAGTATTATACGCCGTTTTATGTTTTCGTGCAAGTTTGTTTTATATTTTTGCGGTATTTTGTTTTTCAACTTTGCGGCATTTTATTTTGTGATTTTGCGACGTTCTGAGTCCAACATGCGTTGCGATGGCACTCGCGCCGCCAAAAAACACTGCGAAACCGTCGGCAATACCATGCGAGGTGCAGCGCACCGCCGGAGGCAAGGCCTCCGCGCATGGTTTGCCGAGGGGTTTCGCAACTCCCCCAAAAATCTGTCATTGATGCCCACTTGGTGTTTTTGTCATTTCTCGAACGCGGCCTCCGCGCCCGCTGCACCCTCATGAACACCCTCGCCACCACCCTCTGCGCCAAGGCACGGGAAAGGGGCTAGAGGCGACGACACGGCAGGTGCATTCAAATGGCAGCACTACCGCCATTAGCCGCTCATCGTGCGCTAGTCAAGCTTCCATTCTCGCGTCAATCGTCCACCTTGTCCCACAGACGAACCAGTGACGTAGATATAGCATTATTCAACATAGGCCCATGGGCGATTCATTTTCTCTTCAATCATACCGAACACTTTTTGCTAAACCATTTATGTCTGGATAAATTGTTCTCGGGGTTATGTTCGCATGATTGAGGATGTCCCAAGCCTCGTCCTCCATCTGATGGGCAAACACGAATTTGAGAACTGAAACACTCGAAAAGTCGTATTTTTGAATCGCTCTTTGCCCATTGAGCCGTTTCGATGGTTTTGCCAATTCGCTGGACGTTGTGGAAAAGGCCTTAGCCAAATTATCATCAAAAGGTTCGAAAGACAAAGGAAAAAGAAAGCACCCGTTTTGGGCCGCCAAACGTTTGTTTGAACCACGGAGAAATACAGGAAGAACACCAAGTTTCAAATCGTCTGTTTCCGCTATATTTTTTTCGGCAGCATGAATTGCCAGTTCCTCTTCACGTGCGTGACTGTTGCATTCCAACTCAGAACCATCCTCTGTTATTGGATTGCGACAGTCAACGCTATTAAGAAGCAACTTGCTGTTCGCAAAAAGGGTTGAGCGGTTGATTGCGTAAACGACACGTTTATCAGGAGATGTTCTGCTTTCAAATGCGAAAAACAAAGCGACAAATACAGACTCCGAAAAATCGAGCAATCTGGTTTTTGCTCCATAATGCTGCATTTCGGATAATGCTTGAATGTTTTTCAACTTGCCCTCGAAAGCAGTTGCCGAATAACGGATGTAGTATTCAATCGCCACACGTTCTTCAGCATGGGTATTCGGCAATGAAAGCAAAGCCGAAATAAAAGATGTCCCTGTCATAAAAACAGTACCATTGTCTTTCGGTAGCATTTTGTATGAGCGATCCCAATTTTGGCGATTACTTTTGCGTTCTTCGCGTTCACGGTCAAGTCCAGAACGAAGCTTCCACTTTTCCGACTTCTGCCCACGAAACAGCCAGTCTCCATAGTGCAATTTCGGGAGTATTCTCAAAAACTGATCCCAAGTAGAAAAGTCAACCTGAAGGGCCGCATCCCCCTCTTGGATGTCATTATTGTTTGCATTCATTTAAGTAATCTCCGTCTAATGGCTTCCTTAACCTACCAAGGCCAAAGATGCCGCTTTAGGTTAGACTCCATCATCTCCTTCGTTTCGGAAAGAAGCCGCTTCACCATCTTTGTCCCGTCAAGATCACATCGAGCGACTTCTCGGCTGAAGCCCTGCCGGCCTGTTATCACGTCGTTTCCGAACTTGCAGACAACGGTGAAGTAGTTCTTCAGGTGTATCCGCAATTCCCCGACATCGACCGCCTTGGTATGTCTCGCCACATTGCAAATTCGCCGATAGACATCATCGGGGAAGATTTCCCTTACGCCGTTCCAATTCTGAGTTGGCATAATCGGCTTATACGAATCGACAACCATCGGCGTTCCGTCATGTTCGTAAAGGTATTTCAACCTCTTCAACCCAGTATCAACCTCGTTCGCAATCTCGTGAAGGTATGTTATCGCCAAAGCCGTTTGCTCTCGCCGTTTTAAAATCATGCGAATCCACGCCTGGATGAAGTAAGCGGCTATGCCGGCAGCAACTGGGATGAAGTCTGAGAGACCAACCGCATACCAAGGTTCATTCTGGCAGATGCACATGCAAATCCCCCTTTTGCAGTTTGCTCTCCATGAACTTCAGAAGGAGTTCGTGGATTCGCCGTTCCTCTGACGCCTCCTTGTTGGCCTTGTTCTCTGCCCCCTTCTCTTCCTCCGCAACACATTTTTCAACGGCCTTCACAAATGCATCGCACTTCTTCCCTATCTCCGTCTTCAGGAAGTCCGCAACAATGGCCGTCATTAATGTCAGTGACAGCAACGACAACGGGAAGGCAACGCAAAGCATGAAACTGAAACCACGGATGTTCACGAATGAGCATATGCCAATGATAACTAGGCCGACAAACATCGACAGATATGCGTACTCTATGAGCCTTTTGCATTTAGATGAACTCAAACCGCCACCGATGCCGTCAATCGCACGTGTGATTCTCTCGATGTCGTCAACCTTCATCATCTACCCTCCATGTCCACACCAGATTAAAGAGCTATTCGAAAACCGACCGTTGGGTCACCACCTCCAGTCACACCGAACCCCATCCCTTTTTCCTTTTCTCCCACATGAGATATATGATGACTCTCTCCGTCAATCGTTCCACCAATCATAGGCATATCTTCATAGATACCACTTCCTTTGTAACCCTCGCCTTTAAAGGTTTGGGTCCATTCGTATGCATTCCCGATAATGTCATAGAGCCCAAAGGCGTTGGGCTGCTTCAGGCCAAAAGGATGTATCCCCTTTTTGGTTGGATCAGCCCATACAGAACTTATAGTTCGCCACGCAACATCACTTAGTTCGAAATTTTTAATATCGCGCCCATTCATCAGGCGTGTATAACCATTTGTCGCCCCTGCGTGACAGGCGAAGATCCATTCTTCCGACGTGGGTAGCCTATATGGAATCGCTGATCTTCCCACGCGAGCGTTTAGATTGGACATAAATGACTGGCAATCATTCCAGGAAACATATACTACAGGCAGGTCTGCATACAATTTCAATTCTTCCGCATCCTTCCTGTAACGGGCTGGATTATCGCCCATTACCTGCTGCCAAAGCTTGAATGTAACCTCATATTTGCACAGGGTGAATTTTTTGGGCATGTCCACTCCTCGCCATTTGTAGGGCATTCCCTCTATGGTAACCATGGTTGCCGGAAGAGCTACAAGAGGTGAACCCTGATATGCCCCAGCAAGGCAAACATCCTTCCAGTTCTCCTTTTGCCAAGCCAGCGCATAACGCCGAACTGGCAACAACTTCTCAACCTTTTGGATCGCTACGGCATTTCTCTGGTCAAGCTCGGACAGTTGGTCTGATGTCTTTTCACCCATGGCGTGCATGAGCTTTTTCTGCTTGAAGGTGTTGAGTGTCCCAAGCCATAACCGTATCTCCGCAAGACGCTCGCGGAGCGGCACCAACACGGAATCGGCCCGCACCGCGTCAATCTTTATTGCATCTCGGTAGAGTTCCGCATATGCCTTATAGCCTTCGTCCAATATTGATGCCAGACGGTCGTATCCGGCAATTGTCTCAGGCATGTACTTCGCGGCAAATGTTCGCTCTTCTTCGGAGATGGACATAGCTCCACCGCGAGCAAGTTGAATCTCGCCGATTCTCGGAAGCAAAATGTTTATTTTCCCGGAATCGACGACTGACAATTCATCGTCCGTCAACATGCCCGCCTTGTGGAGAAGATAATACTGGCAAAGCTCGTCATGCCTTCTATCCATCTCGGAAATAGCCTTGGCAACCGCCTTCGCCGCTTTGTCGTAGAGGCTGCCTCCAGTTGTGTCGGAAGTACGCCCTTTGGGAAAGTTGTCTTTCAAGACAGCCTCCCGCTCCTTGGCGGTTTCGCGCGTCTTTTCATAATAGTCGTATGCGTTGGGCATGTAACGGGTCCCAAAAGCTTCAAGGAGGCCTTCGCCAGCGACTGAATCCGCCCCGCTCATACGCGGTGCGGTCGTAAGCCTTGTTGCATCTTCGGCGATCGATTCCCAGACTTTTCTGGTGATGCTGAAGTCTGATGCGAACGGCACCGTAAGGGGCAGTTTGCTTGTCGCGAGTCCATTTCCCTTTTCCGAAGCCTTTGACAACCATTCACGGGCGAGATCAAGATCTGTTGGAACCCCTTTGCCATATAGATAGCAAATGCCAATTGAGCACTCTGCAGGCCCATATCCTTTTTCTGCGGCCTTGCGGTACATTTTTGCGGCCTCTTCCAAATCCTCAGATGTACCTTTCTTTTCAAGAAGCGTACCGATGCACCAACAAGCATTGTAATCACCCCTTTCTGCAACATTCTTAAGCGTTTCGATGGTGCGAAGCCTCCATTTTTCGGCAGCTGCCTCCCTTGCCTTCATTGCCTCGTACCCTCCTGTGAATCCCGCCTCCGAATACCGCAAAAAAGGATTATACTGATCTGACAATGCAAGTAAGCAATCAATGTCGCCTTGTTCGGCAGCGTTTTTAACAGATGCAGCCCCCATACGATATAGTTTTTCGGCTTCGCCTTTATTTTGCGACAATCCATTTTTGCCATATTCCAAGCGATAAGCCAGCATTCTTTGTGCTTGATAGTACCCCATTCCCGAAGCAATCTCAAGCAGTCTGTTTTGTTCTGAATCAGTCTGCTCACATAAACTCAATATATAAGCCGCTCTAGCATCCCCATTGTCCATACTCTGCCTAAGCCAATTTTTGCCTGCATCTTCGTCCTTGGAACATATCTCCCCTTGTAGGAGAAGAGACCCCAGTTCGGTTTGCGCCATCGAATTGTTCAAAGTCGCCGATCGTTTTATCAACTCAAATCCCTCTTTTGCCTCCTCGGTCGTACTCCATCCTTTCCCTCCACACCCGTAGATAAGCGCATACCCATAAAGAAACATTCCTTCGGCATCCCCTGATTCCGCACGTTGCTTGCATTGAGCTACAAACTCAGGCGTAAAATCGGAATACCTTGGTCCAAATGCATGCAAATCGACAGGCTTGAATTCTTCTGTTGATGTCTGTTTGCCCGATGTTGGTTCCAGCTGCTCCGTTGTCGCACAACCTGCAAGAAGCAGAACTGCGGCAATTATCGAGCTTGCGATTATGGAAATGGTGTTGTTGTTCATGTGCTTGTGCCTCTTTCCTGCGTTAAAGTGAAATCTACTCTGCCTTCTTGCTCCGTTCGCGTATGGCGCGGATACGGGCCTTTTTGGCCTCGTTGGGGTCTTCTGTCATGAGGTCGTCAACGGAGAGTTTTGCCGGGTCTTCGTCTATCTCGATCATCATGTCGCTGATGGTGCCGAGAACGTCCTGAAGCCCTTCGATTTCGGCGAGCGCCGCGTTCATCTTCACCTGTTCCGCCTGCTGGACGAGCTTCAGCCTGATGTTGGCGAGTTCGCGCTTTTTCTTCTTGAGGATGCTCTGCCGGATTTCAATCTTCTTGCCGATGGCAATGTTCTGGGTCTTGTCCTTCTCGGCGACCTCTATGCGAGTCTGCGCATCCTCCATTTTGTCGCCGAGTTCATCCTCGTCCATTTCATAGCCGTTGATTTTCACCGGCCATTTTCCAGTCTCTTCCGCCTTGTCGTATGCCGCGTTGGCCAACTCAAGGAATTTCTTGTTTCTGGCGATCATTCCGTCCGCCTCCTCAACCTTGCGGGCGGCCTCCTTGCCCATGCGCGTGAGGGTGATGGTCTGCGCCTCTATCTTGGCCTTGAGGCTGTCGCATTGGCGAATCTGGTCCTGAATGAAGAGGTAAGGATTGCGCTGAATGTTTTCGCTTGTCCAAGTCGTCTGCTGGCGGATTTCCTCGCGAAGCGCGGCCTGTTCTACAATTAACTGCCCGAAACAGGGGGCAGAGGCAAGTGCCACAGCTGTAAAAGCAACCGCGTACTTGAACGTTTTCCGAATGTCCATGTTTGTCCTTCCATGCCCTCTTCACTTGGTTTGCACGGGAGAAAACGAAAAGGGCGGCGTTTCCTTCCGCGCTCCTAGTGAGGCCCTGAGACTGCCTTGGAGGAAAGCACGGTAGACAACGCGCCCTTATGGCGCGCGTCCTTGCCCGCGACGAGTCCTCCAGCAAAATTTCTCAGGTTTCACTAGGACCGTCAGCGATACGCAGAACGCATTGCTGATAAATTGTTGACAACAATTGTACCACAATTGCGCCCGCGTGTGCGCGATTCTTGTCGGCGCGCGTGTCGGTGGCCGGTTGCCGGTGGCCGGTTGCCGGTGGCAGTCGGCTACCGAGCTTCGTCCATCGGCGATCGATTGCCATCGGCCACCGACCTCGCGCCTTTCCCTTTCGGCATTCTCCGGGTCTCTACTATGTACTGCCGCGAAACGGGGAAATCTTACGCGATGTCAGGCACGGCATGCCGCGCCTGACATCGCGTCGAAGTAATGAAAAGTAGTGAAATTTAGTGAAATTGGAGATCGAACGGTGGTATAATTCTCATGTATGATTCGCTCGGCACTTACTAACGAAATTCTCAAGGGAATCATCTTCATTGAACACGCAAAGGATGAGTTCGGGGGAATCCGCATCCCCGCAGGGCTTACCGGCAAGCTCAGGAAGAGTTCCCGTAAGAAGAGTTCTCACGCCTCGACCAAAATCGAGGGGAATCCCCTTACCGAGGAGCAGGCCTCGGCCGCAATCGATTCCTCGAAAAGGCACTACCTCAAGCCCGAACAGGAAGTTCGGAACTATTTCGCCGCCCTTGAGTATCTCGACAAGTGCCTGGGTGAAAAGCGGCCCATCTCCAAAGAGCTGATTCTTGATGTCCAGCGCATTGTCGTCAAGGGCGAGTCGGCTGAGAAAACCGGATTTCGGGGACCAATGCCTCCGGGCTTCCTGTTCGGCGTCTACGACGACGCCACAGGACAGGCGGAATACATCCCACCTGAATCCAAGGATATCGAACCCCTTGTGGACGAACTCGTACGCTATGCCGAAACGACGGACGACCACCCCGTCATTCAGGCGGCAATCGTCCACTACCAGCTCGTCACAATCCACCCGTTTGAAGACGGCAACGGACGCACGGCGCGGCTCATGTCCGACTATGTTCTAGACAGGAACGGCTATGGATTTGGCGGAATCGGGTCACTGGAGGAATACTTCGCCTACGACATAGACGAATACTACCGTTCGCTGCAGATGGGGTTGCCGCCACTCTGCTACGAAGGACGTCTCGATCCGCCGAAACCTGAAATCTGGCTTTCCTACTTTGTCCGCATGATGGAACTGAGGGCCAATGGCGTTCGCACACTTATCTCAGCCACCGCCGAGGAACGCTCGGCAACGACCATGACGCACCTTTCAATCAAGGAAGCCCGCTTCCTCGATTTTCTTAGGCAGCGCAACATTCGACGTTTCACCCCATCGGAATTAGCTGCGGATTTCGGCGTCACAAACCGCACCGTCATCAACTGGTGCGCCGCGCTCGTCCGCGCCGGACTTCTTTCCCCCGACCTCTCTGGAACGCGCATTCTCTCCTATACTCTCATCGCGGTCTCTACTGATGCATGAAACGAAAGGGCGGCATGGTAGGCCGGCCTACGTAAAGGTGCAATGACATGAAAACCCCGACGACATCCACTACCCTCCTCAAGTGCCTGGGCGACGCCCAGTCGGCGCGCTGGGGCGACTTCGTCGAACGCTACGAGCCGTCCATGCGCGCCTTCCTCGCGGCGCACTTCCCCTCCGTTCCGGCCGACGACATCATCCAGGAGACCCTCATCGCCCTCGTCCGCGCCATGCCGTCCTATGTCTACTCGCCCAAGGAGAAGGGCTTCTTCCACAACTACCTCTTCGGCGTCCTGAAGCACAAGTCCCTGCACCATCTGCGCGATGCCAGCCGGGAAAAGGCGGCACTGGATTCGTTCGCCTCGTTCGTCGAAACCGCCGATGCGGCGGCTTCCGCGGACGAGGTGGAAGACGAGGCTTTCCGCGAATCCGTCTACGAACTCGCCCTTGCGGAACTTCTGGCCGACCCGTCGATACAGGAGCAGTCGAAGCAGATCTTCGTCCGCGTCGCCATCAACGGCGAAAAGCCGGAGGACGTCGCCGCCGTCTTCGGCGTGACGCGGAACTCCGTCGACCAGACAAAAGCCCGCCTTGTGGCTAAGCTCAGACGGATTAAGGAGGGGTTAGTGGTCAGTGGCTAGTGGCCAGTGGCTAGTGGTCAGTGGTCAGTGATCAGTGGTCAGTAGCTAGTTCTTGAGATTTGTGATGCTGGACAAAGAAGCAACAACTGAAGAATGGCTGAAAGGCCATGCGCCGATTGGCAGCGGAGCGTCATTGCCCGACGGCACCGAGGTCGGGCGCTGGCGCATCGTCGCCTTTATCGCGCGCGGCGGCTCCGGCGAGGTGTACCGAGCGGTCGAGGTGGATGGTCAGCGGATGGCGGCGCTCAAGATACTCCATCGAACGGATGCCGCAGCAGTTGCGCGTTTCGCGCGCGAGGTGCAGGTGCTGTCCGAATTGCGCGACCGAGCCTTCCCCGTGTTCTTCGAGTCTGGCACGTTTGGCGGACGTCCGTGGTACGCGACGGAATTCCTCCAGCCGCTCGACATGCCCGCGACGGACCGTGCGGTCGCGCGGTTCATTGTCGCCGTCTGCCGCGGCGCAGGCGCGCTCCACAAGCTCGGCTACGTCCACCGCGACATCAAGCCCGCGAACATCCTCTTCCGCAAGGACGAACCCGTCCTGATCGACCTCGGCCTCCTCAAGAAAGCCGAAACGCCGGCGTTGCACACCGGCGGCACGGTTTCCGTCGTCGATGGCCGCCCCGTGGGCGTCGGGACGCCCGGCTACGCCGCCCCCGAACAGTTCATGGGTGGCGAAATCTCGCCGACGACCGACATCCACGCCATCGGCGTCCTTGCCAGCGCCTGCTTCGGCGGGAGGCCGCCCCGCGCCTGGCGAGCCATCATCCGCCGCGCAACCAGCTCCCTGCCGGGCGAAAGATACCCCGATGTCGCCGCGCTCGCCCGCGCCGTGCGCCTGCGTCACCTGCCGACGATGCTTGGTGCGGCCGCGGTAGCGGTGGCTATCGTCGCGCTCGCCGTCTTTGCGGCAATGTGGCCGCGCAAGGCACCGCAGCCTCAACCGGGACAGGTCGTTGACACGCGCGAAACCATCGTCTCCGCATCCTCTACAGCGTTGCCTATGCAGACTTCCGCCGCCGCCGTCGAGAGCACCATCGATCCACCGCCCGCGCCAGAACCTGCTCCAAAACCCGATACGGTGTCGAATGCGGAAGCGCAGACAGAGGCGGGGATGCCGGATCCAAGGCTCGAATCGGCTTCCATTGAGACCCGCCCCCGCAAAACAAGACCAATTGTCGTGGAAAACGTTGGTTCCATCATTCCAGGATCGACTACGGTTTTTACCGGACCTGATGACAACGAGCCTATCGTCTCCTCCGAGAGACTTCGCAATAAGCTTGCGGACCAAGGAAGAATTTTGCCGAACGTGACCCCGAATCAAATCCGCGAGGTTCTGGACAAACTAGAAAAGGGGATGGTTCCAATCCCCAGCCGCGATTTCGAAATATGCAAGTTTGAACTTACCCAGTCGATATGGATGCCGATTGCGGGATTCAACCCGTCAAAGGAAGTCGGGCCGGACATACCCGTTTCGAATGTCACGATGGCGGATATCGAGGAATTCCTCGAAAGTCTGAACGATCTTCCCGAAGTCAGGGCATCCGGCAGGAAGTACCGTCTGCCGACGGCGGAGGAATGGGAATACGCCTGCCTCGCCGGCGGAACCAACGGCTTCTGCCGTCTGGCGGACGGGACGCAGATTACGCCGGAGACGCTGGGCGAAGTCGCGTGGTTTGCCGGGAACTCGGGTGACAAGCCGCATCCAGTCTGCACAAAAGCGCCCAACGCCTTCGGTCTCTACGACATGCACGGCAACGTGGCGGAGTTCACCTCGACGCGCAGGCCGAACGACATGTTTGAATACATCTGGAAAGGCAACGCCTACAACGGTGAAAAGCCGAATGGATTCCGGGCCGACCTCAGCCCATCACTCACATACGGCATCAGCTATTACATCGCCGGCTTCCGTCTGGCGCGCTAAGGCCGCCGCGTATTCCTCTTTGGCTTATGCTCCTTTGATGTGGTGGAGGAGCTGGAATATTCCCCAGACTTCTATCCCGCCCATGATGATTTCCATCAGAATCATCAGGCCGTTCCATGTCTTGGCGGAATCAAGGGCCGCCTTCGCGCCTTCGATGTCGTGCTTCTTCAGGCATTCGCGGACGGCGCCGCGCTTTACGCCGGCCACGCATACCGTGACATAGAAGAATACAACCACCGCCCACACGGCCGGGTAGATGCAGGCTATGAACATCGTGACGATTTGCAACTCCAATCCTATCGGAGTGGCGCAAGACACCATTTCGGCGACTTGCTTTTCAAGTTCCCCGCTCATTTGGATTGCAGCGTCATAGTCCCTGGTGGAAATGCTTTCGCCTTTTTCGGCATTATTGTCGGCATCCATGTCAAAATCCTTTCTTAACTCTTCCTCTCACCTATGCGCCCCGCCGCATACGTGCGGCGAGACGCACACCGTGTCCTACCTGATACGGCAACGATCCATGGCGATGCTCGACATCACGGGGCGCATGGAGACGTCCCCCTCGATTTCCAGTTCCGTTCCCCTTGAGATCGTCGCGGCCTCGTTCTTGGACATGCCGTCGAACCGTGCCGAAATCGTCCCGCCCCGGCGGCTCAGAATGATTTTGACCTCGTCCGTGAAGAAGGTGCTTTCCACCTTGTCGACCCGCGCCTTCAGCACAAGGCGTTTTCCGCGGAAGCGCGCGTGCTCCTCCTCGTTCTTCTGCTTGTCGTAAAGCTTGTTTCCCGTGTCCGACATATAGTTGACGGCCTGGACTATTTCCGCGAAAGCCGCATCGCTGAGAAGAAGGCCGTTTTCGATGCAGTATTCCGGGGATTCCTTGCGGCGCCGCTCCTCTTCCTCCGCCTTGGCCTTTCGGGCCGCTTCCTCGGCGAGGCGCTTTTCCTCCTCCTGCTTTCTGCGCAACTCTTCCTGGCGGCGCAGTTCAGCCAGCCGCGCCTCTTCCTTGCGGCGTTCCTCCTCCTGCCGCTTCAATTCCTTGGCTTCCTTGACCTTGGACTCGGTTTCCGCGATCTTCTGCCGGCAGACAGACAGCTTGGCCAAGGAGGCTTCAAGCTGGTTGGTGCAACCGGCGATTTGCGCCTTTTCATAGAAGTCGCCGGCCTTGGCAACGGCGCTTTTCGCCTTTACGAGCCAGGTGTCATACCCCGTGGCGTAATCGTCGGCATTGTCGGGGGAAAGGGTGGTGTAATCCTTCGAAAGGGTCATGTCGCCAAGGCGCTTGAAGGCGTCGGCATTCCCCAGGGATGCGGCTTCGGCGTATTTTTCCAAGGCCAAGCCATACTCCGAGCGCATTTCCAGGGAGGCGCCTTCCCGAAGGAGCTTGACATCCTTGGGCACCTTTTCCGAACAGCCGGAGAGGCAAAGTGCCACACCGGCGGCGAAGAGGGGCAAGAACCCCGGAAATGTGATTGGCGAACGACTGTTTTGTACTGACATTGTGGTGAACTCCCGCCCTTTTTCAAATGGCGCGGATGTGAAATGAAAGGGCCGCATTTCCCCTGACGCGCGGAAACCACCGTTGGTCTCTACTGTGTACTGCCCGGAGGCGGGGAAATCTTACGCGGGGGCGACGGTGCTATTTTTTCGGTGGCCGGTTGCCGAGGGCAGCCGGTTGCCGAGCTTCGGCTGTCGGCTGTCGATTGCCATCGGCCGCCGAGAAACCTGCTATAATTTTCGGTGGCCGGTTGCCGGGGGCAGTCGGCTGACGAGCTTCGGCCGCCGAGACGCCTCGCAGCGCCATACCAAACTAGCGGCAACGCTAGTTTGGTATTTACCATTCTAGCGCTTCCACTAGTTTGGTATTGACTTCTAAAATCACTTTTTGTCCGAAACAAGGCGAAGGTGGAGGTTGATTTTCTCGTGACCAAGGATGGAAACCCATGGTTCCTCGCCGAAGCGAAGACATCGGAAACAATGCTTTCCCCGGCTCTCGCCTCCATGCAAAAGGCCACTGGCGCCGCTCACGCCTTCCAAGTCGTCCGCGACCTCCCGTATGCGAATGTTGACGCCTTTTCCTTCAAGGCACCTGTCGCCGTATCGGCTCGCAGCTTCCTGAGCCAGTTGTTCTAACACTAGAACGCGAAACGGGGAAATCTTACGCGGGGGTCTTGAAATCCGCATGCGAATTCCAAGACCCCTACCGCACAATGGAGACTTTGCCGGTGGCCTTGTCGATTCTCAGGACTTGCTGGCACCGCAACGCGTCGATCACAGGGCCGATGTCGGGCATCGGCGCATAATAGGCGGTTCTAAGCAGATTCTTCAGTTCACCCATGTCGCGGACGGAACGTCGTCCGGCACGCAAATCGGCGGCGACTGCGACGGCGAGTTCGCGCCGGAAGGCCTTCCCGGCTGAAACAGTCGGGTTCAGGACGCCGTCGGAGGGAACCAGGGCCTCGAACTCCTCCTTGTCGTACCAGATTGTCGAGCACTTGCCGCAGATATCGACATCTACGGTCTTGTCACCGGCGGCGACGCGTATGAGACTCATCGACGTGCCGCATTCCGGGCAAACGCATCCTGCCTGCTCATGGAGTTTGGCGCGGCGCATCAGCTCCGCAAGCCCCTCTTCTGCGAAGACGCCTTTCAGCGCGTCGATCTTCACCGCCACACCGCCGCATGCCTGGCATGTGCGGCAAACCTTGCGTGACTTCGTGCGCGTTGTGGAAAGCTTTCCGCCGCAACGGGGGCAGACTGCCTCACGGGCGCTCTTAGCGGGTCCCGCAGGCGCGCCCTTCTGTGCGCCCTGCACCTGCGGCAGCAGGAAGAACTTTGTGCACGCCGAGCGGAAACTGGCAGGCGTCTTCTCACCGCCAAATCCGTATGCGACCTTGCCGCCCTCCCGGATTTTGGTGGCGAGCGCCGTGAAGTCGCTGTCGCTCGACACGATGACGATCCCGTCGCAAGGGCTCTTGTACAGGAACTCCATCGCGTCGATGACGAGCGCTATGTCCGCCGCGTTTTTGCCGGAGATATTGCTCACGAGCGGACGGGCGACGATGCCGTATTCGCGCTGCGCCTTCTGCCATCCGGCAGAATTGGCGAAGCAGCTCACCATGCCGTATGCCCTGCGGGCCATCGGCTCGCCCAGAGAGCAGACCTTCTCCATCAGGTCACCCGCCGACAACGGGCTTACGTTGTCGGCGTCAATCAGGACGGCAAGGCGCATGACCTCCCTGCCGTCAATCATTGCGCGGCTTCCTGGGCGGGACGGGGAATATTGATGCTGAATGGCGAGGCGGGCAGACCTTCCTTGTTGTAGAGGCTGCACTTGCCGAGCGGGTTGGCGCGGAAGGCGTAGCGCACGGCGACGGGCTCCTTCACCTCCGGCGCGGAAAGGACGACGTCCTTGCCATCAATGACTGCGGTGGCCCAGTACCACTTTTCATCGGCGCCCTTGAGCGCGAACCCTTTCAGCTTGCCAGCGGCCTCGACATCCTCTTCCACGGGGGAGTTGTCCTTCCATTCCTTCTTGCCGGCCATAAGGCCCGAGCCCGTGTAGTCGAACGAGACGCGGACCTTGGCGACATCGGCGTCAAGGCCTGCGGGCTCGACGACGGCGCCCTTCACGAGCGGGCCGGAGCAGACGATGTCCTTGCCGTAGTCCTTGGCGAGGGCCCAGAGCGCGAGACGCTCGCCGACGAAGAGCTTGGCCTTGGGATGGATGTCGCCGGGGTTGCCGACGTCGATCGCGACGGCCATGCCGGTCTTCGGAATGCGCATGGCCTTGCGCTGGGCGTCGCGGATGCGGGCGTAGCCATTGCCGCCCGCGGGATCGTCGGTAAAGGGCGTGTAACTTGCGAGCTGGACCCAGTAGAACGGGAAGTCATAGCCCCAGGCCTTGCGCCAGCCTAGGACAAGGCCCTCGGTCTTGTCGGCGTAGATGTCGCCGTCACCGCCGTTCGTGCAGCCCTGGTACCAGATGGCGCCCTTAATCGGGAAGCGCGTGATTGGGGAGATCATCCAGTTGTACTGGCCGCAGAGGTTGCCGGCCGTCGGTAACTGCGGGGGCTGGGATGACGGCATCTTCTTTTCGGCGAGGCTGATCTCGGCCAGCTCCAACCACTTGCGGGTGTCCGCGATCGCTTTTTCCAGCGATGCCCGCCCTTTTTCCGTGGCGGGGTTGATGGCGTCGAGCCTCTCGGCGGACGCGGAGAGGGCGGGAACCATGTGGAAGCCCTCCGGCGAAATGAACGGCTCGATGGCGCAGCCGCTCCAGCTGTCGTCGATGAGACCGATGGGGATGTCAAGTTCCTGTGTGAGCTTGCGGGCGAAGAAATAGCCCGTCGCCGTGATGTTCGGGAAGGCGTTGGACGCCACGGCCCAGTTTAGATCGACGGGGACGTCGTATGGTTCCGGGGCCGGTTTGGTGCATTTCCTGATTTTCATGCGGCGGATTGTCGGAAACTTGACCGACTCGGCCTTGAACATGTCACCCTGGTAGATGCCCCACCCGAAGGTCATCTCCATGTTCGACTGCCCTGAGCAAAGCCAGACGTCGCCGACGAGGACATTCTTGAAGACATTGGTGTTGGCAGAACCGCCCACTACAAGTTCTGCGCCATCCTTCGAGACCTTGAGGGGCTTGAGCTCCACCTGCCAGTTGCCGGCGTCATCGGCCTTTGTGGCCAGATTCTGGCCGGCGAAGGAAACGCGGACGTCCTCGCCTGGCGCGGCCTTGCCCCAGACGGGCACGGGCTTGTCCCGCTGCAGCACCATGTTGGAGCCGAAGATCTTTGAAACGGAAACGTCGGCCTGCGCGGCTACGGCCAGCAGAGCGACTAGGGCGAATGGAGTCTTGTTCATGAGGTTGCCTTTCCTTGTTTGTAAGTCAAACGACTTTTTTGATTATAGCACAAGCCGTGCCATTGTGGTATAATCGCTATGACATGAACGCACTAACCATCGAAAAAGACGGCTCGCTCAAGTGGAGCGAGGTCCCGGAACCCGAACTCAAGGGCGACTTCGACGTACTCATCGACATCAAGGCCGCAGCCGTTAATCGCGCCGACCTCATGCAGCGCGCGGGCATCTACTCGCCGCCGCCAGAATGGCCGCTCTGGCCCGGCCTCGAATGCGCCGGCGTCGTGCTGAAGGCGCCGGCCGGCGGACGCTTCAAACCCGGCGACGCCGTCTGCGCCCTCCTCGGCGGCGGCGGCTATGCCCAGCGTGTCGTCGTGCCGGAAGGCATGTGCATGCCGCTTCCGAAGGGCTTCACCTTCGAGCAGGCCACGGCGCTTCCCGAGGTCTACGCCACGGCCTACCTCAACCTCCGCATCGTCGGCGAAATCCAGAAGGGCGAGACCTTCTTCATCAACGGCGGGGAAGGCGGACTGGGCGTAGCCGCCATCCAGCTCGCCAAGCACGTTTTCGGAGCGAAGGTCGTCGCGCAGGTCGCCTCAGACGAAAACGGCGCCTTCTGCCGCTCGCTCGGCGCGGATGTCACCTCCAACCGCTTCAAGGACGACCTCGTCAAGACACTCACGGACAACCCGCCCAACGTGGCCATCGACCCGGTCGGCGGACCGCTCATGGGCAAGTGCATCGCGACGATGCCATACCGCGGACGCTGGATTTCGCTTGCCTCGATGGCCGGCCCGGAGACTGTCCTCGACGTGAACCTGCTCTGGCGCAAGAACCTCCGCGTCATCGGCTCCACGCTGCGTTCGCGCACCAGCGCCGAGAAGGCGCAGATACTCGCGGGGCTGGTCCGCGACGCCTGGCCGCTTTTCGAGGCCGGAACCATCGCCCCCGTCATCCACGCCGTCCTTCCAATCCAAGAGGCCGCCGAGGCCCACCGCATCATGCAGGCCGGCGAGAACCGCGGGAAGCTCGTCCTCAAAGTTTGACGGTTGGACAGTTGGACGGTTTGACGGTTTATCCGTTTGTTCGTTTGTTCGTTAGGCTAACTGCCAACGACTTACTACTAGAACTGGAACTCGTCACTAGAACTAACCACATATGAAGAAGATCCGCGTAGTCCAATTCGGCGTGTCGCACGAACACGCCCCCGGCAAACTCGCAACAATCAAGGCGCTGCCCGATGTATTCGAACTCGTCGGCGTCGTCGACGACCGCGACGGCACAACGCCTCGATTTCCGCTGCGCCAGCCCGACTCCTTGCTTGAGGGAGTGCCAACCGTCACGGAAGAGCAGGTCTGGGCCGACAAGACCATCGACGCCGCCTTCGTCGAAGTCACCAACTGCGACCTCATACCCGTGGCGGAGCGCGTCCTCGCGCATGGACTTCCAATGCATCTGGACAAGCCCGGCGGCGAGTCGTACGAGCGCTACTCCAAGTTCCGCACCGAGGCGAAGGCGCGCGGCATCCACGTCCAGATGGGCTACATGTTCCGCGCCAATCCCGCAATACAGTGGCTCACGAACGCCGTCCGCAGTGGTCTGCTGGGCGACATCTACGGCATCGAGGCGGACATGGACCACGGCTACGGCGACGACGACTACCGCCGCTACCTCGGCTCCTTCCAGGGCGGCATCCTCTACAACCTCGGCTGCCACCTGGTCGACTTCTTCGTCTCCATGCTGGGCGAGCCGTCTTCCGCCCGTCCGCCAATCCTCCGCGACGCGCCAGGCTCCGCCCCCGGATCACGCGACAACTGCGTTGGCATCCTCGAATGGGAGGCAGGCGCCATCGGCATTGTCCGCTCCTGCGACCGCAACAAGGTTTGTTTCCCGGCCCGCCGCCTCCGCATCAACGGCACCAACGGCAGCGCCGAACTCTGTCCCATCGAGCGCTTTGACAGACAGCCGCTCCTCGTCGAGCTCAAGCTTGTGAAGCAAGCTGGCGGACTCCCCGCCGGACGCCAGACGCTCAATCTCGGCGCACAGGGGACAAGGGGCGACGTCGACCGCTACATCGACCAGCTCCGCCAGTTCGCCCGCATCGTGCGTGGCGAGGAAAAGGAGCCCGACGACCTCTGCGAACATGACCTCGCCGTCCAGCGCGCCCTGCTGCGGCTCGTCGGCCTGCCGGTTTGACAGTTTGACGGTTTGACAGTTGTTCGGTTCAACGGTCAAACGGTTCAACGGTTCAACGGTCAAACGGTTCAACGGCGGCTAACATCGCCGCCGTGACGCCGCCCTCGCGCAAAATGCGCCAACCATCGGCCGCGTCACGGACAACGGTGCTGGCGATGCCGGAATCGGCCGGGCCGTCGTCTATGACGAGGTCGCAAAGATCGGCTATGGCTTGAACAGATCGGTCATCCACAGTGGCGGCGGCAGGCTCGCCCGATGGGTTGGCGCTCGTCACGCGCAACAATCCCCCGCATGCGGAGATTATCTCCCGCGTCAATTCACGGTCCGGGACGCGAAATCCCTCGGTCTTTTCGCCGCAGTCCGCCACTATTGTGAGGGCGCCAGGCCAGAAACGCGCGGCAAAGGCCTTGGCCGCCGGCGAAAGGCGCGCCCCGTAACGAACTGGCGCTTCGGGGCTGTCCGCGAGGAAGGCGACGGGCTTGCCGGCATCGCGCGCCTTGATGTGGTATATCCGCTGCAGCGATTCTGGAAAGTCGGGATGGCAGGCGATTCCGTAGACGGTGTCGGTCGGGAGAATGATCACCCCCCCACGCGACAAAATCCCAGCCGCCTCGGCGACAATCTCCGCGCGGTTTGCGGCCGTTACGCGCACTAGCTTCATCGCCCCTGTTCGATTTCGATTGCGCGCTTGACGATTGCAACGCCGCTTGAGGCCCCAATACGAGTGGCGCCCGCCTCAATCATGGCGATGGCGTCCTCGTAGGTGCGTATGCCGCCGGCGGCCTTGACTTCGGCTTCGTCCCCGACCGTCTCCTTCATAAGGCGGACGTCCGCCACAGTTGCCCCGCCCGTGCCGAATCCAGTCGACGTTTTCACGAAGTCAACGCCGGCCTCCACGGCAATCCGGCAGGCCCAGCGCTTCTGCTCATCGGTCAGGTAGCAGTTTTCAAGTATCACCTTGCTCGTCGCGCCGGCATCGGCGCAGACCTCGGCGAGATTGACAAGCTCCCTGCGCACAAGTTCCTCGTCGGCCGCCTGGACCGCGCGGACATTGATGACGAGGTCGACCTCCTGCGCCCCGCGGTCGAGGCTGTCGCGGATTTCAAAGGCCTTGGCCGTCGAGCTCATCTGGCCAAGCGGGAATCCCGCCACCGTGCAGATGCGCACGGGCGAGTCCGCGAGCAACTCAACGCAACGCTCTATGTTGCACGGATGCACGCAGACTGCGCCGAACTGCCATTCGCGCGCCTCCGCGCAAAGCTTCTCAATGTCGTCCGGCGTGCCGAACGCCTTGAGAAAGGTGTGGTCAATCATTCTCGCAAGTTCAGTATGGTCCATGGTGGCCTTCAGTTTCCTTTCCGGAACTTGGTGTCAGGTTGGGGTTGGAACCTGATGTCAGGTTCGCAACTATTATCGCATATTTGGCAAGAAAAATGGGCTTTTTTCGAGCATGAAAAAAAATTTTTTAAAAATTTTTCATGCTCGTTAAATTTTTTAACCGCAACATTCAATGAAATAAAAACATGGTGAGGAATTTCAATCTGCCGTGAAAAATCGCGGAAATTTGGTTTTTCAAAAGGCTTTATAAAGGCGGGCGGGAGTCCGCCCACAACATCAACCAACCTTCAAAAAGGAGAACACCATGGACAACGAACAAGCCACTTCAACCCTCAAGACCTCCCGCACGGACACCGGCCCGAGGCTCTTCTACTCCAACTCGCTCAGGCTCTACCACGCCTCGGCCAACATCCAGAACGGAGCCGCAGTGGACTTCCAACTCAATCCCGCGCGCCGGTGGACGGACGGCAACATCTTCCTGACGCTTGTGCCGCAGAAGGAGGAACTCCAGGCCCGCCCCGGCAGCGCGCGCAAAGTCGCCTCCTTCGACTGGAAGGGCCGCAAGATCTGCGTGAAACTCAACTTCCAGGACGTCTGCGGCATTCTTTCCGTCCTCCGGGGCGAGGCGGCCGAGCTTGGCGAAGGTCGCGGACTTCTGCACGACTCCAAGGACGCCACGACGGTCATCTACTTCTCGCAGGGGAAGGATCGTCCTGGAACCTTTTCGCTCTGTCTCTCGCGCAAGGCCAAGTCCGGCGGCGATCCCTTCCGCCTCCGATTCGGCCTGTCGGCAGCCGAAAGTCTTGGCATCAGGCTTCTGCTGGAGCAGTCTCTCTTCCCGATGACCTTCGGCTTCCCGTCGGAAGGGACTGGCGCATTCCGCCCCGAGGCGCAGGACACGGCAACGGCCATGGTCGACGGAAGCGACAGCGCCAACGGCATGGCCGACATCCCCGCCGACGGCGAGCCGCCGTTCTAATCCACCAACAGGCAGTCCCCAAGGCCTTCTGGCCGCACGCGACCAGAAGGCCTTGGGGAAAATGGGGCTTGACATCTTGTTGGCGTAATTGTTTCAATGGTACGGTACTTGCTGACAGCATTGGTGTTTGCATTTAGAGGGACCTTATGAAACAATTCGTTTTACTCGCCTCCTGCTTGGCGCTGGCCGCGGCCAGCGCCGCATTCGCCGCCGATCCGCCCCTGGCGCCAGCTTCCGACTTCGCCAACGAGCGCGACCTTGGAGAATTGTCCGTCGCCTTCTGGGTGAGGTTCGACAAAATCCCCTCCGAGGGCGAGCCAATCGGTCTTGTCGGCTGCAAGGCCGACAACGACGGACGCGTCATCGTCACCTTCCCAGCGCAGCCCACGGAGTTCCAGGACGACTTCGAACTCCACTCCAAGCGCTCCGTCCGCCAGGGCGAATGGGTCCATGTGGAGTTCAACTACTCGCTCATGATGCACAAGACGGCCCTCTATCTCGACGGCCGCATACAGTGGGAAAACGACAACGTCAACCTCCCCAGGCTCCGCCTGCGGCCGCTTGTTGTCGGCGAAGGCTTCTCGGGCTCCGTCCGCGACCTCCGCGTCTACGACATGTCACTGCCGTCCGAGTCGCTCGCGATAGCGGACGACGTTCCCGCCGCCGCGGCAGCAGTCAAGGCGGATACGGCCCGCGCCCGTGGAACCGCGGACGACGCCCCGGAGTTCCTGAAGTGGCTTGACGCGCTCAATGCACGCGCGGACGCGCTTGTCGCGGACGCCGAACACACGACGATTGCGCAGATGAGGGAACTCCGCCTCGACGCGGCCAACGCCGCGAAAATCGCCACCGACCTCGCGGCTGGCGGAGACAAGCTGGCGGCCGTCCGCCGTTCGCCGATCGCCCCGTACACGGTCAAGCCATTCTCGCAGGAGATATTCCTCCCGCGCCACTACCCCGAGAACGGCGCTCTCTCCGGGCATATGCGCCTCGTGGCGTGCCGCGGCGAGAGCGAGTCCGCCTCCGCGCTCGTCTTCGCCTTTAGGCCGCTCACCGTCGAGCGCGTCACAATCTCCGACCTCGCCGGCCCCGGCGGGGCGAAGATACCCGCCTCCGAAATCGACGCGAAACTCGTAAAGCGCTGGATTCGCTCCGGCGGGGCGTGGATCACATACTTCCAGGACTCCCGTCAGCGCAATCTCACACCTGACTTGCTCATTAACGATGACAAGCTGATCCGCGTCGACGAGTTCCGCCTCCGCAACTACCTCCGCCTCACCTATCCCGAAGGCACGGTCTACGCCGACGTCTCTGATCCGGCGCTCGGCCATATCCGCTGGCGGAACGACATCCCGTTCCAGGACGCAAAGACACTGCAGCCCGTCGAGATTCCCGAGGCGGGCCGCAACCAGCAGTTCCTCTTCACGCTCCAAGTCCCGACGAACGCCGTCGCGGGCGTGTACCGCGGCAAGGTGGAGTTCGCCGTTTCGGGCGGCTACCGCGTACCGATGGCGTTCGAGGTGTGCGTCCCAGACATCGACCTCCCGGCGCAGGGATCGCCGCACGACGACCTCTCCTGCTCCTACATATCGTTGCTCAACTACTTCCCGCCTGTTGCGGGCGAGACGCTTGAGAAGCGCAGGGCCTTCGCAAAGGAGGCGATGCGGCAGCTCCGCGCCCACGGCATCTTCCATGTCAGCGGCCTGTGGACAACTCCCGAGCTCGCCGCGCTCGCCCACGAGGCGGGCTTCGTGCCGGACCGGCTCTTCGGATTCCGCCGTCTCGGCATGCCGGGCGACTGGCGCGGCCTCTACCCCGGAACCCCGTCCCGCGAACTCACCAAGGCCGACAAGGAGGCCGCGATGAAATCCGTCCTGCGCAAGATGATCCCTATCCAGCGCTTCATAGACCAGCATGTCTCCCCCGCCGCAAAGGTCTACTACCACTTCTACTCCGAGAACGAGGCCTGGCGGCAGCTTGCCGTCGACCAGGCCGAGCGCGCGGATGCCGCCTGGCGCTTCGGCCACCGCGTCTACGCCCATGGCGATTTGGTAAACCTTGACTACTCCGCCGATGTGGAAGATGTGCATTCCTCCACCTCCTACCGCGCCGACGAGGGCGCGCAGTGGCAGGCCGGACGCGGCGAGCTGATCAACTACTGCAATCCGTTCCCGAGCTCCGAGAACCCAGCGCTATACCGCCGCCTCATCGGCCACACCATGTATAAGAACCACCTCCACGGCCACATGATGCACGGCTATTCCGTCAGCGACGTCCCATGGAATGAATTCGCCGTGGACTACGGCGGTGACGGGGCTTTCCGCAACTTCACCATGACCTACCACCAGCGCGACGGTCTGATCTACGAACTTTGCATGGGCGGCTACCGAGAGGCCTTCGACGACGTCCGCTACATGACCCGCCTCCGCCAGATCGCCCTCGCCAATGCCGAAGCGAAGGACGAGGCGCTCTGCCGCGAGGCGCGCCGCCAGCTCCTCTGGCTCGACCGCCAGAGCGGCGACAAAGCCGACATGGACATGATCCGCCTTGGATGCGCCAGGCGAATCGTGATCCTCCAGGACCTCGCCCGCTCCCGCGGAGGCACCATTCCCCCGCCCGATCCGCCGCCTTTGCCGCCGCCGACGGCAAATCGTTGAACCGTTTGGTCGTTTATTCGTTTGTTCGTTTATTCGTTAGTGCTCGCCATGAACATTCTCAATTCCCCGTTCCCCGTTCCCCGTTCCCCATTCTGCATTCTGCATTCCGCATTCTGCATTCTTCTTCTCGTGGCGTCTGCCGTAAAAGCAACCGACGCCGACGAGAAGAACCTCCTCGATGTCCGCTTCGGTCCATTGGCCGATGGCGGGGAGGAGATTCTCCAACAGGAGGCCGAGCGCTGGAACTTCAACTTCCGTTCATACGGTTCCTCAGCCGGCTTCCTCTGGGCCGACCCCATTCTCCGCCGCAGCGCGGCGACGGGCGACGCCGGCGACAAGCGCATGACGGGACTCGACGTCGTCTGCAATGAGGAGGGCTTTTCCATCCTCGTTCTCTGCTACGAGCCGACCCTCGCGGACTACGCGGCGAATACAAATGCCTTCCCGTCGCCGAAAATCGAACTCTACTTCCTGCCAGGGGACGCCGACGACCAGAAAATCGAACACCACTACCAGCTTTACTACGGCCCCGGCATTTTTGCCGAATACCCGTGGCTCGTCGAAGACACAGGCTACAGACCGGTCAAGCCCCACACCGTCGTCCGCGACTACGTCCTAAAGGAAGGGGCAATTCTCCGCCGCTACGACATCTCCTGGGAACCGCTCTTCGACCGTCTCCCGTTCTCCGACAAGCGCGACAACATCTGGCGGCTCTCCGTGGTTCGCTGGGCGCCCGGCGGCGGCCAGACCTGGGGCGGACCCGTCCACCAGCCAGGACAGGCCGGCTACATCCGCTTCCCCGACTTCACGCCCGAACAGCGAACCGCAATAATGGCGACGCTTCTCCGCAAGGCGTGGTCCTCCTTCCGCGTCCGCGCCGGCAAGCGCGACATGATCAGCAGTTCCGATGGCTGGAGCCGCCCTCAGGTGCGGACCGAAAAGTACTTCCTCGAAGAGACCGCCGATGCGCCTCGCAGCTACGTCAACTACAACGAGGACCCCGGCTTCCGCCCGATTCTCGACAAGCTCCAGGCCGAGCGCTACGCCCTCGCCCCGACAATCGGCGCCTTCGCGTCGCTTCCTCCCGACGAGCAGACGGCCTTCTACGAGAAGGCGAGCAAAATGCTCTTCAACTACGAGTACGACGTCCAGGCCGCCTACGCCCGCTTCTGCGAGGACGAATTCTTCGCCGCCCCCAGCCGTTAACTCGTTTGACGGTTTGACAGTTTGACAGTCTGACGGTTAACCCCACCAATCACTTTCCTGCCATGAAAAACCCCATTCCCCATTCCCCGTTCCCCATTCCCCTTCTTTCATTGTGCTTTGCGCATTGTGCATTATGCATTGCGCTTTCCGCCTTTGCGGCCCCGCCGCAGGACGAGGCCGCGCAGCAGAAGGCTGCCGAACTCGCCCAGCTCGTCCGCGACAACACCGCCAAGGCCGATGGCATGCTCCGCGCGATGGCCGAACACGGACGCAAGAACGAATACGCCCAAGTCACCAACTGCTCCGCGCAGGTCGCAGCCATGCTCGCCCTCAAGGAAGGCGCGCCGTCCGTGACGCCCTACCGCATCCACATGGAGACCGCCCGCGCGCTGAGCGAAAAGCTCCACCTGCACTGGGCCGGCCTTGCGGCGCAGCACTATGCCGAGGCGTTGAAGTTGGCAGACACCCCAAGGCAGAAGGCCGAGGCAATCTTCGCGGCGGGGCTTCTGGAGTACGATGTCGCGGCTGATGACGATCCCGCGCCTGCGATTGCGAAGATTCGCTCCGCGCTTGCCGTCCCCGACCTGTCCAAGTCCGACCTGCTCGACCTCGCATTCCGCTATCCCTCCTCCATCGACCCGGACTTCGATGTCAAGGCCGAGGCATGGAAGATCGCCGAGGGCGAACCCTCTCTCCACGGCCGGTACTACGCCGGCATTCTTCCTCCCGCACCTCGCGGCCAGAGTACGACCCTCAATCCCTCGAAATCTTCTGAGCGCGCGCTGGAAATCTGCCGGAAGGCAATCGCCGATCCGGCTATCCGCGGCGGTCAGCGCGAACAATTCCTCAACCGCGAAATCGACGCCCTGCTTGACCTCGGGCGCAGCAGCGAGGCAGAGCAGAGGTTGCTTGAGCTTGCCGCGACAACCGACCAGCGTTCCCGTGCGATGTGGAGCAAGCGGCTCGGCGACTTCTACGTCGAAAGCGCCAGACGCTACTACCTGCCATCGCACGAGCAGACCCTGCGCAAGGCGCTCTGCGCCTACACCGACGCGAGCCTCGCCGCCCCCAATGACGGACGAATCGCGGAAACGGCATGCGCGGTCGCGCTGACGTTGAAGGACTACTTGGCGGCAGAGAACGCCGTTACCCGCCGGATTGAAATCAACAAGGGCGTGACCAATGTCTGGGCCTGGAGCCAGCTCGGCCGCATCGCCTATGAAAAGAAAGACTACGCCTCCGCCGCCTCGGCATTCGGCGCGGCCGAAGCGGGGCTGGACCGCTCCTCACGCCGTCTCTACGCACGGTCGCTCAAGGCGCTTGGATGCATCGAGGAGACAATAGTCCAGCTTGAGAAGATAGAAAAGGAGGACAATCGCTTCATGAAGGGCACCGACCGCTACTACATCCAGTACCTGAAAGGGCGGTTGCCGACCGCTGCACCTTGACCAATCTTCCCATCGCAAGGAGGCGGTTGGGGCAACTGCCATCGCACTATCAAAAGCATCAATTTTCAGCGCGTTTGTCCAGCAATATGGTAAAATCTATTCTACATTTTCAAAGGACTACGACATGAACATTCTTCCCGTCATCGCACAGGCCGAAGCGGCCGCCGCGCCCCAGAACAACCCCTACGGCATGCTCATCACGATGGCGCTCATCTTCGCCATCTTCTACTTCATGATGGTTCGCCCGCAACAGCGCAAGGAGAAGGAGCGCAGGAAGACCATAGAGACCCTGCGCGCCGGCCAGCGCGTTATCTTCGCAGGCGGCCTCATTGGCACAATCGCCGAGGTCAAGCAGTACACCTTCATCATCGAGACGGTCTCGGGCAAAATCGAAATCGCCCGCGGCGCGGTCTCCCGCCTGCTCAAGGACGACGAAACTCCGTCAATGGAGCAGTAGTCGGCCAGTTGGCCAAATATGAAGGCTGAAATATCCTGGTCGGTCATGCATCCCTCGGCAATCGACGTGGGATACATGGAGCGCGTCGCCGCCAAGGCGCTTGAATACGGCGGCGTCGATTCTTTTGAGGTCTGCGGCCCCTGCCATTTGCCAAGCGGCGGCATAAACGGTCTTTCCATGCTCGACCCGTATCCGACGGCGCATGCCAAGGTCGACGCGGAAGCCGTCACAAAGGCCAGGGCCAACCTCAACGCCATCGTCGAAATCGCCCATCGCATCGGCAAACCGCTCTACTACTGGCACCGCGAGATATTCCTCCAGCCCGGCATCATCGAAGACATCCCGGAGATGCTCGACGAGGACGGCGAATTCGACCTTCTCGGCAAGCCCTACCAAGACTATCTGCGCTTCAAGATTGGCGAGGCCTTCAAGTTCGTCCCCGGCCTTGACGGAATCGTCCTCACGCTCACCGAGGCCGACTATTCGGTGATACACAACTCCAACCCCGGACGTTACCCCCCCGCAAAAGTCGTGGAGTCGCTCACGCGGATCTTCGCCGAGGAGCACGCAAAGCGCGGCAAGCGCTTCACCCTGCGCTCGTTCGGTTCCATCGCGAAGGACTACGAGGACATCATCGCCGGCGCCACGGCCGCCGCCGCGGACCACGTCTTCGAGATTGAAACGAAGGTCACGCAGGCCGACTTCGTTCCGTGGCTTCCGACGAACCCCTTCCTGAAGCGCACCCCGCCGCTTTCGCTCGGCGCGGAATGCGACTGCCTCGGCGAGTACCTCGGTGCCGGGTATCTGCCTGCCGCGCAGGTCGCCCGCATCCGCGAATACGTCGCGGACGCCCGCATCTCCGGCGCAAGCCGCTTCGCGATCCGCATCGACCGCATCGGCAACTCCATCTTCGACTCGGCTCACGAGGTCAACCTCCACGCCTACATGCGCTTCATTCGCGACCCCGAGGCCACGGCCGACGAAGTTCTCGCCGAATACGCCACCGCGCATTACGGTGCCGCGGCAAGCCGCATGGCTGAAATCGAAGGGCGCGAACTGGAGATGGTGCGGAACCTCAACTACGTCGACTCGAACCTCATCTTCCACGCCTTCCCGCTGAGGCCGAACCTCAAGTACGTCAAGGCGGGCTGCATCTTCGGCGCGTTCCACGAGAACGCAGACCTTTCGATGAGCCGCGGCAGCTGGAGCATGCTTTACTGGCGGAAGGCGCCCACGCATGAGCACATTCTTTCCGAGAAGGCCAGAGCGCTGGAAATGGCCGAGGAAGGCCTCGCAGCCGTCAAATCGCTCCAATCCGAGTTGCCGACGGAAGAGTTCGCAAGGCTTTCACGGGCATGGGAAAACGCGACAAAAGTCGCACGGGCCCTTCAGGCGTTCGCGAAATGCATCGTGGCCTACTTCGAGGAAATGGAAGCGGAACGTGACACTCCCGAAAGGCTTGAGGCTGCATCTGCCGAGGCGGTGTCGCTAATCGAGTCGATGATGGACAATGTGCATCCCGACGTGACGGGGAGACGGTATTATCCGGCTACGGAGAAAGGCTGCCTGGATTGCGCCTATTTCAACGGACTCCGCTTCTACTGCCGGGAGCTGCTTGTGGAATATCGTGCCGAGCGGGCCGTCCGGCGCCAGTTGCAGAACAGGCAGGACGTTGTCGACTTCGTCGTCCCAGGCGGCATCTACGATGACGGCCGCGTCCTTCGCCCCATGCACGGCGCGCACTCGGAGATAGTCGATGGAACCCCCGTCCGATGGGTGGGCAATACGGTCTTCCCGAACGGCACGATTGAAGTCCATCTCCGCGACGAGCCCGAAGCGCATCTGGAAATCGCCCTTGCGCCGTCCGGCGCACAGGATTACTCATGCACGGAAACCGCTGAGTACGGCTTCCGCAAGGTCGTCATAGCGAAAAAGGGTGCCTCCTATCCAGGCGTAGTCTACATGGCCTTGGTCAGATAGTGCCTTACAGCGCCTGGTCTGCGAAGGCCATCGCCCATGTCCAGTCGTCAAGTGATAGGCCGTGCGTGCCCGTGCGTCGGACATAGCCGAATGGCGGGCGGACGGCGGCAGCGTCGTACGGCTCTGGCCATTCTTCAAGGCCAAGCCCCTTGCCTGTCAGGAACTCCCATACAGGCGACGCGGCCTTCGCGGAGAGGAACTCCCCGACGGGGTCGAACCACCGTTTGTGGTAGCATTCGAGCAGGAGCGCCCTCGGCGCAACGCAGGCCAGAAGCATGTGCTGGTCGAACGGCATTTCGCGCTCCCTTCCCTTCCATTTCCAAACTCCGCCGCAATACCACCATCGGAAGTTCAACTCCTGGGCCGCAAGGCTTTCGCCGTAGTCGCGCTTCATGAGCTGGACGCCTAGGGCCCCGGTCTGGTTCGGGATGCACGCCTTGAAGCGCTCGTCGAACGCCGCGGCCAGAAGCGCGGCCTTGCCGAGACGCGAGGAGCCGATGACGGCGCAACGCTTGGCGTCAAGTTCGGGTATCCGTTCCGCGAGGTCGAGTCCCCGGCTGAGTCCCCACGCCCATGCCATGAGCGAGCCGGTGTTGTCCGTGCGCTTCGGGTCGCGCCATCCCCAGAGTTCGAAGACGCCGTCGAACGCGACGCCGGTGGCGCTGTTCCCGTCTGAGGAAATCTGCTTGTAGTTCGCGGACATGAAGGCGTAACCGCGCGAGGCCATTTCGGCAAGCGGCAGCGGAAAGTGGTTCGTCCTGCCGGTGGCGATTTCATCGTTGCCGATGTAGTTCAGGTGGAGGAAGAGGGGCGACGGCCCCTTCGCGTCGCGCGGGATGAATGCAATCCAGTCGATGACCGGTCCTTTGCCATCCGCGCTGAAGCGCTGGCGGTAACGCCGCTCGATCATCGAGAACTCGTCGCGCACCTTTTCGGAGACTAGCTCGAAAGACATCGATTCCGGCGGTGGCGGCATCCGTCCGTAGACTTCCTGCTCGAAGATGCCCAGAATCTCCTTGCGTCGAAGTGCCCAATCGTGGGCGTCCGCCACCTTGCGGCCGTCGACGAACGTGAGCGGATCGGGGAGCTCGAAGTCGCGTCCGGGAAGACCCGCCTTCTCCTCGTCGTAGCTGATCGCCACGCCTTCCGTGTGCGCGTCGTCGGTGTAGAAGAAGGTGGCGTCGGGTTCAGGCGACCCCTCCATCCACTCAATGCCCTTGGACCTCCTGCGGACGAAGGCGAACTCCTCCTCCGACACCCATGCGGGCCTGATAAAAGTCTCTTGCATCATACTCTCCTTCAAAGATTGTCTCTCGCTTGTTTCCAAGTGAACATGGAAAATACTATCACATAGCACGTCGCGGTGCAAGGGCGAACATGCGAATTTGCAATTGATTTTGACACTCGCCCGATAACTATGGCATAATAAACTTGTCGTTTGACGAGGCTTCGGCCGCGCCGGACGAACAGTTTGGCTATTGGCTTTCAGCTATCAGCTTTTGGATCTTGACAATCAGACGATGCGACGGAAGCCAGAAGCTAAAACCTAAAAGCCGAAAACTAACATGACAACTTGCAATCATGCGCATCTACCTCGACAACTGCCGCTACAACAGGCCATTCGACGACCAAAACCAATTGAGCGTCCGTCTAGAGACGGAGGCGAAACTGCGTGTGCAGCAACTCATGCGGGCGGGAGTTCTGGAATATGTCTGGTCTGACATGCTCGTTGTTGAGGCTGGCGATTGCCCCATTCCTGAACAAATATAACATGATATGATCACTATGACTGACAGCGAAATCAAGACACAAGGCTACAAGGTGCTTGTGGATGCTTTAGGCGATGTCAATGCGGAGCGCTTCATCACGTTGACATTGCGCGAGCCTTTTGACTACACGAAATGGCGTGAATCGCACTTGTATCTTGATGGAGACATCCATTCGCTCGCCGAACGCGCGCGGGAGGCCGGTAGGCGTATTCGCGAGAAGGATGCCCATGAAGCCACTTCGCCTTAACATCAAACCCCGATTGGAGTTGGGGTTGTTCCCATTACATCATGGACATTTTCAGTCCGCACCATACAAAATCCCCCTCCCGAAGCGCACTCAGAAAAAACGGGTGCGCTATTTTTACTGGGGGTTTTAGATCCCTGTGCATGGAAAAGGAGTTGTCAGACACCGGAAGTTCCTCCGTGCCTCCGCTTCTCCCCATTCTCCGCGCTATGCGCCGCAGGCTTTTACTCCTCTTTGCGGTTTTTGTGGGTTTCGCTTGTGGGATTCAACCGCTCCGTCAACGGCCTTGAGGTAGGCGGACGAGCCGTCCGCGCTCGCGGAAGGGCAAGGCAGTGCACGGCTGGAAGCCGCACCTCCCAAGGGTCGCGCTTTCGCGCGACCATCGCGGGCAAGATGCCCGCGTCTCCAAGGGAGACCAAAAGCAATGCGGCAATTTCTTGTTAATGCGCCGTCATCGGATCATCAACCATCGGATCAACCGGGCACCCGGACATCCGACCATCTGAGAGCGGCCGCGACAAAGCGCGGCCCTCCCCATCTCCCAATCTCCTACCTCCCGGAAAGCGCCGCAGGCGGACTATGGGGACGCGGGCTGGAAGCTCAGCGTCTGAGCCTGAATATGGCGGGTATCTGCGTCCTGACTGGGCTAGACAGGCGAATGGCGTTGCCTTCGCTGCGGGAGAACTCGACAGTCTCCCACTTGCCGTCGCCGCGAAGACGCTCGATGATGGACGGCGGTTCGTCAAACTCGATTTCCGGGGCGTCGTCGCCGTCGAGGTCGAGAAGGTTCAGCACGAACACGTCCCCATCCTTCCCGGCCTTGCCGGAGAGGAATGTTGCCGGACCGTCGCCCAGGTAGTATGCCCCGCCCGGCAAGCCGCCGCCGAGTTCCCGCAGCAGACCGACGATCCAACGCTTGTACGTCTCGGAAAGCAACGTCTGGGCGTAGCTGATCGGCACTGCGGGCGGAAGCGGCTGGGCCAGTGTCACGACGCTTCCGCCGCGCGCGTTGTCGAACGCCACCGCTCCTGGCGCGAGATAGACCGGCTCGCCTTCAATGCTCGGCCTGTTGAAGAGCCGCGAGAGCACCCTCGCCCCCTCTGCAAGCTGCGTCAGGTCGGCCGTGTCGGCGTTTACGCGCATCCCCGACTGGCGATGACCATTTGCGAACTCATGGAACTGAACGGTCTTGAGTTTCCAGCTTTTCGCGTCGACGCCGATGTCGGCAGACCGTCCAT
>JAEEGI010003721.1_pt1 | contig 36251 bp, 24 predicted proteins | sample 8958751 | NCBI WGS metagenome assembly JAEEGI01 (sample SAMN16246545, study PRJNA631951) | gut metagenome | biome: gut microbiome; feature: rumen; material: KS-attached | host: Bos | place: Iran: Karaj | collected 2018-10 | reverse complement strand
TGGCGTTCAAACAGGGCCACGAGCTGTTCCACGTCGTCGGCGTCCACCTGGTCGGTGGTGATGTTGTCTTTGCCGATAGCGCGGGCCACAGCGTCACACTTGGCGCGGTTGCGCGATGCAATCACGATCTCGTTAAACACGTCAGGGTTCTGTGCACATTTATGGGCGCACACGGTGCCGACGCCACCGCATCCGATGATAATGACTTTACTCATAATTATCTAAGTCAAATTTTGATTTGTGGGCAAAGTTACTGTTTTTTCTTGACCATAGCAAATTATGGGGCAGAAAATGCTTCAGCAAAGCAAACTTACTGGATTTGGTCGATAAAAACCGTGGAATTATCTAATTTTTTTTGTCGCATTTCTCACCTTCAAGTAATTTTGCGCCTACAATGACACATCACACATGATAAAAAATGTAACTATAGCAATGAAGAAAATTTTTTCGATTCTCATCATCCTGGGTTGCCTCATGCCGCTCAGCATGCGTGCTGCGGTAATCAACGGCGTCTTGGTGGACTCCCAGGACACGACTGAGCTTATCGAGGCGACAGTCAGGCTGCTCATGGCTAACAAGGACAGCACCATGGTCAAGGGCACGACGACCGATATGAACGGCGTGTTCAATATCAAGGGCGTCAAGGCCGGACGTTACCTGCTGCGCTTCTCCTATCTGGGCTATAACGACGTCATCAAGCACGTGACCGTGGGCGAAGACGGCCGTGACGTCAACATCGGCGTGGTCAAGATGGACCCCAATACCATCTTGCTCAAAGAGACCGTTGTCGTGGGCGTCAAGAGCCCCATCGTCGTCAAGGAGGATACCATCGAGTTCAATGCTGACACTTACAAGACGCAGGCCAATGTCGTGGTCGAGGACCTCTTGAAACGCCTGCCTGGCGTCGAGGTGGGCAGTGACGGCAAGATTACCGCCAACGGCAAGGAGGTAAAGAAAATCCTCATCGACGGCAAGGAATTCTTCAGCGACGACCCCACGGTGGCTAGCAAGAATATCCCTGCCGACATGATCAACAAACTCCAGATCGTTGACCGCAAGAGCGACTTGGCACGCCTCACCGGTGTTGATGACGGCGATGACGAGACGGTCATCAACCTCACCGTTAAGAAAGGCATGAATAACGGCTGGTTCGGCACCGTTAATGCCGGCTACGGTACTGACGACCGCTATGCGGGCAACGTGATGATCAACCACTTCCGCGACGGCAACCAGTTTACTATTTTGGGTGGTGGAAACAATACCAACAACTTGGGATTTGGCGACGGTGCCTCGGGTAGGTTCCAGCGCTGGGGCGGTGACCGTGGCGTGACCACGTCACAGTATGCCGGCATCAACTTCAACGTCGGCAGCAAGGAGGACGAGCACTTCCGTGTGGGTGGTGACATCATGTACAGCCACAGTGACCGCGACACGCGCACCCGCACAGCACGTCAGAACCTGTTGACCGACTCGGTTAGCTACTACGATGCCAACATCGCAGCCCGTGACAAAGGCCACAACCTGCGTGGTGACTTCCGCATCAAGTGGGAAGTGGACAGTAATAACACCATCGAATTCCGCCCCAATTTCTCGTTCAATTTCAACAAGAGCGAGCGTGGCGACTCTTCGCTCACCAGCGCCGGCGATGCTGCCCGCACGTGGGTGAACCGCAGCTTGAGCAACTTTATGAACGACGGCAAAAGCTTTGAGTGGGGCACCCGCTTGATTTATAACCACAAGGTGGCCAGTCATCCTGGTCGCAGCCAGAGCTTGATGCTCAACTACCGCTACAGCAATGTGCGCGAGGATGCCGATACTTATACCGACAACACCTACTACCTGCTGCCTGACGAGAATCAGCTCATCGACCAGACGGCCAACAACCGCCGCAAGACTCACAGCATCACGGGACGCATCTCGTGGACCGAGCCCATTGGCGACGTGAAGAACGCCCGCTTCTTGGAATTCTCCTATCGCGGCAACTACCGCTATACCACGAGCGACAAGCTGGTCTATGATAACGAGCGTACAGGCGCCTGGCCCGGTGGCACCGTCACCGATGCCGAGTGGAATGAGGGCTTGAGCAACAGTTTCCGCAACACGTTCTTCAACCAGGAGTTCAGCGTGGGTTTCAGGCAGGTACGCAAGGCTTATAACCTCAACGTGGGCATGTCGGTCAATAGCGCCATGTCCAAGAGCAAGGACCTCATCAACAGTGCCCGCGACATCGCCGAGCGCTGGGCATGGTCGGTGGCTCCCTACGCACGATTCCGCTACAAGTTTACCGAGACGCGCAACCTCAACTTCTTCTACCGCATGCGTGCCCAGCAGCCCAGCATCACCCAGTTGCAGCCTGTTGCCGACGTGAGCAACCCGCTGAACGTCGTCATCGGTAATCCCGAGTTGAAGCCCACCTTCAACCACAACATCAACCTGCGATTCGGCGACTTCGCTCAGGGTGCCCAGCGCAGCATCATGGCGATGATGAATGTGGATTTTGCACAGAACAGCATTGTCTCGACCGTAACCACTGATGAGCTGACAGGTGGACGCACCACCAGTTATACCAATGTGGGCGGCGTGTGGAGCGCCATGGCAATGAACATGTTGAGTTTCCCCTTTGGAGCCAGCAAGGTCTGGTATTTCACCAGCCACATGTTCACCCGTTATGGTGTCACAAAGAGTGTCACCAACGGTGTCGAGAACCGCAGCAATACTTGGATGATCAACTATTCGCCCGGTCTGGCTTTCCGCAATAGCGTCTTCGACATTGAGTTGCGTCCCCGTTACAGTTTCCAGAACACTACCACTTCGGCGCTCAAGTCCAACACACGCAACATCCACACTTGGGGCGGCATGTTCGACGGTACCTATTCGGCGCCCTTCGGTCTGGTCATCAGCACCGACCTGCGCTACAGCACAACCAGCGGTTACAGTGCCGGTTACAACAGCAACCAGTGGATTTGGAACGGATCTGTTGCCTATCAGTTCCTGCGCGACAAGCAGGCTTCTATCACCTTGTCGGTCTATGACATCCTAGGCCAGCGCAAGAACATCTTCCGCAACGTCACCGGTGACTATATCGAGGATGTTTTCTACAACTCTTTGGGCCGCTACGGCATGGTGACCTTCACCTACCGTTTCAACACCTTCAAGAAGGGTGAACAGCCCAAGGACCGCAATGCCGACCGTTGGGGAGGAGGACCCGGCCGATTCGGTCCTGGCGGTCGTCCCGGTGGTGGACGTCCACCATTCTGATGCGACAATAAATGTGAACCAAACAGGCATCTGTTCTTTTCGACGAAGGCAGATGCCTGATTTTGTTGATATAGTTCACAATTAAAGCGACAATAGTTACATAATTCAATAGTAAAAGTGAATGGTTTTGCCAATTGGATATAAAAAGGTCCAGATTTAACGTTTTTTAAACATTTTTTTCTGAGGCTCCCTTTGCGGGTTCGTTCAATTATACTAATTTTGCAACAGACAATATGGGAAAATTACTCGAGTAAACGTAATAAGTTACGAGAAATGAAAAGTTTATGTGTCGCACTCTCCATCCGGTACTGGCATTTATTGTCGGGGCTTGTTTGTTGTAGGCGGCCGCTAACACCTTAAAGATATTAATGTGATGATAGTTCTTCCGAAACGCTTTGACAAATCATGATGAGACCAACTTTATGCACTGAATAACAAACGATTATTGACAGAATTTTTTATTATTTTTTTTATTAACAATTTAAATTTTATTCAATTATGAAGAAATTTTTATTTACTCTTGCAGCTCTTGCTATGGCAGGAACTATGTCGGCAGCTAGCTATTTCTATGTTCCCGATGTAGAGCTGACTCAGGAGCAGCTTGGCACCAACGTTTGGGTAGACGTTTATCTGCACGTTGAGGAGGCTTTCGGCACCTACGATGCTCAGTTCACCTATGAGGGTGACATGGAGGTTACTTCAGGTGTGAAGAAGAACCCTGCAGCTTTCCAGCTGCCTTATGTAGATGAGTTCGGTGATGAGGCCGTTGTTGACGTTAGCGGTAACCTCATGGGTAACTCAACCGAGTTCATGGGCTTCTGCGCAACCGGTGGCTATTGGGATCCCGATGGCGACGGCGAGTATGAGCTCTATGGTGGTGTGAAGTGGGAAGCCTCTGAGGAGGACATTCTCTTCGTTCAGATCCGCATCAAACCCAGTGCTACTTTCACTGGCGGTACCATCGCTGTTAAGTCAGTTCTCTCAAGTGGTAAGGATGACCGTGGTATCCCCACCGTAGGTTCTGAGTACGTTCATGGTCCCCTGGTTGCCAACATCACTGTTGCTGGTGTAAATCCCCCGGCTCAGCAGTTCGAAGGCACCATCGAAATTGGCCAGCCCACCGAGGATGGTAAGGTTGCTATCAGCTACAACGGTACCGAGGAGTGCAACATCGTTGTTACTCTGAACGGTGAGGTTGTTGAGCTCGTTGACGGCATGATCCAGCTCGTTGAGGGTGCTAACGTAATCGCTGTTACCGTAAGCGCTGAGGGCTATGATGACCTCGTTGCTACCGCCGAGTATGAGTGGACCGCTCCCGCTGCTCCCCAGACCGCAGCTCCCACCTACACCATCGTTGACGATCCCGAGGCTCAGACTGTAACCGTTACCGCTACTGGTGATGGTCACATCACTATCCTGTGGGATGAGCAGCTCGTGGCTGAGGGTGAAGGCACCGCTGTTTGGGTAATTCCTTACGGTGACGATCCCGAGGGTGAAGAGTTTGGCTTCACTGTTTATGCTCAGGAAGAGGGCAAGGAAATCAGCGATCCCGTTAATGGCGAGGTTGTTGTTCCCGGCAAGCCCGTTACTCCTCCCGAGCCCCAGGAAGGCTATCAGCTGATTCTCGTTTACGCTGACGGTACTGAGGTTGCTTATGACCTGATGCCCGGTAACAATGGTGACTATGTAGACGTACAGGATCTCATCTATCCTCTGTTCCATGACATCTGCCGCTTCTACTTCAAGATCAACGGTGTTGCTTATGGTGCTAATGAGGACATGACCGAGGCTTATCTTGGTGAGGCTGAAATGAACCCCCTGACCGAGAACATGAACTACTACTTCGTTCCCGTTGGTTACAGCTACACTATCGGTATCCACTTTATCAGAGACATCAACACTGGCGACATCAAGGGCTACTGCGCATATGTTGCTAAGGGTGGTCCCACCGACGTTGATGAGCTCGTTAACGGTAAGGAAGTTGCTGGCGTACGCTACTTCAACATGGCTGGTCAGGAGATGTCAGAGGCTAACGGCATGACCATCGTCGTTACCACTTACACCGACGGCACCACCAACGCTGTTAAGGTGATGAAGTAAGCTGCTAAGCTTCAAAACTTAATCAACCTTTAGGGGTTGAGAAAAGTCAGGCGGTTCCCGCAAGGGAGCCGCCTGTTCTTTTAATGCTGGGGCGGTGATTCTCAAAAAAATAGTTAAATTTAATTGAGTTGAGAAAATAATGTGTACATTTGCAGGTTAATACAAGAATTCAATTAATTACAACTAGAGATAGCGATATGCGCAAATTGTTTTTATTGATGCTGGCAACAGCAATCACTGCCTTGAGCGGTCATGGGCTGACCGTGACGAATAACGCCGGCCAACTAGCCGATGCTGTGCAGAATAACCTCAACATCACAGCATTAACAGTAACCGGAACGATGGACGCCCGTGATTTCCTGTTCATCACTAATGAGTTGAATGAGCTGACCTCGTTGGACTTGAGCGGCGTGACAATCGTCCCGTTCAATAACAATAATGGTGCACTCTTGTATGGCACCACGACAAATTACCTGGGCAATGAAATCCCTAGAACGGCCTTCTTTGGTAAAAAGCTCACGTCGGTCACCCTGCCGTCAACGTTGCAATCCATTGGATTTGCTGCCTTTGCTGGCTGTGACATGCTGCGTTCAGTCACTTTGCCTTCGACTGTGACCTATATCGACGATTATGCTTTTGCCGGCAGTGGCCTGACGAGTATTAACATCCCTGCTACCGTTCAGGACATGGGCAAGGGCGTGTTTGCAAGGTGCGAGGCCTTGCAGTCGGCTGTTCTTGACTGCCGCTATCTGGGCGATTTCGCTTTCCTTGGTGATGTCAACCTGAGCAATGTGCAGATTGGTCCGAATGTGAATTCGATTTACAGGGCCGTGTTTTCGGGTTGCTCTGCTTTGTCAACAGTGACCTTTGATCCGTCATGTCGCATGACGCGCATTGATGACGAGGCCTTTATCAATTCGGGTTTGGAGAGCATCGATATTAATTCCCTTAACTTGGGTACCATTGGTGATTGGACATTTGCTCAGACGCATCTCTCGAGCATTGTGCTGGCCGAGGGTATGACGCGCATGGGTGAGGGCGCTCTGTCTCACAATCCCTTGTTGACGACTGTTACTTTCCCGGGTATGGGACACGACAGGGCCGGAGGCCGCATGGCTCCCACCCACAACCACACGGTGGCCGAGGTCAGTGATTATGCTTTTGCCGACGATAGCCAGCTCAATGCAGGTGCCATGCTTCCCAAGGGCGTGACAACCATTGGCAGTTATGCGCTCTATAATGTAAGTGCCGCTATCGACACGATGCGTCTGCCTGCTACTGTTGCAAGCCTTGGTGATATGGCTATGGCCGGTATGACAGGTATGGAAGTACTGAAGACCGATGCCGTTGACGTGCCCGCTGTTGGCAACGACGTATGGGCCGGTGTTGATCAGCCTTCTATCCCGCTGATTGCCCCGGACGAAGAGAGCCTCTTGGCCTACAAACAGGCCGACCAGTGGATGAACTTCTTCTTTGAGAATGATGATGATTTCATCGTGGGTGACGTGAACGGTGACGGCCACGTTACTATTTCTGATGTTTCGGCTCTTATCGATTATCTGCTTGGCAGTGGCATTACTATTAGCGAAGGTGCCGATGTCAATCAGGATGGCGGTATCTCAATCTCCGACGTGTCGGCCCTTATCGACATCTTGCTTGGAAACAATTCCAGCAAGTCGTTGTCCAGCATTAAGGAAATCTGTATGCAGCGCTTTGCATCGACCAGCGATTGCTTGGTAATTTCCGCCATGTCACTCCGTCCCGGTGAGACGAGAAGCTTTGAGGTCGCTCTGGACAACATCGAACACATCTACTCGGCTATGCAGTGCGAGCTTGTACTTCCCCACGGCCTTACCTTAAATGCCATCAAGGGCATTAACCGTGGCAGTGAGCATTATTATACCTTCATTAAGAACACGGTAGAAAACAACGTTTACTCAATTATTGGCGTCTCATCGTCGATGGCATCATTTGCCGGCAACGAGGGCGTAGTCATGAGCGTTACTGTCACCGCCAATGAGGAATTCGATGCCCAGGATGCTGAGTTGGCATTTGCCAATGTTGTCCTCGTCACTCCCAAGCATGAGGCTTATCTTGCTGCCGATGCCAGGGCTAAGTTGAATGAGGGAACCGGCGTTGAGCAAATCGTGAACGACAGGGAGGTAGCCAATGTGCGCTACATCAATGTGGCAGGCCAGGAGAGCGATGCTCCGTTCAAGGGCGTGAACATTGTGGTGACTACCTATACCGATGGTACAACGACTACAACTAAGATTCTCAAATAAGAGGAGTATGTAATTTTGCATAATAAAAAGTTGGCGCCACTATCCGTGAGGATTGTGGCGCTTTTTTGATTCTAATTCATGCCTAGCGGGTTCGAGAGGAGATTGAGCAATTTTGTCATGAGCGCTGAATTTTTGTTAAATAATCATGGTGTGTCGGGAATTTGAATTATATTTGCATGTTTAACACTTATCGAATTGATTAGACTTAGAATATGAGCAAGAAGATATTATTGATAATCATTACATGCTTTGCATTGAAGGGTGCTGCCCTTGAAGTGCAGAATACAGCTGGTGGTTTGTCCGAAAAAGTCACAAATCATGGAATCACCACACTCACGGTTAAAGGCACTATGGATGCCCGTGATTTTTATTTTATCGCCGATAACTTGCACCAGCTCAGTTCTATAGACTTGAAGGAAGTGTCAATCTTGCCTTGCACCATGCCCGATCGGCACTATTGGAGGCTTGACTTTGCCGCCGATGATTTGCCCATCTGTGCTTTTAGTGCAATGGACATTACCAGCGTTGTTCTTCCCGATGGATTGAAAAGCATTGGGGAAGCGGCTTTTGCCGGCTGTTCCCATTTGAACAGTGTCACGTTTCCCGCAGGCCTTGTCAGCATTGGTCAGTATGCTTTTGCCGGATGTGCCTCGCTGACATCGTTAACGCTGCCTGCCAGCGTTGAGGAAGTGGAATGTGGCGCATTCATGCGATGCTCGTCGCTGACCAGTTTCTCGGTCGCTTCATCTAGTCGCCTGCAGCGCATGGATGAAGCCGCCTTGTTGGATTGCCCCAACCTGAAGACCGTTTCGTTTGGTCAGACCGTGGAGAGCCTGGGCGAACGCGTCATGGCAGGAACTGCCATCCGCAATTTGGATCTTACTGCCAGCAAGAAACTCAAGACCATCGACGGCTTTGCCATGGTCCAGACTCCTGTCAAGAGCGTGAAATTGCCTTCAAATGTTACCAGTGTGGGTGACGGCGCCTTCCTTTATGACAAGGAACTGACAAGCATTGATCTGGGTGGCAAGATTCAGTCACTCAGCAACTATTTGTTGGCGGGAACAGGCCTGAACAGCACGATAGACCTCACTGGCGTGGAGTCATTTGGCGATTATCTGTTCTATAATGTCTATCAACTGCCTGAGGTGGTATTGCCCGAGACAACAACCTGGCTTGGAACACGTGCCATGGCAGGTATGGCTGGCCTGACGGCATTGACCTGCAATGCTGTCGAAGTCCCCATGCTGGGAGAAATGGTTTGGGCCGGTGTCAATCAGCGCTCGATACCGCTCACTGTGCCTGCAGGTTCAGTCAACAGCTATCGCAATGCTGCCCAGTGGCGCCTCTTCATGTTTGAGAACTCCTGGATCAAGGGTGACGTCAATGGTGACGGCGAGGTGAACATTGCCGATATCAACGCTATTGTGAACATCATTCAAGGTCATACCTATGATGATGCTACCATGTTGAGGGCCGATGTCAACCAGGACGGCGAGATCAATATCGCCGACATCAACGCTGTGCTCGCCATTATCATGGGTTCCAAGGCCTTGACGGCTCCATCAATCGATACCGATGACCAGTTGAATGCAGCCGACATCTCGATCAAGCCTGGAGAAACGCGTCAAGTGGAGATTACCCTTGACAACGCTAGCGGCTACAGTGCTTTGCAATGCGATGTGCTGCTGCCTCAAGGTCTGAGTATTGTGGGCACATCCGTGGCCGGAAAACACAAGAATGAGTCGCAGAACATGGATGGTGCCACCACACGCATTGTGGCTTATTCCATGGAAGGCCGCCAGTTTGATGGCGATGACAAGGCTGTGTTTACCATTACCGTCAGTGCCGATGCATCACTTGCAGCCGAGAGCGATATCGTTGTGAGCAACATCGTCCTTGCTGATGCCGACAATAACGGATGGCATGCGGCACCCTGTGCTGTGCGTGTGACCAACAGCACTGGTGTGGAGGATTTGACGGCAGGTACCGACCGCGTGTGGGTAGAAGACAACATCTTGTGCATCATGGTGACCGATGAATGCACTGGCCAGTTGGTAGCCATTAACGGCATCACACGTCCCATGACGCTCACGGCTGGAGTAAACCGTTATCAGGTCGAGCCGGGCCTCTATGTGGTGGCCCTCAATGGCAACAGTTACAAGATTTTGATTAAGTAACGGTAAAACTGACAACGACGATGGGAAAGAACAAACTCAAGAAATTTGCCGACATGGAGCGCATGGAATGTGTTTTCCAATTCCCCTGGGCTGTAGTGATGCAGGAGGGAGGGTGCCCCATGCGCGGCAAGTGGAATGAGCTGTATTTCAAGAACAACAACCCTATTGTGCTGGAATTGGGCTGTGGCAAGGGAGAATATGCCGTGGGACTGGCGCAGCGCTTCCCCGGCAAGAACTACATCGGCGTGGACATCAAGGGCGCGCGCATGTGGACAGGAGCCAAGCTGGCGACCGAAACGGGCTTGACCAACGTGGCCTTCCTGCGCACAAGCATCGAGCTGATTGACCGCATGTTTGCCCCCGACGAGGTGTCCGAAATCTGGATTACCTTCCCCGACCCGCAGATGAAGAAAGTGAACAAGCGGCTGACTTCAACGCGTTTTCTGGATAACTACCGCCATATCCTGTGTGACGGCGGTATCATCCACTTGAAAACCGACAGCCCTTTCCTTTATACCTACACGCATGCGCTGGTTCAGGAGAACAAGTTGCCTGTTGAGACCGATACCGATGACTTGTATGCCAGCGGCCTCGCCGATGACATTCTGGACATCAAGACGCATTATGAGATGCAGTGGCTGCAGCGCGGCTTGACCATCAAGTACATCCGCTTTGCCCTGCCCCATGGCGTGGAACTTGTTGAGCCCGACGTTGAAATCGAGCCCGACACCTATCGCAGCTATAACCGAGGCTTCATCCAGATGCCTCAACTCATGAAAGATGAAGATAACAACAACTCTAACCTTTAATCACTAACCATTAACCTAATAAAAAAAGATGACTATTTATCCAAATCTGATTATAGACGCCTTGCGCACGGTTCGTTATCCCGGAACGGGTAAAGACATCGTTGACATGGGTATGCTCAATGACGATATCCGCATCGATGGCAACCGCGTGAGTTTCTCGCTCACGTTCGAGAAACCCACCGACCCCTTCATCAAGAGTGTGGTAAAGGCCTGTGAGGCCGCAATCCTCGCCCATGTGGGCAGCGATGTGGACATCAAGGGCAACATCGGTGTCAAGACCGCCCAAGACAACCCTGTCCGCAAGATTGATCGTCCGTTGCCGGGTGTAAAGAATATCATTGCCGTGAGCTCGGGCAAGGGAGGCGTTGGCAAATCAACCATCGCATGTAATCTCGCCGTTGCACTCGCTTTGCAGGGCTACCGCGTGGGGCTGCTCGATGCCGATATCTTTGGTCCCTCAATGCCCAAGATGTTTGGCGCCGAGGATGAGCAACTCTATATGCACGAGGTGGACGGCAAGAATCTGATTATCCCCCTGGAGAAATATGGCGTGAAAATGCTTTCGCTGGGATTTCTCGTTGACAAGGAGAAGGCCATTCTGTGGCGCGGCGCCATGGCGAGCAACGCCCTGCGCCAACTCATCAACGAGGCCGACTGGGGCGAACTCGACTATTTTGTCATTGACCTGCCCCCAGGCACCAGCGACATCCATCTGACCTTGGTGCAGACGTTGGCCATCACTGGAGCCATCGTTGTCACCACACCGCAACAGGTAGCACTGGCCGATGCCCGCAAAGGCATCAGCATGTTCATGGGTGAGCATGTGAATGTTCCTGTGCTGGGTATCGTGGAAAACATGTCTTGGTTCACCCCCGCTACTCATCCCGACGAAAAATACTACATCTTCGGCCATGACGGCGGCAAGGACCTTGCCGAGAAGTTGGGCGTGGAACTGCTGGGACAGATTCCACTGGTTGCCAGCATCTGCAAGGGTAGCGACGACGGTCTGCCCGTGGTTCGCATGAACGACGTGAGTGGCGTGGCTTTCAAGAAACTGGCTACCAGCGTGGTCGAGGCCATCGACCGCCGCAACGCTACGATGCCTCCCACCGAAATTGTCCAAACGCATTAATTCGTTTTTAATTACATAACTTAAAAATCCACCGATTATGAAAAAGATTATTGCAATGCTGGCTGTGGCAGCTATGTTGCTCACCAGCTGTGGATCGGTTCCCATCACTGGCCGCAAGCAGTTGAATCTCGTCAGTGACCAGGAGGTGCTGGCTGCAAGTCTCCAGCAGTATGCCAGCTTCATGCAGACGGCGACCGTGTCAACCAACAAGACACAGAGCGCCCAGGTGACTCGCGTGGGACAGCGCATCGCTGCAGCCACCGAGGCCTACCTCAGGTATGCCGGCTTGGAAAGCGAGTTGCAGAACTTTGCTTGGGAATTCAACCTGGTCAGGAGCGATGATGTCAATGCCTGGTGCATGCCCGGCGGCAAGATTGTCGTCTATGAGGGCATCATGAACTTGGTGGGCAGCGACGACGAGTTAGCTGTGGTCATCGGTCATGAGGTGGCGCACGCCGTTGCCAAGCACAGCAACGAGCGCATGAGCCAGCAAGTGCTTGCCCAGTATGGTGCCAATGCCATCGGAATCTTCACCAGTGGCAAGAGTGCCGCAACCCAGCAGATTGCACAGCAGGTCTATGGCCTGGGTGCCCAGTATGGCGTGATGCAGCCCTTCTCGCGCAAGCATGAGAGCGAGGCCGACAAGATGGGCCTGGTGCTCATGACCATTGCAGGCTATAATCCCGATGTGGCAGTTACCTTCTGGCAGAAGATGGCGGCTACAACGACTCAGGAACCGCCCGAATTCATGAGCTCTCACCCGAGTCATGCCACTCGAATCTCGGATATTCAGAAGTGGCTTCCCGAGGTGAAGAAACAGTATGGTGGCAACTAAATGAGACTGTTTCGCTGCTTACTCTTAGTGTCATTGGCGTTATTGCCCTTGACAGGAATGTCGCGCGTCATTGCCGACTTGTTTGGCACCGAGCCGGGCAACATCTTCCCCTTGTTGACCAGCACTGCCCGCTTGGACATGGTGGATTACTATAACAGTGGCCAGCAAGTCTCCATTCTGAACAATCTGGAGGGGGAGAGCCGGCTACTGGAACTGGACAGTGCCTACCTCAAGCTGAAATCGAGCGCCAACAAGGTGGTGGAGATGCGCATGAGAACTGTGGGCAAGGATACCGTCATCACCGTCATTGAGACGGTGATGACGCTTGTGCCCGACAGCCGTCTCACCCAGTGGAATGTCCATTGGCAGCGATTCACCAGTGACCGCCTGTTCACCATGCCCGGCATCGACGATTTCATTGTTAAGAAGATGTCGCCCGAGTTGCGTGCCGACCTGCAGGACGCCATGATATTCCCGCTCATCCAGCTCACATTCAAGGGCGAGAAGCACGACATCATCGAGGCAACGCATGGGCTGGAACAGTTCCTCGCTCCAGTGGAGTATAAACGTTTTGCCGACTACTTCAAGCCGTCGATCAACTATCGCTTCGATGGCCTGAAAATCAAGCCTGTCAAGAAATAACCATGCCACAGCAGCCGTCACTTTTCTCTAATGTGCCCGAGGGGCTCTCGCTAACCGAGTTCAACGCCCGCATCGAGGCCCATCTCAATGGCAAGGATAATATCCAGAACCAGTGGGTGATTGCCGAGTTCAGCGATCTGCGCTTGAACCGCAGCGGGCACTGCTACACCGAACTTATCGAGAAGGATGACCAGGGCACGACGATTGCCAAGATTGGGGCTGCCATTTGGGCGGGTACCTACAGGAAACTGTATGAGAAATTCTTGAACTCGACAGGTCAGGTCCTGGCAACGGGTATGAAGGTGCTGGTCAATGTGACGGCATCGTTCCACCGCCTCTATGGCATGAAGGTGGTCATTAACGACATTGACCCCAGTTACACGATGGGCGACATGGAGCGCCAGCGCCAGGAAATCATCAAGCGCCTGACAGCCGAGGGCATCATCGACATGAACAGGCAGCTGCCGTGGCCCGAGGTGCCGCAGCGCATCGCCATCATCTCGGCGGCAGGAGCAGCAGGCTATGGCGACTTCATGAACCAGTTGCACAGCAACCCTTACGGTCTGCAGTTCTACACCTGCCTGTTTGGCGCAGTCATGCAGGGCACTCAGACCGTTCCCACGGTCCTTGCCGCCCTTGATCGCATCAACCGATACAGTGACTTGTTCGACTGTGTGGTCATCATCCGCGGTGGCGGAGCGACCTCCGAACTCAATTCGTTCGACAACTATGACCTGGCGGCCAATGTGGCCCAGTTCCCGTTGCCCGTCATTGTGGGCATTGGTCATGAGCGCGACGTGACGGTGCTGGACTTTGTCGCCTCAATGCCGGTAAAGACTCCCACTGCTGCTGCCGAGTGGCTCATCCAGCGTGGCACCGACGCCCTGGCGCACCTCAATGACCTACAGGATGCCGTGGCTACTGCCGTGCGCGAGACGGTGAGTCAGGCCAGGGAACATTTGGCTTATTTCACCAGCATGATACCTGCTGCAGCGCGTCACATCATCGACACCAACCGCATCCGCCTCGACAATTACACCAAGAACATCCCCTTGGTGTCAAGCAACCTGATTGCGGCCCAGCGCACCCGCTTGGATCGGGCCGTCGAACGCATGGGTGATGCCGTTGCCCGTACCATGCAGCGCGAGCAGCAGCGCTTGCAGGCCCTTAACGACAAGGCGACCTTACTGTCACCGCTCAACACCCTGCGGCGCGGCTATGCCCTTGTCAGGGTAGGGGACAAATGTGTGACAGGCGCCACTCAGCTGCACCCTGGTGACCAAGTTACGATGCAGTTTGCCGAGGGCACTGCCGATGCTACAGTGACAGAAATCAATAATTGAGCGCGGATGCCAAAATAATAGTTTAATTCGTGAAATTCGTAGTTTAAAAGAAAATGGAAGAGAACAATCAGATGACCTATACCCAGGCAGTAACCGAACTTGAGCAGCTTGTCCAAAAGATGCAGGACCCACAGTGCAGCATCGACAACCTCACCGGTTATACCAAGCGCAGCAAGGAACTCCTTGACATCTGCCGCAAGAAGCTCACCGAGGCCGACGAGCAACTCAAGCAAGTACTTGCCACCATCCAGCAGCAATAATCATGAAGGATTAAGGCAATACAAAGGAGCAGTTTTAAGAAAAAACTAAAAACTTAAAACTAGAAACTTAAAACTTTATATTACCTTTGCACCCGCAAACCGCAAAATAGCCCGCGCCTGTGGCGAAATTGGTAGACGCGCCAGACTTAGGATCTGGTAACGCAAGTTGTGTAGGTTCGAGTCCTATCAGGCGCACAAAAAAAAGATGCATCGTACTGAAAAACAGCGCGATGCATCTTTATTGTTATATGATTTATATCCCCGTTATACCACCAGATAACAATAGGTCGATTAAAGCAGACACGTCCGAGATGTTAATGCACCCATCGCCATTTACGTCTGCTGCTGGAGAGGTGTCACCACTCAGTAGCATATCAATTAAGGTGGTTACATCGCTGATAGATATATTGCCATCCATATTGGCATCTCCTGAGCCAACAATTTTGGCAAACTGGCCCCAGCATTGATCTGACATATAGGCACCAGCACATCCCCTGGGAACGAAAAGCGGTGTATGGTTATATACATTGGTCGTAAACATGGCAATATCATTCCATGATGGAGGTATGGTTGATTCACATGTGACCGATTCGATAGTAGGACTGTTATAGAATGCCTGTTTGCCAACCGAAGCCAATGATTGATGAAGTCTCACCGAAGTCAAACTGCAATTGTAAAAAGCATAGTCACCAATGGATTCAACATCATCAGGCACCACCAGATCTGTCAACTCGTCGTCATTCAAATAGAGATGACGAGCATAATAAAGAGGATTGGTCGTAGCATTTTCAAAGTTGAGTCTGCACCAAGCGGAAAGATTTGAAATATATACTCTCGTCAGTCCCGTACAGCCATAGAAAGCGGAGTTACCTATGTAATTGACAGAGTTGCCGATGGTCGCACTGGTCAGGCTGGAGCAACCCTTGAACGCACCACTGCCGATGAAAGTAACAGAGTCGGGAATTGTGACGTTGCTAAGTCCGCTACAGCCATAGAAAGCGTCGCTGCCAATGGATGTGACAGAATTGCCTATGTTCGCATTGGTCAGGCTGGAGCACCCCCTGAACGCATAATCTCCGATGGAAGTGACGGAGTTGGGAATAGCCATGCTTGTTAAGTTTTTCAAACATTCAGCGAAATAAGCAGGAATCCGTTGTACACTATTTCCAATAATGAGATTTGAAATGTTTAGGCCATAAAAAGGTGGATAATAACTAACACTACCCTCATAGGCATAACTAAAATCAGCACAAGAATCAGCATTGAAGTTAAGTGTAGCCAATGAAGTGCATCCATTGAATGCAGCTACACCTATAGTCGTGACTGAGTTAGGGATGGTGATGCTGGTAATTCCACTACAATTATAGAACGCACTATTGCCGATGGATGTAACGGTGTTGGGAATAGTGACGCTGGTCAGTCCGCTACAACCATTGAAAGCAGAGACGCCTATATCCGTCACTGAGTTACCAATGACTAAATTTGTCATGCTACTACATCCATAGAATGCACGATAGCCAATCGTTTTGACGGAATTTGGAATTGTCACTCTCAATAATTGCGCCAAACAATAAGCAAAATAATCAGGTATCCTTTGGACTTGTTCTCCGATATTTATTGTTGTTATGTTTAAGTTATAAAACGGGGCAAAATAAGACAATACATCTCCCCACTGATCCTGATGATGCATAAAATCGCCACATGAGACCGCATTATAATTAAGGATTCTTAGTGCTGTGCAATTACGGAATGCATCTGTTCCGATGGAGGTGACAGATTCAGAGATAGTAACACTTATCAAACTAGAACAGTTGCGAAAAGCATTACTGCCGATAGTTTCAACGGAGTTGCCCATGCTTATGCTCGTTAGCCCTGTACAGTTATAAAAAGCTGCGTCTCCTATTGTTTTAATGGAGTTTGGGATAGAAATGTTGCTAAGTCCGCTACAGCCATAGAAAGAATTATTATAGATTGATGTGACCGTGTAGGGAATCATCGTATTCTGACAACCCGCTATGAGAGTGTTTGTTGCAGTTTCAATGATAGCATTACAGTTGTCGCGAGAATCATAGTGTGGATTACCACTAGCGACTGAGATGCTGGTCAGATTCGAACAGTTTAAGTATTTGTAACTTATTGTGTTCCAATTTATTTTTATTAAAACGGTAGAAAAGTGATTGCGTGGATTCTATTGAGCGTAAAAACGGTAAAGATTTAACGTTTTTAACTTTCCGTAACGTCAGGTAGATTCATCCGGCAATTACATGCTCTTACGGCTAAAATAAGAAATCAGCCACATCAAAATCCATATATCTTCTTTCTTTGTTCAAATGCAGACTCTCCTCCTTCCAATATTTGGCAACAAAGCTTAACGGTATCAATATTGTCTATTGATCCAGAAGACATAATCATTGATTTATTATTAGTGCTTTTAAGTGGTACTATCAATTCTGCATCTCCCAAAACGGCGATATTAGGGTTGTGTGTAACAATGATAACCTGCCTATGCTCTTTTATCTTCCGTAAAGTCGCAACAATTGTCTTATAAATAAATTCACTGTCAAGATTATCTTCTGGTTGGTCTATTAATAGCGGTCGGGTACTATCCGAAAGAAGCAGTATCCCTAGTAATACCGATTGCTGCTGACCTAAAGATAATTGCGATATCCTTTTTACTACAGGTGTTCTTATACCAGCTACTTCGATATGCTTGGTTACCGTTATCTGTGGTAAGTCATCATACACAACACTCTCAATTTCCTCATATTGATGGCTGTCGTTAAGTTTAAACAATATATTATCTATTTCTTCTTCATTCAACAATTGTGAACCATTAAATGCTATAGCACGTAATAAGCTCTTATTCTTTGTTTTAACAGCATTCACAAAATCATAGATGCTTATGTTTCTTGCAATGATTTTTGCTTTAGGCACTTGAGACGTTCTCCATCCCATTAGTTCTTTAAGTGTTGATTCGAATTCTGGTGAATACAAATCATCATAATACTTCACATTTATTGAGAAATCGTCAACCGAGTTTTTTAAGTCATTATTGATTTTAAGAGCAAATGACTTGTGTCGGCGCGTAATCTCCTTCTTGTTGTCTTGCCGTTGTAATATCAAAGTCCTCCTTGTATTTGTAAGTTCAAAAAGTCTCTTTTTGTCTTCTAATAGCTTTTTAACCTTTTTGTCATAGTCCAAAATATCTTTGGCAATCTGATTGATTTTCCCAAGATCAAAAGGAATGCCTTGCTGTGTTAGTTCATTTTTCTTTTGATCAATTTTTGTCTGAATTTCAGTTTCTTTTTGTTGCCATAAAGTCAGTTGCTCTTTCAGAGCATTTATTTTTTCATTCAAAGAGCTTTTTAATTCTATAGATTTTGTATTCACCAACCTACCGAAATCTTCTACAAGCCCTTTTACCGCGGAAAAGTAGTCTTTACCAATAATTATACTATCATCAGTCATTGCAGCTACTTTTTCAAATAACGACTTATCACTTAGTATGTCCCAGTATGTTTTAACAAGGTTATTTAAATCTTTAATTAATTCACTACGAAACTCTCTCTCTTTAAGTAACGCATTTTGATACTTAACAATATCTGCGGCTTTAGATTCTTCCTGAATCTTCATTTTCTTTCGTTCATTCTCCAAAGCTTTTTGTGCTTCAGGTAACGCTGCCAAATTAATTCTCAGTTTTCGCATCTCACTTTGGTTCTCACGTAATTGCTCACGAAAGGCTTCGTCTTGTTGTTTTAGTACGCCTAAAGACAAAAAGCCGTCCAAGAAGTCAGATATTACTTGAGGATTATCCTCGCTATGTTGTATGGTATTAGCAGTATCACCTTGTCCATAACTCTCAATAGGTATTTCTGTGATGCCATTTATTGAGTCTGTCCGGTTTATGACATTTCCGTTCTTTTCTCTTTGTAGTGTTATCTGCTGACCAACTTCATCAACATAATCAAGAGTGATAATTTGAGGCCACACCTCAGAATCACATAAGCGTGATGAAGTGTGGTTTCCTGTAACTTCTCTTATAGACTCCAGTAATGTGGACTTTCCTGCACCACGACTACCTATAATACAAGTTAGATTAGGACTAAGCTCTATATCAATGCCATTAAGGAGTTCTCCCTCAATTTTAATATGTTTAAGAACTGGTCTCTGTTTTGGAATCTCATCTTCCAACCGTACTCTTGATTCACTACTCAATAGCGCATTCCTAAACGATCTGAAAGACAACTCCGACATCTTGAAGCGAGTCAAACGGTTGTTCCCATCAGCGTTGCTTCCAAGTTTGGACAATTCATGAGAATCCGAAGACATTAATTTGGCAAAATCCCAATGTAATTTGTTATCATTGGTATCCCGCCAGATTGCAAGGAGATTCTTGTGGTCTTGATTTGAATCTGAATCTGTATAAAGATATGATTCCTCTTTTCTTGTTATTTCAAGCCCCATTAGATTCTTACATTTAAAAATCTGTTCCATTTGAGGCCCAAACCGCTGAATCGTTTTCTCAAAGCCAGAATCAAGTGTAATGTGAGCCAACACACCTATACCATCATAGGTTTCGGCTTTCTGAAGGCATTCCACAATTCCTTGGTTGCATATTGACTTTTCATCATTGAAAGTAAGATTGCCGTAGAATGAACGAAGTTTATCAATCGTTTCAAAATATAATAACAAATGTCCCTGCGTAGTACTAATCTCAATTCCAGGAATAACTAATATATCTTTCCCATTAGCATACTGAACAGCGACAATACTATTCACTATTTCATTATGGTCAGTAATGCTAATCATTTTTAATCCTTTTGCTATTGCTGTATCTACAATGGCATTAGGTGTATTACAAGTATCATTCACATCAAAAGAACCCATACCATTCCCGTAAGAATGGATATGAAGATCTGCTCTATAAAACAATGCTCCTTGACCCATCAATGTATATTTATTTAAAAGATTTTACTTGTATTTCTACTTAGAGAAGCTATATTCTTAAGGTCAATATACCTAATAAAAGCGCAATTGTCAAAGAAAGCAGAGTTCCTGTCAACACATACTCAGACTTTTCACTGCCAGATGATGCTTCATTAAATCGAAGAATAGACTTTGCGGCAATAAGGAAACCTATAGCCTCGTATTGGGACATAATTACAAATAACAACATGAGCCCACGCTCCAGCCATCCAATGAGTTCTCCTGAATGGAAATTGCCATGATCGTTATCCTTATTTGGGGTAATGCTTACTTTGCAAGCCCCAAGAATAAGTAATATCATGATGTTTGCTGGTTTTAAAACTAACATCATGGCTAAGAAGGCATTTGTGCGCAGTGGGTGACTAATAGCAAACTCTTGAAGCCATCCGAATTGCTGCCAATCATTATTTGCAATCAGCCATATATTGGTAAATATTACGATGAAAGATATGTGTAGAATTTGATCGATCAAGAACACCCACAAATCATGTCGTTTGTTTGTGCCATCAACTAATTTCATTTGTTCAGAATTCTCTATCTTGAAGATATTCCACTTTACTTGTATATATGATTTAGACCAGTCAATCAAGAAATGAAGTGCCATTATACAAGCGGCAAGCCACCATCCCCTTAAATCCCATATGGCAATCCATGAGAGTATTCCAATTACCAGGGAATGTAACCACAAATCCATCCCCTTTACAGAATACAAAACCTTGTTCTTGCAAGAAGAACTCCATTGCAAATAAAAATCGCCCAAAACATGAGCAACAATAAGATTGAGAAACAAATTATTTATCATAGTTTTGAAGTTACTTTTCGATAATATATAATTGCCTGTTCTATAGCACTCCATCCAAGATCCTTTAATGTTTGATTGACCCCAGATACTGAAATACCCATTTTTTCAGCTGTTTTACTTGTGTCTGATGAAAGAATCCTTTCACAAAGGGTCTCACATTTTCGAGCCGTTGCATTATTTAATAGTTGATTGACCAATGTTAATATAACTTGTAATGCTTGTTCATGTTCACTGTCAGCCATTGATATTACAAATGAATATTTTGCTCGTCCAACAAGTTTTTCCATAGTACGTCCAGAACGATAAATAGCATCACCATCCATCATGTCTAAGCCTCGGTCAATTGTCTTCATTTCACCAATGCCTATCGCTATTCTAAGACCGTACCTATTAAATCGTTTGTCTTCTTGTATATTGCTTGGTTCAAACGATTTAACCCATGTCTTCAGAATCAGGGCCACTTCAAAAGCATCTTCAGGTCTGTTCATGATACATTCGATAGAGTCGCCTCTAACAATACGCCCCCAGAAACCATGATAACGGCCTTCAAGAATAGATAGGCATTTTTTCAACTTTTCGTTAAGTTCAATCATCGACTCGCGAGAGAGAGACGTCGAAGACACTACATCAGCAGATATTGCAGCATACATATGTTCAACATTTTATTTACAAGCGCATAGACTTGTTTGTTTTAAATACAAGCCTAATTACTTGTTTTTTTTTAATACAAGCTTATTTGCTTGCAAAGATAGGAATTTATCTTCTTACGGAAGCAAAAGGATGGTGATTTTTACACTTTCTTAATGTGATTTGATGAAAATGGCATCGTTTAGTATATAATGTATGCAAATTTTGTCTAAAACAAGGCTGTAGCATAACAAAAAGAAACGATTTGTGTTGAAAAATGACTACCTTTGTACCCACGGATCAGGAAATTGGCGAATATGACAACAAAAAAGCACTTTGATTCCTACCATGAGGGGCTTACGGAAGTACTGTATGGAGCACGGGGAGAGGTGTGTAATGGAGAGGAGCTAGACACAAAAGGTGGCGGGCGATTCTGGGTGGGGGCGGTTGTCTTACACCATTCACAAATTGACAGCTTTGTTTGTAGCATTATATGCCAAGCAAAGAGAAGATTTGTATCCTCTCAAAGCTAAAAAACGAGATAATATAATTATAATTTATCAATTATATGTTATACCACTACACATCAATACAAGCTTTGGAAGGAATAATAAGAGAAGCTCCTTCTGACCGTGGTTTATGTTTTTGGGCATCTAGATATGATTGCTTTGGTGACCAAAAAGAATACAAGTTAGGAATTGAAGTCATCAAGAAACTTCTACCCAAAGTAGAAAGAAAATTACAACCCGATAGGCAAATAGCAACCGCTTTTGTGTGGGATGACATAAAAGTGAATAAGATGCTTCCATTGCCCTATGTAATATCATTCACAAAGCGATTTGACAATGATTATATGTGGGCTAATTATGCTGATAAAGGACGGGGCGTAGTGTTAGCTCTTGAAGATTCAGAAAATATTCCTATAAAAGATATGCCTAGTTTATCGATGAGACCTTGTTTATATATAGGAACCATGTCAGACGAGGATTTGCTGAGAGAGATAGAAACAGAGTATTATAATGGGGTGTGGAGTATGCTCACAGGTCCGAAGAAAGATTTAGCATTTGGATTATTAAAAGAAAGTCCACAACTTTTTGTAAGGTTTATTGCGATGTATTTACTTGCCTATGTCGCAACTAGGATAAAAACAGATCAGTATGATAGGGAAGAAGAAATCAGGGCAATAATTCCATCTCAACGTCCTATTCCTGAAATAATCACACTATTCAATCAAGCAAAAGATGATATTAATGCCCTTGGGATTGACGCAAATGCAATGATACAAATGATTGAAAATGAGAAATTACGTAATAGACCTAATGGAGAAAAAGTGTATTATAAAGAATTGTACTTGCCTAGCAGAATCCTCACGAAAGTATATATTAAAGATCCATCCAAATATCATGAAGTGGATGACATTCTACGTCGCAATGGTTTTCATGCTATCGACATAGAGATACTTCCATAGCATGAATTATTAATCCTCGTATTCTTTTATAGTTCCCAATAAAGTAGAAGTGCCAAACATAGACAAAAAAGGGGTCAACCATTACCGAACAAACTGCTGGCATTCGGCAGTTGGTATACGACAAAAAAGCCCCAAAAGTATTCGATCTTGGGGCCAATTATTTATCTACAGTGGCAATAGCAAATGTGATTTGGGGGGCAATCAAGTATTTGTTTTTTGGGGTTATTCACTAAAATGGGCATTCTTTGAAGTCGGGCAGTGTTGCACTAGCTGACCTTACATAATTACTTACGAGACCTTGATACTTCTTGGGTAAGCACTCCACTATGACACTACAATATAAAGACCATAAATCTTGATTATACAAATGATAATCCCTTTCCCATTTCTCGCTTCTTTCCTTGTAAATTTTATTGACTTTTTTGTCCCATTTTTTATATGCTTGGATTTCTTCGACCAATCCAAGATTACCCATAAAATCAAGGATATACTCGATATAATTAAATAAGGATGTTGATATTCCGCCTAAATCCAGTTCATAACTAAGATCTATATCATGTTTATATAGACGCAATGGAATATTTATATTCTCATTGACGAATTGAATAATGTGTTTGTAAAGGATTTGCGACGCTCTCCCTTTTTCAATTGTTGCGTTTGAATTTGCCAACACAAATAGATACTCAATATCTGGGCTACCATAATGCTTTGGAAGTCGATTAATATCCATTGTAAATAATGGATAATTCATAAGCCTCATACACAGGAAATCATAGTATTTATTGGGATACAATATCTCCATATTGTCAATAAGGTAGTCAATTGGGAAATGATCGATAACAACCCGTGCACATTCTTTCTCTCTATATTTTTCCCAAAGGAACTTGATATCTTTCTCTAAAGAATCATCCCAATATCGACCACAACAATTAAGATAAGCCCAATATCGATCCTCTTTCGAACCGTGTAAAAAAGCTTTCAGAATTTTGATTTGGATTACTTTGGACTGTTCACCGAAGCGATCCCTAAGTCGATATCTGGCATCTAATCTTGTGACTTGGTCTTTGCTTTCAAAATTCTTCAGAAGTACTGACACTGATTCATTATTCCTTTTGAGAACTCTATCTGCCAGCTTATACAATTCATCAGAATAATAATATCGGTATCGACCGCAAAGAATAATCTTTCGCTGAAGGGTTTTCAATTCTTCAGGACTGAGAGCACGAAGCAATGCTATTAACACTGGTCCATCACCTTCGTTTTCTGATTTTTGATAATGCTTCAGTATGTAGTCTAATGCTTTCATCGCCTTAAGTTGCTGGTAATTGAGTAACAAACTTAATTAAACCTCTTTCTCCCATCATCTTTAAGGTCAATTTTCCCCAGGATTTTGGGGCCAGTTGGTTTTATTAGGTTGATCTTTTTTTCTGGAAGCGACTTGGCGTAAGTTTCAATCTCTGCTATTACTCTATAACCAGATTTCACGAACTCTACATATTGAGAAAGACCGCCCATGAATTTGAAATAACACAGAGACTTTATAGGCATGATACGATCTAGCGCATTTTGTTCCCATTCACTGAGAGTATTTCCTCGATGATTCATATTCCGGCATTGATAAATATCCTGCATCAATGAGTTGAATTCTACATAACTCTTAAAATCACTGTTAGTCAATGCGGCCTTATACCCAATGAAATAAACAATCGACCTCACTTTGTCCATTGCATATTGAGCTTGAAGTGCAACTCTGGATTTTTCCACATAATATGGTTGACCCGTCTTCTTGTTTTCTCCATAAAAAACAAGTTTAGCAATTAAATAATCCGAATCAGGTCTATCGTTAATTTCCTTTTTGACAAATGCTGGGTATGCCCACATCTTTTCCGCAATATCAGAGATGACCCTTGCCTCACACAATCGATTAGTGATATTCTCAATCTGCTGATAAAGTGCAAGACAAAAGTTCCCAAAGTCATCTTTCCTTCTGAAGAACTCCATCTTAACATAATCCTCAATCAGTTCTAGAGTGATAGACTCTATCGGAAATCCTCTGTAGAATTCCGTTGCTTGTTTACGGATTATTTTCTCAATGCAATACTCATAAATCTGGTCGATTTTTTCATCTGATATTGAAACAGAACTTGCGGAAGGCATTATTTTTAAAGCCTTTCGCAGTTCCAAATCAAACTCCGGATTCTGTCTTGTGAGCTGAACGATCTTTTCTAATGTCGGTTTAAACTTCTCTTCCATATTGTCACATATTTAGGAGTGAGTCGAGTTCATTGTTGAGTTCGTCTATATCCACGGGTTTGGGCGGTGGAACATTATCCCTATTGGAACGGTGGATCAGCCAGAAACGCTTTCCGGCAGCATCCTTGCAATGAGAAATCGAAAGGCGTTCCTTTTTCTTCAATTCACCGTCTTTAATACTTCGGTTGATGGATGCTGCTGTTTTCTTTTCGGCTAACGAGAACAGGGCATAACGATGTGTGACCTGATCATTCTCAGACTGTACGGTTTCTTCAACAAGCTGGGGCATCACAAATTCAATAGTGGTACCGAACTTGGTTTCAAATGCTATGATTGGCCATGTTTCAATATAAGTGACGTCCTGGCTCGTGGTTTTTTCTGGATCGTTAACCTGCTTAGCCAACAGCTGAAACTTATCGTATAGCCTTCTGTAAACGGCATCGACATCGCCTTTGACCATCTTGAGATACATCAACTTACCGTCCAACACGTTTAGAAGCTCGGGGTTACCTTTCTTCACATGGCCTTTTTCTGATTTATACTTTGGCCAGAATACAGACATCGCCGCAGTGTATCCGTGGCGCTCCCAGATATAGAGAAGATTTCGAATTTCACGAACATATTTCCTGGTGACATTCAGTTTGTCGCTTACGATAATGCCGGTAACTTCCTGCCTAGATCCCCTTTTCTGTAATCTGGTCTTTGCTTCGTTGATCGTAAAACCTTGCTGCGTTATGATGCGTGAAAGTTCCTTTCTGAATTCACCCTGTTCCTTATAGACATAGTGCATAGAACTGAACGTGATGTCATCCGCATAGCGAGAGTACTTCAGTCCAAAGCGTTTGGCAAGACCTGCAAGACGGCGATCGAGGTTGTCACAAATCATGTTTGTAATAATCGGTGACGTCGGAGAACCCTGGGGCAACACATAGTCGCTGCCGTCGTTATGGCCGCTGGAAACTTTCATTGAGCAAAGGCCAGCTATAATAATGGCAATGTCTTCTTTGAAACTGAAAGGCTTTGCCTGTAACCTGGCACGCACACGGACACGGAATATACTGGGAAAGAAATCCTTCAAGTCAATATTGAAGACATAATTCTGCCCCTTATGGATGTTAGCGTTGCTGACTACTGAACGCCCCTCTGTAAAGCCCATGGCGTAATCTGAAGGCGTATAGATGGACTTAAACAACTCGTTCAAACACATCAACATAAGTTTAAATGTCCTGTTGCGAGGAGCTGTGATTTGACGATAGCCTCCAGTCTTCTTCTTTATCTTGAATTGTCTAAATCGGTGAAAGGTGTGATTGGGATTGCTGTAGTAATTGAGCTGTCTCATTGTAAACGGATGGAACAAATCAGGCATGCCCAAATCCTCGTACCAAGACATCTTGATCCGATTGAGAAGAGACAAAAGATCCTGCTTGGTCTCCAATCTGGCTGCCTGTTTTGCGATATAGTTCCGATCCATTGTGATAAATCAAAAAGCGGTCTTTGGGTTCAGGTCGCTGAAAAGTCTTTTCTTTAAGCATACATAGCAATGATAGATACCATAAATACTATCAATATCATTGATACTAAAAACAACGTACGCTAGTACGAAAGTGAAACGTAACGTGTCTAACGTTGTTATCCACAATATCCCAAAGGGAATTATGGACATCCAGCGAATACGCCGGACGAATTTCAAAATGCCTTCTCAGCTTCCAGACTTGTCAAAGACCGCTCGTTTTCTTTTATGTTACAAAGGTAATACCCTTTTGCGAATTCTATATTCAGGTTGAACTCTTTTTATTTACAAGCGTTTATTGCTTGTTAAGGTAGTACTTCAAAAACTCCTCACCTTTTTGCTGGTCATACATATATTTGTGAACTGCCCATAGGGCATTTGATAGATGGAATAATCTAGAATCACTTAAATCAATGTCTAGTTCTGCAAGTTTGACAAGGAAATGTTGGCAAAGCGAAAGACAATTATGATGAAATGTTTCATCAGTAATCTGGGTCTGTGGCAACTGACTTAGGAGGTTTGTTATCTTACCAGCTGCATATACTAAAACAATATATTTTCCTTGCCATAGTCTAGTCCTTTCATCGTTGAATTGTCCATGAATTGAAATGCTTTCTTTTTCAAGAATGCTTCTAATACCTTCAATGTATTCAATTGAAGATAATGGACATTGACCAGACAAAGACTCGTTATACCGCTGGATTATCTTTTGGAATAACCCATTCCAATCTCCGATATGTGCTGTGATTCTCTCAACGCCACCGCCATTGAGGATCTGTAATTTGGACTCATCAAAATCAAGTACAAAGTTTTCTCCATTTCTTATTGTAGCATAGAAAAATGAATTGTAACATGTTCCAATTTTAGTGCAGACTTGAATAATAGTATCTGTACCTGGAATAGACGCTTTAATGGTTCTTTTCCATTCTTCATTATGAGAACGGAGCAGAACAACACCTTCATTTTCACCGTCAGCCAGACGTTTTGTAAACAATCCTTTTTCTTCGGTGTAACACAGACAGATTGAATAATTGTTGCCCATAATCACGTTGTTTAATTGGTTCAATTATTGACCAGTGTTCTTGGTTTTTATTGTTTGACGATGCAAATTTCAGCATATGTTACGAATTCTTTGTTCGTAATTGCTGATAACCTTCTTGCATCGATTCTATTCGCTTATAGACTCTCTCCTGGATCTCAGTTGGCTCAAGGACAATGAGGTCATTTCCAAACGAAGTGAGCTCCCGAATCAACTCATAGTTTTCTTTGCAGTCAATGCGAAAGAACGCTCCACCTTCGAGCATTGGGAATCGTTTTCTCATTTCCGCTTCATTATCACCTCTCAAACAGCGTTGAGAGTCGTGCAGGGGCTTTGTTGAGACATAACTATTTGAACGCTCACTGACCCAAAAGTATATCTTATATACTGGACTGTCCTCATAGAGTGTTACCCCTATTATATCTTCGAAGCGTTCCATCAAGTCATTCTGCGGTTCAAAGAATTCATATCCACCCAATGGTTTCACTCCATCAATACGATCCAAGCTGAAGTTGAGCATCTTTTGATCGCAATCAGCCGCAGCTATCAGGAACCAGCGGCGATTATACTCTTTCAGCAGATAAGGATGGATGACCACATGAAGCTTTTCATCTGGTCTTGAGAATGTATGGTATTCCAATTCTATTACCTGCTTGTGGGATATGGCAGTGAACAGTTCGCCGAGCAGATTAGAATTCTCCAAAGGGTTTTTAGTAAATGATATGATGTGACGGTCTTCTTTCCCTCCCATATCTAAGCTTAGTCTGAGTTTCTCAAGCGCATCAAGGTTCGGTAGCCCGTCAAACTGGCCAAGTAATGAAAACGCCTCTTTGAGAAGAAGCTTCTCGTCCAATGACAGCTCTTTCTTGAATAATGAAAAAGACGGATCCTTATAGCGTAAGCATTTTTTGCTTGTTATCTTGCCGGTTTCTTTGTTGACACATGGTACCCACCTGCGTTCTATTTCAACCAAAAACGGGCCTTCGTACTCAAGGTAATTAATGTCTTTCTCTATGGTGCGACGTACCACACCCTTGGTGTCTGAATACATGTCAGATAGCCTACGGCTCACTTCCTCCGTCAAATCGTCGAGAGAGTAGTCGTGATACTGGTTGCTTAATAGTTCATCCAGTACCATATAACGAGTCATTGCATTCTTATTCGCTGGCATATCCTGTTAAATGTAGATTTCTAATGATTATACATCCATCTTTCCCGACCATCATAAGACGGCTATTGTCATTCGAGAATGAAACAGAGGCAATCGAGTTAGGATGCATAGCATCAGCAATACCCATTTCTGACAAATCATTGAAAGAAACAAGTTCCTGCTTGTGATTTTGAATGCTTCTGATACTAACGAGTGACGATGGCTGATGTCCCCAATTGGCCCGCACCTCTCCATCGGGTTTTCTATATGGTATATATCGCTGCTGAGAGCAGGCAAGATATTTTCCATCAGGACTGAAAGTCAGGAAACTATATTCATCAATACGCAGATCGTCTGAAGAGACGTTTTTATATTCTTTAGGTGAGGGCGCAAAGAACGACATAAGATCACTTGTATATGCGGCCACTGCGCCATCTGGGTTAAATGCGGCTGTCCACACAGCATAAGAATTTGTTGAATTGACAACTTCTTTCTTATTCTTTAAATCGTAGATCAAAAACAAACCACCTTTATTCGAACCGTTAGGATATCTTCCTGCAATAGCTACATAGTCTGAATTTTTAGAGAATGCAACATAATTAAGGAACCAAAGCGGTTCTCCTAAATGGATTTTTGCGAATTCTGAATTATCTGAAATTCGCCTAATAATGGCTATCCCCCTAACATCAATAAATAAACTGGTAAACCACGTGCGGCCGCTCCCATAAGTTAACAAAGCATCTATTATGTCAGTCTTTGACCGATTCTCATATTTAGGTATTCGCTTCTTAAGCTCCAGCGTGAGAAAATCATAATGTCTAGTAACGAATCTTTGTCTATTCTCCTTGACTTTCTGTTTGACTTCCTCATTATCAGAATTAAACTCAAAGTCTCTAATACAGCGCATATACGATTCCGTTGTAATTAGTTTCCCGGTAATTCTGTCATAGTACTCAATATATTTATCTAAGGCCTTGTCTGCATATAATTGTTTATCTGGACTGATGAACTGATACTCAGTCAATAGGTCAAAATCTATCGGTTGACCATCGAGAGGATTAATCAAAATAGCTTGGCTAGTTTCTGAAAACCTAATGAGGGGACGAATCCCATTAATATGATTTATATATGAAAGGTTTTTGAACTCAACTGTTTGCCCTGTCTCAATATCGAGCATTGTGGATGTTTCGTTTTCCTTATAGAGAACTTGATGGCCGTTTTCGCTTAAGAGGACATTCACATACTGGTTCGTATCATACAAATCATTTAGTATTTGTTTAGAGTAATATACATCAAAACCATAATTCCCCAATAATATCTTTTCATTATCGATGAAAAGGCCATATTTTAGAGACGGAGAAACATAATCAGGGAAAATGTCTGAACGTATTAGTCTACCACCATCGTATACACGGGTGAGCTCTTCTATTGACACAAACTTATTAGAGTCGTTTCTTGTGTAGTGATACTTGCCCAATTTTGTGCCGTTATTATCATAGCACTGTTTGGTTTCTTTATCTATGAGCAAACCGAATAGTTCATATTTGGAGAAATCAAAACCTCCATTATAACAAGATGATTTTTCCCAAAAGCCATTAGAATTCAGGGCATACACATCATTATTATCTTGAAGTAAGAAAGACCGCTTAAACTTATGGATCTTTCCAGCTTTTCTATAGTCAGTACGATGCACGTAATGGCGCGGTATTACAATAGACTCTTGCGAATTATAGAACAAGAAATACCTATCCGAAACACTGATTTCTCCTCGTGAGTCAATAAGTTTGTATTCAATACTGGAATCAATCGTCTTCAAAAAGCAATGCACATCATAGTCTGTATATTTTCCTTTAGCAGAGGAAATCTCTGATATTCTCTCTAAATAGAATAACTTTATTCCTTTTTTGATTGATCCTTCATTTGTTTCTACCCAATTACAAGGATGAATATCATATTGTGAGTATGTGCAACTAATGGTTGCCTCGGGTAATTCGAAGTTATCAAAATTGAATTTCTTAAATTGATAATACTTTGTTGAAACATTTATAATCTCTTTGTTGTTGACTCTAGCCAACTTACCAACTACGGGTATTTTCCCAATCTCACCAAGGGCTAATAAATCGTATATTATTATACTCTTTTTATCAAGTCCGAGAAGAACAGCATAATGATTCTGTAGGAATGTTATGAACTCTTTTCCTGAGTCCAAAATTTGATTTGTATCTGAGATTGAACAAAGATCAACTCTGTAAACGCCATTGGTAGAATGATAGTATAATAACTTTTTTTCTCCATCAATGACATAATCATCACAAGAGATACGATGAATAATCTTTTCAGCGTTAATCGAAAAAACTCTTATTTGATTATTGGTTATTTCACTTTGCTCTACCCAGCAAAGCACATCTTTATTATAGAACTCGATATTACTTACACAAAGGATAGGTTTTTGCTCATCCAATGAATAAAGTGTAGCCTCGTCTTGGTTATTGTTAGTGAAGATAACACAGTTATCTGCTACTTCAATGATATTGTCAGGTGAGATTGGCTCGAAGTATGATTCATCTGTTTGACGGTTATAAAAGTATGTGCGGTCATGCATAACTATAAAAGCCCAAGGGCATTCATCAAAAACAAATGCTCTCTTTAGTTTATTTCCACCAAATTTATAGCCATCTTCAACAATTATTTCAGTCTTTGTCCCATCATCAAATACCACTAAATGTTTACCAGAAGTAGGTATTTTCATTGTATAGGGTATGTATGGTTGAAGAATACCCACGATGTCAGAAGGACTATTACTAAGGTGAATACGAAACGAAGTAGGTTGACTATTCTTTGAATATAGCTGGAACTCCGTGTTCAGGTAACCTTTGTAGGGATGAATTGTTGCTTTCATAATAACATTCGATTCGCTTATTGTATCGCAAAAGTAGTTAAATTTTACGAATCCTATGTTCGTAGTGTTGGATAAATGTTTTTTATTATCGTTGTACTGTTGATAAATAGAGTATCTTGTACTCTGGAATGGATTGTGTCCAAATGCAAGAATTAGATGGATGGTTAGCGTATCGGTTTATGGGACCGACACCATCCTCTATTGGAACCAAAAAGAAAAACGGCTTTGGGGTTGCCGTCTTTCTCATCATAGTCCTCTTACTACTTGGATCTCCCCATCGTCCAAGTCTTCGACAGATCTTTATGTTTTTCATTTTTTATTCATATACTTCGGCTAGTTCAAACTAGAGAACAGACAAGGTCACGGTTATCGATGAGAATTTTTACCGCTTTTTATATGTTTGAAGCACTCCGAAAGGTAATCGGTCGGTAAAGTCCTAAATGAGGTAAGCCAGAAGCATAGCATCCTTTCCTGCGGTTAGTCACTACAGCCCAACATTTCTCCAACGAAATAGATGGGCGTTTTTCAGAGGCTCTAACTCATCAGCAAAAGGATTGTGCAATTGCTTTGGCCGTCTGAGACTCTTTATTGTTTTGTCTTGTCGATCAATCCATATATCCGAATAGATGCAAGATTCCAAGTGTCAGTTAGTAGGCCAAATAAGTATCATGCTACAGATGTCAAACATGCCATCATGAATGCAATCCTCTGCCGGCATTAACATTTTATAATCAAACACCCCATCCATTGCGTTTCTTTGTGCCGTCCCAGTTGGTGAGGGCATTGTCGGTGCTTCCGCTACTGTAACTGAAAGTGCCTCTGCCTCCTGCTGCCAGTAAAAGACCTTGCATCAGTTCCTTCGTGACGCTCATTTCGTCACAGAGTTGTCTGGTGCGTTTCATTGCAAGGTCACTCATATAATCAGTGGTGCCAGTCCAGGAAATATCGTCCAACAACAGACCCGTAGCCTTCATCCGCTGCTCTGCATTGGCCGCATCGAGATTGTTCCGCAAGGCTTCAGCTACGATGCCCCAGCTGATGATGTTTCTGTCCTCCGCCATGAAGTCATGGTGATTATGTTTCATGGCAAAATTGCAGATGGCTTTCTTCGCATCGCCAATCCACCTATCAACCTGTTGCCAGAAGACTTTCCTGTTCTGCTGAATGGCGTCCCAAAGTCCCTTGATTTCCGGGATGGATAGCATTTCATAGAGTTGCCTCTCGGCATTGTCTGCCCGTTGGCGTTCCCTGGATGCCATGTTGTTGGAATGGATTTCATTGGAGAAGGCCTTGTCCCGCTCTGCTTTGAGTATGGTGATTTCCTCGTCCTTTTCCTTGCGCAGCTTATTGATGGCAGTCTCATCCATCGTTGAGATTTTCTCCTTTAGCCGTGTGATCTCCGCTATCACTAACTCATTGGCCTTCTGGAGTTGCTTGTTCTGCCTGATGATGGCTCTTGCATCCTTCATCGCTTTGTCGTAAAGCGACTGACCTAAGTTGAGGATGTCTTTCTTCTGCGCTTCCTGGGCTTCGAAAAGGTGGTCCTGCAAATCAGTGAGAATCCGCTTTATTGCCGTTTTACGCTCCTCCCGCCATGCCTTCTGTCCATTAAACGGAATCGGTTTGCGGAGCTCATCAATGATCGCCTTGTATGCGTCCATGACAAGAGGGTTCGTGTTCAGTGAAGGCACAATCAGGTCTTCCCGTGTGACGTCCGTTGCCTTGATGTATGCCTCCAAATTGGCGAGTTCCCTCTCGGCCTTGGCTTTACGTTGTTCCACTTCCAGAACTTCGCCGGCGATCCTGTTCTTCTGCCGTTCGATTTCTTCTTTCTCAACTTTGGATTGCTCGATTGATGCCCTTGCCAGACGCTCTGTTTCCAACACTGCCTTGTCCTTGTGAACCCGCTCTCGCTGTTCTTCATCCGTCAACGTGGAAAAGTCATCACCACGTTCCAGTCCGTATTTGTAACCCACTTTGTCGTGGTAGTCGGTGTGCATATGATAGTATGTTCTGCCTACGGCATATTTATCCTCGCCCCATACACGAGCATACGATACACATTCCTTTTCCCTCCGTTCGACTTCTGTTTTTATGAAGTCGCTACGGTTTTCTTCGGGCAGTTTCTTCCATTCCTTATGGGAAAGCACCTTGGAAGAGTCATCCTTATGCACATACTTGACGGATGCCCGACCTCTTGTTTTGGTCTTTGCCACAGGAATGGTCTGGATGTGAATGTGCGGTGTGGTCTCGTCACAGTGTACATCAAAGCCAATGATGTTCTCTGCCCCCCAGTGCTCACATGCCCATAGATAGGTGTCCATCGCCCAGTCTTTGATACCTTGCTGCAACTGTACATTTGCGTTGCTTCTTTGGAGTGTGAAATCCACATCCTGATCACCGAAAGCGAGACGTGTCAATACATCATGGTCACCGCTGACGATGATGCCGACGGTGCAGTTCGGACTGTTGTCGGCATTGCCCAGTGGATTGTCTTTGTCCTTGTACGGTTTGAAGCCAAGTTCGTCAAGACGATGCTTCAGACGCTCATGAAGAGGTATGGGATTAGATCCAAGAGGGACTATCTTTCCCTCGCTATTGATCTCAAAGTTGAGATGCTTGCGAGAGAAATCATAGTGGTTATTCGTGTCTCGGTTCTTCAGACGGTATGTTTTCTCATCCCATCCGCGACGTTCCGGCTCATAGCCTTCGGCTGCGGAAAAGGATTTGGCAGGCGTTCCTACATGGATGGCTGCGCATGCTTTTTGTTTTGTGGATCTGCTCATTTTGGGCCCTTTTGATGTTGTTGCCGGATGTGATTCGGGTCTCGGGTGAAACCTGAGTGGAGGGTCGAGGGAGAGAGTCACTCCCTCGCGGATGCAGTCCCTGGTAGACATCATTCACATCTATCCAGGAAAGACTGTTCCGATTTTGGGGAAGCCGCCAACCCTCGGAGAGCATAATGGGACTTTTTAAGGGAGCGGAGTGAATCTAAAAGTCCATATTGTGTTATGGGATTTTTAGAAATCCCCCTCGGCGAACGCCTCCACTCAAGTTGCCAGGGAATCAAGGATGTCATCTTGTGCATCCTCATTGGATGACTGGTGAAGTAGCTTTCGTCCATTCCTTGTCTCGCAGATAGACGTAGAGATAGGAACGTGAGGAAAGGTCACCTTGCAATCGCTGAACGTGAGCGAATGCTGACGTTCGCTCGTCATCACTGAGTTGCTGCCATACAGCCAAGGCTTGCGATTCGTTGTCACCGATCTTCTTGTAACACTCCTTCATTTGTTCAAAGGATGAAGTGACATCGGCTGCATTGAAATCGCGGATGCTTCCGATTGTAGCGGTGTCCTTGGGATGGTTGCCATTGCTTAATTCGCTGGATTCAACAGTAATGTCAACATCGGTAAATGTGTTAGTGACTGATGATTCGGCGGACAGGCCTGCAATTGCTTTTGGCTTTGCCGTGGTAACGTTCGTTGTGTTCGCTGCATTTGCTTTCTTTGCAGGGCCATTAGATGAACTACCATTCCTTGCAGTTCTGCACTTGGCACTCTCACTACATTTGCGACTTTTCTGCTCCGCAGCCGTTCTCAGTGAATCAAGGTCATGTGCAATCAAATCGAAGTAGGCTTCCAGGCGGATGTCATCAAGGTCGGTTCGTTTACCATCGGTGGCATAGGTCACCAGAGCCTTTACCAGTTTACCGACTTCGGCATTCGGACGTGAACATGCAACGATGAGCACGTTCGCTAAAAACGGGATTCTGTCAAGTGACTTCATAATCGTTATTCTTTAGGAATTCAACAATAAGGTTAATCGTGCCAGTCCGCCTTGTTCGGCTTACGTTTGTGGGAAGAGAGGATGGCCTCGTTCTTCTCGTCGGCAGTAAGAGGCACTGCGTTCTTGCGGTTCGCTTCCAGCCACTTGTCAAGCTCATCCTGATAGAGGACGTAGCGTTTCCCTGGTTTCGTTGCCGGTATCGTCCCGTCACCGAGTTTCATGTACAGCGTTCCTATAGGGATGCGCGTGTACTCAGCCGCTTCCTCCACCGTCATAGGCTTGTGGCGGTTTTCACGTACTTGGTTATTCCTGTTCTCTTCCTGCTGCTTCAACAGCAGGGCTCTCAAGCCCATCACCTCATCCCGAAGCTGGGCGACGACCTGCGGGAGGTCGTTGAATGTAAGTTCTTGTTTTTCCATGTTTTTTCACGGTCTTTGGTTAGAGACCGGCGGCAAAGGACAGGAATGACGCACCCGTGCCGATGGAAACTCACGGTAACTTCTGAATCACCTCATTAAAACTTGAAAAGACATGAACATTGACGATTATTGGACTCAAAAGGCATTACAAATGGCATGATAATGGCTATAACGGACAACGATAAATAGTTGGAAAACATTCGAATTTGACCATATTTTCCAACTCTCCTTATTAAATAAGGAATCTTTGTACTTTTTGGCACTAGGTTTTGTTGAATTATTCCGGTATATGGAATGAGATGCCGTCATTGCCAGGTTCGTCAATGTGGATCTTTTCAGTGGTGGATGTTACTCTTAGATTCTTCAATGTGGAAGAGTCAAGGTCTTCACACAGGTCAGGAAACATGGTGCGGATGAAATTGATGCAGGTTTCCACGCTATAGGGCTTGCCCTTGCCGAGTCCCAACC
>JAEEGI010003718.1_pt1 | contig 36258 bp, 28 predicted proteins | sample 8958751 | NCBI WGS metagenome assembly JAEEGI01 (sample SAMN16246545, study PRJNA631951) | gut metagenome | biome: gut microbiome; feature: rumen; material: KS-attached | host: Bos | place: Iran: Karaj | collected 2018-10 | reverse complement strand
TTGGGAAATTATTTCGGCTTGGGTTAAACTTGAGAGTCCTTCTAAGAATATGGAAGAAAAGGCTCGCAATGAGGCAACAAACGAGTTCAAGAATGGTTTGTCGGCTGAGTTTACCTATGACGGCAGAGGAACCGACAATTTAGATGGCGAGTGGCATTTATTTAAAGCCGGTACTGTAAAGGGTGATATCAACTTTAAGTATCACAGAACAAATAATGCCTCCAAGAACGTTGCGGTTTATTACAACGATACTATCAAGGATCAGCAGGCTGCGATTAACGCTGCAAAGAATGATACATCGGTTAACGGAACAACTGATATAGGAAATCGCGTTACCGAGACAAAGACAGCTGTTAATGATACTGTTGGAACCGCAATTACAAAGAAAGTTTATCCTACAATTACAACATACGGATACGCAGCTGTTAATTACGTATTCAAGGAAGTTACTACTGCAAAGGCTCAGGTTACATACACAGAGTCTTGGGCAGTTGATGAAGAGACATCCCACGTTGAATACAGAAACGATAACTGGTATTCAGGCAATGTAATTTCAATAAGTGTTGATGATAACAATGCACTTGTTGCTGATTACTTGACAGATGGCAAGGGCCATGGCGGCGACAAGACTGCAACCGTACAGGATACAGCTAAATCCGTAGCTCTTATCAACAAGATTAACGAAGCAAAGACCAAGATTAACGAGTACGAGACAGCTAAGGCAGCCGTTACTGCAGCTGAGCAGAAAGTTAAGGAAGCTGAAGGCGAAGTTGAAACACTTAAGGGCCTCATTGAGCAGATTAGCTTCAGCAAGAAGGACAACATTCTTGCAGGCCTTAGAAGCAGACTTGAAACCGCTGAGACTGAACTTGCAACAGCTAAGGCAGCAAGAGATCAGCTTCTTGAGGATCTTAGAACACTCGATGGACAGCGCGCTCAGAAGGTTGCAGCTCTTACATCCGCTCCTTCAGGTGAAGGCGGTGGAGAGACCGGTGGCGAAGACGGTGCAACTACTCCCGGAGCAACAGGTCTTCTTCCCGGTGCAGAAGCACCTCTTGCAGCAGCACCTGCAATGTTCGTAGCAGCTCCCGGAGGAGCAGGCGCTCCCGCAGCAGCAGTAGCAGAGGATAACACAGTTACTCTTACTGAACAGAGGACAGCTCTTTCAGATGCAGCTCCTGAGGCTCAGACTGAGCAGGCTACAGAAAACATTGATGATGGCAAGACAGCTCTTGCAGCAGCACCTGTCAGTGAAGAGACACTTTCATGGTGGTGGTTACTCATCATCGCAGTTCTTGGCGGAGCAGGTTACGCAATGTACAGAAAGTTCCACAACAAGAAGGACGAGAAGACAACTAACTAATATTTAAAAGTAATAAGCAAGACGGCGTCGGAATTATCCGGCGCCGCCTTTTTTGATACTCACATATGCTTGTTCTATTCTTCTACGGGAGCTTTCTTCATGTAAGCGATTGATGAAATTTCGGTTCCGTCAATTGTAAACATAATTGAGCATCCGTCAAAGTTGTAGTTAAGAATCAGTGAATCTACAGGAATAACATCGTTAGGATCACCATATTTATCATGGATATCATCCTCAGTATCTCCCACAGCGATTCCTCTGGAGGTCTCCACTGATTTGTCGTGAATGATGATCTGAGCTAACTCTTCCTTGCCCTCAACTTCACGGGCAACCACTTCAATGTCATCTTTACCGTTGGTGTAGATGTGCTCGCCGGTTACATCACCGTCGGCCTTCTTGTCTGCACCAAGATCATCCAGAGTAGTTTGGAGGTCTCCGAGAATTGAAATGATTTTGCCGTCATACATGAAGGAATTGGGCTCAAGGTCGCTGTTCACTTCAGAATCGGCAGTTTCCTTTTTTGAAATCTCGTCGGTTTCGATGTTGCTTTCAGCTCCGAGATCATCGGTTTTTACGGTATCTTCGCTTTCCAAGGCAGGTTTATCTTCGGTTACTTCTGTGGTTTCGGCAGTTTCAAACAAGTCAGTTTTCCCTGCCTCAGAGGATGTGCTTCCACATCCTACAATTGAAAGCACCATTGCTGATGCAAAAGTTAATGCTAAAATTCGTTTCTTCATATTATAATTCTCCCCTCGTTTGAATTATTTTGAAATAAAATAGGATATTGCGGCTACGTTATCATTGAATGCAAATAAAATGGAATAGCCTTCAAACTCGTATGTTAAAAGCTTAGCTCCCTCAACTACCTCATCATTGGGTTCGCCGTAAGCATTTCTTACTTCATCCTCAGTACTTCCAACGCCGACGCCCTTTGCGGTTCTTGCAGTCTTATCGTGAACTGTGATCTGTGTAAGTTCCTCTTTCCCGTCAGTCTCTTTGGTAAAAACACTGACAGCATCAGTTCCGATATCGTAGCAGGTTACGCCTTCCTGATCGGAGGGCCTTCCTTCACCGGCTCCAAGGTTGTCAAGGATGGTCTGAAGATCGTCTTTTACTGAAATGATTTTTCCATTATATGCAAAACTGTCATCAGACAATGCAACAGGCGTTTCACCGATTGCTTCTGTTTCGGCCGCTTCTGTCTGGGATTCTTCTTTCTGAGATTCTTCTGTTTTTGCAGGAGCAATCTCTGATGCCTCAGAAGTTTGTTCTTCAGCTACAGTAGTCTCCTCCCAGGGATCGGAAGCGGCCTCGACTTTTTTTGTTCCGCATCCAATCAGAGCCAGCATCATTACAGATGCAAATAAAATTGTTAATGTAGTCTTCTTCATTGTTACTCTCCTCTCGTAATAATTTTGTAACATTTCTGTAACATTTATTACGATTGCATCATAACATACCAAACCGGAAGAAAAAGATAGGGATTTCTTTAAGATTTCTTTAAGGCATGTGCAAAGTGGTATAATATATGTAGAAATGGAATGTAAACTACAAGTAGCATTTTTGGTAAAATCCAGTGAACCTCAGCGTTTGAGCCACATGTCTTTATAAGTGAAAGGGTTAAGGAGATAAAGAAAACTTTAACCGTACCGATATATAAATCAAAGATAAAGAACATTCCTTACAAGAGATTAAACGGAGAAAAGGAGAAGGGCATATGATGAATAAGAAATTAACAAACAAAAAAGTTATTAAGGCTTTAACAATTGGATTATCACTGGCTATGGCCAGCCAGCCCATAACAGCTTTGGCAGCTGAGCCGGAAGCTACTCCTGAACCCGAAAACAATACAATGCCTATTCACAATGATGTGGAGAACGGCGTTGCTGACGCAGCACAGGAGCAGGCTGATGAGGCTTGGAAGGATGTCAAGGAGGCTGAAGCTTCTGCAGTAGTAGCTGTAGAGGAAGCAAAAGCTGAAGGAATATCAGAGGAAGTTAAAGAAGCAGCTGAAGCTCTTGGCGATGGAATGGAAGCTCACATGGAAGGTAACGTTGTAGTTGACGCTCCTGAGACTGACATCGAGAAGGCAGCAGGCGTTCTTGGCATAGCTGAAGGATTTGCAGAAATCGCTCAGTCAGAAGTAGTTGATGCTAACAAGCAGGCTGATATTACAGTGGATAAAGCTAATGAGGCAGCTTCTCTTCAGACCCAGGCTGAGAAAATTGCTGACGATATTACAACTACAGTAAATGATGCACAGACTTTAGTAGATGAAAAAGCAGTGGAGCTTAATGAAGCAGGCTCTGTTGATGAAGTAAATGAAGTCTTCGATACAATCGAAGATACAGTTAAAACCACAGACGCTGCAGTAGAGAAGGCAGCTTCAGATCTTTCGAAGATTGAAGATGATTTTAACAAGGCAAATGAAGCTCTTGAAGAAGCAACAGAAGAGTACGAGAGACTCGTTAATGGAACCAACGGAATCGGCAACAGCGTTACAGCATTTGACACCCATAAGGGCGTAGCAGACAAGGAAGCAGCTGAGGCTAAGGCAAGAGTTGATGAACTCGCAAAGCAGGCTGAAGACCTTAAGAATGCAGCTGAAGCAGCAAAAGTTAAATATGAAGGTATTCAGAAATTAAAGGATATCGAAGATAAGCTGGTAGCCGACTTTGAGAACGACAAGAAGCACGGAAGCGGCTCTGACAGAATCGTTGAATACTTTCAAGCAGTTATACAGTATTACTATATTCCTGAAATTGCTGACGGCAAATTTATCAGTATTGAACGTAATACATTCACCGGCAACAACTTCTTGACTGACGATGCTCAAAGAGCCAGCACAAAGGGTGATGTTTTAAACTATTACGAAGTTAAATATGAAAAGGACGGCGTTGAGCAGACCTTATACCTTAACTATAAGCTCCAGAATCAGAATACTACAAATGATCAGTGGAGATGGCAGGGACTTGTTATCTTCGAAAAGACTGAGCACCAGGTTGTAGACGGTCATGATATTGAAAATCTTCAGGATGACGGAAACGGCGTATTAACTTATGGAGGCAGCAGCTACGTAAAAGAGGATAACAAGTATTACAAACTTGTTAATGGTGAGAAGCAGGAGCTTACAGTTGAGACACAGCTTAGAAACGACAACTGGTACTCAGGAAATATCGCTCTCCTTACTAAACAGGATAACAGAGGACGCGGCAAGGATCCCTTCGTTATTGGCAAAGACTTGGATTACAAGACAGATAATGTAATAAAGGTTGATAACAAAAACTGGATCCTTGATGATACCGAGAGAAACACAATGCTTGGTTATAGAAACGCCTTGGCAAATTCCGCAGCACTTGCTCTTAAGTACGCAAGCATCGCTGAGAAGGCTGCAGCTGCACAGACAGCATTCGAGAAGGCACAGGCTGACGTAGTAGAATTACAGACACGCATTGAGCAGGTGGCTATCGGCGACACAACCGTTAAAGAGGTTGCAACCTTACAGGCAAGCCTTGAGACAGCAAAGACCAAGCTTGAAGCAGCTAAGACAGTAAGAGACAACATGGTTGGACAGCTTGAGGATCTCAGAACTGTTCGTGATAACAAGATTGCAGCTCTTACCCCCGCTCCGGCAATAGGTGGCGCTGGTGAGACCACAACCACAGAAGCAGCCGGTGATGTTACAGTGGCAGCAGGTGTTGTAGCAGATGTTATTACACCCGCAACTCCCGCAGCACCCGCAGCTCCCGCAGCAGGTGGAGCCGGAACAGTAGTAGCTCCCGGTGCAGCAGCAGCCGAGGCAGCAGGCGGAGCAGCCGGTGGTGAAGTAGTGGTTACAGAAGGAGCAGCCGGAGAAGAACTTACCAACATCAACGACGGAAGAACAGCTCTTGCATCAGTGATTGATGAGGAGACAGCTCCTGAAGTTACAGCAATTAACGAAGGTAAAGCACCTCTTACATACGCACCTATCAACGAGGAGTCAATGTCCTGGTGGTGGTGGTTAATAGTTGCTCTCCTTGGTGCTACAGGATACGCAATGTACAAGAAGCATCAGGAAAAGAAAGCAGAAAAAGTTACCAAGTAATTATACTCTCCCTTCTCTTATATAAACCCCAGGGGCCGAAGCTAAATGCTTCGGCCTTTCTCCTGTTGAAAAAAACTCTGAAGAAAAGTACAATAATAGAAACACATATTAAAAACACATATTAAAAACACAGAGGAATGAAATGAAAAAGAGATTATTAAGCTCATTAGTTATATTATGCATGACCACAGCATTACTTACCGCCTGTGGCAAGACTGAGAAGGTAATTGAGCCTGCAGAAGAGATGTGGACTGAAGTTACCCCCGCTCCCACAGAGGCTCCCACACCTGAACCAACAGAGGAACCCACGAAGGAGCCGACTCCCGAGCCTACAGAGGAGCCCACAGCGACGCCTACCCCCGAGCCTACAAAGAAAACTGCTCAGGCACCTTTTGCTGACCCGGTGGCATATTTTGATGTTCAGCTTAGTTACACCAACTCATGCTCAGTTGACATTGGCATGATAGCTATTATAGACCCCATCGATGGTTCTCAGATTAACATTGGCGGTGTTAAGAAGGACGATACTTTAAAGTGTAAGGTGATTTGGCCTACAGACAAGAATGAGCTTAAGTGGGCGGTTTACACCCAGGGCGGCGACCTGTATTCCGAGTCCACAACAGATGTAACGGGCCTTACGGAATCCATTTCCATTACCATTAAAGGCGAAAATACCATCGACGACATAGACGTTGATATTAAGTAGGTTGTTCATGACAGCAATTAAGCGAACCGCTTCCATAATATTCATATTGCTTTACCTTCCGGTGCTGACCTCCATTATCTTCCTGGGTAATAAGGCCAACTACCCGGATTACTATAAACTGGATACAATCGTTCCTAACTGGGTGCTCTTTATTGCGGCACTTTTGTTGGCGATTGTATTTTTCTTTTTGGTAAAAACCATCGACCGTATCTCCTTAACACCAAAGGCCAACCTTATCTTCAACCTGACACTGGCTTTGGTGTTTGTGGTAATCACAGTCATAAATATCAAGCTTTGCAAGTCTTTGGTGTTTGTCACGGGCTGGGCAGATCCTGTAAATGCTCAGTATTCGGGTTTTAGAATCAATGAGGGCATCTCGATTAACGAGGGCACCTGGTATTATCTTCTTTGCTCCAACAACGTGCCCATAGCCTACATCTGCTCGCTGATTCTGAGATTAATGCGGTTTTTCCCAAATTTCCCGTATCAATCGGACTTCTTTATTATAGAAGTTAACTGCGTGATTATTTCCCTGGCGGGATTCTTTACGGTGTTGACGGCCAAGAAATTAAGCAGGAAATTTGGACCTGCAGTGGTGGCTTTCCTAATATATGCAGGCTTAATCTGCGTATCTCCATGGAAGCTTTTCTTCTACACGGACACCGCAGGCATGCTGTTGCCCATAATCACCTTTTATGTGTATCTGGCTGCAAAGGGCAAAGACGGCCTCTTTAAATATGTATTTACGGCCATTTACGCCTTTACGGGGATTTTGGCAGGTATGATTAAGCCCACGGCCTACACCTGTCTTATTGCCATTGTTATTGTGGAAATGGTGGAATTTGTGGCAAGACTCATCAAGAAAGAAGGCAGAATCCTTGAAACGGCGGTGCTTATAGCATCTGTCATCGTCGCCTTCTTATTAATAAATGTGGGGCTCAAAGCACATATATATAATGTAGCGGGATTTACCCCGGACAAGGATCTGGAGGGAACCTGGACCTACTACCTTAACATGGGCTCCAACGAGGAGTACATGGGAACCAACAATCCCGTGGACAGCGGACTTTTGGTTGGTGAGTACTCGGGAAGGCCCGGAAGCGAAAGAAGAGCCGCCGAGATAGAAAGCTTCATGACAAGGACTAAGGACAGAGGATTCCTAGGCAACTTAAGCTTCTGGAACAGAAAGCTTACCATGACCTTCAACGACGGTACCTTTTCCTGGTATAAGGAGGGAATTGCTGCTTTTTACGCAGGAGAATACGAGGATATTTCCGCCAATCCGAAGAAAGAACTTTTAAGAAATATTTTCTGGGGCGACGGAGAGTATTATAATTATTTTGAGACCTACGCCCAGTGGCTTTGGATTTTTGTGCTCATCGGCATGGCGGGTGTGGGATTTGTAAGCTTTTATGCAAGGAACAGACAGCCCTTTGCTTTTCATCTTACGGTTATCTGTATCGGCGTGATTCTGTTTCAGATGTTGTTTGAAACCAGAGGAAGATACCTGATTTGCTCCCTTCCTCTCTTGATTATTGCAGGAGTAGAGGGATACAGGTTTTATGCAACTTTGAAGGATGAGTGCCATATTTTTAGAAAACAGGAATTCAAGAACAGGGAGGAATTAGAATGAGCGATTACAAGAAGCAATTTGAGTTTTGGCTTAACGATTCATACTTTGACGATGCCACAAAGGAAGAACTTCTCGGCATCAGAAATAATGAGAAAGAGATTGAAGAGAGATTCTACAAGGACCTGGAGTTTGGTACCGGCGGCCTTCGAGGCATTATCGGCGCAGGAACCAACAGAATGAACATCTATACTGTTCGTAAGGCTACCCAGGGACTTGCAAACTATATATTAAAGCAGGGCAAGAAGGACCCCAAGGTTGCCATTGCCTATGACTCCAGACGTATGAGCCCCGAGTTTGCCGATGTTGCGGCTCTCTGCCTTGCAGCCAACGGAATAAAGGCATACGTTTTTGACGAATTAAGACCCACTCCTGAGCTTTCATTTGCGGTAAGAAAGCTTGGATGTACATCAGGTATCGTGGTTACAGCAAGCCACAATCCCCCTGAATACAACGGATACAAGGTTTACTGGGAGGACGGCGCTCAGGTTTCCACCCCCAGAGACGGCGAGATTATCGCTGAGGTTAACAATGTAACCGACTATCACACAGTTAAGACCATGGACAAGGAAGAGGCCAAGAAAGCCGGCCTTTACGAGGTTATTGGCGCTGAGATCGATGACGCTTACATGGTTGAGTTAAAGAAGCAGATTATCCACCCTGAAATCATCAAGCAGGTGGCAAAAGATATAGTTATCGTTTACACACCCCTTTGCGGAACAGGTAACAAGCCCGTAAGAAGAATCCTTAAGGAGCTTGGCTTTGAGAATGTTTATGTGGTTCCGGAGCAGGAGAATCCCGACCCCAACTTTACAACTCTCGAGTACCCTAACCCCGAGGATCCCAAGGCCTTCACCTATGCTTTGAGACTTGCTAAGGAGAAGAAGGCAGATGTTGTTCTTGCCACTGACCCTGATGCAGACAGACTCGGAATTTACTGCTATGATACCAAGTCAGGAGATTATGTTCCTTTTACCGGAAATATGTCCGGAATGCTTATTGCAGAGTACATCTTAAGGGAGCGTAAGGCCAATGGAACCATGCCTTCCAACCCCGCTCTTGTAAAAACCATCGTTACTACTAACATGGCTGATGTTATAACGACAGACTATGGCGTAGATGAGATCGAGGTTTTGACCGGATTTAAGTACATCGGAGAGCAGATTAAGCTCTTTGAGCAGAATAAGAATCACAACTATGTATTCGGCCTTGAGGAGAGCTACGGCTGCCTGGCAGGAACCCATGCAAGAGATAAGGACGCCGTTGTTGCGGTTATGTGCCTCTGCGAAGTTGCTGCATGGTGCAAGTCCAAGGGCATTACCCTCTGGGATCAGATGCTTAACATGTATGAGAAGTACGGCTACTTCAACGAGAGTCAGTACGCAATCACCTTAAAGGGTATCGAAGGAAGCCAGAAGATCAAGGAGATGATGGACAAGTTAAGAGCCAATCCTCCTAAGAGCTTCGGAGACCTTAAGGTTAAGGAATTCCGCGATTACGAAATGGGAACTACCCTTGATATCGCCACAGGCGAAAAGGGCAAGACCAATCTTCCCAAGTCCAACGTTCTCTACTTCGACCTTGAAGACAACGCATGGTGTTGCGCCCGTCCTTCAGGAACCGAGCCCAAGATCAAGTTCTACATGGGTGTTAAGGGAACCAGCATTGAGGATGCCAAGAAGAAGAACGAGGAACTTACGAATGCAATTAAAGCAATAATATAGTTGGTCGAAAAGGCCGACGTGCAGAATGGGGACAGGCCCCGATTGCACCTTTTAGGTGCAATCGGGGCCTGTCCCCATTCTGCACATCGGCCATTCTGCACACCAATCCTTCTGCACATCTTTGATGCAAGAATACCCCATAGTGGAAGTATGAGTAAATTGAACGTAACAAACCTCAAAAAAGCCTACAACTACATGAAGAAAAACGGCCTTAAAGCCATGCTGACCCAGGCGGCTGAAAGGCTTGAAAGTCATGATTATGATGACTATACATTTGAACCCGTAAGTGAGGAAGAGCTTGAGAAGCAGCGTAAGAATGCGGGCTCATATTCCGTTCGCTTCAGTATTCTTGTGCCCGCATACAACACTCCAAAGGAGTATTTTAAGGAAATGATTGAGTCTGTGGAGGCTCAGACCTATCCTAACTGGGAACTTATTATCGGAGACGCGGGAGATGAGACAAAGGGCCTTAAGGAAATAGCAGATGGATTTTCCGACAGGCGTGTCAGATACATCAAACTTCCCGAAAACAAGGGAATTTCCGGAAACACCAACGCCATTCTTAAGGAGGCCAGAGGTGAATACATTGCCCTCCTTGATCATGATGATTTTCTGACTCCCGATGCTTTATATGAGAACGCAAAGCTTATTTCGGAAGCTACAAAGAAGCCGGGGCTTATCTATTCAGACGAAGATAAGTGCAATGGTGACGCCACCAAATTCTACGACGTTTACCGTAAGCCAAACTTTAACTTAGACCTTCTTCTTTCAAATAATTACATCTGTCATTTTTTGGTAATCAAATCCGAAGACCTTAAGAGCATCGGCTTCAGATGCGAGTTTGACGGGGCTCAGGACTATGACGTTACACTAAGAACCGTCATGAGATATATGCCTGATTTCAAGGAGGTTTACCATATTCCAAAGGTTCTCTATCACTGGAGATGCCATGAGGAATCCACAGCCTCCAACCCTCAAAGCAAGCTTTACGCCTACGAGGCGGGAAAGAATGCTCTCACAGATGCCCTGGAGACTTTAGGCTGGAAGGCGGAAGTAACCCACTCAAAGCACCTGGGATTTATGGATGTAAAATATATCCCCGGAATCTTTGATGTGAGAGAAGACATCGGAATGATCGGGGGCAGAATCATAAATGACAAAGGTGTCATAATTGGCGGCATCATGGACGAAAACGGTACCCCCGTATTCGAGGGCTTAAAGGATGGCTACAGCGGTTACAGAAACACCGCCACCCTTAAACAGGATGCGGACCTACTCGATATAAGGTGTATGAAACTTCGCCCGGAACTATATGATGTGTTTAAGGATGTGACGGGAATGGAGTATAAAGAGGACCCGAAAACAGGATTTTATGACATAAAACTTCAAAAAGATGATACAGATTTGATGAAAATCTGCACCATAATATGTCACAGGATAAAGAAAATGGGTTACAAGCTTTTATATGACCCGGATTGCAGCGTAAAGGTTAAAGAATGAGAGCAAGTGTGGTAATTCCAAACTACAACGGATTAAAGTTTTTACCCACCTGTTTGGCAAGCCTTGCACTGCAGACAGTCACCGATTTTGAGGTGATTGTAGTGGATAACGGATCCACGGACGGAAGCCTCGAATATCTGTCAAAGCATCCGGAAGTAAAGGTGATTGCTTTCCCGGAGAACACGGGTTTTTGCAAGGCAGTTAATGAAGGCATCAAGGCGTCCAACGCCGAATATGTAATACTTCTTAACAACGACACCAAGGCTTATAACACTTACATCGAATATCTCCTGAAGGCCATCGAGAAGGATGAGCAGATTTTCTCAGTTAACCCACAGATGCTTTCCATGGATTATCCGGGACGAATCGACGACGCGGGAGATTTGTATTGTGCCCTGGGGTGGGCTTTTGCCAGAGGTAAAGGCAAGAGGAAAGAGCTTTACGACACCCCGAAAGAGATTTTCGCATCCTGCGGGGGCGCATCCATTTACAGACGAAAGATTTTCGATGAGATTGGGCTCTTTGATGAGACACATTTCGCCTACTTAGAGGATTTGGATGTGGGCTACAGAGCTCTGATTCATGGATATAAGAACCTGTACTACCCGGATGCCAAGGTGCTTCACGTAGGCAGCGGGGCCTCAGGTTCCAGATACAATGAGTTTAAGGTAAGGCTTTCATCCGCCAACAGCGTATATGTAATTGGCAAAAACATGCCCTTTCTCCAATGGGTCATAAACCTTCCTTTTCTCTTCATTGGTTTTAACATCAAAATACTGTTTTTTATCCGACGAGGACTTGGCGGAACCTATTTTAAAGGTCTGTTTCGCGGAATGGGCATGGTTCTGAAACATTACGACAAGCATGTTCCTTTCCGGTTTAGGCATATGAAGAATTACTTGCGGATACAGGTAATGCTGTGGGTGAACATGGTGCTTCGCCTCAAAGGATAAGGATTATAAATATAAATGATAAGGGACAACCAGACATTACTTAACCGAATACATCTTGTACTTGATGCCCTCATAGCAGCTTGCTCTTATATGCTGGCATGGTACTTTTGGTTTGAAAGTCCCTGGGAACAGGTAGAAGAAGGCGCAGGTGTTCTCCCTATGGAGACCTATTTTTATGCGCTGACCTTCATCATTCCCGGCTGGATTATAATATATTACGCTTTTAACCTGTATACATCTAAAAGAACCTCAAAGCAGCGTTACGAGATCTGGGGAATTATTAAAGCAAATACTGCGGGAGTTGCGGCTTTCCTGATTGTTTTGTATTTAGTAAATCAGCCCTATTTCTCAAGAGGTATGATTCTTGTTTTCTACGTGATAAACATAATCTTAACCTCAATATTCAGGGTTATCTTAAGGAACGCCCTTAAGTTCTTCAGACGTAAAGGTTACAACATTAAACACGTTTTACTGGTAGGCTACTCAAGGGCAGCTGAAGAGTATATAAAGAGAATCGTTGACAATCCCCAGTGGGGATATGACTGTGTGGGAATTCTTGATGACGAGGTTCCTGCGGGAACACTTTTTAAGGGAGTGAAGGTTCTTGGCCGAATCGACAATATCTACGAGATTCTGCCGGAGAATAAGCTTGATGAGATAGCAATAACCCTTTCCCTTAAGGATTACGACAGACTTGAAGAGATGGTTTCAACCTGTGAGAAATCAGGTGTCCATACGAAATTCATCCCCGATTACAACAGCCTGGTTCCCTCCCAGCCTTACACAGAGGATCTGGTGGGACTTCCCGTAATCAACATAAGATACGTTCCCTTAACCAATCCCTTTAACGCCTTTGTTAAGAGGATTATGGACATTGTTGGTTCCTTAATCGGAATCATCATTACATCGCCTCTTCTTATAATTGTGGCGATACTTGTGAAATGCACCAGCCGCGGACCTATTATTTTCAAGCAGGAACGTGTGGGCCTTCACAACAGAAACTTTAATATGTACAAGTTCAGAACCATGAAGCTGCAGGCAGCCTCCGAGGAGGAGAAGGCCTGGACGATTAAGGACGACCCCAGGGTAACCAAGGTGGGACGATTCCTTCGTCGAACGAGTATTGATGAATTACCGCAGCTTTTCAATATATTAGTTGGTAGAATGAGCCTGGTAGGACCCAGACCCGAGAGGCCGCTCTTCGTAGACAAGTTCAAAGAAGAAATACCAAGATACATGGTTAAACATCAGGTCAGACCGGGACTAACCGGCTGGGCGCAGATTAACGGATACCGTGGAGATACCTCAATAAGGAAACGAATTGAGTACGATATCTACTATATCGAGAACTGGACATTGGGATTCGATATCAAAATCTGCTTTTTGACAATTTTCAAAGGTTTTATCAACAAAAATGCTTATTAACAGGTAATACGGAGGAATTAAGAAATGGCAACACAGGACAGAAGACCTGCGCCTAGAAGACGCGCACGTCGTGATGACCCCAGACAGAGAGAGGCTCAGAGAAAGAAAAGAGCTATCATTCTCGGAGTTGAAATCATCGTTATTCTCTTAATGCTGGTGGTAGTTATCATGGCTATCCGCGGTGAGGGTATCTTTAAGGTGTTAAGTAATGAGGCACCTACAAGAGTAGAGTTAAATGAGGGTGAAATTCAGGAGAAGATGAACGAAACGGTTCTCGAGAACGAGACACTGAAGGGCTACCGTAACATCGCACTTTTCGGTGTTGACTCCACAACAGGAGCTCTTGAGAAAGGAACACGTTCCGATACAATTATTATCGCATCCATCAACCAGGACACAAAGGAAGTTAAGCTTTGCTCAGTTTACCGTGATACTTACCTCAACAAAGGTAACGACAAGTACGGTAAGTGTAACGCAGCATACGCTAACGGTGGTCCCAAGCAGGCAATGATGATGCTTAACATGAACCTTGACCTTAATATCACCGATTTCGTAACAGTCGGTTTCCAGGGCCTTACAGATGCAATTGATGCTCTTGGCGGCGTATGGATCGATGTTGACGAAGAAGAGATTAAGCATATTAACAACTACCAGATGTGTATCGCTGAGAACCTTAAGCGCCCCTACACAGAGGTAACTTCCACAGGTTATCAGCTCCTTGACGGACTTCAGGCAACAGCATACTGCCGTATCCGTTACACCAAGGGTGATGACTACATGAGAACCTTCCGTCAGAGAGAGGTTATCAAGGCTTGTATGGAACAGGCTAAGAAGGCAAACGTTACATCTCTTAACAAGATTGCAGAGGCAGTATTCCCTGAGGTTTACACTTCTCTTAACCTTGAGGAAATCCTCACAGTTCTCGGAGAGGTTACACAGTACAAGATCGTTGCTGACGATGGACTTCCCTTCGAGCAGTTCAGAGGCTCAGGCACCATCGGAGCAAACGGAAGCTGCGTAGTTCCCACAGACCTTGCAAGCAATGTTAAAGAGCTTCACAGATTCCTCTTTGACGAGAACGATTATCAGGTTTCCGAGGAAATCAACAAATACAGCGATGTGATTAAGGGCGATACCCAGGCATATCTTAACTAAAGATTGAAAATCAAAGGGAGTCGTTAACTGCGACTCCCTGCTTTTATTTTATGGAAAAAATCAAATCTCTCCTTTTTGGAATAATTAAATATCTTACCCTGGCTTCTTTGCTTGGAATATTGGCTCTTATTATCGTAAGGGACAGACGAATCGACTATCTCTACAAGAATATGAGCTTTTTTTCTAATGCGGTAATTGTGGCAATAATAGCCCTTGCCACCGCCTGCATTTATTTTTGGCAAAAGAAAAAATCCGCCAATATCTCCTCCCCCGAAGAGACCCCAAAGAAGAGAAGGTATATGGGTATTATCTTTGCAAGTCTTGGCTTACTTGTAATTGAGCTTATTGTTGCAAGAAATATATACCTTGATACCGGCTGGGATTGCGGCTCTCTTACTGAGATGGCAAGGAGTATCGCATTTTATGACGGAAGTGTCGGAAATGATACCTACTTTTCACAGCACCCCAACAATATGATGCTTACAGCCGTCCTTACCTGGCTTCTTAAGATATTTAATTTCCTTGGTTTCAAAGGGGAGAGCATGACGTATTTTCCCATGGTTTTCGGAAGTGTTATGATGGTTAACCTTTCGGGAATCTTCGTCTTCGACCTTGTAAGAATCTTTACCGGAAGCGAGAAGAAAGCCTGGGGAGCCTGGGGTGTGTTTGCAGTGTGGATTGGGCTTAATCCCTGGATTTGTATTCCATACTCCGATACCTACAGCATTCTTTTCCCCATTCTTATAATCTGGATATATGAAAAAGTAATCAGGAAATATGACGACAGTGTCACATATGCCTTGGGGTGGCTTATAGCTGCACTTTTTGCATTTTTTGGATACATGATTAAGCCTACTGTTCTTTTGGCTTTTATAAGCATTGTGATTGTGGAGATAATAGACAGGCTCTTTGGCTCAAAGGGTGTGGCGAGACGACTTACTCTTAACCGCCTTATGTTTATTGTTCTGGGGGCTTTGGTTGGCTATATTATATGCCTTCTTATAAACCTGGGAGCCATGAAGCTTATGGGGGCAACACCGGATGAGAACCAAAGCTTTGTGATGCCTCATTACATATATATGGGCCTTAACTATGATACATGCGGCACCTATCATCAGCCCGATAATAACTTTACCGCAGGCTTTCCCGATCAGGCATCAAGAAAAGCCGGTGATATAGAGGGCGCAAAAGAGAGAATAAGACAGATGGGACTTAGAAAGTTCCTTGTCCACATGGAAAGAAAGTCTTTGGTAAACTTTAATGACGGTACCTTTTCCTGGGGAAATGAGGGGGCTTTCTACAGAGGAATCATTGAATCAGACAGCTTTATAACAGGATTTTTCAGAAATATATATTATTCTCCTGAGGTTACCAAAACGAAGGAAGGAGAATTCGGATACAGAGCATTCCACACAATAGCCCAGTTTATATGGGTTGTAATCCTTATTCTCATGTCCTTAAGTATCCTTAAAAAAGACGAAAAAACAAGCCCTGCGGAGGTTGCCGCAAGGCTTTCAATACTGGCAATTATTTTGTTTGTTTCAATATTTGAGGCAAGGGCAAGATACCTTTATCTATACGCACCCTTGATGGTGGTTTTGGCCTTTAATTACAGACCCTTCTTAAAGCGCCTGAAATCAGATAAGGCATGAAAACCCATCTTTGTGATTTTAGGAATACTTAAGGAGGACTTACCAATGGCCCTTGGTTTAAAAGTTATTTCCTTAAATGCCACTTTGTCTTTATAATATACAAAGAAGGCTGTGAGCATTATATTCGGAAGAGCGTAGTGCTTATCAAAGCGGCTTAAGTATTTGGCCACTGCTTCAGATTTCATAAGTCTGAAGGGAGCGTTGGCGTCCGTAACCTTGATTCCAAAGTACATGCCAAGGAGCATGCATACCACCTTTTCCACAAAGGCTCTGGATTTGCCGTCTCCTCTTACGGGGCGGGTACCGATAACGGCATCAAGATCTTCTTCGCCTTGGGCCTTATAGAAGGCTTCAAATTCGGCCGGATTGGTCTGGCCGTCGGAATCGGTCTGGAATATTAAATCGGCGCCGTTATCTATTGCATACTGATAAAGGGCAATAAGCTTCGGGCCGTGTCCGGGGTGATCGGTATCAAGTATTTCAAGCTTTGGAAGGTAATCTTTAAGTCCAAGCAATATTTCGTGAGTTCTGTCAGTGCTTCCGCTGTCTGCCACGACGAGCTTCGAGTTCTCCCCTGCCATATTTAAAAAGGGGTACCAGCTCTTCACTGTGGCATCGATATTTGCTTCTTCATTGTAAGCGGGCATGACTATGTATAAGTTATTCATAAAGACTATTTTATTTTCTTTTATAAACAAAGTCAACGTAAGAAGGACGGGCAAATGAGGGTAGATATAGTAATCCCAACCTACAAACCGGATGAGAAATTTAAAAGACTTATTGAGAAATTAATGACAGGAATGTCAGAAAATATCAATGAGATATTTGTGATAAACACAGAGGAAGCTCTTTGGGATAAGGCTGTGTCTTCCGAGTGGGTTTCGGGATATGAGAATCTTAAGGTTTTTCATATTAAGAGGGAAGAATTTGATCACGGAAGAACCCGCCACGAAGGGCTTCTTATGACAAAGACTCCCTATGTTTTGTTTATGACCCAGGATGCGGTTCCCTATGATAACAATCTTCTTAAGGAACTGATTAAGGTGCTTGATTCCAATGAGGATGTGGCGGTGGCCTACGCAAGGCAGCTTCCGGATGAGAAGTGCAATAAGATAGAAAGACTTACAAGGGATTTCAACTATCCTGACACGAGTGTCATTAAAGGGAAAGAGGATATAGAACGCCTCGGAATCAAAACCTTCTTCTGCTCCAACGTGTGCGCCATGTACAAAAAGGATATATATATGAAGCTTAACGGCTTCGACTATCCCGCCATATTTAACGAGGATATGGTTTATGCAGGCCATGCGGTTAATGCCGGCTATAAGATTGCATACGTGGCAGAGGCAAAGGTGATTCACTCCCACAACTACACCGGCCGTGAACAGTTCCACAGAAACTTCGACCTTGGAGTTTCACAGACCTGTCACCCTGAGGTGTTTGAGGGCATTAAGTCCGAGTCCGAGGGCGTAAAGATGGTTCTTAAGAATGCAGCTTCTCTGCTTAGGAGAGGGGCAGTTTTTTCCATAATTAAATTGGTATGGCTTTCGGGGAATAAGTATCTTGGCTACAAAAAAGGCCGTGCTTTCAAGACTTTAAGCCGTGAAAAGATTATGAAATACACCATGAATCCCGGATACTGGAATCATATTAGTGAAGAAAAATCATAGTTTTTTAATACAAAAAACACAAAAAAAACACAAATTACCTCTAGACTGTGAGTTGTAGGTGAGGGAAAGGAAGTTCCCTCCAATGTAAATACGATTACAGAAAGATTACAGAAAAGAGGTAATTTGTATGTACGAAGAAAATAACACGACAAACAATCAGGATACCGGTTCCACCCCAAACACTAATTACGGACCGTCATCCTACAGCAATTATAATTTTAACCAGGGTTATCAGAACCCCAATGGAACACCCTTCCCCAACACCACACCGGTGCCTCCGAGAAAAGAGAAGAAACCCGGTAAGGTTGGAGGCTTCTTTAAGAAATTAATCCTTGTGGCAGTTTTGGGAGTTTTCTTTGGAGCATGTGCGGGAGGTACTTTTTACGGAGTATATAATTACTTCGGACTCGGTAACAAAGCTTCTCAGATAGCTGAGGGTACCACGATCCAGAGAGCTGACACGGAAGATTTGAATAAGGATGCCAAGGCGGAGGAAGGAACCAAGCCTGCTGTAAGCACCGAGGTTTCAAAGGTAATTGAGTCCGATATCAGCGAAGTTGTTGAGTCAGTAATGCCTTCAATGGTTTCCGTTACAAACAAGGCCATCGTCAACTACAACTACTGGGGAAGAGTTTTCTCAGAGGAGCAGGAAGGACGAGGCAGCGGAATCATCGTTGGAAAGAATGATACGGAGCTTTTAATTGTCACAAACTATCACGTTATAAACGGTGCCGAGACCATCGAGATTACCTTCAATGACGATGCAGTTTATCAGGCAAACGTAAAGGGTACCAACAAGAACATGGACCTTGCGGTTGTAGCTGTAAAGCTTGCAGACATGGATGAGAGCACTCTCAATGAGATTAAGATTGCAAGCCTTGGAGATTCAGATTCACTGAAACTTGGTGAGCCTGTCATCGCCATCGGTAACGCCCTTGGATACGGCCAGTCCGTAACAAACGGTATTGTCAGCGCCCTTAACAGAGAAATCGAGATGGAGGACGGCGCTACAGGTACATTTATTCAGACCAACGCAGCCATCAACCCCGGCAACTCAGGTGGTGCACTTCTTAACTACAACGGTGAAGTAATTGGAATCAACTCCAACAAGATCGGTGGCGAGACCATCGAAGGTATGGGATATGCGATTCCCATTTCAAGTGCAAAGCCTATCATCGCAGAGCTGATGCTTAAGGATACAAAGACCAAGGTTGATTCTGAAGATGATATAGGATACATCGGAATTCAGCCCGCAAACGTTATGGACGGAATGCCTGCAGGCGTTTACGTAGCCAAGGTTTACGAGGGAACCCCCGCTGAGGAAGCAGGAATCAGAACCGGCGATATCATCGTAGGTATCGACAATGAGGAAGTGGGAAGCTATGCAGACCTTCAGAAGGCCCTCACATACCTGCCCGGCGGAACTCATACAGAGATTGATATCAAGCGTTACGGCGCCAACGGATTCGAGGATGTTACAGTCGACATTACCCTCGGCTCCAGAGCAGATATCCAGACAGACTAAATCATATTAATTGAATACCTCTTTCAAAAGAACGGGCCTGTGGGCCCGTTCTTTTAAATTGTGGCCAAAGCGGGCCAATTATCAATTCAATTACCGCTTAGGCATCGGAATCGGGGATTTTCCTATTTCCGATGCCCAAAATAGTACATATTTCACTCCGCGGGCATCGAGATTACCAATTTCCCATTTTCCGATGCCTATAATCCCATTTTTCGTACATTTTGAGCATCGAATTTCGGCTTTTTTTATTTTCCGATGCCTCAGGGGACTTTGCTTTAGTCTTACAGGCATCGGAATTCATAAATCCGGTAATTATCGGTGCATTTATGGGCCCTTTACGTGAGATTTGACAAATCGTTCTTTTTTTGCGTAATTGGCAGTATATGTTATAATGAACCCATGAAAAAAGAAATGGGATCTAAAAGATATAAATGGTTTTTACTGGGACTGGGGCTAACTTTAGCCTCAGCCCTTGTTTTTGTGTTTTTGGGAGGAAGAAGCATCTTTATTAACCATGATCAGATGGACGGGGAGATGCTTTGCTATATTCTGGCGGCCAGGCACATGTTTGACGGCTCCGGAATCTATCCGGAATTCATGAATGGTATGGCAAAAACAGCCCTTACTCCACCTGCGCTTTTATTTGTGCCTTTGTTCAGATTTTTCAGTCCTCTGACGGCCTTTATCATAATGCGATATATTGTCATGGCCTTTGGCTATGTGGGCATGTATCTTCTTTTGAAAAAACGCGGCAGCTCATCACTTGTCTCCGCTTCAATCGCCCTCATTTTCGCCTATGCACCCTTCATTCACGTATACGGCTTTTCAATGTACGGAGTTCCCATGCTTGCTTACGCTTTCCTTTGCCTTGAGGACAGAGGAGTTGGGGCGCTTAAAGGAAAGAGTTCCATTAAATACTTTGCACTTATTATCCTTACTGCCCTTGGTTCGTCACTGGTATTATCAGGCTTTGCCATGCTTGCGGCAGCAGGAATTCATTTTATTTTCCTTCTTTGTAAAAGAGAAAAAACAAGAGCCAGATGGACCTTCTTTGGAGGTGCAGTGCTCTTTATCACATATATTCTTTGTAATTTAAGCTTTGTAAAGCAGCTCCTCGGAATCGGCGCGGGAGGCTACAAATCCCATAAGGATGAGGTGGTTCTTGTGGCAAAGCCCTTCCTTGATTCCTTTGCCAACGCCTTTCTTTTGGGGGCAGAGCATTCTGGATTTGAGAGAACGCTGATTTTACTGATGGCTGTTATTGCTGCGATTTACGTAGGCGTCATAAAAAAGGAAGGCCGCAATGTCAAACTCATCGCCATTAGGCGCACCTTCTTTGCCCTTCTATTTATGGCAGTTATCGCAGGCCTTTACGAGTGGGAACCGGTAGTAAATCTTAGAATGAGTGCCACAGGACCCTTAAGATGGTTCCAGGTTTCAAGAATCGACTGGATAGCGCCGGCAATGCTTCTTGTTATGTTAGCCGATACCATAGAGCTCCTACTCGAAAAAAACAGGATTCTTGCGGTGGCTTCAGCCCTTGTGGCCGCATTAACCTTTGCCCTTTTTATCCACGCCGACACCTGGAAGGATAACGCAAAGGTGATTCTTGGCAGAGATTCAGCCCTTTTATCCTGGGATGAGTACTATGCGCCCGACGTGTTTGACGAGGCTGCGAAGTTCATCGAGGACACCACAGGGGAGAAGAAAGAGGATTATAAGTGCGTAAGTCTAGGCATGTCTCCGGCAGCAGCCCTTTATAACGGCTTTAACTGTTTGGATGGATATTCCAACAATTATGATGTAGAATACAAGCATGAGTTCAGGAAGATAATAGCCCCCGAACTTGCGAAGAATGATTATATCAGGGCATATTTTGACGAGTGGGGCAACAGGTGCTACCTGTATGCAGCTCAGATCCCCGGATATTTTACTGTGGAAAAAAGCGGTTTCTACTTTGCCGACTACGAGATTGATTCCGAAGCCTTAAAGAATCTTGGCGGAAAGTACCTTTTCTCTGCGGCATATATCGACAAAGCAGAAGATGAGGGGCTTACGCTTTTAACAGAAGAGCCTATAGAAACCGATACAAGTTACTATAAATTATATATTTACCAGGTGAATTAGTTTACATAACAAAGGAGTATAAATGTCAGAGACAAACGATAACAACAAGACTGAATATGAAGAAGTCTGCGTCATGTGCCATCGCCCCGAAAGCAAGGCGGGCAAAATGTTCCACCTTCCCGGCGGAATGTGCGTGTGCGATGATTGCATGCATCAGACCATGGATATGATTTCCAAGATGGACCCCGGCACAATGACGGATATTCCCGGTTTTCCCGGAACCATCGGAGGAATGAAAATAAGGGTTGATATGCCCGTGCCTCCCGCAAATGAAACTCCCACGGAGAAGCTGGAGGGAGATACCAAGCCTGAGGGTGAGGAAGAAAAGAAGGAAGAGGAGAAGACACCTCATGTCACCGGCATGCCCGGGGGCTTTCCGAACATCAGCTTCCTTAACTTAAACGACATTCAGGACATGTTCCCAAATCGTCGTGCCCCCAAGAAGAAGGCCAAATCAGAGAAGCCTGTAATCAACATCAAGGATATCCCCGCTCCTCACATAATCAAGGAGAAGCTGGACCAGTATGTGGTGGGACAGGAACACGCAAAGAAGGTTATGAGCGTTGCGGTTTATAACCACTATAAGCGCGTGGCTTCAGGCACAATGGACGAAATCGAAATCGAGAAGTCCAACATGCTTATGATCGGTCCCACAGGTTGCGGCAAAACCTACCTGGTTAAGACCCTTGCTAAGCTTCTTGATGTGCCCCTTGCCATTGCGGATGCCACTTCTTTAACAGAGGCAGGCTACATTGGCGATGACATCGAAAGCGTAATTTCTAAGCTTCTTGCTGCGGCTGACAACGACGTTGACAGAGCCGAGCAGGGCATTGTCTTCATAGATGAGATTGATAAGATTGCAAGAAAGAAGGAGACTCATTCAAGAGACGTTTCCGGCGAGAGCGTTCAGCAGGGTATGTTAAAGCTTTTGGAGGGTGCCGAAATAGAGGTTCCCGTGGGAGCAAGCAGCAAGAACGCCATGGTTCCCCTTGCCACCGTAAACACCAAAAACATCCTCTTTATCTGTGGCGGAGCTTTCCCTGACCTTGAGGAGATTATCAAGGAACGCCTTCACAAGCAGACAGGAATCGGCTTTGGAGCAATCTTAAAGGACGATTTTGATAAGGAAAAAACCATCCTTTCTAAGGTAACGGTTGAGGACATAAGGAAATTCGGCATGATTCCCGAATTTATCGGTCGTCTTCCCATTATTTTCACCCTTGAGGGCCTTGGGAAGGATATGATGGTCAAGATATTAAAGGAGCCCAAGAATGCAATACTTAAGCAGTATCAGAAGCTTCTTGAGCTTGATGAGGTTAAACTGGTATTCGATGACTCGGCTTTGGAGGCAATTGCAGAAAAAGCCCTGGAGCGCGATACCGGCGCCAGAGCTTTAAGATCAATTATCGAGGATTTCATGCTTGATATTATGTATGAGATTCCCAAGGATAAGAATATCGGTACCGTAACCATCACAAAGGATTACATTGAAGGTACCGGCGGTCCCATAATAGAAATCAGGGACGCACTTCCTTTGCCTGAGATTTCTTCCGAAACTGAGCAGGAGTAAAACCTGTAAATCTCTTGAAAACCTGGGCAAAATAGGATTGGGATGAGAAGCCCACATTTGTTGCAACAGTGGATACAGAGTAGTTGGATGTCGACAAAAGATGTTCAGCTGTCTGTATCCTTTTTCTTTGCAGATAATTCATGGGAGATTCGCCCAGGAACTTATTGAAGGAGTGTATGAGGTAGAACTTACTCATATGGGTTACCTCCGAAAGCTGCTCTAAGGTAATGGGGTCCATGTAATGAGAGTCAATGTAGCTTTTGGCAATGCTGCATTCCTTGCTTATTCCCGGGTCGTCCCTGGACCTTAAACCCAGGTTCTGATTTACTACAAGATCGTTTATCAGAATTTCAGCCATATCCTTGCAGACAAGTTCCCAGCCCGGAGCCTGTTTCTCAGCTTCGCTTAGAACCATGTCGAGAAGGAAAAGGTAATTTTGCCTGTTTTTGGAAAGATTATAAATGCCATATCCCCTGTTTATGGGCTCTGTATTGAAGACAAATGCCAGATCCTCTATGGCAAAACAAAAATACTCCAGGTGAAACTTGGGGTCCGACTGTATCATGTGAGGAATGTGGGGATTGACGATGACAAGGCAACCTGCCTTAACGGGAAAGGTGGTGCCGTCCAGCAAAAGAGAACCTTTTCCGTCTGCGAAAAAGAAAATTTGGGTAAAATTATGGGAGTGAGACTGATCATCCCACTTCCCTTCGCATTTAATATGATGGATATAGAGCATTTTAAAATTCAGATGCTCTAAAACTTTATCAGAGAAATTAAACTTTCTGGTACTCATATGGTTTATTCCATAGAGTCGTCTTCATTTGCAGCTATGGTTGAAACGAAGGTGGAAACCACACTTGCAACCACACCGAAAATTATAACCAAAAGTCCGCCGCCCAGTAAAAAGAACATTTCAGTTTCCATGAGTATACTTCCTTTCTTACAAGGTTTGTGTTACTTTTATATTAGCACGATGTAGTTGAAAAAACAATCTTGGGGGATAGTTTATGGTTACAATCAGTGTATGCATGATAGTGAAAAATGAGGAGAACACTTTAAGAAAGTGCCTTGACTCACTAAAAGGCCTTTATGATGAGCTTATTATCGTTGATACAGGCTCTACGGATAAGACCAAGGACATAGCGGCGGAGTACACCGATAAGGTCTTTGATTTTACCTGGGTGGATGATTTCGCCGAGGCAAGAAACTTCGCTTTTGCCAAGGCTACCATGGATTACATTTATTCAGCAGATGCAGACGAGACTTTGGATGAGGCTAACAGAAAGCAGTTTGCCATCCTTAAGGAAGTTCTCATGCCTGAGGTTGAGGTTGTTCAGATGCGTTACGGCAATCAGCTGGAAAACGGCAGCGTCTACAACTATGATGAGGAGCTTAGACCCAAGCTCTTTAAGCGCCTTAGAACCTGGACCTGGATTGAACCTGTACATGAAACCGTAAGAATAGATCCCGTGGTTTTTGACAGCGATATAGTAATCACCCATAAACAGGAGGAGATGCACGCTGAGAGAGACCTGAGAATCCTTAGGAAGGAACTGGAGAAGCGGGGAGCTTTATCCGTAAGGCTGACGGACATGTACGCAAGGGAGCTCTACATGGCAGGCACGAAGGAGGACTTTGAGGGGGCGGCAGCCTACTTTGAAGCCATTGCAAAGAACAACGAAGTCATCTCGGAGATGATTCTTGATGCCTGCGCTGTAATGGTCAGATACCACAACATATTGGGGCAGCCAATATCATCATGCACATATGTGGGGATAGCCGAGGATCTGGGAGGCTGTTCAGAGGTGTATCTTGAGCTTGCCAAATACTATAAAGAGGCCGGAGAGTACGATAAAGCCAGGGAATTTTGCAAGAAGGCAAAGGAGGCTGAACCGGTTCTGGACCTTAGATCCTGGAAAGAAATTCCCGATGAATTGTTGACCTCGATGGTCAAAATGTGATAAGGTTTATATGCTATAAAAATAATGAATGACCTTCTTTTGAGGAAACGTGGATCGTTTGTTCAAACGGAGGTTATTTTTATGCCCGATTTTACGCGCTTTCTTGAGGACCTCAACACAAAGTTGCAAAATAATACTACATATTGTGGTCTGAAAGAACTCTATATACTAATTAAGGAATATTGTATTTCCCATCCGGAAATAATAAAGGCTCTGATTCTGATTCTTTCTGCGGCGGTGATTCATGACCTGATTACGTCGATTTATACCGTGGAGGTATCCGGAAATAACGGAAACGGAGAGAGTATAAGCCTTGGAAGGGTAATGCTAAGGCGGGGCTTTGGAGGCTACAGAATAAGAATACCGGAATCCATTCTTAATAAATGCGACATTCCTGTGTACAGACTAAGGTTTAAAAAGATACTTTTGCCCCGCATAAGAAATGCCGAATTAATCGCCTTCAGTGAGGGAAAAACAGGCATTTTCACAATAGATGAAAGTATAGACTTATGTTTGTAGTCATGATAAAATAATCCTTTGAAAAACCTACATTTTAAGGGAGATATAAGGCAATGAGCTATGAAGCAAATGTAAGGCGTGTCACTCCGTATGTTCCCGGAGAACAGCCCAAAGAGAAGAACATTATTAAGCTTAACACCAACGAGAACCCCTATCCTCCGGCACCCGGTTGGAGGGAAATCGTTAACACCATCGACGAGGATGCCTTCAGAAAGTATCCTGATCCCCTGATTACAGATCTTACACATGCCATTGCCGCTTACCATAAAGTTGATATAGATAAGGTTTTCGTGGGAATCGGATCAGATGATGTTCTGGCAACCGCAATTTTAACCTTGTTTAATTCTGAGAAACCTGTGATTTTTCCTGATATCACATATTCATTCTATGATGTGTGGGCAGATGTTTTCAGAATCCCTTATAAGACAATTCCTCTGGATGAGAACTTCAGAATTAAGGCGGAGGATTACAATATTCCAAACGGCGGTATTGTAATCGCGAACCCCAATGCCCCTACGGGAATTCTGGAGAGTGTTGATTTTATCGAAGGAATCATAAAGGCCAATCCCGATTCGGCGGTAATCGTTGATGAGGCTTATATTGATTTTGGCGGGGAGAGCTGCCTTCCTTTGATTGATAAATATGAGAATCTTCTGGTGGTAAGGACCTTCTCCAAGTCCCGCTGCATGGCAGGACTTCGAATCGGTTACGCCATTGGAAACGTGAAGATGATTAAGTTCATCTCCGATGTAAAGTTCTCCATTAACTCATACACTTTGAACACTCCCACAATTGCTCTGGGCCTTGCGTCTTTAAGAGACAACGAGTACTTCGAGGAGTGCTGCCAGAGGGTCATCGCAACAAGGGAGAGGGCCGAGGAGCAGCTTATTAAGCTTGGCTTTACATCAACCAATTCCTATGCAAACTTCCTCTTCGTATCCCATAAGGAGAAGAAGGCGGAGTACATTTTTGAGGAATTGAAAAAACGAAAAATCTACGTGCGCTACTTTAAGAAACCCCGTATCGACAATTATTTACGTATCTCAATCGGAACGGATGACGAGATGGAGAAACTGGTAGAGGCACTTAAGGAAATAGTTTAGGAGGCAATTTTTTAATCATGGATTTTATTAAGCTTATTCTCAAAGGTATGGTCATGGGTGTGGCCAACATTATCCCCGGAGTCAGCGGAGGCACCATGGCGGTATCCATGGGAATATATGACAAACTGATTCACTGTATCACACACCTTTTCAAGGAATTCAAGAAGAGCATTATCTTCGTTCTTCCTATTGTAATCGGTATGGGAATTGCCATCGGAGGACTTTCCTTCGTTATTCCCGTTCTTTTCGAGAAGTTCCCCATGCCCACAACGGTTTTCTTCATCGGTTTGATCCTTGGAGGAATCCCCATTGTATTTAAGAAGACAAAGGGCAACAAGTTTAAAGTGGGATATGCCATCGCATTCCTTGCATTCTTTGCACTTGTTATCGGAATGGCACTTCTTGGAGAAGCAGAGGGCGTTACAAGAGACGTTACCCCTTCCTTTACCAATGTGATTATTCTTTTCTTCATCGGAATCATCGCATCTGCAACAATGATTGTTCCCGGAGTCAGCGGATCAATGATCTTACTGGTTCTTGGCTACTATAATCCGGTAATTACCGCTATCAAGGATTTCCTTTCAGCCCTTGCTCATTTTGATACTGCAGGAATCTTAAGAGGAATCGGAATTCTCCTTCCCTTCGGTATCGGTATTATCGTTGGTATATTTGCAATTGCCAAACTTATCGAGATGCTCTTTGAGAAGTTCCCTCAGTACACCTACTGGGCAATCATCGGACTTCTTGTGGCTTCCCCCATTGCTGTATGGATGGCAGGAGACATGGGAGTTATCGGTATTGGCGCAATTATTGCAAGTGTAATTGCTTTGGCGGCAGGATTTGTTATTTCCATGAAGCTGGGAGAATAGTAAATGGAAGCTTATCAGGGCTTAGCTGATGTCTATGACGAGTTCATGGACGAAACCCCGTACGAACTATGGCGGGACAGAATAATTGATCGAATTGAAAAATACGGAATCTCCAAACCTAACAGGTTTACAGGGGACATGGACACTGCGGGCGAAGAGGAAATCTTAGAGTCCGAAAAGAACCTTGTCCTTGATTTGGGCTGCGGTACCGGAACTCTGACTGAACTTCTTTACGAGAAGGGCTATGACATGATAGGAGTTGATAACTCCTATGAAATGCTTACCAAGGCTTTTCTTAAGAAGGAGGAAAGCGGAAGCGATATTCTCTATCTTTCACAGGATATGAGGGATCTGGATCTTTACAGCACCATAGGAACCGTGGTGAGTGTTTGCGATTCCGTGAATTATATTACGGATGAAGAGGAACTCTTAGGGGTATTTAAGAGTGTAGAGAATTATCTTTTTCCGGGCGGAATTTTTATTTTCGACTTCAACACACTTCACAAGTACAGGGATGTTATAGCGGATTCCACCATTGCCGAAGACAGAGATGACTGCAGCTTTATCTGGGATAACTTCTTCGATGAGGAGACGGGAATTAACGAGTACGACCTGACCATCTTTGTGAAGCAGGACAATGATTTATATAAGAAAATCACCGAGACTCATTATCAGAAGGGCTATACCTTAAAGACCATGCTTGATCTTTTAAAGAAGGCGGGATTAGAGGTTCTTGAGGCAATGGATTCCGACACTGAGGATATGGCTTCGGAAGAGTCAGAGAGAGTCATGGTGGTTGCTAAGAAAGTAGGATAGACATGGCAGATTATATGGTAAGAGCCACAGCGGCAAATGCCTCCATCAGAGCATTCGCCTGCACCACAAGAGAAACGGTTGAGGCTGCGAGACAGGCACACAATACTTCCCCTGTTGTATCAGCGGCTTTGGGACGTCTTTTAAGCGCAGGAGCCATGATGGGCAGCATGCTTAAGGGCGATAAAGATATTTTGACTTTGATTATAAAGGGTACAGGCCCTGCAAAGGGAGTAACCGTTACCGCAGATTCAAAGGGTAATGTCAAAGGTTACCCCATTAATCCCTGGGTTGTTATCCCTGCCAATAGTAAGGGTAAGCTTGATGTGGCAGGAGCCCTTGGAAGCGGTGTACTTACAGTTATTAAGGACATGGGCTTAAAGGAGCCCTACTCAGGCCAGGTTGATTTACAGACATCTGAGATTGCTGAGGATTTGACCTATTATTTCGCAACCTCCGAGCAGGTGCCTTCAGCTGTGGGACTTGGAGTATTGATGTCCCATGAGAATACAGTCAAGCAGGCAGGGGGCTTTATCATTCAGCTCATGCCCTTCACAAGCGATGAAACCATTGCAAAACTTGAGGAGAATCTTGCGAAGGTTGACAGCGTAACCTCTCTTCTTGACAAGGGACTTACACCTGAAGAGCTTCTTCGAACCGTTCTCGAGGGCTTCGATGTGGAAATTAACGACACAATGCCCGTTCAGTTCCACTGCGACTGCTCTAAGGAGAAGGTTGAGAAGGTATTAATCAGCATCGGCAAGAAGGATTTGCAGGAGATGATTAACGACGGCAAGGATGTTGAGGTAAATTGCCAGTTCTGCAACAAGAATTATAAATTCAGCGTGGAAGAGCTGAAGAAACTTTTGGTTAAAGCGAAGAAGTAGATTATCTGGTTTTTACCGAGTATATGATTGGAGGGTTAGGATGAAGTACGGTTTTGTGAAGGTGGCAGCAGTCACACCGGAAGTTAAGGTTGCGGACGTGGATTTCAACGTGGAAAGCATTATGGCTGAAATCGATAAGTGCGCCGCAAAGCATGTTAAGGTTATGGTGTTCCCTGAACTTTGCATTACGGGAGCAACCTGCAGGGATTTGTTCCTGCAAAAAACTCTTATATCCTCAGCCCTTGATGGACTTAAGAAGATTAAATGGCATTCAAAGGACGTGGATGCTTTGATAGTTGTGGGCCTGCCTCTTAAGAAAGAGGGAAAGCTTTATGACGTGGCAGCGGTGATTAACAGAGGAGATGTTTTAGGTTTTGTCCCCAAGACGGTTCTTAGTAATCACGGCGAATTCAATGATTCCAGGTGGTTTGCTTCAGGTGAAGAAATCATGGGATATGTGAGCTTCGACGGTGACGAGGTCGCCATCGGAACCAATCTTTTGTTTAACACAGAGACCGTGGAGGATTTGGTTGTTGCCTGTGAAATCGGAAACGAGCCCGCCCTGGCGGAGACACCTTCCGTAGCCCATGTTCAGGCAGGGGCAACTCTTATCCTTAATCCTCAGGCAACGGCTGAGATTGTGGGAAGAACGGAGTTTAGAAGAAATACGGTGGCTTCCCTTTCAGGACGTCTTGCATGTGGATATGTGAGTGCCGGAGCCGGCTTTGGCGAGTCCACCACAGATTTCGTTTACGGCGGTCAGAGACTTATTGGAGAGTGCGGTGATATTCTGGCTGAGAGCGAGTTATGTGGATATGGCGCTCTGGTTTCTGATATTGATGTGGAGAGGATTGCGGCGGAAAGAATTCGCTCCTCGGTATTTGACGCTTTTGAAGATGACGATTATTTAAGATTACCTTTCTATATAAAGAGTGAAGATACACTTCTTGACAGATTCTATTCGAAGACGCCCTTCATTCCCTGTCCTACATGTGTAAGGGGAGATCGCATGAAGGAAATCTTTGACATTCAGTGCATGGGACTTAGAAAGAGATGCTTAAGTGCGGGAGTTAAGAAGCTTCTAATCGGCATTTCCGGCGGCCTTGATTCAACTCTGGCTTTCCTTGTGGCAATTCACACTGCTGATTTACTTGGCTTGTCAAGGGAAGATGTTATTGCCGTTACCTTGCCCTGTTTTGGAACCAGCGAGAGAACCCATAACAATGCAATTAAGCTTTGTGAGAGCCTGGGAGCAACCTTTAAGGAAGTAAACATAAAGGATTCGGTGCTTTCACACTTTAAGGATATAGACCAGCCCTTCGATAAGCACGATGCGGCCTTCGAGAATGCACAGGCAAGAGAACGTACTCAGGTCCTTATGGATATGGCCAACCAGTGTAGCGGCCTTGTTGTTGGAACCGGAGATTTGTCGGAGCTGGCTTTAGGCTGGGCAACCTACAACGGTGACCACATGTCCATGTACTGCGTAAACGGCGATATAACAAAGACCACAGTCAGAGCCATTGTTAAGTGGTATGCGGATATGTGTGATAAGGATGAGACAGCGGATGTATTAAATGACATTATCGATACTCCGGTTTCTCCTGAGCTTCTTCCTCCCACAGAGGGTGAGATTTCACAAAAGACAGAAGAGTTACTTGGACCTTACGAGCTCCATGACTTCTTCTTATACTATACGGTGCGCTTTGGCTTCACTCCTGCTAAGATTAAGTATCTTGCCCGAGTGGCCTTTAAGGAAGAGTACGACGAGGCCTTGATAGAGAAGTGCCTTGGCACATTCCTTAAGCGCTTCAGAACACAGCAATTCAAGCGCTCCTGCCTGCCTGACGGCCCTGCCGTGGGCACTGTGGGACTTTCCCCCAGAGGTGGCTTCATGATGCCCTCCGACGCCGGGGACTGGACGAAATAGGGTAACGGACAGCTTTTGGGCATCGCAATCTGCGAAAACGCAAATCCCGATGCCCGAAATCCATATAAGTGCAACTTCCGGGCATCGCAATCCGCAAAATTGCAAATCCCGATGCCCAAAATCCATATAAGTGCAACTTCCGGGCATCGCAATCCGTGAAAACGCAAATCCCGATGCCCAAAATCCAAATAAGTGCAAATTCTGGGCATCGAAATCTGCGAAAGCGCAAATCTCGATGCCTGAATGGCTCCGTAGGAATGAATTAAAAAAATATATAAACACCCCTTGACATTCTCTCAGGGGGTGTTATACTTTACTTGAACATATGAATAGTTGTTCATATGTTAAAACAAATCAAACATGGTGATAACAAAGCAACAAAGCCATGAACAAAAGGTAATATCAACAAAACATATTAGGGTAAATGAAAGGATAGATGAAACTATGAAGAAGACTTACAAGATTGACGTTGACTGTGCTAACTGTGCAGAGAAGATGCAGGAAGCTGCAAGAAAGACCAAAGGTGTAAAGGATGCAGTTGTAAACTTCATGGCACTTAAGATGAACGTTGAGTTTGAAGAGGGCGCTGACGAGAAGACAGTTATGGCAGACGTTCTTAAGAATTGTAAGAAAGTAGAGGATGATTGCGAAATCTTCATGTAAGAGGTAGCGATATGAGCAGGAAGCAAAAGAAATCATTAATAAAAATATTGGTTGCAGGGGCACTTGCCCTTGCAGTCAATTTAATTCCATATGAGGGGCTGCTTGAAGGTGCACCGGAAATTGCGGTGAAACTTATCAAAGCGGTCCTTAATCTTATCCCATATCTGATTGTGGGATATGAAACCATTAAGAAGGCAGTCAGAGGAATCATGAAGAAGCAGGTCTTCGATGAGCATTTCTTAATGGCGGTTGCCACGGTGGGTGCCTTCGCCCTGGGTGAATACTCCGAAGCTGTGGCAGTTATGCTTTTCTACCAGATTGGTGAGCTGTTTGAAAGCTACGCAGTCGGCAAAAGCAGAAGAAACATCTCAAATCTTATGGATATAAGACCCGATTACGCCAATGTTTTGGAGAACGGTGAACTTGTGAAAAAGGATCCCGACGAAGTGGCAATCGGAAGTTTGATAAAGATTCTTCCCGGTGAAAAGGTTCCCATTGACGGAATTATCACCGAGGGAAACTCCACTCTTGATACCTCAGCCCTTACGGGAGAAAGCGTTCCAAGAGAAGCCCTTGAAGGCGATGAAATCATCAGCGGATGCATTAACCTAACAGGTGTTATTACAGTAAAAACCACCAAGGAATTTGGCGAATCCACCGTTTCAAAGATTCTGGAGCTTGTGGAGAATGCCAGCTCAAGAAAGTCCAAATCAGAGGCTTTCATTTCAAAGTTTGCCAAGGTTTACACCCCAATTGTCTGTTATGCAGCCCTGGCCCTTGCCATCCTTCCTCCTATTGTTTTAATGATTATGGGCCGGGATGCAAACTGGGGTGAATGGATTTACAGAGCTTTATCATTCCTGGTAATCAGCTGTCCTTGTGCATTGGTAATCAGCATTCCCCTTAGCTTCTTTGGAGGCATCGGCGGAGCCAGCAGAGAAGGTGTCCTTGTAAAAGGTTCCAACTACTTGGAGGCTCTTGCCAATGTGAAATATGTGGTCTTTGATAAGACCGGTACTCTTACAAAGGGCGTATTCAAGGTAACTGATGCTGTTCCCATGAAGGATTGGGTTGAAAAGAGCGAGCTTATAAGAATGGCTGCAGGAGCCGAGGTTTATTCCTCTCACCCCATAGCATTAAGTCTTATCGATGCCTGCGACGTTAAACCCAGCCAGGAAGATACCAAAGATGTCAAAGAGATTCCCGGTCACGGCCTTGAAGCAGTGGTTAAGGGAGACAAAATCGCTGCGGGAAATGCCAAACTCATGAAGTCCATGAATTTAAGCGTTCCCGATATATCTGAGGCAGGTACAATCGTTCACGTAGCCAAGAACGGCGAGTACGTTGGTTATGTTATAATCAGTGATGAGATTAAAGAAGGTTCTGCCGAGGGAATCGACGGCCTTAAGAAAACCGGCGTAAGTAAGAGCGTAATGCTTACAGGTGACGCCAAGAAAGCCGCAGATGCTGTGGCAAAGAAGCTTGGAATCACCGAATACCACGCAGAACTTCTTCCCGAAGACAAGGTTAATAAGGTTGAGGAACTCTTATCAAATAAGGGCGAGAACGAAATCTTAGCCTTCGTCGGAGACGGAATCAACGATGCTCCCGTACTTTCAAGAGCAGATGTGGGAATTGCCATGGGTGCCATGGGAAGCGATGCGGCAATTGAGGCTGCAGACGTTGTTCTTATGGATGATGATCCCAGGAAGATTTCCAAGGCCATCAGAATCGCCAGAAAGTGCATGAGAATCGTTTATGAGAATATCTGGCTTGCCATCGGAATCAAGGTTGCCTGCCTTATCTTAAGCGCCTTGGGTATAGCCAATATGTGGCTTGCGATTTTTGCAGATGTAGGAGTTATGGTTCTGGCAGTATTAAATGCCATCAGAGCCTTGAATGTTAAGAGGGTATAAAAATGTCAAAAGCAAACAAAACCATGCCGAATGAAACGGAACTTTACGATCTTGCCGATCTTTTTAAGGTTTTCGGAGATTCCACCAGATTAAAGATACTTTTCGTGCTTTTTGAAGGAGAATCCTCCGTGGGGGATCTGGCTACGTCACTTAATATGACCCAGTCAGCCATTTCCCACCAGCTCAAAATCCTTAAGGTAAATAAGCTGGTAAACTCAAGAAGAGACGGAAAACTGATTTTCTACTCTCTTGCGGATGATCATGTGAGAAGCATCATCGCTCAGGGAAGAGAGCATATCGAGGAGTAATTTGTATGAAAGAATATGACGTTACAGGTATGGCCTGTGCCGCATGCGTTGCCCGAGTTGAGAAAGCCGTCAACGGTGTATCCGGGGTAAACACGTGCAGCGTCAGCCTCCTTACAAACTCCCTGGGAGTTGAAGGAGACGTAAGTGATGAAGAGATAATTAAAGCAGTTGAGGAGGCAGGCTACAAGGCCTGCCTTCACGTGGATAAACCCATAAGCCTTGAGAAGGAGGATGAGCCTGCCAAATCAGAGACACGAGTTATGGTTGAAAGACTCTTCGTTTCCCTGGGACTTCTTCTGATTCTCATGTATTTTTCCATGGGAGTCATGATGTTTAATTTCCCGGTTCCCACGGTGCTGGCCCACGGGACTTTGGCTCACGAGCTGGTTCAGATTGTGCTTTGCCTGGCCATTATGATTATCCACAGAAGATTTTTCATAAGCGGGTTTAAAAGCGCAAGACACCTGGCCCCAAACATGGATACGCTGGTGGCCATGGGCAGCGGAATTTCCTTTGCGTACAGCCTGATTCTTGTGATTTTTAAGATAGACGGTGAGGTATACTTCGAGTCTGCCGCAATGATTCTTGTGCTTATCAGCGTTGGTAAAACCTTAGAAAGCTACTCTAAAGGAAGGACCACCGATGCCTTAAAGAGTTTAATTGCCATGTCACCAAAGACCGCACACGTTATAAGGGACGGAGAAGAACTTACCGTTGCGGCGGATGTTGTAAGACGTGGCGAAATCTTTATTGTAAAGCCCGGAGAGAGCATCCCGGTTGACGGTATCGTAAAAGAGGGAACAAGCTCTGTTAACGAGTCCTCCCTGACAGGCGAGAGCATGCCCGTCACCAAATCTGTGGGTGACAGTGTTTCGGCAGCCACCATCAATCAGCTGGGGACAATTACATGCGAAGCCACAGCAGTAGGAAATGACACTGTTTTTGCCGGAATAATCAAAATGGTCCGGGAGGTATCCGCCACCAAGGCGCCTATACAGCGATTGGCGGATAAAGTAGCGGGTGTTTTCGTTCCGGTGGTTATTGGAATTGCAGCCTTAACTTTCACAGCCTGGATGATAGGCGGTGCTGAGATTGGGTACGCTTTGACCAGAGCCATCACAGTCCTTGTAATAAGCTGCCCCTGTTCTTTGGGACTTGCCACCCCTGTTGCCATAATGGTTGGCAACGGCATGGGAGCCAAGAGAGGAATTTTGTTCAAAACAGCAGCCGCTCTTGAAATGGCAGGACGAATTGATGTGGTTGCTCTTGATAAGACAGGTACCGTAACCAAGGGAGAACCTGCGGTTACAGATATTTATGTGAATGAAAAAGATACAGACAGGGACATTTTCCTGGCAGTTACAGGTGCTCTTGAAAAAAGAAGCGAGCATCCCCTTGCCACGGCAGTCCTTTCATATATCGGAGACATGGAGGTTCCGGATGTAACAGGCTTTGAGGCCATTCCCGGAAAGGGACTTAAGGGTCTTATCCATGACGACGACGCAGAAACGGATATTGAAGTTTACGCGGGTAGCGCTGCCTACATAGGGGAGATTCTTGAAATTGAACCTGAGGCTTTGAAGTTTGTAGAGGAAATGCAAAGGGAGGGAAAGACTCTCCTTGTATTTGCCACATCTGATTTCCTTCTCGGAGCCATGGCCTGCGAGGATCCCATTAAGGAAGATTCCGCTGAAGCCATCAGGGAGTTAAATGACATTGGTGTCAGAACTGTTATGCTAACGGGAGATAACGAAGGCACCGCAAGAATCATTGCGGACAGAGCAGGAATCAAGGAAATAAAGGCCGGCCTTCTGCCCGGTGACAAATCTGGAGCGGTTGCATCGCTTCAGGAAAAACATGACAAGAATGTCACAAAAGTTGCCATGGTGGGAGATGGAATTAACGATTCTCCTGCGCTTAAAGCCGCCGATCTTGGAATGGCGGTAAAGAGTGGAACCGATATAGCAATGGATGCGGCAGATGTTGTTCTTATGAACAATTCTCTTAAGCAGATTGTTACGGCCATAAAGCTTGGCCGTGCCACCATGACAAATATAAAGGAGAACCTTTTCTGGGCTTTCTTCTATAACTGTATAGGAATCCCTTTGGCTGCCGGGGTTTTAATTCCCCATTTCGGAATTGAGCTTCCTCCCATGTTTGGGGCCGCCGCCATGAGCCTGTCCAGTTTCTGCGTCTGCA
>JAEEGI010003715.1_pt1 | contig 36279 bp, 28 predicted proteins | sample 8958751 | NCBI WGS metagenome assembly JAEEGI01 (sample SAMN16246545, study PRJNA631951) | gut metagenome | biome: gut microbiome; feature: rumen; material: KS-attached | host: Bos | place: Iran: Karaj | collected 2018-10 | reverse complement strand
GGGCGTCTGCATGCACGACGACGTGGAGGGGAAGGCCAACGCGCTCACCGACAGCGACTACGACCAGGAGTTCGCCATCATACAGGAACTGGGATGCAACTTCATCCGGCTCGCGCACTACCCGCACCCGAAGGAGGTGTACGACAGGTGCGACCAGCTTGGAATCATCGTCCAGACCGAAGTGCCTTGCGTCAACAACCTCAAGTCCACCATGCCGGATGACTACTACACGCACCTCACGACGCAGTACACGGAAATGGTCCAGCAGCACTTCAACCACCCATGCATCGTGTTCTGGGGACTCAGCAACGAGACGACCACGGACGACAAGGCATTCGGCAAGGAAAAAATCGAAGGATACTACGAGCTCATCAAGGGACTTGATCCCGCGCGCATGGTCGGCTATGTCATGTCCCACGGCACCGACAACCCTTCGGGGTACTACAACCACCCGGATGTGGATTGGTTCGGCTGCAACATCTATGTCGGATGGTACATCGACAAGAACAGCAACAACCCTTCGTCTCAGCTGGACAAGCGCCTGAAGAACACCCTGACAAATTGCGGCAAACCGCTTGCTTTCTCGGAGTATGGATGCGGGGGAACGCAGCATTGCCACTCCGAGGACATCATGACCACGACAACCCGCGGAAACTACGCAAGGCACGACATCGAGTACCAGATGTGGCTGCATGAGGGGCACATCGCCGCGATCAGAAACTACCCGCAGCTTCTCTTCACAAGCCAGTGGCAGTTGTTCGACATCGCGGTGGCAAAGAGAAACGAGGGCTACACGGAATGCCTTGACGGCGTGAACGTGTCAACCAACGACGTCCTCAGGAGGCTGAACAACAAGGGTCTCGTGGAACGCGACCACGTCACGAAGAAGGACACGTTCTACATCTACAAGGCTGAATGGAGTTCGGAGAAGTTCGTCCACATCTGCGGCAAGGACTACACGAAGACGACCGGACGGGTGCTCAAGTGCTACACCAACGACGGCGACACCTTGTCATTGTATGTTGGAAACGATCCGACGCCGCTCAAGACGGCGACCGTAGTTGACCACATCGCGGAATTCGAGGCAACGGACTTTACGCCCGGGGTGGAAATCAGAGTCCGGGGCGCCACCACTTCGGACACGGTGACTTTCCAGTAACGCGCCGTCATCGGAGCATCAACCATTGGATCAACCGGGCAACCGGACATCCGACCATAGGATGGCGGCAGCGACGATGCGCGGCCCCGCCGCGAGGATGTCCTTTGAACCGAACGGCTTCGGCTCGCGTTAACTATTAAGATATGAACGAGCTGAACAGTCTTGCCGAAGTGCGTCTCGACCCCTCCTGGGCCTTCCGCGTCCCGGAAGCGGTCGCGATGCGGCGACTCGTGCTGCCGATGTGCGCGGTCGAAGGCCGACTTGCCGTCGCGATGGCCGATCCGGGCGACCAGGCGGCCATTGCCGCCGTCCGCGCCGCCGTCGGGATGGAGGTCGAGGTCTATTCCGCGCCGCAGGGCGAGATCCGCTCAGCTCTTTTGCGCGTCTATGGCGACGTTCGCTCCGCCGAGACACGACAGGGCTCCGCGAACGACCCCGTCGCCACTGTGGACCGCATCCTGCGCGCCGCCGCGCTTCGCCAGGCGTCGGACATCCATTTCAACCCCCGCCGGGGCGACACGCTCGTCAGGATGCGCATCGACGGCTGCATCGAGGATTTCACCACGCTCTCCGCCGAACTCGCACCCGCCGTCGTGAGCCGCATCAAGGTGATGTCGGGCCTCGACATCGCGGAGCGCCGCGCGCCCCAGGACGGCGCCTTCACCTGGACGCCCCCAGCCGTGCATGGCGCAACCTCGGCGCCGCTCGACATCCGCGTCGCGACACTGCCCGTCCGCCACGGCGAGCGGATTACGCTCCGTCTTCTCGAAGCCGGACGCGACCGTCTGACCCTCGGCGCCCTGGGCATGTCGTCAGACGACATGACTCTCTTCCGCTCGATTCTGGCGCGTCCGCACGGACTTGTCCTCTTGACCGGCCCGACGGGCTCCGGCAAGACGACGACGCTCTACGCGGCCATCCGTGAGCTTCTCGAACATGCGCCGCTCAACATCCTGACCGTCGAGGATCCCGTCGAGTACGAAATCGACGGCGTGGCCCAGGCAGAAGTCGATTCCGGCGACAAGGTCAGCTTCGGAAAGGCGCTTCGGTCGCTTCTGCGCCACGACCCCGACGTGATCATGATCGGCGAAATCCGCGACGACATCTCGCTCGACACCGCCGTCAAGGCGGCCCTGACCGGACACCTCGTTCTCTCGACCCTCCACACCAACGACGCGCCCAGCGCGGTGACGCGTCTGCGCGACATGGGGCTTGCGCCGCATGTCCTCGGCGCGACACTCCGCCTTTGCGCGGCGCAGCGCCTCGTGCGTCGGCTGTGTCCGCGCTGCCGCGAGGAGATTGTCCTTGGCGAGTCGGAGGCGGCGCTTCTGGGCCGTCCCGGTCTCGCCGGAAGCCGCGTGTGGAAACCGTGCGGCTGCCTCGCGTGCGCGGGACGCGGCTACTCCGGCCGCATCGGCGTCTTCGAACTTATGGCGTCTGACCCCGAACTGGCCCATCTCCTCGCAACCGGCGCCCCCGAGGACGAAATCCACGCGCTTCTCTCCTCACGCAAAACCAAGACCCTCGCCGATGACGCGGCCGAGAAGCTTCTCGCCGGCGACACCGACTTCACGGAAATCATTCGCGCCATCGGCGCAACCGACAACTAGTCCCTCGACCCCGATCTCCAACTCCAACTCGTCACTCCAACTCCAACTCGTCACTCCAACTCGACCTCGCCACTCCAACTCCAACTCATCACTCCAACTAACACATGCTTTTCACCGCGACAACGATAGACGCAACCGGCGCGCGCCGCATGATCCGGCGCGAGGCGGCCTCGCGCACCGAGGCCGCCGCCGCGTTACGCGCGGAAGGCTTCGCCGTGGTCGCAATCGAGGAGGCCAAGAGCGGCGCGGACGGCTTTGGCGGCGCTTCGACGCCATTCTGGCACCCGTCGTGGCTCAAGCCTGTCACGCGGTTCGACATCGAGCTTGGATTCTCGCAGCTGGCCTCGATGCTCAAGAGCGGCGTCTCGCTTCTGGCCGCGCTCGACACCGTCGCCGAACAGGCGGGGTCGCCAAGGGCTGCGCGGATGTGGTGCCGCGTCCGCGACCGCGTGGCGTCCGGCGCGCCGCTCTCCAACGCCCTCGCGGAAACGTCACGCCGCTTCGGCGGCGCCGTGATCGCGCTCGTGAGAGTGGGCGAGCAATCCGGCGAACTCGATTCTTCTCTTCTCCACGCCTCCCGCCAGCTCGAATCGCAGCGCAACCTCCGCTCCCTCACCGTGAACGCCTTGGCGTACCCGGCCTTCACGATTCTTGCGGCCCTCGGTGTCTGCATTTTCCTGGTCGTGGACGTCATCCCCAAGATTGCGGAGTTCCTGGAAAGCGGCGGCACGGAACTCCCGCCCATGACACAGAACCTCGTCGACCTCTCGGACTGTCTGACGCGGCATGGACAGACCGTGCTCATCGTCCTCGCCGCCGCCCTGGCTGTCTTCTTCGCGTTGCGGGCGATTCCGTCCGTGCGCCTCACGCTCGACGCCGTGGCTTTGCGGATTCCCGTTTCAGGGCGCATCTTCCGTCTCGCCGGGACGGCGGTATTTTCACGGGCCATGGGCATGCTCGTGGGAAGCGGCGTGACGCTGCTCGAGGCGCTCGACGTTTCGGCGGGCCTTCTCGGCAACCGCCGGCTCAGACAGCGCGTCCGAGAAGCCAGGGGCGCTGTGATGGCCGGCGGGGCGCTCGCGCCGCCGCTCAGGCCGAGGGGCGACTTCATGCCCATGCTCTCGCAGATGGTCGCCGTCGGCGAGACGACGGGCGCACTCGCCGAGTCCTTCTCGGAAGTCGCGCATTTTCACGAGACGATGCTGACAATCGCCATCAGGCGGTTCAGCGTCACAATCGAACCGGTAATGATCATCGTGACGGGCCTGATCGTGGGCTACGTCTACGTGGCGTTCTTCATGGCGCTCTTCTCGATGGCGGGGGTGTCGTGATGGAATGCAGAATGCGGAATGCAGAATGCAGAATGAAGCCTAGGGTTCCTAGGGTTACTATGGTCACTAGGGTTCCTAGAATCCCCAGAAGCCTTAGAAACCTTGGACAGTAAGGAGTCAGCATCATGAACAAGAATCGTTTTCAATCGCGCGGATATCTCCTATCTCCTATCTCCTATCTCCTATCTACTATCTGCGTCGTCGGGTCCTGCTGCGCGGCGGCTCCAGCCGCCGCGCAGCAGGACCCGACGCGCCCGAGCGCGGCCATGGCCGGCGCCATGCGCGGACGGATCGCCGACATCTCCGACCTTGCAATCCGCGCGCTCGTTGTCGGCGGTGACGACAACGGCGTGGCGCTTCTTGGCGCGCGCGACTTCACGGGGCTTCCCGTGCGGCGCGACTCAATCGTCAACCAGGAGGTTGACGGCGTGAACGTCCCGCTCGAAGTCGAGAGCGTCACCAGCGCCGGCGTCAAGATCAGGACCTCGGCGGCGGAGGACGGGGAATGGACCCTGCCCGGAAGCTTCAAGGCGCTGCCTCCCCCGGAAGGCGACGCGGCGGGCCTGCTGCGCTACGTGGAGTTCACTCGCGTCCCGCTCGCGACGGCGCTGCGCCTCATCGCCGACCAGTCAGGCGCGAACATTTCGGCATCGGCGTCCACCGAGGAGAAGGAGGTTTCGATATTCCTGCGCAACGTGAAGGCCGAGACCGCCGTGGAGGAGATCTGCCGCGCCACGGGCCTTTGGTTCCGGCATGACGCCGCGACTGGCATCATCCGCGTTACGTCCATGCAGGAATACGAGGAAAGCCTCTCCTCCTTCCGCGAGGAGCAGACCGAGAGCTACACGCTGCTCTACCCGAACGTCTTCGAAGTCGCGTCCGTCATCTACGGGCTCTACCCGGAACGCGTCATGCTCTCGCTGGGCGAGGAGGACATCCTCGACAGCGACCAGGACGATATCTCGCGCCGTTTCGAGCGCTTCAACCAGATCGCCTCCAGCGGCAGCTCCTCCTTCATGAAGATGGACCCCGGCAGCGTCAGCGTCGGCGGCGGGGGCGGCGGCTCCGGCACCATCGCCTTCAACAACGGCCGCGTCACGGTCGTGCCCCCGATGGCGCGGCTCGCCGTCGACGACGCCCGCAAACTGAACGACGCCGAGAGCAAGGGGGCCGAAAGCCTCGACAAGGCGGCCACCGACTACCAGACCCGCTCCGCGAACATCTTCGTGACCGTCAGCCGAAAGAACAGCATGCTGATGGTCCGCACCAGCGACGCCAAGGCAATGGAGGACATCCGCGCCCTCGTCAAACGGCTCGACGTCCCGACGCCCATGGTGCTGCTGGAGGTCAAGGTCCTGGAACTCCTTGTCGATGACGACTTCGCCTCGACCTTCGAGTACGAGATCACGAAGGACTACCGCACCACTTCCAGCGATTCGAAGATGGAGGCCAAGGCCGGTTTCCAAGGCCTCAACCCGCTTGCGACCGAGGGACGCACCGATTCGCTATCCTTCCGCCTCCTCAGCCATCACATCAACATGCGCATCCAGCTCATGGAGCAGGAGGGCAAGGCGAAGACGCTCGCGACGCCGATGCTGCTCACCGCCAACAACGAGGTCTCGCGCCTCTTCATCGGCGAGGAGCGCCCGATGGTCCGCAACATCACGAGTCAGACAATAGCCAACGGCGACACCACCATCACCGTGCCGCAGACGGAGATCCAGTTCCAGGACGTCGGGACGCTGCTCCTCATCACGCCCAACATCAACGCCGACCGCACCGTCACGTTGCGGCTCCTCCAGGAGAACTCCGAGATCAACGAGGGCGGCGCCTCAATCCCGATCTACAGCGCCACGGACGGCGGAATCATCCAGAACGTCTCGGTCGATGTCGTTTCCTCGCGCAGCGTGTCCGGCACCTTCGTGGCGAAGGACGAGATGACGATGGCCGTCGGGGGCCTCGTGACGGAGGTCGAGAGCGAGCAGGAGCGTCGGGTGCCTTTCCTTGGGCGCATACCGCTTCTGGGCTGGTTCTTCAAGAGCAAGGAGCGCGTAAAGCAGCGCACCGAGCTGATTGTCATGATCCGTCCGCACGTCATCAGCACCCCGGCCGATGGCGAGGACATTAGCAAGCGCGTGCTCGAGGGTCTTTCGGAGCATCCCGCCCGCGACGGGCGCAAGTCGCTTGACGTGCTCAAGGAAGGCGACAAGCCGCTGGACAACGCCACCAGCATCAAGTAAGACAAGTGAATGCTACATTATGAAAATATCAAGGGGCGGCCGTTTTCAACGGCCGCCCCTCGCTTCAATCAATCACTCGGCGTTTCGGATCAGTTCCAGTCCATGTTGCCTTCGGCGCCGACGACCGTGTTGCCGCGGGAGTCGATCACGCCGACGAACTTGGCGTCGCTGCCGGCGCGGCCGCCATTGTTCATCTGGAAGACGAGGCAGTAGTTCCAGTATTTGGTCTTGTCCAGGGTGTTGTCGCGGGGGAAGACCTCGAACCACTTGTTGACCGTGTCGCTGTTCTTGCCGAGGCCGATGACGATGAGACGGGGGAGACCCCACGCGAACCAATCCTCCGGGGTTCCGGCCTTTAGCGCGTCCAAGGTGTCCTTGTCGGTGGGATAGGCCTTGCTTGAAACGAAAGCGCGGTAGATGGAGCCGGCCTGACTGGGGTCGAGAACGGCGACGGCGAGGCCGCGATTCGTGGAGGTCATGTCTGGCGAGACATAGACGGGGTAGAAGGCGCTTGAGTCTGGCCGGAATCCGGGACCGCCGCCGCGGATGACGAGGTTGTCGCCGGAATACCCTGAGGTGTTTTGATACCACGGATGGCGGTTGGCCGCGCCTGACGCCTGCGCCGAGGAGGGGTTGTGGTAGGAGATGATGCCGATGCCTGCTTCGTACAGGGCCTTGGCCTCGCCGTCCGTGAGATAGCGGATGCCCAGCATCTTCAACAGCGAGTCGTCGATCCCCTTGTTCGCCTCCTGGACGGATTCGTATGAAGGGGGAATACCTGTGCCATTGCCCCCCGCATCATAGACCGGCATCGGCACGGTTTGACCTGCGTAGATGCCGCCCTTTGCGCCCTCGTAGCGCCAATTCTGGTTGTCCTTCGCCCAGGCATAGGTGCCGGGGGAGCCGGTCGCGGGTTCCGTCTCGCTCTTCATGGTGACGAGGGCGTCGCAGTAGTTGAACATCCCGATGAGCGAATCGGAATGTGCGATCGCCGTCTCGATTGTGCGCTGGACGTTTGCGATGCTCGCGAAGTGGATCTTCTTCGCCGCCGTCTCGCGCATGTCCTTGAATTTGCCGATGGCGATGGTGGCGATGAACGCGACGATCGCCACAACGAGGATGAGTTCGATGAGCGTGAAACCGCTCTTGTCAGTTGGTTGCTTCATCGGTTTTGCTCCTTAGTGGAAGGGTGGGGGATGGGTGATCCGATTGCCTTCGATGGCGATCGAAAAGACTAGAGTCGCTTGATCACGAACTGAGCGGCGCGCGCCGTATTGCCCTCGGGGTCGAGGACACCGGCGAATTCGGGGATGACCTGCGAGACGGAGCCGGCGCCGATGGTCTTAAGGCGGAAGAGGAGGATGTAGCGCGAGTAGTTGGTCTTCTTGACGACGGTGGAGAACGGAGCGCCGTCGATGCCGGCGTCGCTTTTCCCGATGATCGACGCCGAGTCGCCGAGCCCGAAGGCGATGAGCGGGCCGCCGGTCGCGGCGATTTCCGCGCGGACTTCGGCCTCGGTGTAGGACTCGTTCCAGTTCTTCGTGTTGAGCAGCTCCTGCCCGCAGTCCTGGTAGATGGTGCGGCCGAGCGCCGTCATGGGGTTGACCGCGGCGACGACCATGTTGTTTGTCAGCATCGTCGCGACGCAGGCGGAGTCATTGGCGTTCAGCCCGTCGGAGGCGTTCGGGACGGTGCCGTCGCCGTAGGCGCGTGTCTTGGGGTAGTGCACGCCGGGGAATGTGCGCGCGTCGGCATCGGCGTAGGCGGTGTGGGCCATGACATACTTCAAGCCGAGCCGCGAATGGAGCGCGGTCGCCTGGGCGGCGGAGAGCCCGTAGAGGCAGAGGACGCTCTTGAGTCCGTCCGTGACGCCCAGGTTGTTCGCCTCGCGGACGGCGGCGTTCGCGTCGGCGCTGGGCCCGAGGTAAAGCCCTTCGCGCCCGTCGGCCGTCGAGGTGGTCGAGAAGTCGAAGTCTCCGGACTTGGAGCTGGCGATTGGGGCGCCACCGTCGCCGGCGTAGATGAGCGAGTCCAGCCTGTTCAGCTGGCCGTCCTCGGCGAGGAAGGCCTCGACGGCGCGGCCGACGGCCTTCTGGTTGGCAAGGGAGACCTTCCGGGCGGCGGCCTCGCGGACGGAGCCGACCTTGTTGACTGCGAGTGTGGAGACAATGGCGATCAACGCGATCACCATCAGAAGCTCTATGAGCGTGAAACCTTGTTTGTTTTTCATGGCACACTTATTAACGCCTTTGCCGTTAATAAGGTTCAAAGGAGTGGCAATAGTTTCTCATTGCGCCGGAATGGAATTTGTGGTAGCATAATTTCTGCAATGACTCTACAGGAAATAGTACTTTAACCATCTGGCTTTTCCACATGCCTCCAGTACACCTCAATCGATCACGCTGGGACCAGCCGACCTGCCCGAAATGCGGACGCCGCATTTCCGCGCCGGGCGCCAAGTGCCTGCACTGCTCCGGCGAGGGCTTCAAGGTCCTCCGCCGCCTCGTAACTCTTCTCGCGCCGTACAAGGGCCTCGTCGTGGCGATGATGCTCTTCAACGTCGTGGGCGTCCTCGTCAGTCTGGCTCCCCCGTACCTCACGAAGCACATCGTTGACGACGTCATCCTCGGCAAAGGTGATGCCCGCGGCAAGCTGCTGGTCATGATAGTTTGCGGCATGGTGGCGGTGTCGATAGGGCGGTACGTCGTTGGCTATTTCAGCGGCGTCCTCGCCGCTCGGATTGGCTCCGGCATTGTCCGCGACCTCCGCGACAAGCTGCACGACGCCCTCCAGCATGTCGAGCTGAGCTTCTTCGGCGCGCGCGACTCCGGCGAGTACACTGGACGCATCATGCACGACACCGAGGACATCCAGCGCTTCCTCGTCGACGGCAGCCGTGACCTCATCGTCCAGGGTCTCACGATGATCGGCATCACCGCCGTTCTTGTGGCGATGAACTGGAAGCTCTTTCTCGTGACGATTCTGCCCGTTCCGTTGCTCTTCCTCATATCGCTTCGCTTCCATAAGACCATTCACGGCTTGTTCCACGACATGGGCGCAGGCGTCGCCAAGCTCAACACGCACATCTCTGAGACCATCAACGGCATCCGCACCATCAAGGCCTTCGCCCACGAGGACGCGCGCGCCAAGATATTCAACGGCACCGCAAAGGATGTCGCGGACCTGCGCGTCAACCTTGACCGCAAGTTCCTCGTCTTCTCGGGCAAGACCGGGTCGCTCATGGACATCGCCATCGCGCTGGTCTGGTTCTTCGCCGGCTGGATGATCGTCGGAGGCGCCGACCTGTCGCTCGGCGAACTCACCGCCTTCATCGGCTACATCGGCATGTTCTACGGTCCGATCCGCTGGATGACGCACATCGTCAACCACATGACGAACGCCCTTGTCAGCGCCGAGCGCGTCTTCGTCGTCATCGACGCCCCGCGCGAGGACACCGCCGGTGGCACCGTCCTTCCCGAAATCCATGGCGACATCGACATCGACAACGTCTCCTTCAGCTACGACAAGGAACATCCCGTCCTCAAGGGGCTCTCCCTCCACATCCGCCCCGGGGAAATGGTCGGTCTCGTCGGCCATTCCGGTGTCGGCAAATCGACGCTCATAAACCTCGTCTGCCGCTTCTACCGCGTCGACGCCGGGGCCATCCGCATCGACGGCGTGAACGTGAACGACCTCGACCTTCCGAGCTTCCGCCACAAAATCGGCATGGTGCTGCAGGAGCCGTTCCTCTTCAACGCGACGGTCTTCGAGAACATCGCCTGCGCGAAGCCCGACGCCACAGAGGAGGAGGTCATCGCGGCCGCAAAGGCGGCCTACGCCCACGACTTCATCATGAAGCGCGAGGAAGGGTACTCGACCAAGGTGGGCGAGGGGGGCGCGCTCCTCTCCGGCGGCGAAAAACAGCGAATCGCCATCGCCCGCGCAATCCTCCATGACCCGCCAATCCTGATTCTCGACGAGGCAACCTCGGCGGTCGACACCGAGACGGAGCAGCTCATCCGCTCGGCGCTCGCCGAGCTTTGCAAGGGGCGCACCGTCATCGCCATCGCCCACCGACTCTCGACGCTTCGCAACGCCGACCGCCTCGCAGTCCTCGACGACGGCAAGGTGGCCGAACTCGGAACGCACGAGGAGCTCGTTGCCCTCGGTGGCATTTACGCCCGCCTGGTCAAGGCGCAGACGGAACTCAACGCAATCAAGAACGATGTCTGGAACCCGTAGCAAGAAAACTGCGGCCCCTGCCGCGTCGCAGAAGAAGAAAACCACAGCGCTGAAGCGCCGCCGTCGCACGGCCCCCGCCGCGCTCCAGAAGAAGATTGGCTACACATTCGACGACAAGTCCCTGCTCGTCACGGCGCTCACGCACCCGACCTACGCCAACAACGTCGAACCAGTCGAGAACAACCAGCGCATGGAGTTCCTGGGCGACGCCGTCCTCGGCCTGCTCACGGCCGAATACGCATACCGCGCGATGCCCGACGCCAACGAGGGCGCGCTGACGCTTCTCCGCTCACGGACGGTGAGCGGTGCCGCCTTGGCCAAGCTCGGCGCCAAGATTGGAATCGGAAAATGCCTCTTCACCGATGGCGGCGGGGACGACGAACACCTTCGTGCCGCCGAGCATACTCTTGCCTGTGCCGTGGAGGCCGTGGTAGGTGCGGTCTGGCTCGACGGCGGCATTGAAAGCGCCCGGGCTGTCTTTGAGAAACTCTTCGAGCCGACGATTGACGCCCTTGCGTCCGGATCGCTGGCCAACGACCCCAAGGGGGCGCTCCAGACATTCGCCCATCGCAACACGCGGCTCGGCGAGCCCGTCTACACGCTGGTGTCGCGCGAAGGACCAGACCACGAACCGGTTTTCCGCGTCCGCGTCCGCTTCGGCGCGCTTGAGGCCGAGGGAAGCGGCAGTCGCCGCAAGGCTGCGGAGGCTGCCGCAGCGGCGGCTTGGCTAGCCGAATATGGGCAGGATTAACTCCTCACCGGCCGGAGGATGACGAAGATGACGGCGCCGAGGACGAGCGTCGCGCCAACGGCCAGGCGCATTGTCAGAGCTTCTCCAAGGAATGCGATGCCCAGGACGAGCGCCGTGAGAGGCTCAAGCGCCCCGAGAATCGCCGTGAGCGTTGGACCGACGTACTTTATGGCCTCTACGGTGAAGAAGATTGAAATCACTGTCGGAACGACTGCCAGGAAGATGGCCCAGCCCCAATGCGCGGGTACGGTGAGTGGCTGCGGCGGGCATCCCGACGCCAGCCCGAAGAGCAGGACGCACAGCCCGCTTGAGACGATGGAATAGAAGGCCATCTTGAACGGGCTCATCGCCGGGGGCCACGTCCTGTACATGACCATATAACCGGCGTAAGTTGCCGCGGAAATCATGACAAGTACGAATCCTCGCCGCGATACGGTGCCGTGCCCCCCGCCAAGCGAAAGCATCGCAACGCCGCACATTGCCACCGCGATTGCGGTGAGAATCTGCCAGGAGACCCGTTCATGGAAGAAGAGTGCCATCATGCCGACGACCATGAGCGGGTAGACGAAAAGCAGCGTGCAGGCAAGGCCTGTGTCCATCGCCTTGAAAGATGAGTACAGCGTAATTGCCGAGGCGGCGAAGAGTACGCCGCATCCGAACGCCACGGCCGTGTCGCGTTTGCTTGCGAGAAGCTTTTCCCGTCGTGCGAGAAGCAGTGAAAGAAGTATGGCGGCGGCGAACGAGAATCTGTAGAACAACACGGACGTAGTCGCGAAGCCGTACTCGTAGAGGTGGCTTGCGCCAAAGCCATTCACGCCGTAGCTTGCCTCCGCGAGCACGCAGCAGAGGATGCCGTACCAGAACTTTGATCGCGCGCGCATGGCTTGGACTAGTCGCACAAGGCGACGGACGCCATCATCAGCGCGCCAGTCGGGAGGATTGCCTCGTCGAAGTTGAAGCGCGGTGTGTGGGCGATGGGGAAGTCGGGGGATGTGCGAAGGCCGAAGGTCATGTAGTAGGTCGGGATGTCCCGCCCGTAGTAGCCGAAGTCGTCGGATCCCATGCTCGGGTAGATTTGCTCCAAGGGCAGGCCGAAGGCGCGGGCGTTGTCACGGACAACGCCGCCGAGTTCGGGCGTGTTGTAGGTCAGGGGCAGGCCGTTGCGGAACTCAATCTGGCATGTGGCGCCATAGAGCCCGCAGAAGGCCTGAGCGACGTCCTTGATCTTGCCGCGGATGTATTCGTCTATCTCCTTCTCGTGAAAACAGACGCGCCCAGTCATGAAGCCTGTCGCCGGCGTGGCGACGCCCATGTCGTCGCCCGTGTGGATGCACGAGATCGTTATCGACCACGGGCGCGTTGCGCGAATGCCCTGCTTGATTCCGTCAAGCTCAACGGCGATTCGGCTCATGATGACTGCAGGGTTGATGCTGCGGTCAGGGTAGGCCGTGTGGGCGCTTTTGCCGTCGACCGTTATCTTGAAGTACGTGCCGCCGGCCATGACGGTGCCGTCGTACCAGCCGACATTGCCGAAGTCGCTCGTGGCGTTGAGGTGGAAGCCCCAGGCTTCGTCAACGCCGTCGAGGACGCCGCAGGCGAGGAAGTCCGGCGCGCCATCGGGATTTGATTCTTCTGCGGGCTGGAAGAGGAGACGGACGTTGCGCCTCGGGCGGAAGCGCGAGAGAAGCTTTGCTGCGCCGAGAATCACCGCGACATGTCCGTCATGGCCGCAGCCGTGCATCTTGCCGGGAACTTCGGACTGGAACCCGTGCGTGTTCTCCTCCTGGATTGGGAGGGCGTCGATGTCGCACCTGAGGGCGATTGTGCCGGAACCGGGTTCCGTGCCGGCGATTTCGGCGCGGGCGCCAGTCTTCATGGCGAGTTCGCCTATGGCTACGCCATCCATCTGCGAGAGGTGCTCTTTGATCTTCGCGGTGGTGCGGAATTCCTCGAAGCCAAGTTCGGGATGGCGGTGCAGGTCGCGCCGTATGTCGCGCAGCGGCTCTTCAAGCCCCTTCGCGGCATCCATCAGTTCGTTTGTCGGATAAATCATCGTTCCTCCTGGTTTGACGGTTTGACGGTTTGACAGTTTGACGGTTGTTTCCGTTCCATCAAATAGTAATGCCCAGCCGACATATCTATTATCTGTTCTCTGTTATCCGTTATCTGTTATCTGCGTCTGGCTGAGCGCATCGGGCCAGTTCTGGCCCGATGCGCTCAGCCAGACGCCTATTGCCTTCGGCGTTAGGATGGCAGCCGTCAACAAAAAGCGAGTTGTCGATTTTGCCGTCTGGGCCGCGCAGAGCGGGGCCGATGTCGAGGAAGCGGAGTCTTCCGTCGAAGAGGCCGTCGAGGGCGGCGTAGCGCGCCGTGAGCGCGAGAGCGCGGTGGTCGCTCTTCGCGCTCGGCGTCATGCCGAGAAGAAGCAGCTTCGCCTGGGGCTGGCGTGTGGCGACCTCTTCGGCGAGGTGGCGCATGCCGACGGCGATTTCATCGTCGGTCGCTGAACCGTAGTTGTTGGTGCCGCCCTCGAGGATGACGACTTCCGGCGCGATGTTGTCGAGTTCGCCATTCATGACACGCCAAAGCATGTTTTCGACCCTGTCCATGCCGAAGCCCATGTTAACGGCGCGGTACGGCTCGAAGGTGGCGTTCCAGCTGTCGGGGCCGCGCTGAATCTCATGAGCGGGCACTCCGCCCCAATAGTGGATGATTGAATCGCCCACGAGGACGAGCCGCGGGTTGCGCTTGCGATTCGCCTCGATTATGAGGCGGTGGCGCTCCTGCCAGTCGTATGGGTCCGGCACCGAGAGCTTCATCTCGGGCACGCATGTTTTACAGAGGGTTTCCATAAGAAAATTATAGCAGAGCAGAGGCTCCACCTGCTATAATGAAGATTTAGCCGGCGTACATGTTGAAAAAGCGTTCCCATCCGGGCTGGTTGGCGGGGTCCTTTATGCCCTCCAGCACGGACAATCGCGTCGCTTCATTTTGCCAATGAGGATAATACATGGTCCGACAATGTGGTTTTCCCAGATTAAATCAATAAAATTATACCACTTTTGTCAGATTGTCCTCTTTTCAGGTGTATAACTTGTCACAAAATTCACCATGAATTCATCGAATAACAAATATGTTGACAATCATTTCCGCGATTTAGTATAGTATTTGCAAAACGAGCCCTGGTAACTGCGCAACAGGGTAAATTTTCCTTTTTGTCAGATTTTCACCACGGCCATGGTATTGCTTGTGAAAGCTGGCCGGCGCCAGTTTTCGGAATTTCAGGTCCGCCACCTTTTCCGCACCGAGGTGGTGTGCTTCAACGAGGACGATGTGGGAGAAGGATGTTGGTACATGACTGAAAAAGTTGATTTGCAAGAGGAGACAAGCCGAAAGGGCGGGAAAACCGCGAGGAGGAGCAAATCGGGAGGTTTTTTACTTGGCACACTAATTGCAATTGTTGTTGCGGCATTGATAGGGGGTGGCGGTTATGCCATCTACAGCATTGTCGACGGTTCCGATGAGACGACATCCGGCATAGACGAAGTTTCCATCGCATACGCGGAACGTAATCTCGCGAATCTGTTCAAGAGCGCCCAGCAGACGTTCATCCATAGAAACGGGAAACGAATGGCGGAAAGTATAGAAGAACTTGGAGAGAATTTTTCTGTTGGATCAGGTGGAACAATCATATACCGTGAAATATGGTACGCCCGCTACGGTCGGCCAGAGACAGACATACCTGAAGTATCGAAACAGGAGGACTGGGAGAAGAAGGCGCTAGCCGATCCCTATCGCTACGCCGTACTCCCTGTACGCAATCTTGAAACGCCTCAACTGGACGCGCGGACAAGCGTCCTTGTTGCGCTTCCCGTGGCAGAGACGGATTTGCCAGCCCTACTTGTTGTTGCCGGTCCAGTCCGTAGCGATCCCGCGGATTTTCTCCGCGAGTGGCCCGTTAGACGCATCATCACCAAAGAAGGTAGTAAAATGCTTCGCGACCGAGTTAAGGCTGGATCCGCATATGACAAGGTGTTTGCGGACAAACTCGCTCCCCACATTGAATCCCTTTAACTTTTCACTAACAATTCCTGACAGGAGAAGACATGAAGACGACAACCAGCATATTGCTCATGACTGCCTTCGCAGCCATTTCCGCAATCAACGCGGCCGAACCGACATGGGAGAACCGGGAAACCGGCACACGCGACAAAAGAGGCGCGTCCGAGTGGTGGGCCACTACATGGAAGACAGGCGACAACGTTGAGACCATCTCAAAATACCGTTTCTATGGGCGTCTCCAAGTTCGCAAAGAGGACATGCCCGAACTGAAATGGTATTCCATACTAGCCAAGTTCTTGGAAACTGACCACGAAGTCGATATTCAAGGAACCTCCCGTTGCGTTAACAATGTCCTGTCCGGCGACAAGGACGCCAAGGGCAACGATGTCCCAGTCCAGATCGTCCGCAGTTTTGAATGCCCCATTTCCATCCGAGGGGCTTCCGTAATCGGGCTTAAACATGGAGACAAAGTTGAACTTAAGTTGGCCGATGCCTACATCAAGTTCTACGAATTCATGCAGGATCCAGAAACCCAATCATTCCTTCAAAAACGTAAAGAAGAAGGGAAAATGTTGCTTCGTGCATGGATTCATACCAAGTTGGCTGTTCTAACGGGAGGCGGTTCATTACTTGTCTCCCCTCTTGGGGACAAGGCAATGAAGGTCATGATTGACAATGTCGAAATGAGAATCTCAGATTTTGCCTCCAAAAAGGCCGCAGAAATCCAGAAAAAGGCGATTGAACGTTTGGCAATGGGTACACTGGACGGCGAGGGTGGCATTGAGATGAAAAAGAAGTCGCCATTCTACCTGAGCCTCCCTGGTGCGACCAAAGATTTTGAGAACATCGCCGCTTCCATAAACAAGCTTTTCGACGGCAAGGAGTTCTACCTTTGCGCCGCGAAGGGCGAAAAGATGTTCGCCAAGGAGCTGAAGAACGCGGCTGGCGAAGATGGCGAAGCAATGAAGCTTTTCCTTTCTGGCAGTTCTTTAGCCGAACTTCCGGCAAAAATGCAGGATCTTTATCGAACTGAGGATGAGGCGAAAGTAGGAAACATTCTTTCCCGCGAAACATTAAATGTCAATGCCGTTCTTTTCGATCTCCGCGAACGGAAGCCTGGCGATACCTGGGCCGCTTCGGCGACGCTTTTGAACAACTTCCTCCACCAGGATCTCAAAGGGAATTTCCGTGGCATAATATGCCTTAAGTACGAGGGCGACGAAACCATTTCGCTTACCGTCCCCGAAGTGGCGGAAAGGAAATTCAAAGCCCGTCATCTTCGCATGACCGAGCGCCAAGACGGGACGGAGACCAATTTCGAGTACCACGAGCCGCCACGGAAAGACGGCAAGGGCGAATTTCAGTTCACCTATTCTCCCGACGACGCAGATCACAAAGCCGAGATTGACATCTGGGTCGATACAGTCAGCGGCTACATCCTAAAGGCCGTCGCCTCGCTGGACGGCGAAGTGACATATCTTCCAGATCTCCTTCTCACGCGGGGCTGGAGCTTCAAGGACGGAAAAGGCAAGGTGCGCCTCGACATCAACGCGGAAAGTTGGCCATCGAAACTTCTGGAGCCTGTGAAATGACCGATGATGCAAGACGGCAAGGCGAGCCGATTCTCCGTGTGCGCCTTTTCTCCACGAGGGACAAGGGGGTTTGGCTTCCGCAGTCTCTGACGCGGAAGCTTCGCCCGCGTCTTCAAATCAATTCCCTCGACATCTGCTCAGGCCGATGCTACGCTGTCATTGGGAAAAGCGGCGCCGGAAAGACAATCTTCAACAGCTTTCTTATGGGATGGCCGTCATTCAAATGCGGACGTGGAACAAATGTCGGCGAGATCAAATGGTGGTCGGGGGAAAATGAGTGCTCACTGAAAACCAGACAAGTGACGCATCTCTTCAGCCGTCTTTTGGCTTGGCACCGTCTTGGCAAGAAAGGGGCATTGTTCTACCTCCCGCAGATTCTCCCAGACGGACGCGGCTACGCCATGCCAACAAAAGTGTATTTCCATCAAGTTGTTTCCGCCCTCCGCAGGCAGATTAATATCGCGGAATTCAAAGGCGATGATTTTGATGGCTTGCAAGGCGAAGACAAGAAGGATTTTAGAGAAGACCTTGAAAAATCTTTCGATAAAAGTCTTGATAGGCTTTCAGGTGGCGAACGCCGCCGTGTCGAACTCTGGGCGCGGCTTCGTGTCATGCGCGACATGCCGCACGACCGACAAGGGCTACTTATTCTCGATGAACCAACGACTGGTCTTGACATCGTACAGGAACGGAAGTATCTTAAGATGCTTCGGAATGGACTTAAGGAAAACAGGAACGTCGCCGCACTTGTAACGACGCATGCGATGCATTTGCTTGACAGGGATTTGCCGCCGGAAGACCGTATCTTCGATGGCGTAATCGTGGTCTGGAAGAAAGTTTTCAAGTCCTCGCGCTGGAAGCAGCATCGTTCGGAATGTGACGTCTCTCCGGCCTTTAGTCCGGATCTCATCGATTCTTCAATGACTTGGGAGGATGCGCTTGGCATATTCAAGCCGCAGGGGATGCCGCACTGGGAAGGCTTACTTAAGGAACTCAATCCGCGAATGGAGGAAGAAAGATGAAGGGCATTCCGGTATTGGATTTTCGACGAGCTTTCAGCCGCCGCTGGGCCGTTGGATTATGGCCCCGGCTCTTTGAGTTTGTCTTTCAGCCCGTATTCGTCGCCGCCGTGGTCTGTCTGGCGTTTCTGGCAAAGGAAAAGGAAAACACGATTCCCGCCTTTGCAAATGCCTTCTTCTACTTCACCGGCCTATACGCCTTCTGGGTTGGGCTGTTTGGGGCGTGCCAGTCTCTGAACGGCGAGGTGCAGAACGGGGAGTGGAGCTACTGGACACTTGGGCTACGACGCTTCATCCCAACCCATGTGATGTCAATCTTCAGTGTCAATCTTGCTTGCGCCTTGTGGAACGTCGCGCTGTTTTCGATTACGGTCGTGGCGATATCGTCGCTCTGTCTGGGAAAGGAGGCGGGATTCAATCCGTTTGTGTCATGTTTCCTTACGCAGAATCCATCTCACGCAGACCCGCTTTGGCAATGCGGCTTTATGCTGAAGCCTTTGCTTGTGGCGAAATTCGGAGCATTTGGGCCGCTTTTGTTCGCAACTTGTCTTTATGCCTTATCGCTTTTCGCAGCGGCCGTATGCGGTGTTTGCTTCGGGATGCTGCTGAGCGTACTTTTTCCGGATCCATCCGTCTCTCTAAACGCCTCGGTCGCATTTGTTGTTCTTCTAGGCATGATTTCGCTTCTTGGACTACAGGGGGACAAGAGCCGAAATAGCGGTAAAGAGAACAGAAGCCTTGATCTTTGTTTTGCGTCAAGGTTTGAATTTGAACGGGCGGACAACCATTCATCCGGGTCGAAGGCGATGGACTCCCTTGTCGCGCTCTCGCGCATTCTGCCTCAGCGTTATTTTTTCAATGTTGCACGAATGCCAATCGAAAAGCACATTGACAAATCTGTGTCCGAGGCCATTCGCAACGAACTGTGCATGATGGCGTCGATACCGACGGATGAGACGGAGGTCTGGTGGGAAAAGGACGAACCTTCTTACACAAACAATGGTCGTGGGGCCTGGGGTTTGGACGCAAGCGCGGAACCCGGCAATCTTATTGCGCTGGCTGCGGAGATTTCCGAATTCAGGGACAATAACACTGGAATGACCTTTTCGGAAAAGTATCGGATTGCGCTTTGGAGGAGGCTTTTCCTCAAGTCCATTTTTCACGAAATGGTCCCATTGATTTGGATGTGTCTTTTTTGCCTTTTCATAGTCAACGTAGGGGTCCTGACGTTTCCCGCCTACCGCCAGTTGCGGTAGCAACGCGTCGCTTGTTTTAATAATCACCCTTAGGAAAGAAAATCATGAACGTTCACACTTCGGCGCTTTCTTCTGCCATATCCTGCTTTGCTGCGCTGGCTTTGTCCGCTGATGAAGCCAAAACCATCTGGCAACCAGGCAATCAATACCATACGCACATTGCATATGAAATATCCGTAGACAATGCCGATCTTGAACCGGGGGCGGAAAAGTGCTACCATGGCCGCTACCACATCCCGCATCTGATGTTCGCGCCCGTAATTGAGTTCACAACCTCGGACATCGTTCGCAAAGGGGAGAACTTCTATGCTCAGCGATTCTACTTTCCCGCTTACCAGACAGTTTCGGGGCTTGGGAAGGTGAAGTGGAAAACTGACGACTGGATGCTCAACCCAAGGCGTATCATTACCTCGATAGGCAGATACACAGACGCCGACCTTGATCCGCTGCGCGATGCCGTCCGCGATTATAAAAAGAAAGCGGCTGAACTCAAACGGGCGAAACAGGATGCGGCCGATGCAAACAAGGAACTCGCAAAGCAACTCGCGAAGCTAAATGCGGAAGAGAACGACGCTAGAAAGGAACTCGAAAAGTTGAAGCAACGCATAGACGCCACAGAAGAAGGCTCAAAAAAGCGGAAGAAGGCAGAGAAACGGCTTGAAAAGGCCATGAAGGAGCATGAGGCTACGCGTGCCAAGCTACAGGCCAAAATAGATTCATGTACTGAGCGCGTTAAGAAATGCCGTGCCATTGCACGGCAATCTCTGCCAACGGAATCTTTCTCGGTTTTCTATGATACGAGGCATAATTCCGTACCATTCTCAACCGAAAAGCAGAAATTGTTCTTCAAATGGGACGGGAACTCCATAGACAACTATTTCAAGAAAATCCGCAACAATAGTGTCCTTGAGGTCAAAATCGGCCCACAGCAGCTCACGACAACTGACGCCATCGCCAAAGGATGGTCGCTACTCGAAGAATCCAATCCGAGTATCTGGAATACAATTGCCTCCGAATTCGGCGTTACCGCCTCTGCTATTTTCGATGATCCCCAAGGAAAACTGCGTGTTCTTGAAAACAGGAAGACTTGGACTATCGACGCCGGAGCCATTAACGGACTTCTTGCCACGGAAGATTTGAAGAAGTTGATTTCATTTAAGGGGACGCTTGAGGTGGAGCGCTTTTCAATTCGCCCCGGTGATTGCCAAAAGGTCGGGCTTTCTCCGTTTAGTGGGTGGAAGGTCTGCGTTATGGATTCCTCTGGCGCTGAACTCGGCTACGATACTGGCAACGGATATGATCCCTTCAGCTTTACAATTTCCCGCGATGGTAAAAATCGGATTGAGTTCTGGTTTGATGCCAACAACGAGGTTCTCCGCTACGCCAAAATCGAGATTGAAAAGGAAGACTATGAGGGAAACATTCCAAACCCGAATCTGGGAAAGATGTTGTCGCAAGTCAAGGGAACTGCAAGGGGTAGTGTCGTCTTCAAGTGCGAATACAAAACCAGTATGAACCAGGCGTTGCCAGGACTCAATGGAGACGAAGGGGATGAAGACGATGACGAATGAAAACCGAAATTGCCATTGCGTATGCTACGTCTTGGCATTGTTTTTAACCATGCTTGCCATTAACGGGTGTCGCACTCGCCCCGGGATGCTTCCAAAGCAATTCTGCGTTCTGTATTCCATTCCTGATGGGTCAAGATGGTTTGATGCCGAAAATGAGGTTGCCATCCTTTTCTTCGATGGCGGTGCCGAGTATTGGATTAATGGCCGTCGTGGTGATGCAGCCTGCACTTGGCGGTTGAAGCATTGCCGACATGATATTGGTCGTTGCGTTTTCAAGTGCGACGCGCCTAATGCAGAGTGGTTTGTATCTGTCACTAATAATGCCAACGGCGAGAAAGCAGTCTGTCTGGATAAGAATGTTTCAAGTCGGACATTACCTGTGACATACCATTTTTCACGAGCTGCTAAGTAGCAACGAGGTTGAACTCCAGTTAAGGTGTAGACGCGCTTTTCACACGGGAGAACAACCATGAAACTGATAATCATTCGTAGTTCGGCTTACATACGCAGAAACGGGCACAAATCTTTTTACGACCTCGCGCGAATTGGAGGATGTCGAGAATAAACTGCAAGACGCCGGGGCAAAGCTCGGTGACGTTGGACATGTGTTTGAAAAGCGCGGCCGGAAGTTTGAAAGGTCTGAGCGCCACAACCGCGAGAGCAAGATGTTCTGGGGAAAGGTGGAAACGCCCTTTAACGACAGTATCGCCAATGTCTATGGTGATCTTAAGGAATGGACATTGTCCGCCAGCACCAACCTCTGCGATGTCGGCCGCGACTTGTCGCATGTTTCCAAGTCGATAGGGAAGCAGCGCGAGTCAATTGCAAAATTCCAAAATGACGGACATCCCAAAGTGCTTCAAGCGATGGAAACATCATCCCAGACGATAGGCCATGTCGGTGAAATGCTTTCCGGCTGCGAAGCAATCACCGCCTTGAGTAAGTCGATTTACATCCTGTGCGGAGTCATCGCGCTCCTCTTCATCGGAAATGGCGTCGTTTTGTTTGTCGCATCGGGCGTGGCGTCTCGACGCCAAGCCTGAAACCGCCCGTCGCCTGATTGAACTCGGTCGCAAGGATGCCGCGAAGGTGTTCAACGAAAAGCGCGAAAAGCGGGGCCCCCATTGATTTTCCAACATCAACGGCGTATAATGTCTTTCACAACCGAAAGAACAAAACCGATGAATAGCGAAACCCACAAAAAAGTGGAAAAGAAGGAAACGCCCCAAGGGGAATCGATGAAGGCCGCAGTGCTTGACGCGCTGCGAAACGTGAAACCGCCAAATGGCGGCTGCGAGAAGGAGCCCAGAGTCATAATCGGGAACGACAACATGTTCGAGATTCCGGTCGTGTACGTCTATGGACCGCTGGAACTCTACACGGACATTCGGGAAAAGCTCTTCGGCCCTGACAAAGTCGAATTCGGGGACGCCAAGGGCTACTGCACCTTCGGCCGTATGACCATCGGGGAGGAGGGCGCCTGCGCGGCAGTCGCCTGGGCAAACTGGCGCTACACGCCGGAGCAGGCGATGCCAATCATAGTCCACGAGCTCTCCCATGCTGCGGACGACATCATGGCGCAAGCCTGCATCAAGGACGAGGGCGGTGAGGTCAAGGCCTACTTCATCGAGGCTGAGTTCGCATACTTCTTGGAGAAGATGTACGGCATCAAGATGCCCAGGAAACCAACTGAACTCGTCAAGGAGCTGCTCCAAGACATTCAGCATGAATAGCGTGGATGGCTGACCTTCAGCCAGTTGGCACGAAATTCGGGTTTGAATTTCGTGCCTTTTTTGGCGTTTGCGCCTTCAACATGGTTCAACGACATTGCTTTTGCTATAATATTTAACATGAGTAAGCAAAAACAAGCCTTGTTATTCGTAGCCTTTGTCTCCGTGGTCTCCGCTACTCTCGCCGACATGCCGCGCATTTCGTCGGGTGGAAGGACGCCGGGCGGAGTCGAGGTCAGTTCGGCCTCAATCCTGCCGGAAAACAATCCAATGGCGGGGACATTCCTTGTGCGCCTGCGACTGCGGAACACCGCGGCCTTCGAACAGGATGTCACGTGCATTGTTCCCAATGCCATCGACAACAAGGGGACCGCTTCCTCCACAATGCGTCTTGCGCCAGGAGGAACCGCATTCGCAACCCTTCCAATGCCGCCAGTCGACCTTCACTTTCAAGTGCTGAGGATTCGTGACTCCAGTGGCGAATGCTATTTCAACAATGATCGCCCCTTCAATTTCTATTCCGGCGATAATGGATCGTATCACCGCTACAGTTCGTCGTTCGAGGACGATTCCTGCGCTTATCTTTCGAAGTCAGTTCCCTACGAGGCTTTTCAGGAGGCTATCAAGGCCAAGTACGAAGAGGCGCAAAAGGCGCAGGGCGGAACCTCATGGGGCACGTTTTCCACAAAATTCGGTTCATACAAGTGCGCCCGCGGCGGTGATTTGAAGTGTGTGAAGTCGTCACAGGTTGCCGCCCCTTGGCCAACCGACTGGCGCGCCTATCTTCCTTATCCGCTCTGCATCGTGGCCGACCGCGACTTTCCAGACATCCCCGAAGGCGCACGCGAGGCGCTTCGCCGCTATGTGGCCGCCGGCGGCAACCTGCTTCTTGTCGGCGACCGCGCCGAATGCCTCAAGATTCGCGGAGAACTCTTCGCGGACGCCCTCGCGTCGCTCACCCTTCAATCACCACTTAAAACACCCTTGACTCTCCACTACGGCCTCGGCGAGGCGCGTGTTCTCCAGGTGGCGGACATCACCAATCTCAAAAGCGCCGACCTGCCCGGGGAGGCGGTGGGCGAACTCGCCGACGCGATCCGAGACGCCAAGTGCGTCTTCCACTCGGCCTTCCTGCGGAACCTCGAGACGAACCCCTACTTCGTGATCGACATTTCGCACCGCCTCCACATACCGACCGGCCTCTTTATAACGGTGCTCCTCCTCTTCGTCATTCTTGCCGGGCCGGTCTCGATGATTGTCCTCGCGCGGCGTAACCGCCGCATTTGGATCATCTGGGTGCTCCCCGCCATCTCTCTCGTCTTCACCCTCGTAATCATCGCCTCGATGCTCATGTCAGAAGGCGTCCGGCCATTTTCCACGCGCGACGCCGTCACGCTACTTGCCCAGCGTGACGGACGCGCCCTCACCATCGGCGGCGTCTCCGTCTACGCGCCATTCGCGCTTGCCCGCGGACTTGATTTCGACCGCGACAGCGACATCGCGCCTGTCGTCCACACAGGTGGCGGATCGCTTGACTACGGCCGCACCCTCCACTACGGCGGCGGCTGGGTGGCCCCGCGCAGTCCTGCACTCTTCGGCGTTCGCCGATTCGACATCCTCCGCGAGCGGGTCGAGGTCTTCGAGTCGGAGGACGGCGTGGAAATCGTGAACGCCCTCGGCGCGCCAATCTCCCGCCTGACACTCTGGAACTCCGAGGGGCGCATCTTCGCGGCCGAGTCGGTCCCCTCCGGTGCCCGTGTCCGCCTTTTCCAGACCCATGAGGTGCCGCAGAAAGTCATGCGCCGCATCACCGGCGTCTACAACTCCCGCTACGGCAAGAACCTCCAGGAGGGATACGACTGGCGCGAGCCGGAAAAGCCTTCCCTCGGCGAACGTGGCAGACCGAAGTTCAAGTCGGCCTACGCCGCCGAAATCAAGGGTGCATGTCCGTTCCTTGATGATCCGCTCAAAGGCCGAAAACACCATGCCGACGACAGCGCGCTGGTCTTCGGCTCGTATGAGCCGAAGATCAACATCAGCAGATAATAGATAACAGATAACAGATAATAGATACTTTGCCGCTTAAGACTTCCGTTTCGCCAAGAACCGAGAACTGAGAACCAAGAACCGAGAACTGAGAACCAAGAACTAGGAACCGGGAACCAGGAACTACCGATGCACATCGAAATCCGCAACTTGACAAAGACATTCGGCGCGACGCGCGCCGTGGACGACCTTTCGTTCTCGTTCGACTCGGGCGAGGTGATCGGCTTTGTCGGCCCTAACGGCGCCGGCAAGACAACGACCATGCGCATCCTCGCCACTCTCGACGAGCCCGACATGGGCGACATCCTTCTCGACGGACGCTCCATTCTCGACTACCCCGACGAGGCGCGGCGCCACATCGGATTCATGCCCGACGCGCTCCCCGACTACGGCGACATCACCGCGCACGAGTACATAGACTTCTTCGGGCGCGCCTTCAGCCTCCGTGGCGAGGCCCTCGCCAAGGCCGTCGGCGACGTCGAGGACTTCACTGGCGTCGGCCCCATCCGCGACAAAACGCTCAAGGCCCTCTCGAAGGGCATGAAGCAGCGCGTCAGCCTCGCCCGCGCCCTCGTCCACAACCCCTCCGTCCTGATTCTCGACGAACCGGCCAACGGACTCGACCCGCGCGCCCGCATCGAGCTGCGCGAACTCGTCAGGGCCCTCGCCGAGGCCGGAAAGGCGATTCTCGTCAGCTCGCACATCCTCACCGAACTCGCCGAAATGTGCTCAGGCTTCCAGATCATCGAGCGCGGACGCCTCCTGCGCGGCGGCTCAATCGACGATATTGCCCGCGAGAAGCGCCAGGGCACGCGACTCTTCGTCCGCGCAGTCGGCATGGAGCCGGAGGAAATCGTCCGCAAAGTCCTCGACATCCCCGGCGTCGCAAAGGCCGTGCCCCACGGCGTCTACTGCGCCATCGACATCGATGGCGACGAGGCCGCTGCCTCAGAACTCCTCCCGCAGCTCGTCTCGCGCGGCATAAAGGTCCTTGAGTTCAAGATAGAGGCGGTCAACCTTGAGGACGTCTTCATGGACGTCACCCGCGGAGACATCGCGTGACCTTCGCCGACCGCATAAACCCCGTCATCCTCAAGGAACTCCGCCAGGCGGTGCGGAGCCGCGCCATAATCGCGTCGATCGGCACATTTCTCGCCGTCCTGTTCATAAGTTGCCTTGTCACCGTTTCCGCGGCTGCCAAGAGCAAAACGCCCGAGACCTACGGCGACAGCCTCTTCGCCTGGCTGAGGGGTGTCTGCTCTTTCGTGGTCACAGTTATCATCCCGTTCATGGTCATGAACCGCACGGCTTTAGAGCGGCAGGGCGGCGCGTCCGGCGTATTGGGGCTGACGCTCCTGACACCGTCGCAGTGGGCCGACGGCAAGGCCGTCAGCGCCACCATCAGTTCGGGTATGTTCATCGCAGCCTCGCTTCCATTCGCAACGCTCGCCTATCTACTCAGAGGACTTGACCTTTCAAAGGTGCTGCTGTTCCCACCGCTCTTTCTGGCACTGGCCTTTCTCTTCAACTACCTCGCCGTATTGTTCGGCTCTTTTCGCATCAACGCGATATGCAAGCGCGTCTTCTTCTGCGGTGTTCTCATTCTGGGCTTCATTTCCCAATTCAGGGACATGGGAATCAATGACTTATTGAGGGATTTCCTAAAGGAGCTTCTTCTTACCTTTCACCGTCCAGCCGCCATGTTGGCAGTCTCCGTCATAGTTTTCGGATGCGTCATTGCATCGCTGCTTTTCCGTTCCGCGGCGATTGCCCGCCTCTCGCCGCCGAACTTCAACTTTCGCGGCGGTGTGCGCCGCACCATGCTGATCGTGGTTCTCGTTATGTTCACCGTGTTTGGATTGGCGTCATGGCGGGCTGGCGACAATGAGGCGTTGTTTGCCTTCTCTGTCATGGCCTTTCCAGCCCTTTTTACGCTTGCCTTTTTCGAATCTGCCCTGCCAGCGGGCTACAGCCGCCGAGTCCGCGCCGATATTGCTTCCGGTCGATTGCGCCGGGCAACGCAGTATCTCTTTTTCACTGGCTCGGAAAACGGATTGGTCTTTGCCATTTTGTTTCAGTTTTTTGTATTGGCCATTTTGCGTTTTGCAACAGGTTGTCTTGCAGAAACGGCAGGCGACATGGAGAATGTCCGTCATGCCACTGCCTTTTTCGCAGGCCTTTCCTGCTACATCAATGCCGCAATCCTCTTCATCCGTGTACTATGGCATGCCGCCTTCAGGTACCATCTGCGTTCACTATGGGTTTCAATAGCCGCTTTCGCGATTCTAGCTGCAAACTCGTTGACCAATCTCCTTTTTCAAGCCGCGTCAGGCTTGGAGTCTGACTCCGATTTCTGGTTCGGAAGCATTCTTTCGATTATTTATGCTGCCGATGTTGACGAGAAGCCTATAATTTTCATGCACCTGGTTTCCTCCGTTATCGTCTTTGCCGTCGCCTTCCTCCTCTTTCTCCCCCTCCTCGTCCGCTCCATCCGCGACTTCAAGCCTCTGTCCCCTGACCCCTAATTCCTGACCCCTGACCTGATGCTCGACCGCCTCAATCCTGTGCTGATCAAAGAGCTGCGCCAAATGGTGCGCAGCCGTTCACTCGTTGTGTCGCTGCTCTTCTTCCTGGGCACGCTGATGGCGGCAGCGGCGGGCATGCTGGCGCTGGCTTCCTCTTCGGCCGCGAAGGCGGCGGTACCAGAAGGACTTCCCGTCGGCATGATCTGTTTCTTCATCGTCTATGGCCTTCTCGCTTTCATAACGACGCTCGTCATACCGTTCTCAGTGCTCAACCGTATCGCGCGGGAGCGCGAACCTGGCCGTGCCGACCTTCAGTATTCGACGCCGCTGCCGCCGCGCGTTTTCGTTGACGGCAAGGCGCTCTGCGGCGCCGTCACCGGGGCGTTCTTCGTCTGCGCGGCGCTGCCGTTCCTGCTTCTCTCGTATCTTCTGCGGGGTGTGGGGCTTGGCATGATTGCCGGTGCCGCAATTTCATCTGTTCTGGGCGCGGGCATTCTCTCGTATGTGGCGATTCTCTTCGGCGCGACGAAGTGGAGTCCCCTTGCAAAGCGCGTGGCCTTCTTTCTCACACTCTACTTCGGCACGGGTAATTTTGCGAGCGGCATCTTCGCGCTTTTCGCGATTTCCTCCTTTTCCGCTGCCGCCTCTTCCGGAACCGTGGCCGCACCATCGCCCATCTTGATGTTTTCTTCAACATCCAGCGCCCTGCCGCTGGTGGCGCTCGTCTGCGTTGTGTGCTTTGCCATCACTTCGTATGTGCGCGCCTTCGCGATTTCCCTTCTGACGCCGCTCAACTTCAACCGCTCCCGTCCCGTCCGCCAGGCTGAGGCAACCATCTGGTTTGCATCGCTGGTCGTTCTTTCCTTCGCGGTCAACTTGCCCGATGGCGGCAACATCCTCCTGCTCTGGGCGGGCTTCTGGGAGCTCTTCTTCGGCGTTCGACTGCTGATGTCCGTGTCTGCGCCGCGTGACTACAGCCGCCGCGTTCGCTCCGAAATCTCGGACATACGTCTCCGCCGCGTCTCCCAGTACCCGGTCTTCGACGGGGGTGAGAACGGCGTCGTCTTCCATCTGCTCATGGGGCTCGCGACCTTGGCCGCTGCGACGGCGCTCCGTCCCCTTGCAGTCATTTATAGTCATGCGAGTGCGATGACTGCGACGCCGGTTGAACGAACGTGCGAGATTCTGGGCGTCATCGCCGTCTTCTGGCTCTATCTCGCCTTCTTCGCGCTCCTCTGCCGCGCATTCTGGTGCCATTTCCTCGTAGGTCGCGTCCGTCCGGCACGGATAGGACTCGTGGCTTTTGTCCTTTTCGGCCTGGCGAGCGTTGTTCCAAGCGTATTCGTGGCCGTGAAAGTGGCCAAGGAGGCCTACGACACAAGTGTCGTTTCCGGTGCGCTGGGTCTCTTCGGCAACGCCGCCGGTGCGGCATACGGCCTTTTCGAAAACGTTCCACAGGCCGTCTGGCGCCACCTTCTCTTCTCGTCCATCGCCTTCATCGTGGCGGTTGCGCTCTGGTACCCGGCGCTCCTCCGCTCCGTTCGTGACTTTCGGCCCTGTAAGAGGTGAGCGAGCCTCTATTCAATCGACAACTGCCCTCTCTTAGCGGATGCTTCTCCGCTATTGGCAAGTTGTCGGCAGAGGCTTTGCCCTTGGGGCAGAAGCGATTTGTCTATGTGCACCGGGGAACCGTTGGCTTCAAGCACGCGCTGCACCGCCGCGATGTCGATGGAGGGGAGGTCTGGCTGGCTACTGCCTGAAAGGGCAATTGCCGCGGCCGTTCCCGCAGCTTGGCCGGTAAGGATTGCCGGGGGAATCACCCGCAGGACGTCCCATGCGTAGCCGTTGGCCGAAGCGCAACGCCCGACGGCCACGAGATTGGGGAAGCCTGTCTTGACAAGCGTGCGCCACGGCACTTCAAAGAGGACTGTGGGATTGCTGAAATCGGGAATCGTCGCGATGGAGTCCGGCTGGTGCCTGTAGGCGTCATCGGTGGTCAAGGTGGCGTCGCCCACGAGATGTCGCGTTGTGCGAAGCTGGGGCATCGTTGGCAGAGTGACGATTTCACGTGAACAACGGTCGTCGGATTCGAGCTTGTGCAGCAGTTCCAGCTGGTTTAGTCTCAGGAACTTTGAAAGGTCGTCCGGGTCGCCGCCTCGGAAGGTCGGCATTCCGGCGGGATGGTTATAGCCTGTTAGTGACGCCTCGCCGCCAGAGCAGCCTTCGTAAGCGTCAGCTATGTTGCCGGACGCCGCCGCGCGAGCGCAGGACTCGATAGTGATTTTCCGTCCGAAATACGAGAAGTAGTTGATGCCGCTCTCGCAGGGGGCGCCTGCGCGGAAGCAGAGGTCTGCGTCGCCGGTGGCGTCAATGAAGATATTGCCCTCGAAGCGGCGGCGGCCGCCATGGTCCTCGCATTCGATGGCGCTGATGCGGCCGTCGGAATCCTTATCGACGCCGCAGACGAGTTCGTCGAATTTGACCTCGACGCCTTCGTCGAGAAGGAGCTTGAGCAGCTCAAGCGCGAAAATCTGCGGGGAAAACGATGTCGTCAGCTGCGGCGGACTTTCCCGACCTTCCGGACTTTCCCGACCTTCCGGACTTTCAAGACGTCTCCTCCAGTATTCTGGAAGGGTGTCGAACCCGTGGCGAATGGAGAGTCGCAGGAACTCATCGGCCATGCCGCGAGCCACCTGGCGTCCGCGGCCGTTGCACATCGGGACGAAGAAGTTGATTATGCCAGCCGTGGCAAGGCCGCCGAGCATGCAGCTCTTTTCAAGCAGGACAGCCGAAGCGCCGCCTCTGCGCGCGGCCAATGCCGCTGCAACACCTGCCACGCCACCGCCGCAGACAATGACACGATTGCTAGATTGGTAAGAGGTTCCCATAATGCACAGGCAACTATTATACACCAATTTGCTTCTACTCCACACCGAAAGTCGGCGCGGGTACGTTCTGCGGTTCGGTCTGGAACCAGACCATCTCGACAGCGGGGGAGGAGAGGGCCTCGCCTGCGCGGTAGATGAAGTTCACGGGTTCGAGCTTGCGGCAGGAGTTGAAAGCCGGCGCCTTGACGGTGAACTCCATCTCGTTCGAGACGCCGTAGGCGGGAAGCGCCGCGACCGCCGCCTTTTCACGGTCGCAGAACCAGCCGTCGGAAAGGCGGAGTTCGACTTCGCCAGCTACCAATGCATTCGGCGAGGGATTGAAGACCTTGACCTTGTACTTCACTTCGTCACCGGGCTTGAACCAGGCGAGGGAATAGGCGTCGCGTTTGGCGTCGACGGCCTCGACGGAGACGAACGGCCCGATGTCGTTCAGCGCGAGGATGTTGCCCCAGCAGCGGAAGCCGCACATGCGGACGGAGAGCGCGCGCGTCTTTTCGTCGTAGGCGAATGGCAGTTCGACGAGTTCGCGGGTTCCGTTCACGCTGCCCAGCACGACCTTCGGCGCCTTGAATCCGGCTGGCATTTTGTACTTAACCCGGAATGATTCAACGGGGCCGCGCAGCTGCGAGACCATGCCGAGCATGGCGTTGCCCCTGGAGTCGACGAGTGGCGATTCGAAGCGCATGCCGTATTTGCGGTCGTCGGGGATGTCGTTCACGCAGATCTTCTCCGCGCCGACCCATTCGGCCCAGGCGTCCGCGATGCGGTAGGGGGAGTTGTCGGAATGCGTGTCGGACCATTCGTAGCGCGTGCAGCCCGCGCCGTACATCGTGCCGAAGTACCCGGCGAAGTAAGCGACCTTGCCCTTGCCTTCGTCACGGACAATCATGTAGGGGCGGCCGTTGTTCTCTTGCAGGACCTGGGTGCCCTTGATGCACTTGACCTCGTTGTAGCCCATGGCCGAGACCATCGTCTTGACGAGCTTCTTCGAAATCGGGTGCGTTCCGCCGGGTGCGTCCTTCACCTCGCAGGCCGTCTTGTAGAGCGCGTCGCGGTCGATCACGTCGAAGGCGTAGGCCGAATAGCCAAAGGCGAGCTTCTCGGCGGCGGATTCGTCGACCTTCTTGCGTTGGACGGGCTGGATGCCGAGGAATTTCGTGAAGAAGTCAGTCGGGTATCCGTGCCCATCGAGCGAGCCCGACTGCGCGTCGGCGAGAATCGCCCCGCCGTCGTTTTGCACCCAGTCCACCACCTTCTTCTGCACGTCGAGCGGGATGTACGAGGCGTCGATGAAGACGATGGCCTGCAGTCCCTTGAGCCAGTCGCCGCCCTCGCGGATCTGGCGGTCCGTCACGAAGGTGACGTCGTAGCCGTTCGCGTGGAAGAGCTCGTATGCGCGGAAGAAGTTGTCCGGCCCGCAGTCGAAGATCGAGGCGTATGGCTTTTCGGTCATGAGGTGCGAGACGGCCGAGTAGTAGATTGCGATTGGCTTGACGGCGCGCCGCCGCTCGGTTTCCGAAATCAGGTACTCAAGCTGGTGGAGCGCGCGGAAGTTGTCCGCGAAGGCCGCCATCTTCGGGCGAGGCGCCGCGCCGTGGAACATGTCGGTCATGCCGAACTTGGAGAGTTCGCCGACATTTGCCTCTTGGACGCAGAAGCAGGCCTGCCCCTGCATGCCCTTCGCGATGTTGTGCCACTGCGAGCGCGCCTGCAGCTCGGGCGAGGCCGCGTGAATAGAGCCCTCGCGGACCATGGGGCGGAGCTTGCCGTCGCCGAAGGCGTAGAAGAGCTCCCAAGTGGCGCCGTAGAGGTCGTCTGTGCCGTAGTTGTCGTAGCCGACCATGTCGGAGCCCTTCTGCGTGATCTGGCAGGTGTCCTCGAACATGAGCGGGCGCCACTGCATCCACATGACGGACGAGAGGTTGTTCGCGGAGAGGTTCGAGCTGATGTGCCGCTGCTTCGGGTCCATGGCGACGTAGGCCCGCGATTTCTGCGCGATGCGTGTGGCATAGGCCTTCGAGCAGAAGTCGCGGAAGTCGATGAAGTTGGCGACGTTCCGATGCCACTCGACCGGATCCTCAAGGCGCTGCTTGCCGTAGATGTACTTCCAGTAGCCTGGCTCTATTTCGTCAAACGACTTGTACTCCGTCCGCCATTCGGCGTTGAGGGCGTCGATTGTGCCGTAGAGGCCCTTCAGATACTTGCGGAAACCCTCGCGGGACGTCGGCCCGTAGTCGTACGTGCCGCACTGCTCCCAGGCCGTCCACCACGCCCAGATTTCCTTTTCGCCGGGGTGTCTGGCGATAAGCCGCGCGACGCCCACCTTGTTCGACTCGAAGAGCATGTCGTTCATCTCCTCGAAGGCGTCCGAGAAGCCGCCCCAGGTGCCGTCGGCACGCTGTTGGCGCCCGATGGGCTCGTTGTCCGGGCCGACGGGCTTGTTCGGGTTGAACGGATATTTCTTCTTCAGCGCATCCTCGACCCGCCTTGTATAGTCGACGTTCGCCTGGATCGAGCAGCCGTAGAAGATGGAGCCGGAGTCGAACTCGCCGACCGTGTAGCCGTTCGTGGCCGTGTATTCGGCGCAGAGAAGACGGTCCGTCGCGCCGTACTTGAGGTAGCGGACGGGGTCGCGGAACCAGCTGTAGCACTCCATGAGCTGCGTCGGCGGACGCTTCTGCGGATCGGCGATTGACGAGTTCAGCATGATGTGCGGTGCGTGGTGGGTCGCACGGACGAATCCCGCCGGCGCATCGAACGATAAGGGAATGTCGTCGGCTTCGAATGGCTTCTTCGTGGGGTCGGCCTTCGGGTCGTTCGTGACCCAGCACTCGGCGACGGCGAGGGGGCAGGAACCGATGTCCATGCCTTTCTGGACGTAGCGCGTGTTGCGGCCGATGTTCACCACGTATCGGCCCGGATACTCGATGCCGACCGTGACCTTCGACCAGATCCATCCGGCAGGCGCTTCGCAACGGTATTTGCGGTCCTCGGCGTCCTTGTCGGTCCACATGTCCTCGAATCGGTCCACGAGCGTGTAGTTCACGCACTCGTCGTCGGGGCTGCGGAGCAGGAATTCGAGCGCGGTACGCCTGTTCTCGTTACGCCAGTGGCGAATCCAGAAGTGGTACTCGCCCGTGGTCTTCAGCTCGACGGGGAGCTGGAGTCTCGGATTCTTGCGGTCGTCGGGGGCCTTGAGCCCCGGCTCTTTGCCGTCGGGCCAGAGGATGGGGCACTTGACCCACCGTGCCTTGGACGGCCCCGCGGCGTTCGTCGACGCGACATACTTTGCAACGGCGCTCTCAACGTCCGTAATCTTCACCGTCTGGTATCCGTCCGCGAGGGCGGACAAAGAAGCCGCGACGCCAATGATTGCACTTGCAGCAAACAAGCGGTTGGCGTTTGTCAATACGTTATCCTGACTCACAGATTCACCTCACTCAACGAAGATGCAAAAATTATGGCATAAGCTTGTGAAAAATGCAAGGAAAATGAATAGGGAACGGTGGCTTATCAAGCCACCGTTCCCAATCTTGTCATGTACACCTTGCGCGGGCGCGTGAGGTTGTGCTATCATTGAACCATGCAACCGATTCCAAAAGACAACTTCGATTCCTCGACACTGCGCCAAAACGGTTGCGTCCACGTCAACGAGCGGCACCCCGTCGGGAGCAACGCGGTGCGCATCAGCGCATTCGGCGTCTATTGATTCTTTCATCAAGTGACATGCCGAGATTCCGACAATTTCCAAATCGCAGGCGAAGCAGGTCCGGAAGACGGGGACGCTCCGCGCCGTTTGGGCCACAGACCCTCTTCGGCAAGATTGGCCTCACGCTCTTCATTCTCCTCTGGCTCGCCTGGCCGGTGACAGCCCTCGTGCTGGGGACCGGGCAGGCGCGTGAAAACTGGCGCATAAGGTCGTGGATGGAGTTGCCCTGCACCTTTGAATCCGCGAAGGTTGACGGCAGTGGCGGCGACTTCCACCTCGCCGTGCGCTACGCATACGAGGTTGACGGCCTTCGCCATGTCGGGACCCGCTATTCCGTGTCGCAGGGCGATCGTCTGTCCTTCAAAGGGCTGCGCAAGCGAACGGCACTTCTCGAACGCTATGCTCCGGGCGCTTCCGGCGTCTGCTTCGTCAACCCGTCGGACGCCTCGCAATCCGTCCTTGTACGCGAAAGCCCATTCGACAAGGGAGTGCTCCTTGGCCTCTTCATCATGTGTCTTCTCCTCTGCATTGGATGCGGCAGCCTGTACGCCACATGGCGCCGAAAATCCCCGGTCAGATCCGACGCCTTGCCGGCCGCGGACCCATCATCGCCTGACGCCGCGCAGCAGGGAAAGACATTTCGCCCCGTATTGGCAGACTTTATCGTTCCTGCTTTCGGCGTGATCTTCCTTCTGGTGGGAATCATTCTCGGAGGCTTTGAAGCTCGCTCGTTTTTGCACGACCGCCTCGTCGCATGGCAACAGACGGCAGGAACGGTCCTCTCCTGCGAAATCAAGGCGGATCATGGCGGCAGATCGACGACATACAGCCCGTATGTCACCTACCGCTACTCCGTCGCCGGGCGCGAGTACGAGAACGACGAACTTTCATTATCTACAACTTCAATCAGCGACCATGCCGCCGTCGTCCGCCATGCCGCCCGCTACCGCTCCGGCGCGGAAGTCCAGGTCTTCTACAACCCCGACGACCCCGCCGAAAGCTTCCTCGAGCGCAGCGGAATCTCGGACTACGCCTTATCGGCCGTGTTCTCCCTTCTCTTCGCGGCCGCAGGCGCCTTCGCGTTGTTCTTCGGCCTTCGCGTCCTCCTGCCGCGCGGCGGCGTTCCCTCCTACGAAACGCCCCTTACGGGCCTTCGGCTGAAGCGGACGGCTAGCGAGGAGACCGAGAAGACCGCCTTCACCATCGTTTGGTGCGCCGCCACCTTTCCCTTTGCCGCGAAATGGTTCGCCAGTTCAGGGCCATTCTCCTGGACGTGGGATTTCTGGACCTTCGACAAGTTCCTCGTCCTGCTATTCCCTGTTGTCGGCGTCTTTTTCGCCGTCTCCTCCACGCGCAAAGTTCTGCGCCGTCTGCGCACGGGGCGTTACGAGGTCGAAATCTCATGCGACCGGCTGCGGCCGGGGGCGCGCGTGCAGGTGGCGTACCGCTTCCGTGGCGACGCCTCCCGGCTGCGCCACGTCGTCTTCGCCGTCGAGCAGCAAAACGTCGCGTACCGTCCCACGCCTGAAGACGGAAGCGATCCATACGCCAAGCGGCGCGACAACGTGTGGTCGGCGGACGGCCGCGTGGTTCAGCAGGGCACCTTCGTCTTCACCCTGCCGCCGCGTATCGAGGGGCGCCGCGTCGCCTGGCGGCTCGTCGTGAAATTCGCGCGCCTCTCCGACGTCTTCCGCCTCGACGTCGATGACGCTCCCGACTCATCGTCGCCCACTTGACATGTTCCGCCGCCTTGGGGCGGCGTTTTTGTTTTCTTTCACCTAAATTTGACTTTCCTCAGCATTTTTGGGATAATTCTTATGTTGTCCGGTGAGGTTTCAACTCGCTGGGCGGAGAATCGAAGATGTCACAGCAAAAGCGGAATATGATTAACTACATGGTTGTCTGCGTGAACGACTACGCGGAAAGGCATGGACTTTCACTTTCTGACTCGTTCGATTATCTTCTTCGTAACAAGGGTCTGTCCTTCATAGAGGACTGTTACGAAGTTGAACACACGCTTTCTCTAGATGATGCCCTTGACGATCTGGACGCCATCTGCAAGCGGAACGAGAAGGCGTTGGCATGAGGCACTCGCATTCGTGGGGGTGGACGATGTCCAATAAGCAGAAGCAACTTATTGAATATGCGACCCAGGACCTCGTTGCCATGTTGGTCGAACGCGAGGACAGGTCCATACAGGACGCAATGTCCATTGTTTACCATTCGCGTTTGCACGAGAAACTTCAGGATGTGGAAACAGGGTTGTACCTTGAAGGCTCGGAGTACCTTTACGGACTTTTGATGGAAGAACGCGCGTCCGCTTCCGGAACATCGGTTTGATTATCCCGCCCCTTCGTGTTTGCGGAAGAAATTCCGCACCTCTCCAGAGCTCCTTCTCTCCAAAACTCTCGGAAGCGAAAGCAACCCTGCGCATAGGACGAAGCGGACGGCTACAGATCCTTGTCGTCGACCTTCTTCATGACTTCGGCGGCGCCTTTGGCTTCCTCGGAGGGGGCGGCGGACGTTTTCTCCGGTACGGAGACGAGGA
>JAEEGI010003714.1_pt1 | contig 36279 bp, 22 predicted proteins | sample 8958751 | NCBI WGS metagenome assembly JAEEGI01 (sample SAMN16246545, study PRJNA631951) | gut metagenome | biome: gut microbiome; feature: rumen; material: KS-attached | host: Bos | place: Iran: Karaj | collected 2018-10 | reverse complement strand
ATTGTTTATGAAGCTTTAGGAGAAGGAAATATTAATGTAAATGAAATTCATAAACTTCAAAATTTAATTTTTTGGGTTCATCAAAATTATCTAATTATTTGTGATTATATATTATTTACTGTTTCTGAAGTAAAGGGAAATATTTTGGTTAATAAATTACAAAATATTGTTTTATCTAAAATTACTAGAAAAATATCAAATAATGAAAATATCAATTTATTAAAAGATGGTAATCATAATATTATGGTAATGATAAAAAATATATTAAAATTTTTTACACAAAGTGAAACAATGAATGTAAATGAAATAACATATTATTTGAAAAAATCAGATGAAACATCAATAAACACTTTAAATGAATATTTTAAAAAAAAAATAAATCAAAATGCATATAAAAACTTACATTATAATAAAATTCAAACAATTCAAACATCACATTATAGAACATTGTCAAATCCAAACATTATAAATCCCAATTTAACATCAACATACAACAACAATAATAATAAGTATGCAATTAATACTTATAATACTATGACAAATAAAAATAATAAAAATAAATATATTACAAATTCTAATAATAATAATATTGAAAAAGAACAAATTCCATATTTAGAGAAAAAAAAAGACAAAAAAAAAATATTTACATTAGTATTAGATTTAGATGAAACATTAATAAGTTTTCACAGAGATGAAAATGGAAGAGGAATATTAAAGCCAAGACCATATTTACATAAATTTTTAACTGAAATGAATAAACTATATGAATTAATAATATTTACAGCAGGAACCAAAGAATATGCTGATCCAATTTTAGATATAATAGATAAAAAAAAAGAATTTTTTGATCAAAGATTATATAGACAACATATTATAATTAAAGACGATATTTTTATTAAAGATTTAAGTAAACTTGGAAGAGATTTATCTAAAATTATTATTTTAGATAATTTACCTCAAAATTATGATTTACAAAAAGAAAATGGAATTTTTATCAAAAATTTTTATTGGGATGATAAAGATGATAATGCTTTAAATGAGTTAATTCCTATTTTAAAAAATATTGCTAAAAATCCTTTTAATGATGTTAGAGAAGAATTGAAAAAAGTTAAAGATGAAATTTTTAAAAAAATTACTACGAATTTAAAAGAATAACAATAATAATAATTATAAAGATTTTTTTTAATAATAATAGTAATTTTTTTTATTGTTTTTTGAATTTTAATAGTAAAAAAATTATAAATGATATGATTTATATATAAATAAATTATTATTAAATAAAATATAAATAATTATAAACATCAAAAAAAATAATTAAAAAACTTTTTAATAAAATAAAAAAAAGAAAAAAAAAACAAAATAACTAAAAACTTTTTAACATTAAAAAAATTTATATAAAAAAAAAATATACAGAATAAATAACATTAATCTTCAAATTTAAAAAAACTATTTTTTTAATCCTGACTTTCACTTTCTTCACTTTCATCATCATCTTCACTTTTAAAACAAAGTAATAATCCATCTTTTCCTACATGATTAAATTTAACTAATTTAAAATTACTCATAACAGAATCACCAAATAAACTTTTATCATTTTTTTCTCCAGTCATAGGAACAACTATTAAATTAATTTCATCAATACAATTTGCTTTTAAAAAAGCTCCATTAATAGTACTTCCACCTTCTAACATTAATTTATTAATTCCAAAATTTTTTTTTAATTTTTTTAAAGCAAGTGGAATATTAATATCAGTATTTCCTGCAAAAATATAAGAAATATTTATTTGTTGTAAATATGTTAAATAATCATTATCTACGTTTTCTGTCATTATTTGAATTATATATTTATCCTTTGAACCTGGTAAAATATTATTTTTCCATCCTAAAGATCCTCTTCTATCAAATGCAATTGCATAATTTTTTTTTTTATTTTTTACTATGAAATCTACTTTTTTTATTTTTCTCTTTTTTATTTTTGTTAAATCCGGAAAATAATCATTCGTATATGATTCATTCATTGTTGTTTTTCCACATATAAATCCATCTACTTTAAATTCTTTATTCATTTTATTATATAATGATAAAAAAAAAGAACATTTTTCCGAACTTAAAAAATTACCTGTTACTTTACCATCTATTGTCATTATCATAAAGCAATTTATATATGGTTTATCTTCTGGCAATTTTTCCATGTTTTCAAAAAATAACAGATAATTTTTTTTTGATTTAAAAAATTATTTTATGTTTTTTTATTGAATTAAAGGATTGGTTAATTTTTATTTATTTATTTCTACCCAAAACAATAAACAAATTAAAGATTTCAATTTATATAAAATAAATAGGAAATAAAAAAATTAGTAAATCACGCCTTTGTAGTTATAAGATAAAAAAAAGATAAGATGTTCAAAATGGTCTTTAATTCCTTATTTTATAATTTATTCAAATAATCAAATAATCTTAAATATAAAATAAATAATCAAATATAAATAATTATTTAAATGAAAGGTATAAGAAAAATAAAAAAAAATGCAATGAAAAACACAAATTATATTATTGGATAAAAATTATTTCTTTTACTTAAAATATAAATATTTATAATTATTTTGAACCATAAAATTGAGGAGATAAATTAAAAAATTTTAAAATAGAAACTACAAACAAAAAAATATAACTTAAATTGATTAATAAAAATCTCAAAAAAATAATAGATAAATATATCAAAATATTTCAACCAAATATATATAAATAAAAAGGATTAAATCAAGGATAATAATTTTTTAATTATTCGAACTTTAATTTTCTCTTTGAAATATCTTTTATTAAATCATATTTATTTTTTGTTGATTTGTTTTTTTAATTTTTGAATTTCATTTTGATATTCTAATTCATTTTTTTTAATTTCTTTTTCAAATTTCAAATTAATTCCATTTATCTTTTTATATAATTCTTTACATTCATTTTCTGCTCTGTGTAATTTATTATTAGTATCTTTCAATTTTTGTTCTAACAATGTAATTTTCTTATCTTTTATTTTATTTATACAATTATTAATTATTTCATTGATTTCTTCCCATATTTCTAAATTATAATCATTTTTAGATAAACTCATTTTTTCATTGATTGATTTAATTTCTTCTTCCAAATCTTTATCTTCATTTTGATTTATTTCATTTAATTTATTTTTTATTTTACATATAATATTATATCTGTTTATATCTTTTAATTCAAAATCATTTATTTTCTTTTTATTATCTATATAATAGATTATTTTATAAGAAACATAATTATTTGTTCCTATTTCTTTTGCAGATATTGTTAAAATATCATTATCATTTAATTCTATTGTAATTTCAATTTTAACTTCCCCTTTTGGTTTTTTACTCAAATTGTTTAATATTAATTCATCTACATAATTATTATCTTCGGCAATATATCTTTCACCTTCATATATATTTATTGAAAATGTGTCTTGGTTATCAAATAAAGTTGAATAGATTTTAGATTTTTTACATGGAATAAATGTACCTCTTTCAATAATTTTATCTAATAAATCATCTTCTTTTTTTATTCCAATTGAATTAGGACAATTTTTATTTAAAATTATTCTTTCAATTGAATTTTTTTTAATTAAATTTTCGTTTAAAACGTCTGAAATTTCTTTTTTTCTGTTTTCATATTCATATTCAGATTTATATTTTTTTATAAATTTTTCTTGTTTTATGAAATGAGTAATTGAATTATCATTATTTCCTTCTTCCTTTACAGTAATAGTTAAATTATAATAATTATCCATATCAAAAATAATTTTAATTAGTTTTTTACCACATCTTTTATTTGAAAGTTTAAATAGAATTTCATCTACAAAATGATTATCTTGAACAAATTGTTGTCTACCTTCATATACTTTTATAACAACTAAAGATTCATTTTCAAAACATGTTCTATAATATCTTTCTTCTCTAAAGGGAATTGATGTATTTTTAAAAATTATTATATCATTAATCCCATTAATTATTTCTATTCCTAAATCTAAAACAATCATTCCATAAAAATTAGCTGCCTTTGCAGCACCAATACAATATGTATCATATTTATATTTATTTAATATTTTTGGATTTTCAGAATTATTAAGTAAACAATCAATTGGATATTCCCCAGCTAGAATTATATTATCAATTTCTGATTCTGTTAAATTATTTTCATTTAAAAATTCAATTAAAAAGTTATCTATGCATATTTCTTTAAAAATGATTTTTAAAGTAATTTTATCTATTGATATATCATCATCATCAATTTCTAAGTTAAATTCTTTATTAAATTTAGTTAATTCTTTTTCACACTCTTCTTCTAATCTTGTTATTTGTTTTAGATTATTATCTATATCATTGCCGATCTTACAATATTCAATGATTTTATCAATTAACTTTTTTCCAGAAATTTCTTTTATAATTTTATTTCCAATTATCATAATTTTCGATTTATTCATCTCAAGTAATGTAATATCTAACTGAAAATAATTTAAAGAAACAACCAAATTTTTTCCTTTAGAATTATTTTTCTCAATATCATAAGCAATAAGAGCTGCAATTGGTTCTTCAATTATTTTAGAAACTAATATTCCATTCAATTCCATTACAGAAATAAGTGTTTTTCTTTGGAATTCGTTAAAATATATTGGAACTGTTATAATAATATTGTAATCTTCGATATTATAATTATTTCTTATTAATCTTAGTTCAGTATCTAAATTTTTGAAGATTATTGAAGCAATTTCTTCTGGTAAAATATTTTTTTTTTCTCCATTTTCTGTTTCAATTTCAATAACTGCTTTACCAGAGTTTATATCATTGATTATTTTATAAGGAATTGTATTAATATATTCTTGAACTTCTTGTTCGTAAAATTGTTTACCTAATAATTTTTTTATTCTTTTACAATATCCAAACTTTCTACAGTTAAATTTCAAAAAACTAACTTTTGTATTTAATGGATAATATTCAAGTTTCCAATCATAACTTAATATTGGGGTAAAGTGATAAAAAACATTAGAATCATTGAAATCAATTCCTATTTCCACTGACATTAAGTCTATTAATATTATTTAAATTAATTTATAAATTGAAATAAATAAAATAATTATTAGAATCACATGTAAGAATGAACACAAAAAATATTTAAAAACAGTCTTATTTTTAAATTCATCAATATTTTATTTTTGTTGGATTATAATTATCTACTAATTTATTATTTTTTTATATTTCTATTTTTTTTCTGATTTTAAAAGTGATAATATACCTTTTTATTTATTTATTTCATTTTTACAATAATGTTTTTTAATTGAAAATATTTTTAAATAAAAAATAAATTCATGAAAAATCTAATTTAAATTTTTTAAAAAATATTATCTAAAAAAATCAAAGTTCTAAAAAACATCACTATCTTGTAAAGAATCACCAAGATCTTTATCTTTTTTTTCTCCTTTTCCATATTTCTTAAAAAAATCTTGTAAAACTTGTTGATTATTAGGATCTTTCTTACTCACTCTTTGAGTTAAATATTTTGCCCACTTATGTAAAGTTTCATCATTTAAAATATAAAAAGGAGCAAGTTTCTGATTAATATTTACAGTGTCATGAATTAAAATATCTAAAGCTTCATCTTGATATTTTTTATAAAAATATATAATTCCTTTAATAACTTTAGTATATTTAGGTAAACATTCTTTTTCAATATGAGGAGGATTTTTATATTTACTTAATCTTGGAAGTAATTCAGTTAATCCTTTTAATGAATTTACACCAAAAACTTCATTCATTAAATCTAATTTTTCATGAAGAATATCTACAATTTTAATAAAACATTCTGGTAAATTTGATAAATTTTGTAAACATAATATTGAATTTTGCTTTATATCATAATTTGAATCTTCTAATAAAGCACATATTTTTTCTAATATTTCATAATGAATTATATTTTTTGGGTCATCATTTATTATTTTTCTTTCTTCTTTCTTTTCGTCATCTTCTGGAAATTCACCTTTTAAAATTCTTTCTCTTTTATCAATTCTATTATTATATTCTTCCATATTAGTAAAATCACATATTTGAATTTTAGCTCCTAATATATTTGTAACACTCATAAACATAGAAGAAGAATATAATCTTTCTTTTTGTAATTTAGAATCTAAAAATTTACTTCCAGTAATAATTAAATGTTCTCTATAAGCTTCATTTTTCCCTTCAAAAGTTAAAGTAATATTTTTACAAGCACTTAAAATTAATTCTTTCATTTGAGTATACATTCCTTTAGATAATTCACATGAAAATTCTTCATTTTTATCATCTAAAATAGCATTAAAACTTCTTAATAAACCTTTACTTAAAGTATGTTTAATATTATAATCATATCTAGTACAATTAATAATAGCTTCAAGTAAATAAAGTAAATAAATAACATTTTCTCCAATTTTCTCTTTAATACAATACATATTAAAAGCATCAACCATTTTAAATATACTTCCACTTTTATTCATCATTAAAGTTCCATTTTGATGTAGACTTAATCGATAAAGTAACCAACCAACACTTTCTCTCACTTTCACTTCATCATCGAAAATTAATTTTTGCATAATTTGATAATTTTCAGCAACATCAAATTGATTTCTCCCAACATCTAAAAATAAAAGTGAACCAACAAGGAAAGCAGACTCAAAACGAACAGATGGGTTTTCATCTTGCATTAATGAGGTTGCGTGAGTCACGATATTGTTGTTCACCATTAACACCTTTGTCTCCTGATGCGAGACCAACTCGTTCAATGTGTGCAATGCATCACGACGAGAATTACTCGATAAAGGGGGATATGTCAATAAGGCTGCCAACTTCGGGATTGCACGTTCGTTATATGCTATAGATACTTGTTCAGGATCCATTAAAGGACGAGGATTTGGATCTGGAATATATGGGTGACGATCTCGAAGAAATTCTGAAGCTGTATAAAGGGTGTATGATTGCATTTTTTTTAAAGTATTTTTTTAATTTTAAGTTATTTTTTTAATTTATTAATTTTTTTGTTTATTTTTTATTTTATATTTTTTTTATTTGCTTTTTTTAAATTGAGATGCAAAGGGATATTGAAAGGGTTAAGGTGTTAATGGAGGAAAAGAAATTCGTAGAGGCTTTGAATAAATTAAATGAAATGAAAAGTAAATATGATTCAAATGAAATGAAAAAATATGAAGAATATTTTAAATATTTAGAATATATAATAGAAAAAAATGATATATTAACAATGGTAGATAACATAATAAATTTAAATTAATTTAAAAAAAGAACATTCCATAAATATAAAGAATAAATAATAAAAAAAATATAAAAAAATCAAAAAAAAAAAATATTTAAAAAAAAAAAATGACAAGTGAAATTCGTTTTACAATAAAATACCGTGTTCCTCCACAAATAATATTTGAAGCATTGACAAATTCAGAATTAATATCAAAATACACTCAAAGTGAATCAAAATTTGAGAAAAAAGTGGATGGAGAATTTTTTTTTTATAATGGTTCAATAAAGGGAAAAGTGAAAGAAATTAATGAAAATAAAAAATTACTTTTAAATTGGAAATTTTCAAATTGGAAAGAAGCAGCAGATATATTATTTAATTTTAAAGAAAAAAGTGGAAATGAATGTCAAATTACAATAATAATTAAAAATTGTCCTAATAGAGATGCTAATAATCAAACTATTGAAAGAAATGGTATTATTAATGGATTTAAAGAACAAATATTTGAAAAAATCCAAATGTTTTTAGGTTATCCTTTAAATAAAGATGATGATTCAAGTGATGAAGATTAAATTTTTTTTACTTTATTTTAATTAAGTTAAATACGTTTTTTTCATTTGATTAAATATTTAAAAAAATTTATTTTTTTTTTTTAAATTATTATGAAACAATTACCAAGAAATGATATTGCTGTTATTAAAGATATTTTATATCCTCAAAAAAAAAATAATGGGAAATTATGGCAAAAAAAAAACATTGAAAATTTAAGAATTCAAGAAGAAAAGAACAGAAGATTAAAAGAAGAAAAAGAAAATTTTATTCAACCTGAATTATATAAATTATCTCAATTTAAAAATGTTCAATCAAAATTACAACAAAATACACAAGATTGGATTAAACATGAGAGAGAAAATTTAAAGACTAATAATAATAATAAAATAAATTATAATTTATTTCAAAGAAAAAGACCTAATTCAATTAAAATTAAAATTAATAGTAAAACCAAAGATGAAAACATTTATAACATCGATAATAATAAAAAAGTTTCTCTTTTTGATCAATATTATAGTCATAAATCTAAAAGTCCTAGTCTTAATAATTTAAGACCAATTAGTCAACAAAATTCATTTGGAATTAATGAATGTAATACAATTGAAAATAATATTTCTAATAGAAATAATATTAAATCTGATTTAAATTTAGATGATTTAAATGAAGAAGAATTAAACCAATTATTAAAAGATTATAATGAATATGTATCTCAAAAAAATTCAATTCAAGAAACAAAACCACATATAAATAATATAAACAATATGAACAATAATATTAATAATAATATAAATTACCCTCCTCAAAATATTTATCAAGATATTCCTCAAGAAAATTTATATAATAACAGTCCTCAAATTCCAAATATTAATCAAATGTATTACCCAGAAAAAAATATTGAAAACCAAAATCCTCTTTCAATAAATGTAAAGAATTCAAAAGATGCAGAAATAGAGCAAATGGTAAAAGAATATACATCAAAATATGGTTATGATGAAACAATACAACAATTAATTAAAGAATATAACAGCAAAGGAAAAATAGAATTAAACTCAATTCCAGAAGCAGATGAAAATTTAGAACAAACCTTAAAAAAACCACAATCAAACATTAATAATAATAATAAACCATTAGTTCTTCCTAAAATACAAAAAAATTTTATAAAAGATAATAGAAAAATAATATCAGAAGGTAAAGTTCATCAAAGAACAAAACCAAAGGAAAATCCTCAACCAATATTACATAAAGATTATGGTAAAACTCCATTATATATAAAGAAATATGAAATAGAAAATGAGTTAAAAAAGGAAGAAATAAAAAGAAAAGAAGAAGAAGCAAAAATCCCTCCTGGAACAAAATTATTAAGTGAAGAAGAAAGATTAAGTACTTTAAATGGTTTATTAAATTCTAAAAAAGAAATTACTAATTTATTAGAAAAAATGCCTATTACAACAAGAACTATTGCTGTTCAAAATAGAAAAGATGAATTAATAAAAAAATTAGATGAAATTGAAAAAGCTATTGATATGTTTAGTAAAAAACAAGTTTTTATTAAAATATAATATTTTATTAATTTATATTTTTTAATTTTATATATTTTTATATCAAAAGTATTAATTATCATTTTTTTTAAAATGGAAAAATTAAATGATGAAGAAAATAATAATTCAATTGATAACATAGAAAAAAAAGAATATGAATATGTTTATGATTTTGAATGGAATAAAGAATTAGAAAATGAAGCAAAGAAAATAATAGAAGAAAATTTAGAGAATATAGAAACAGATGAATTTTTAGAAAAACAAAATAAAAATTGGGAAAAATTTTATAAATTTAATAAAACTAATTTTTTCAAAGATAGACATTATATAATAGATGAATTTTCAGAATTAAAAGAAGATAAAAGAGAAAAAATAACATTATTAGATATAGGATGTGGAGTTGGAAATTCATTTTATCCATTAATTAAAAATTTACCAAATTTATATGTTAATGCCTTTGATTTTTCAAAAAGAGCAATAAATATGGCAAAAACACATAAATTATATAATGAAAACAGAATAAATATTATTCCATTGGATTTAGTTAATGATATTATTCCTTTTAATAATAATGATTATGGTATTTTAATGTTTGTTTTAAGTGCTATTAAACCTGAATTTCATGAAAAAGTTATTCAAAAAATTTCTGAAAAAATCAATATAAATGGAATATTATATTTTAGAGATTATGCTAGATATGATATGGCTCAATTAAGATTTGCTAAAAGAAAAAAAAATAAAGTTGGAAATAATTTGTATATGAGAAAAGACAAAACATTGTCCTATTTTTTTGACAAAGAAGAAATTGAAAATTTGTTTAAAAAGTTTAATTTTGAAGTTAAAGATTCTAAATTAATTTGTAGAGTTATTGAAAATAGAAAAGATAATAAAAAAATGCATAGATTGTGGTTACAAATTAAATTTATAAAAATTTAATTTTTCAGAATTTGATTTTTACTTTTTTTTCACAAAGACAATAACCATGAAATTGTTCAATTAAAGATCTTTTCTCAATAATTTAACTTAATATCTCTGAATTACTTTTATACAAAAATCTTAAATAAAAATAGTTATTAAATTCCCATAAAACAAAACTTAACCTAAAAAAAATATATATATAAAAAAGAAAATAATAAAAATAAATAAAAAAAATAAATAAATAAAAAAAAATGGAAAAGAAACAAAATCAAAAGTATCCAAAAACTAGAGAACTAACTCCTGAAATTCCTCCTCATCAAAATAACATAAATAAAAATCCTCACATTACAAATTTATCAGTATTTGGCCACACAATAACAAAAAGTAAAATTTAAAAAAAATAATAAAAAATCGAAAAAAAAAATATAACAAAATATAGTGACAGAAAATATATCAATTCTGTTTGGAGGTGCAGAAGGTAAAAATGCAAAATACACATTATTAAACGATATATTAATATTTAAACCTCCAAATTCAACATGGATAAAATTAAGTCCAAAGGGAGAAATTCCATCAAGAAGAGTATCACATGCAAGTTGTTCAATAGGATCATATTATTTAAGTGTATTTGGTGGAATAGAATCAAATGCAGAATTATCAGAATCAAATTTATATATTTTAGATATGAGTCCTGGTTTAACAGAATCAATTTGGTATAAAATGAAAAATAAAGGAATTACACCTTGTAAAAGATATGGACATAATTTAATTTATAATAAACCTTATTTAATTTTATTTGGAGGAAATAATGGGAAAAAAGAATTAAATGATATTTATGTTACTAAATTTGATAAATGTGATAAACATTCTATTTCAGAATTTGATGTTATTGTTTGGAGAGAATTAGATATTAAAAAATCTGGCCCTTCACCAAGAATGTATTTTTCTATTTCTATTTGTGATTATGGAAAAAGTAAAAATATGGTTTTTATTTATGGAGGAAGAGGAAATAATAAAGAATGTTATAATGATTTATTTGCTTTAAGTGTTCACAGAAATGGAATTTGGGAATGGAATCAAGTTAAATACAATAATAATAATTATATTCCTCAAAAAAGATTTCAGCATTCTATGGTTTTTTATTATAATTTACTTATTATATTCGGAGGTAAAAATTATAATGATAATTCAAATAATATGAATGTTGAAGTGTTTAATACTGAAAATAATAGATGGGAATTATTAATTCCTTTTAATTACTATAGACATTGTACTTGGAGATTAGGAGAAATTATTTATTCTTATGGTGGATTTAATTATAATTCTAATGAACCTGTTCATTGTTTAATTAAAGTAGAAGTTAAAAAATTATTAAAGTGTAATGAAAATTTAAAAAAAGAATACGAAAAAATTCAAAATACAACTTTCAAAAAAATTAATTCTAAAAATCGAACTCCAACAATTTCACCTGATCCTTCTTTACGTTCGAAAACTCCAACAAAGAAGAAATCAAATGATAATTTAAATATTAGTAATAATAATCATAATAGAAAAAGAAGTGGAAGTTTAAATAAAATTCCAATGGAATCAATCTTAGAAAAACCAATAATTAAATTAGGTGAAATATCAATAACACAAAAAAATAAAATAACAATAAATGATTTTACATATAATAAAAAAACAGGAAATATTGAAACAATAAATGAAAAAATAAAAAATGAATTATTATGTGATAAATTTATTAAATATTTACTTCGTCCTGAATATTGGATAACAATAAATTCAAAAAAACAAAGTGAACAACCATTTTATTTTCCTTTAGCAGAAGTATCAAAATTAATAAGTCAAGTAAAAACAATATTAGAAAAAGAGCCAATACTTTTAAAAATAAATACTCCAGTTAAAATATTTGGAGATATTCATGGACAATTTATAGATTTAATGAATTTTTTTAATAAATGGGGAATGCCATCAGAAACAAATAATGGAGATATATTAACAAATGATTATTTATTTTTAGGAGATTATGTTGATAGAGGATATTTATCATTAGAAACAATATGTTTATTATTTGCATTAAAGATAAAATATCCAGAAAGAATTCATTTACTAAGAGGAAATCATGAAGATTTATTAGTAAATTATTCATTTGGTTTCCGTGATGAATGTATAAATAGGTTAGATGATAATCCATCTGAAGAAATAGAAGAAGATGATCCATCATTATTTTCCTATATTAATAAATGTTTTGAATATTTACCATTAGCAGCATTAATAGATGATCAAATATTTTGTCTTCATGGTGGAATAGGAGCAAATGTGAAAAAAATATCGGATGTAAATAAATTAAAAAAACCAATAGATATTATTCATGAAGCAAAAACAATAAATGAAAAAATGGTAATGGATATATTATGGAGTGATCCAACAGATAATGATGAAGAGAAGGGAATATTACCAAATAAAGAGAGAGATGGAAATGAACTTGGAATAATAGTGAAATATGGTCCTGATATAGTTAAGAAATTTATAAAGGAAAATGGAATTAGTTATATTATTCGAGCACATGAATGTGTTATGGATGGCTTTGAAAGATTTGCTGGTGGTGCTCTTGTTACTGTATTTAGTGCTACTGATTATTGTGGACATCATAAAAATGCTGGAGCTATGATTGTCGTTAATCAACATATGCAAATGATACCACATTTAATATATCCTCAAGATGGGGAAAGTGGAAAGTGGATTGATGATGAAGAATATTTAAAAAAAAGACCTCCTACTCCTCCCAGAGTTAGATATAATAAAACTAATTATTGAAAATTCATTTTTTTGCCTTTTTTTCAAAAATAGATTTTATAAAGACCTTTATTTAGATTAAATATCGAGTTTTTTTTGGAAATTTTTTAATTCTATTTTTTTTTCCCTTGATTAATTATTTTATTTTTTATTTTTTTTTTAATTATTTTATTTATCTTTTATGTATTTTTTATAAATAATATTCTTTTTTTTATTATTTAATTTAATATCCAATATAAAATATACATCTTAATTATATTATATTTATTATTATATGTCTCATCAAAAAATATTTGAAATTATTCATCATAATAGTAGCAATGAAACATCAGAAAATACCCAAGAAGAGGAAAATTTATCAGAAAACAATATTTCTCCAAAAAATAAATCAAAATTAATATTTTTTGTAACAAGAACCCCAAAAAATTTATTAAAAAAGAAGAGAGGAAGACCAAAAAGAGCAACAAACATAAATTCTAAAATAAATCATAACAAATATAAAATTGACAATATAAGAATAAAGATAAAAACACATTTTCATTCTTTTATTATTGGATTTTTTAATGATTTAATTAAACTGAAATTTAAAATTCAAAGATATAAATTTAGGAAAATTCCATATTCAATAACTAAAGATGTAACAATTAAAACAAATTTATCTTTAAAAACTAAAACAATAGGAGAATTATTATCAAATGATATTTCAGATAAATATAAAAAATATGAATCAGGAAAGAATAGAAAAAGTATATATTATTACTATAAAACAGTTAAAGATGAAGAACATAAAAGTTTATTGTCTTTAAGTTATAAAGAATTTTTTTATGATTTCTATTTAAATGGGAATAGAGAAGAATTAAATGAAAAATATGGTTTGAGTGATAAAACTATTTTATTCTCAGAATTTTGTGATACTATTAATGATATTAAATATAGACAAATGGTTGAATATACTGCTTATAATTATTTTTTAGATTATAATGATGAAAAAATTGAAAAAAAAATTAAAAAAAATGAATTTATTGGAAAACAAGTCGCCTTAAAAGTAATTATTAATAATGGAGAAATTTTGGACAATTAAATTTATTGTTCGATATTTTTCTATTATAATTTTGAATATATTTTTTGTTATAATATAATAATAATTATATAAAAGAATTTAGCTTATTACTTTTAACATTAACTTTATTTAAGTTATATCAAAAGATAAATAATTTTATTTTTTAAAAAAAAATAATTTAAATTTTTATTATTTTAAAAAAATAAAAATAAGATTTTAAATTCAATTAAAAAAATTTTAAATCTTAAAAAAAAAATAAATTAATCATCATCTTGAATAGTATTAATATTAAATTTAGCATTAATATCAACATTTTCTTCACCACTTAATTTAAAATTTTTAATAACACTTAAATTTTTTTCTTTATTACTTAAATTAACATTTCCTTCACAAACTACCGAATCATCATCATATTTTTTAAATTTAAATATAATAACAATATTTTTTTTTTGAATAGTACTATAAACATTAATATTGAAAGTAAAAGGAATTTTTTTAATAATATCATTTAAATTTTCTTGATTTTTAGAAGAATAAACTTCATTTTCATTATTATTATCTTTCGAAAAAACAGATAAATATAAATTATCATTTTCAATTTTTGAAATAGAATTAATTTCAATATCAATTTCTTTGATTAAAGTAAAATCACTATTATCTTCACTATTATCTTTTTGCTTTTTTATTTTAGAAAGACTTTCAGTTGCACTTTCTTCTTTAATTGTATTATTTGAAGTTCCAGGTTTTTTTTTTTTACCATTTTTTTCATAATTTGAAGTATTATATCCAAAAGGAATAAATTTACATTTTATTTTAATATTACCAATTGGCTTTTTCTTCTTATTTAATATTTGATATTTATCATCAATAATATATTGATCATAATTTATTTTATTTAAACATATAATCCAATTAAATGTTGTTTCACCTAAATTAATATTTTCATTATTTATATTTGATTCTAATATTATTTTTATCTTTGAACCAATATCTTTTAAAGTTTTTTTTCTTAATAATATTCGAGATGACCAATTTACAGTTATATCATCTAAATCATTTGATTTTATTTCTTTTGAACTATTTGATTGATTTATTCCTTCTAATAATAATTTTAAATTAAAAGAATAAGGACTTTTTATATTTTTTGGTAATATTATATTTTCTATATTTTTAACTTGAACTTTTATTTCTCCATTAAAAACTTCATTTGGATCTATTTTAATATTTCTTTTATTCGTTGTTTCCTTTTTATTATTTTTTATTTTATTATTATTATTATTATTTGATTCATCATTTTCTATTTCTTCTTCTTCATTTAAATTACTGTTATTATAATTTTTTAATGTTTTTGTTTTATTAGATGATGAAGATGATTTTTTTAAAGTTGATTTTGAACTTACTAATTTATCATTAATATTACTTATTTCTAAAATTGATGAAGTTGTATTTTTGGATTTTATTTTTGATTGTTCTAAATCTTCGATTTCGTTTGATTCAATTAATTCATTTGATTCTTTTTTAATTACAACATTTTCTTTTTCATCATCATCATTTTTTCTTTTATCTTCTTCATTTGATAATTCATTTTCATGATTTTCATAACTATCATTATTTTCACTTTTTTCTTTAATTTCATTATTATCATCTTCATCTTCATTATTATTTTCATTATAATTTTCATTATCATTATGATTATTATTATCATCAACTTCTTCATTTTCAAAGTCACCATAATATTCAATTTCATCATCCATTTGTTTTTTTATTTTATTTTCATTTTTATTAGTTAATTCTTCATCATGTGGATTTTTATAATTTGATTTAGTAAAATTATATGATTTTTCATTATCATTTTTATATATATCAGATTTATAAATATCTGATTTCATAGTATTACTATTATTATTATTATTATTTGAACTACTATTGTTATTATTTGAACTACTAATATTTTTATTACTGAAAGTTTGGTAATTATCATTATTTTTTTCATCAAAATTTTGAGTTTGATTATATTTTTGATTTTCATTATATTGATTTATTATTATTTTATTTTGAAATTTAGGTTGTTGTTTACCATATTTTTCAACTATTAAATCTATTATTTTTTTTCTTTCTTCTAATTTACTTTTAAAACTTTGTAATTCAATAGTATTATTTATATTATTCATTAAATTTGAATCTAAATCAGACCAATAAGTAAATAAATTTTTAACATCATTTTCTTTAATAAAATATTTATTTATTAATATTGGAGCAGCATCTTCATAACCCACAATACCATTTTGAGATTTATTATTTAAATCATTATATAATTCTTCAATATTTTTCCCAGTATCACAAATTTTATTTACAATATTAAATAAACTTTGATTTAATAAATATATTTTACTTTTTTCTCTATTATAAATTAAATTAACAATTTTATTAATTGGTAATTTCATATTGTTTTCAAATCCAATTAATTTAATAATAGTATCTCTATGTTCAAAAGGTAAATTCAAATAATCTAAAACTTCTAAAAATTCATTTTTAAAAATATGCATATCATTATCTTTATCGAATTTAATTAAAATATCATATAATCCATCATCTTTTTCTGCTAATAAACATAAAGAATAAACGTGCATTTCTTCATTAATATCTAAATTTATATTATTTAAAAAAGTTTTATAAGAAGGAGAATTACTTCTAAATCTTTTTACATTATTATTATTATCTTTTTTATCATATTTTATTTTCTCTAATTTCGAATTAATATCTTGTAATTGATTATTTAAATTATTTATAATCATATCTTTTTGAATTTGCTCTTTTTCTTCTAATTTTCCAGTTACTTCTTCATATTTTTTTACATTTTCAGATAAAAAATTTATTTGAGCTGATAAATTATTTTCATTATTTTTTAACATTTCATTTTCATTTTTACATTTTTCAATTTCCATTTTAATTTTGATTAATTCAGCATTTTCTTTATTTTTTTTTTCATCTTCAATTTTTTTACTTAAATTCTTAATTTCTTCTTTTAAATCATTAATTTCTTTTTTCTGCAAAATAAACTGATTAACCATTCCTTCTTCATTTTCGTTGAAATTCAAATCTTCATTATTAATATTATTATTATTAGAATTATTATCATTATTACTAATAGAAAAACCTTGAGCAGAGCTAAATCCAATATTATTAGGACTAATATTATTATTAGAACTTTGAATTTGAAGATTATTATTTCCTTTAGTTTGATTAAAAAATAAATTCATATTTTTATCTTCATTTTTCCCTTTTGGTAAAGGACTAACAAAAGGAATCATAATATTATATATAGCCAAAGCACTTTCATGTGGTGTATATTTACCAAAAAAAGTATATAATTCATTAATATTATTTACTTTTTCTAACCAACTACCACTATATAATTCAGGTTTATTTAAATGTTGTTGAGTTTTAATTCCATAATCTTGAATATTTTTCAAAAAAGAAATTAATTTATTTCTATTAGTATTATACATTAAATCATCACTATAACTATTATCCTTATTATTATTACTTTTACCATTAATATAATTATTTCTTTTTCCATTTTCAAATTTACTTTTCAATTTTTTTTGATTAATTTCACTTTTATATTCTCCATTACAATATTTCATAATTAACTCTTTAATTTTATCATTTGGAGCAATGTCTAAAGAATTTTGATTATTTCTATCACAAACTAAGAAAGGATCAGCTCCTTTTTTCATTAAAATAGGAATAATTTTATTTTTTGCATTTTCAGAAGCAAAATGTAAAGGAGTCATTTTTTCATCATCTAAACAATTAATATCACATCCATAATCAATAAGCATTTTAATCATTTCAGTTTGAAACATAGTATTATTAAAAATAGCATAATGTAAAGGAGTTCTCCCATAAGTATCTTTAGAATAAATTAAACTTTTTTCTTTATCTAAAATTAATTTTACTAAAAGTGAAGAATCACTACAAATTGAATAATGTAAACATGTTCTTCCAATTGAATCTTTTGCATAAATTTCACTTCCATAATCTAATAATAATTCACTTGCTTTTAATCTTCCAAATTGACATGCTATTAGAAATGGAGTTCTTAAATATTTATCTCTTGAATATATGTTAAAACCTTTAGTTATTAAAAATTTTATCATATTTACATTTCCTCTTTTTGATGCTATATGTAATAAACTTTTCTTATTTTCATCTAAAGTATTTATTATTTCTTTCATATATTGTGCATTTTCTCTAAATATTTCATTTAATTTTTCTTCATTATCTTTTTCACATAATTTTATTATATAACCAAATTTAGAATGAATTGGAATATTTTTTTTATTTTCATTTAATGACCATTGAATGTTAAATTTGGATTTTTGAAGACGCTCTATTGCTTTTTTTTTGTGCTCTTTTGGCCATTCTGTTCCTGTCTCTAATTTATAGCTTCTTTCAAATAAAGGATTTATTATTGTAATTGCCAATTCTTCTAAAGATAATGATTCAAATCCTGATTTTAAATATTTTTCTATTAATTTTTTCACTACTTGTTTTTCATCTTTTATATATGAAGATTTCATTTTTTTTAATTTTTAATTTTTTTTTTAGTTTTTTGATTTCAAATAAATTTTATTAAGGAATAAATTTCAAATAATAAATATTGAGAAAATAAATTATGTAATATTTTATAATTCAATATATATTTACATTTTATTTTATATTCATAAATAAAAAAAAATATTAATTTAATTGTTTAATCTCATTTTTATCATATAAATTTAATTCTTTTTTCATTTTTTTCACTTCATCAATTCCTAAATGATAATCTTGAATTTTATCGAAAATTTTTTCTAATTTATTTACAATCCCATAATCATAAATTTTCATATTAGACATTAAAATCATATTAGATTTTTGTAAATTTGAATTAATAGCATAATATAATTCATCATCTAATTTTTTATCAATTTCAAAATAATTTTTTAAAAAATGATTAAAAATTTTTTCAGTAAAAGAAAAAGATAATAATTCTTTTTCAATAATGTTTCTATTTAAATATAAAATAGTTTCATCATTATTATATTTATTATAAATTGAATGAAAAAAATTGTCAAAAACTTTTAAATAAGGTTTTGAGTGGAAAATTTTTTTAAACAAAGAAATTAAATAATTAAAATTAATTTCTTTGGAAATATCATTTTCAACAGCATTTAAAATAAAATTAATTTTATGATTAACATCAATAGTAGAAGTAATAATAAAAAAGCAAATAGTTTCAATGAAATTAATTTTAGGTTCACTTAAACTTTTTTGAAAAATTAAAAATAATTGTTTTGAAAATTCTTCATCAGGACCAATAGAAGTAATGTTTAAATATTCTTCAAAAGTTTCTTGATCAATATATTTATTTTTTTCAAAAAACCATTTATAAGTTTTAAAAGAAATAATTAATTTTTCTAAAATAAATTTTTTATGAGTCCAAAGCCAACGAATTGATTTTAATCTGATGAAAGTTTTAATTATATCATTAGATATATTTGATTCTAATAATCTAATAAAAAAATTTTCTGAATGAATTGTTCTTGGAGTTAAAGTTTTATTATTAATATTATTATTTAATATATGATTTTTCTTCTTTTCTTTTATTTTTCTTTTTATTTTTGGATTTGAAATACTTTTTAAAGTTTTTAACTTTGAATTTATATCTTCAATATTTTTATATTTTGTTCTTTTTGGATTATCAAAATAAGTTCTCATATTTAAATTTTTTATTTTTGATTTTTTCATTTCTGAATCATAATAAACTTTTTTATAATATTTTTGACTAGTAATTTCCTTTAAAGAATTAAAGGATTTAAATTTAATATTTAAACTTTCAGAATCAATTTTTAATCTTTTTCTATCTGTGTATAAAATACAATTTTTATTTCTATTTTTAATATTATTCTTCTTTTTTATATTTTTAATAGGAATACTAATTATTTTCTTTGACAAAGGAATAATTTTCTGATATTCATAATTATCATTTATAAAATTAAATTCTTTTGGTAATGTCGGTGTTACAACAAATGCACTTTTTCTAAGAGATAAGTCGTAATTTGATCTTGTTTTAAACTTCCTTGTTGTTCTTCTTATATTTCTATTTGTATCTATTGAAGAAAATTTAGTTATTGTTGAATTTGAAAATGATTTTCTATGAGAGTATAATCCAGTGTTTATCGTATTATCTAAATTTCTACTTAATTTCAAATTTATAGGATAAACTTCCATAACTTAAAAAAATAAATTCTACATAATAAAATAATAAAAAAACATTAAAAATATTAAATACAATTCTTAATGTATAGAAAAAAATAATTAAATTAAAAAATAATAATCTTTCAGAAAATAAAATCAAACACCAAAAAAAAAATAAAAAAAAAAAATGGAATCACTTTTCCCTCAAAAAGAGAACCCAATCCCTTCTCCAGAAACATATTATGAAAAGACATTAGGAACAACAATCCTTGCATTAGTATACGACAGTGGAGTAATGTTAGCAGCAGATTCACGTACATCATCTGGTTCTTACATTGCTAATCGTGTAGCAGACAAAATCTGGCCAATAACGAAAAACATCTTTGCATGTAAAGCTGGAACAGCATCAGACACTCAATTTCTTCTTCAAACAACAAAGAATTATATGAGTCAATTTTCAATAGAATACAACGATAAGCCTCCAGTGAAAGTAGCAGCTCGTATTCTCCAACAATATCAATATGAATACAAAGATTACTTATCTGCTGCTTTAATCGTTGCTGGTGTTGATAATTTAGAAGGTCCTTGTGTCTACTCTGTTGGAATGGGAGGTACTCTTCTTAAACAAGATATTGCTCTTAATGGAAGTGGTTCTGGATATATTTATGGATATGTTGATGAACATTTTAAAAAAAATATGACTAGACAAGAAGCTAAGGAATTTTTAAAAAAATGCGTCACGTTAGCTATGTATAGAGATAATTCTAGTGGTGGAGTTGTTAGAATTTTAGATATTACTAAAGATGGGTTTAGTAGAGAATATTTCCCTTTTGATCAAATTGAATTTCCTAAAATGAAATAATTATTTTTTTTTTTTCTTTTTTTTTTTTTTGGTTTGATAATTAAGTTAAATTTGATTATTTTTAAAATATTTTTTTTAAAAAATATTTTTTAAAGGTAATTAATTATATATGTATATTTTTTATTTTGGAAATTAATAATAAAAATGGATAAAATTCCAAATGAAAAAGATGTATTAGAAGAAGCTACAAAGAAATTAATTCCAATAGCAAAAAGACAGGAAATGTATGATAAATATTTTGGTCCTAAAAGGCAAAAAGAAAAAAATTTATTAAAGATAGAAGAATATTTCAAAAAGAAAATATCAGAAGATATAAAAAATAAATTAGGGTTAGAAGATAAATCACTTGATAAAATCCAAAAAATATTATTTGCTATTTCAAAATTAAATTCTTCAAATATTGCTATGCTTGATTCTCAATTTTCAGAAAAAAATGAATGTGAAATTCAAACTGAAGAAAATGATTATAGTTTATTAATTCAAAAAGTTTCTCTTCTTGAAAAAGAAAAAGAAAAATTATTAAATGAAAAATCTGAATTTGAAAAAGAAAATGAAATATTAAAAAAACAAAATATTGATTTAAAAAATGAAAATGATAAATTTTTAAAAGAAATTAGGTTTTTAAAAAATTCTATTAATGAATTAAATAATTTAAAAAGTGATTCTGAAAAAAATTTCCAAAATTTAAAAAATGAAAATACTAAATTTCAAAATCAAAATATTGCATTACAAAAGAAAATTGATGATTTGACAAAATTAAAAAAACAATTTGAAGAAAAATCAGAAATAAAAAAGAATAAAAATGAAATAATGAAAAATATTTTTTTTTCAAATCAAAAAATAAATTCTCCATTTATTTATTTATTACAAACTCATCAATTAAATAAAGTATTTTCATATTTATCAATTAATGATATATGTAATTTTATAATATCAAATAAAAAAATAAATAATTCTTTTAAAAATTCAATAATAAATGTAAAAAATTTTTACATAACAACAATAAAAAGGAAAAATGAAATAATAACATCATTAAAAAAATATGACATTAAAAAAATATATTTAATAAAAAATCCAAAGTTAGAACAATTAATAAAAGAATATGTTTTAACAAATAAAATTCCAGGAAAAGAATTGAAAAATACAATAGGAAAATGTTTAAATTTTATAAATAAAGAAGTAAAAATTCCTTTAGGATATAATCCTTCAAAATTAAAAACTCAAAATACTGAAGAAAAAATAGAAAATAATAATAATCAATATTATGGTTATAATCTTTTTTCTGGTTTTACAAATATGTTTAATTATGGAAATAAACAATTAAAAACAGAAAATAAAAATTTAACTCCAAATAAAAATAAAAGTTCAAATAATAGTAAAAACGGTAGTTTTAGTAGTATAAACAATAGTAATTTTTCTCAAGATTTTATTCAACAAAATTTAAATGAATATGATCAACAATTAATTAATGATTTAAATAATAATGATTTTGGTATTAATTCTTTATATGAATTTGATTTTCAAACTTCAGATGATATAAAAATGTTTTTAAATAAATTCTTAAAATATGAATTTCCAGTTGAAAAATTAACTGCTTTTATTAGAGAATTATGTAATGGATATTCAGATTTATTATTTTCTTCAAATATTATTTTAAAAGAAGTTAAAGAATTAGAATTTGTAAAAAATGCTTTAAATGAAAGATATAAATATTATAGTGAATTATGTTTTGATTATGAAAAAAAAATGAAAAATAATAATGGTGTTGCTTATATTGAAAGTAAATTTAATCAAAAAAATAATAATATGAATAATGATATTATGAATGAAAACATTATTCAAAAAAACAATGAAACAAAAAATGAAAATGATGATATTGATAAATTAAAAAAAGAAATTGAAAATAATAAAATGCTTATTCATATTTCTCAACAAAAAGCTGATTATTATAAAGAAAAATATTCTTCCTGTAAAAATGATTTTGATGAATTTAAAAATATTTTTTTAAATGAAAATCGAAATTTAAAATTTAAATTAGATTCTTCTTTAAAAGAAAAAGAAGAATTAAATAAAAAAATTTCTGAATTTAATAAATTTTATCAATCAATAAAAAGTTCTTAATTAGATAATAATTTATTTAAATTGGAAAATTATATATATAAAAATTTAATATAAAATAAAAAAATTTTTTAATTTTTGGAAAATAATAAATGAAAAAAAAATGTATAAAAAAACTGAAAAAATTTCCTCAAAAAAAAACAATTAAAGAAATAATTTCAAGTTCAAAAACTAAAAATACTTTAACAAATTATTTTTCCTTTTCAACAGAAAAAAAAGAAACAAAAAAAAAAAATTCATTTTCTAAAGAACAAGAAAATAAAATAAATAAAAATTATTCTCAATATGAAATAATAAGAAATCCTTCTAAACCAAGATTAGGAAAAGAATACTCAAATATATTAAATAAATATTTAAATATTGCTTCTAAATGTATTTTATTTACAGAAAATCAAATCGAAGAAATTAATTCTTATTTAAATTTTATTTATGAAAAAATTGATTCTTTTTTTTTAGCTGAAAAAAAATATATTAAAGATGATATAAAAAAAATTAACAGAAATATTCTTTTAATTAAAATATTATTACATTCAAATAATGAATTTTTCTTTATTCCTCTTTCGCTTCAAATAAATGACAATTACAAACATTTTAAAGAAATATTTTTATTTAATGGTTATAATAATACTAAAAATTTATTTTATAATTTTTTTCCTTGTAATACAGAAGAATGTTCAATTTTTTGGTCTGAAATTTTTAATCCAATAAATAAATATATAAAAAATTTTGATAATGAAAAAGCATTATATATTTATTCATCACAAGATTATTTTAATTATTTAAAAAAAGCAGAAATCATATTTTCAATATTAAATTATAATATAATAAGAATTGATGAAACAGATTTAACAAAATATTTAAAATTAAATAAAATATATGAAGCAACTCAATCTCAAAGTATTAGTTTTATTCCTGATGAATTAAATAATAGAATGTTTCTTCTCGAATCAATTTTAAATAATTTTATTGAAAAATGGAAAGATATAACAAAATATAATAATAATAAATTAAAATCTTTATCTAAAATTTCTGAAGATACTTTTAATGAAATTGATTCTCCTTCAACTAATTCAACTTATATTAAAAAAAGTAAAATTATTAATAATAATAATTTAATCAATAAGAAAGAATCAAGAAAAAATAAAAAAAATGAAAGTGGTAAATTTATGAAAAATATTACGAAATATTTTTTATCTAACACTGAAGAAAATTCTCTTTTTAAAGTTATTCAAAGTAATATTTATAATTATTGTAATATTCAAAAAACTTTGATTTTAATATCAGATTCTTTTTCAAGTGAAGAAGATAAAAAATATATGATTAATATTTTAAATAAAATTTCAAAATCAAAAATACCAATGATTATATTAACAAATAGTCAACCATTAATTCCAAATAATTCAAAAAAAAATAATAAATTAATATTTTCATCGATTTCAAATAAAATAAATAAAAAACTTTTTATTTATCAATACTATTTAATATTATATATTGAACTTTTATTAGGAGAAATATTAAATAAGAAAAATTATCATTCAATGAAAGAAGTATTAAACTCAATAAAAGAAAAAGTAAATAATTTTACTATAGAAAAAGAAAAAACATATTTAAATAAATTATATGAAATAACTTATAAACTTTCACATAAATGTAAATATGATATGGAAACAATGGGTTATTTATTAAAATATCATTTAGGAAAAATAGAAAAAAAAGAAGAATTTAATAAAAAAATTTTATTAATTGAGGAAGATATAAAAGAAAAAAAAATGAATAAAAATAATTATATTGATTTTTATGATAATTATGAATATATTTCATTTAAAGATTCCTTATATAACCATATTGAAAAATATTCTGAAAAATTATTTTCTTGTTTAAATAATAATGAAGAAGGAGTTAATTTAGAATATGAAAAATTAGAAAATAATTATAATTTAGAAAAATTAGAATTTAGTGATTATTCTTTAGAAAGTGAAAATATTAAAAAAATTATTTATTCTCCAATTAATCAGAAAATAGTTTTTATGAAAATAAATTTTAATCCTTCAATTTCAAGAAAAACATATTATTATTATGACTCAATTTTGAAAAAAATCAACTCGTAAATAATAAAAATATAAATATATAAACAATAAACTTAATATTTAATTTTATTTTAAAAAATTAAAAAAAATGTTTTCCAATTAATTAAAAATCTGAATATTAAATTTTAATGGAGTTATTTTAATTTAATTATAATAGAATCATAAATACAAAAATTAATTTTTTATAAAATAAAATCAACAAACAATAAATTTTTCTTTTTAAAATTCCAAAACTTATAATAAAAAAGAAAAAAAAAAAAATTGATTTCAAAAAATTAACAAATAAACAAAGATTAAGAAATCTCAAAGATTTTCTTAAAATAATAACATATAATATCTTTTTTTTTTTAAAAAATTGAAAAAACAATTTTTAAAAATAATAAAATTCTCTCTAACTGTCAAATATGTTTTCTTTTCAAAATATTATAATTGAAAATCAATATTTCAAATTATATGGAAGATATCCCTTGTTTTCCCTTTTTTCAAAAAAAAAATATTTTTACAATACCAATAGATGTAAATTATAGAAACAATAACTTTTTGAATAATTCTATGTTAGAACAAAATCAACCAAATTTTGTAAACTTCGAAAATTTAAATCATATTTTATCTGATAAATCATCTTTTGATTCTCATCAAAATTTTTTTTTTTCAAAAACAATGTTGAAAAAAAATTGGAAGAATAAAGTAAAAAAATTTTTAGGTAAATCTATATTTAAATACAAAAAATTAATACTGGTAGTAGAAAAAAAAAGAAGAAATGTAAAGGAAGTATAAATTTTTATTTGTTAATATTCTTAAAATATTAACTATAATTAAAAAGGTTTAATCATGTAGTATCAATCTAATTAAATAAACATAATCAAAATATAAATATTTATAAATTTGATTATGTTTTTTAATAAAATTTAGCTACTGATTTTAAATGATTAGGTTATTTTTATATATTTATATATTACTAGCTCCATGAATTTGTTATTTACAGATTCATTTTAATAAAAATAAGATTATTATCTATGAATTTGTTAATATATATAATTCATTCTTTTACTTTTTCTTTATTGAACTATAAAAAAAAATCTAAATAGTAAATCAAAATATGTTTAAATTTTAATAAAATTATTTTTATATGTCTAAATAAAAACAAAATATATTTTTTATTTATTTTATAAAAGAATTTATTAAATAATTTAATCATCAGAAAAACTTGATTTATCTAAATTTTCAGAAACACCATCTCTTGATCTATCTAAATGATAATTCTTATTATTTCCAATTAAATCTTTTTTTCTAACATTAACCTTATTTAATCTATAAATATGATTAAAATATTCTCCGTTAGTAACTTTATAAACATAATTCATATTAAAAATATTAGGTAAATTTTCAACATAATAGATTAATTTAGCTTTATCTTCTCCTTGAACATCATAATATCTTGAAATTTCTTCAATTAAATTTTTTCCTTCATCTTTGATAAAATTAAAATAAATTTCTTTAATTCCTTCTTTATTAAATAACCAAAATAAATATTGTGAATTAAATGATTTAAATAAAACTTTTTCTCCTGTATTTACATCAGTATAATTTACAGGAGGAAGAATATTTAAATTTGTAAATAATATTAAAAATGAATTATCTTTTAATTTTTCAATCAAACCATAATTTTTTTTTTTACTAGATTCAATTACATATTTTCTAAAACTTCTTAAAATTTTTTTATCCAATAACTCTCTTTTTGTATAGTTTGGTTTAAAAGAAGATAAAAAAGGAAGTTGATTAAAAATAATTTGTGGTTTATTATCATTTTTTTTTAATAAATTTAATGAAAATATTATTTTGATTTTAAATGTTTTTTTACCAGTATTTATTTCATTTAAATTATTATCATTATTATTATATTCATTAATATTATTTTCATCAGAAATTTTTGGTTTAAATTCATCTTCAAAATCTGAAAATTCATCTTTAGTACTTAAATTTTCAAAACTATTTTCTTCACTTAAAAAACATTTATTATTATTATTATATATTATTTTCAAGTCAAATGAGTTATTTATTTGTTCTTTATTTTCAAAATAATTTCTAACAACTTTATCAATTTCATATAAGAATTTATCATAATATTTTTTTAAAATATCGATTTTAGAAAATAAATTCGGCTTTTTAATTATTTGTTCAAAATATTTATTTTTTTGCATCCAATGATTTGATTTTACTTTTTTTAACAAATCTAAAAGTTTTGTTTTATAATGAGAAATAGCATTATTAATTTTTCCTTCTTTAATTAAAGTAAAAAATTTCAATTTTTGAATCATATATATAAAAGATACATTAAGTAAAATAGAAAAAGGTTTAAAATTATTTTCTATATAATTTATGATTTCATCGAATTCAAAATTATAATACAATGAACTTAATTTTTCTTGAACATCATTTATATATGTTTCTGTATCTTTGAATATTATAACATTAATTTTAAAATTACTTTTAAAAATATCAAATGAATAATCTGATAAAAAAGAATTGTCTAAATTCATTATATCATCTTTATCATTAATTGTATTATTAAAATTAAATATAGACTCAGAGTTGCTTGTATTTAAAAATTCCATTTTTTTTTATTTTTTTATTAAAGTCTATTTAAATTAAGAAATTTTTTCTAAAATTTAAGATTAAAATCCAAAAATAATAATAATGTAATCAACAAAATTATTATATTATTATACAAATTTTTTTGTAATATTCCAATTATAAAAATTAATTTTATGAAAATATATTTTTATATTTTAGTTATAAATAAAATTATTATCAAATTTACTTTTAATTTTTTTTTATATTATGATTTTTTTTAACTCTTTTAATCATCATCATAACAATCGCTTTCAAAAAAAAATAAATTATCATTAGATATTGATATGACAGGATTATAAATATCAACATAATCAATATCTAGACCAAATTTACTTATATTTGTGTCAACTTCTGTTTTATATTCTTCTTCAATATTATCATCATGACCAAAATTAGCACACTCAGTTTTTTTTTTTGAATTAATATATTCTAAATTTTCGAAAATTAAATTTTCTCCAAATTTTTGAATTTGATTTTTTAATCTCATATCTTGAAATTTATTTATGTAATCATATAAACTTTCAATTTTATTTTTTGTTTTTGAAGGAAAAACTTCATTTAAAGATTTACATAAATAATATTGAGTGTATAAATCTTTAAGTTTACATTTTTTAATTTCGTCATTGTGAATATTCTTTAAACTTTTTTCATTTTGATTTTGAGAACACTTTCGAAATCTTTCAGAAATTGGTATTTTACAAATTTCCAAAATTGTTTTTTCCATAAATTCATTCATGTCTTTTTTATTGTTTACTTTAAAAGTAAAATTTTTAAAATATTCTTTTTGTTTGTTATGTTCTTTTTCTTTATAAACCAAATAATTTAACAACGATATTATAAACTTTTTAAAATGAGTTTTTATTTTGTTAACAACATTATCTTTTGAATCTGAACCATGATATCTTTTTTTGTTGGTGTAAACATTTTCAGTTTTTTCATTTTTATTTTTTCTTCCTTTTTTGGTTGGCATTTTTAATTAAAAAACTACTTTTTTTTTCCAACTTAAATTCTTTTTTTATTGTTCATCAGAATTTTTATTTTTCTTTTTTCATGCTAATTTTATTTGTTTATAGAATTTTTCATTGATTATTTGAGTTTTTTTAATCATATTGATTCTATAGTGGGTGAATAGATTGATTATATTTATTTTGGCATACACTGAAATAAGTCCCATTTATATTATCCCTATCTCAATTATTATTTTTTTTTACTTTTCTAATCAAATTAATAAAATAAACTTAATAAAAAAATAAAATATAAATATTTAAATTAAAAAAAATGAACTCTACAAAATCATCTTTTGATAAAACAATAACATCAATAGGGAATTACGAAATAAAGCAAACAATAGGAAAAGGAACATTTAGTAAAGTAAAATTAGGAATAAATAAATTAACAAATGAAAAAGTAGCAATAAAAATATTAGAAAAAAGTAAAATAATAGAAAAAGAAGATTTAGAAAGAATATATAGAGAAATGAAAATAATAAAACAATTAAACCATAAAAATATAATAAAAGTAAATGAAATATTTGAAAATAACGAATATTATTTTATAATAATGGAATATTGTGAAAGAGGAGAATTATTTGATTATATAGTAGAAAAAGAAAGATTAAATGAAGAAGAATCATCATTTTTTTTTTATCAAATAATAAATGGAATAGAATATATTCATTCAAAAGGAATAGTTCATAGAGATTTAAAGCCAGAAAATATATTATTAAAAGAAAATAAAATAATTAAAATCATTGATTTTGGATTATCAAATTATTTCAATGGAAAAAAATTATTATTGACTCCTTGTGGAAGTCCTTGTTATGCTTCTCCAGAAATGGTTTCTGGAAATAAATATAATGGATTTAATATTGATATTTGGGCTATTGGTATTATTTTATTTGCTATGTTATGTGGGTATTTACCCTTTGAAGATAATGATAATAATATTCTCTTTCATAAAATTTTAGATTGTAATTTAGAATTCCCTTATTTTCTATCTAATGCTAGTATCGATATTTTAAATAAAATTTTAGAAGTTGATCCGAATAAAAGAATTAAAATTCATGAAATTAAAAAGCATAAATTTTATTTAAATGGACTTAAGATTTTTAAAAAAAAATTTAAAAATATTATTTTTATTGATGATAAAGATTTTGAAAAAGAATATAATAGAATTAATAGTGATTTTAATGTTAATGTTGATAAAAAAGGAAGGAATTTTAATAATCAAAAAAATGATATTTTTGAACTTTATAAACCAATTAAAACTACTTTTAGAAATTATGATGAACATTCTAATGAAATTAATAATAATTTATTTACTGATTTTTCGGGTTCAAAAAATCATAAAATTGAAAAAATTCCTAAAATTTTAATGAACATTAAAAAAAATAAGATTAATTTTAATTATTTAAATTCAAAGAATAATAATTTATTTCAAAATGATTTATTTCCTAAATTTAAAAGTAATAAAATAGAAAAAACTATTTTAAATTATGATTATAGAAAAAGAAATATTAATAATAATGGAAAGATTTTATTATCAAAAGAAAAAATAAATATTTTTAAAATTAATCGTTTAAATGATGAAAAGAAAAAAATATTAATTTCAGATTCAAAAGAAAATTCTAAACAAGAAAAAAATTATACAACAAAAAATAAACTTATAATTTCTTTAAAAACGACAAAAACAAATAACTTTAAATTTTTTTCTCCTCCATTATCTCCTAAATATAAAAAAAAAAATAATATTAAAAAAAGAGGATTTTCAAATAATATTATTGAAAGAGATAAAATTTTAGTTAAAAATACTAGATTTCCAATTAAAACTGATTCTAATATTCAAGTAAATAATAAAACAAATTTTCAAATTAATTCTTTTAGAATTAATGATCTTAAATTAAAAATTCCTGTTTTATTAAAAAAAGAAAAAATAACTGTTGAAAAAATAAAGTAAATATGTAATTTTTATTATATATTATTTATTATTTATATTAAACATTTTTTATAATCTCCTTTAAAAAATCAATTTAAAATAATCAATATAAACACAATTAAAATAATTAAAGAAGTTTTTTTATTTTCAATTTTAAGTAAATAAATATTCTTAATTATTTATTTTAATATAATATTTAATTTTTCTAATTGTTCTTTTATATTTTCAGGAGAAGTAATTTTTTGAATAAAAAAATCAAATCTTTCTTTATATTCTTTAGGAGGAACACTTGATATTTTTTCTCTTTCAGTTTTAACTCTTTTAATTTGAGTTTCTAAATATTTTTGAAAATCATATAATTGAAAATAATCAATTATACAAATAATATAAAAATATTTAATATCTAAAGAAGGAAAAATATATTTTTTAACATTTTCAATATCAAGATAAGGAAATTTAATATTATTTTCATTAAATTTAATTTGCTTATTTACTTTAATAATTTTATCGTTGGAATCATCATTAAACATATTAATATTTTCTAAAGTATTTTTCATATGTTCATTAGAAAATAAACTTATCATTTCATCATTATTCATTTCTAATTTAATAACTAATAAAGAATAATCCATAACTTTACAATCCAACAAAAAAGAAGAATCTTTTTGTGTAATATTTCTTAATTTTTTTAAATTTTCTTTTGAAAGAAGAAGAGCATGTTCCATTTTAATAAAATTAGTATCTTTTAAAACACATTTTTTTAAATTATTTATTTTATCAGTATTTACTTCTCTATTTAATTCACTACCTTTCATATCGAATTTTAAAATATAATTATTCTCAAAAACTCCAAAAACATTTTTCATTAAAATAAAATATACTTCATTTTCTTTAAAAAGACCACTTTTAGTTTGAATTTTATACATTCCATATATTCTAGCAATTAAAGATTGTTTATTTATTGATAAATGAAGAGCTAATTTTTCCAATAATAAATTTCTTATTAATTCTAATTCTTGGTAATTTAAAGTTTTTAAAATATATTTTCTATCATATGAATTCAAAAAAAAATTTCCTCCTTTTGCTTCACTTCCTTGAATAATCTCATTCGAATTTAGACTTGGAAGAAAGGAATTAATTAAATTAGAATTAGTAATTTTATCTTCATTTCTTAAATAACTAAAAACTTTTGGAGCAAATTCAACACAAGAAATTTCAAATTTTTCTTTTTTAATTAATTCTAAATCATTAATTAAATCTTCATTTAAAATATTTGAATTTCTAATAATATGTTTTTCGGCGGCAATACAATTTTTATGATTGATATCATTTTTACTATAAATTTGATTATTTTTATTCATTGAATAAATACTACATATTGTAATATATATATTTGAAACAAAATTAGTTACAGATGATTTTTCAAAGTCATTAAATTGTAAAAAAGTTGATTGACTTTCTCTTGAAAGTTCAATTTCATTTGAATTATATTTTTTTTTCTTTTTTTTTTCAGAACAAATCATTTCTAATCTTTTATATGATTTAGTTTGAATTAATCTAATAATACCAATTACAAAAGGGGTAATACATATAATCATTGTTGAAATACAAAAAAACCATTTTAATTTCGTACTGTATTTAATTTTAATAACATAATCAAGTATATACATAATAACATAAAGCAAAGAAGAGAAAATATAAGTACCAATATAAATTAAATAATTTTTGAAAAAAGCTTTTATTTCAAAATCATTTTTAAATTCATCACTTTTTAAAATATTAATAACTTCATAAATTCCAGTAAAAAGAGGAATTAAAGGGACAATCATAAAAGAAACAATAGCATATTCTTTAAAAGATCTTTCACCATATCTATCAGTTAAATAAGTTAATTGAATATTACAAGTTATCATTGGACTTCTTCCATAAATATCTAATATATAACATATTATTGCAACAAATAAAGCGAATATTGTACAGATTAAAATATATAATTTTATTTTTTTATCTGATTTTAATACTGAATCAACAGGATTTAATATTATATTTTTCACATGAATTATTACAAAACATAATAATAACCAATCAAAATTATAACAAAAATTAGTTGCAAATGCTATATTTGTACAAGTACTATTTGTTATTCTTTCTGTAATATTTTTATTACGAACATTGTCTATTATATCGTAATTTGTTGGAAATTTTTTTGCTGAGAAAATCCAACATGTTGATATTAAGCTTTCAAATATTGATAATATTAACATTAATTTTTCTAATGAAGATAATTTATTCTTTTGATTTGATGATAATTTCATTATGTAATTTATTATAAATATTAAATTTGTTATTAAACTTAGGGAACCAAATAATAATACTATAATTAATCCTGTATTTTCTGCATATCCTACAAATGTTGTTGAGTTATTATATTTGTATTCTAAAAAACTATAATCCATTTTTAATTTTTTATTATTTTAATTATATGTTTTTTTTTATTTTTTCATAAATATAAGAAATTTTCTTAATTATGATAATCATCTCTAAAATGATTTAATGGAATGAACAAGATGAATAGAATAGATTATTAAAAATAATAAATATAAAATAGATGTATATAAATAAACTATTAAATTCTTTAATTTATTCAGTAAGAAATAACAAATTTTTTAAAAGTTTATGAATAATTATAGGAAGAAAAAAAGTTAAATATAAAAAAAGCCTAATAAACAATGTATAAATTAACAAAAAAAATAATTAATTAAACCTTATAAATTCCAATTAAAAATTTTAAAAACCATGTGTTCTATTTGATTTATTTAAAAAAATAATAGTATAAAAAAAAATTTCTATTTTTTTTCATTATCTTTTTTATCATCATCTTTTTTTTCTTCAATTACAAAATTACTATTATTATTATTATTTTGTCCCGTATAATTTTCCAAAAGAAAATTAACAGCTAATTCTTCATTTTTATCACAAGCAATATAAGCTTCATAAGCTTGATAATCAGAAACATTAGCAAATTCTTTTAATCTTTTAACAGCTTCAAATTCACTTTTACTTAATTTAATTTTATTAGTTTTGTTATTATTTTTTTTTTGAAAATTTTCTAACCCAATTTTTTTAGCATAAGCATTATAAATATTTTTATCTTCTTCAGAAATAGGATTTTTCAATAATTCAACAAATAATTTTTCTTGTTCTTTTATTCTTTTAAATAAATCAGAATCATTTCTTTGAATTAAACCTAATACTTGATTTAAAGTATATTTTTTAGAGGTGACTAAAATTTTAACAACTGAAGCAGCAATTTCTATCTCATTTTTATTGTCTAATATGTTTAAATCATTTTCATTATTTTTTTTTTCATTATTATCACTTTCTTCATTAATTGGAATATTTTTTATTCCTTTATATAAATAATCTATTGCCTTATCTATATTTCCTATTGCTGCTTTTATTGATATTTCTACTTCATTTTTTGAAAATCCCATTTCAATTAATTGATTTATTTCTTTTGAATAATCTTTTTTTTCTTTTTTCATTTCAATTTTTTTTTCTTCTTCTTTTTTCTCTTCTTTATTCTCATTATTTAAATTTTCACTTTTTTCATTATTTATTTTTGCCTTTGTTATCATCATTGTTATTATTGATTCTTCTTTTATATTATAATCTTTTAATTGCTTTGAGTCGTCTAATATTATTCCCTCTTTTAGTAATTTTAATGTTTCTGATTTAAATCCGTGTTGTCTTTCTATTTCTTCTTTAAAGTGTTTTATTGTTATTTCTTCTGATTCTATTGTTGTTTCATATGTCACTTTTTTTAAATTTTTAACTATTACTTTCATATTATTTTTTATTTATATTTTTTTTTAAATTTTACTAATTTATACTATGTTTATTTAGAACTTTTTTTAAAAAATTATAAATTAATTTACTATTTTTTATTTGATAATTACTTTTTAAATAAAAATACTAAATATCATATGATTATTTAAAATTTTTTAAAAAAGAAAAGAAATTAATGTTGATTCGATAACTAATTTTAATTTTCTGAAATAATATTAATTTTCAAACTTTACTAAATTTAAAAATAATGATAATACAGTAAAAATTTTATGATAGATTTAAAAGATAATTGGGCTAAAAAAAATAATTAATATTTAAGAAAGGGATTATAAAAAGAATAATTCATTTCGATAGATTAAAAAAAGAAAATGTACCAATATTCTAATGACATTCAAAATATATTTTTTGGAAAAAAGATTAAAAATTATAATATATATAACCAAAAGTAACATTAACTTGAGGATACATTTTATTTCCCAGAATTTCATTGATTGTTTTTCCTAAAAAAGGAATTGCATATTTTAACCTTTAATATTAAATGAATTTCTTTATAACTTTCAGTTTATCTTATTAAATAAAAAATCTAATAATTATTTTTTGGAATGACATTGAAAAAATGAAAAATTAATAAGAAGGGAAATCATGGGTAAAGACGTATATCAGAGGAAATAAATAAATAAATAAAAGTAATTAAGAAAATAAAACAAAGATTTTATTCCTATTATATAGGAATTGAAAGAAAAGTTTTAATAACTTTATATAGAGGTAATATTTAATGGAATTTAAAATATTTATTTATTCATTTGAAATACATCAAATGTTGTAAATAAATACTTTTGTTTTATTTTTAATTTTATAATAATTTTTACTCTGAAGATTAATAAATTTTATTAAAAAAAATAGATTTTATTTTATATATTTTTATTTCTCCAAAAATTTCAAAATAGTGTTTATATACCATTATTAAAAATATATATGGAATTATAATTTCATTTTAAATCTTTTAATTATTTTTATGGGGTTTTTTCTTACAATTATTAAACAATATATTTTTAGCTATCAAATATATGTAATTATTATACATTCTTTTATTATAATTTTATTTTACTCCCTTTAATTAAATAAATATTTACACACTATTTTTAAATCAATTTTCTACTTTCTAAAATCATTATTAAATTTACTGGCTATAATTTATAATTTAAGAAATACACACTATAATTAATAAAATAAATACAGGCTAATATTATTATTTTAATTACTTCCTAATTTATTATAATTATAATTTTTAAATTCTAAAATATAACATTTAAATACATCTAGACACTAAATAATAAAAAAAATTATACAATCTACAATTAATTAATAATATTATCTTACTATCTATAATTAATTAATAATATTATC
>JAEEGI010003711.1_pt1 | contig 36285 bp, 23 predicted proteins | sample 8958751 | NCBI WGS metagenome assembly JAEEGI01 (sample SAMN16246545, study PRJNA631951) | gut metagenome | biome: gut microbiome; feature: rumen; material: KS-attached | host: Bos | place: Iran: Karaj | collected 2018-10 | reverse complement strand
GAAATAATTCACCTTATCATTTGGAACTTAATAAAAAAAATCCTATCTTTGCAGCAGAATAAAAATTATTGCAATTATGACAGAACTTACAGTTTCTATCGAAGATGTTTCGATGCTCGAACAAATTAAACAGGCCATCAGCATGTTACGTGGTGTGAGCAGTGTCACGCTGAAGCGTCGTAGGAAGACCAGCATGGACCGTGCTATCGAAGATATAGAGCAGGGGCGTGTCTATAAGTATGACAGCCTGGATGACCTGATAAAGGAGATTGAGGGATGACAAAGTACGAACTGCATAAGATCAGAGGGATAGGTCATTGATCTGTTCCCCAAAGATGAGAATAGAGAAACGGAAGTCAGCGGCTTCCGTTTCTTCTTTTCGCTACCTCAGACAAAATCTCCGCCAAAAGTTTGGCGAATTCAGAAACTTGTCGTATCTTTGCAAACGATATTAACATTTTAACTTTATTTCGATATGGAAACAACAAAAAAGAAAAGGACTCGCGAGGAAGTACGCGCTGCTTTCCGTGAGTATCTAGATGACAAGAAAAAGCGCATGGAAGAAAAACAGCGTGAACTCGAAGAGATTCATGAAATGAGAATGTCGGGGATGACAATGGAAGAGATTTTTGCATAGTCATCCTCCTTAAATCTTTTTATTATGAACACACTCAGATTAAACATCATTAATCTGCATGCGCCCTATCGGGTGTGGCAGAAGTCAGGGAAACCAGATCATTATTATTTTGTGAGTGATTCCGATGTCGAATTCAACATCGACTTCAAATTGGATTATGCATTTGTGCCCAGTGGCGCCTTTGAATTTAGCATTACCAACGAACGTCATGGACAATCGCCACTTGACACGAAACTCAAGCAGACCGTCTTCGCCATTGTTGAAGAGTTTTTCGAGCAGAACAACGAGGTGATGCTTTACGTAACCGCGACCGGTGATGGTAAACAGGCTTTTCGCAATCGACTGTTCGTAAGATGGTTTAACACCTACGAGCATCGCGACCTCTATTACATTCAGACGGCTGAAGGCAAGATGGATGGGCAAATGAACTTTGTGGCTATCATCTCTCGTTTGACATGCCCCTCTCTTCCACAAGCCATCGAGGAGTTCAGCGAGACAATCTCTTTGCTGTTTGATATAGAAGAATAGATCACGGGGAAAGATACTTTGCTCTGTTCCCCAAAGATGACACATAGAGGGGTCAGGATAATCTGTGACATGTCACAAAGTATCCTGTTGTGATACGGATAAGAAACCTAACTATTTCTTTATTCCTCTCAAATTTGCATTCAGCCTAAAACTGAACTTCCCCATTATTCCCAGTCTTGCCTTTTATTTACGCGCTTTCTGCGTTAATTCTCCAAAATTGCTTCTTAAAGTCAACCTTTTTTCGTATTTTTGCCGACGTTTTGCCACAAAGTGGCAATATACTTACTAATTTAAAATAAATTCATTATGACTAAAAAAATTTAGAGCAGCAGTGCGCTATGCTGCTGAGTGAGAATGCGGCCCTGAAGGCTGCAGTGGCAGATTTTGCCAGGTGTTTACAGGAGCAGGGATTCCTTGATCTCAAGAATGCGAGTATCAAGGAATGCCCGAGAATCAAATTTGATATCAGCTATGGCAGGCGACACGACATCATGATGCACTTCGTGGAAATGATGTCGAAAGGGTTGATTGATTGTACGGAAAAACGATTGACGGAATTTCTCTCCGAAACCACAAACTTGGGGTCGGTGGAAGCTGTCAGGAAATTGTATTACCGATGTCAAAGCGAGTACGTTCGGAAGTGACATTGTAGTGGCATTGTTTCCTTGGCCGGTCGGAATAATCCCCGTATCTTTGTGCCGACCTTGCAAGGACAACGAATGTCTAACGAAAATTTTGTATCTAAATGAAGCTGAAATGAACAGAAAAAAGGACCCTGTAAGAGAGGAACTCGCCCGGGCTGGTGAGGCCTCCCAGATAACACCGTCGCTCAGGAAACTCGACGGTTGCCGGATTATGACCGATACCGACGTGCCCGAAGAGGACTTCCTGATGCGTTTTAATGGCAAAGCCTGTTTCCCGCGCCGCGACCTCACGGCCATCACCGGTCAGGAGAAGTGCGGAAAGACCTTCTTCACGTCGATGCTCATGGCCTGCTGTGCCCAGCCACAGGTGCTGGCACTGGAACGTATCCCGGATCAGCCGCTCAGAGTGATGTGGTACGACACGGAACAGAGCCGCCCTACGACGAAGTCGATCTTCGCCAACCGAGTGGCCGGCCTTGTAGGAAAGGAACTGCCTGAGGACGAATTCTTTGTGTTCAACGTACGGTCGTGTACTTACGACGAGCGCATGGACTACCTCGTGGCAGGCATTGAGGCCTACAGGCCTGACCTCGTGATCATCGACAACGTGAGTGAGCTGCTGCCGAGCATCAACGATCCGGAGAAGACGGTCGAAGTGGTCGGAAGACTGATGGAGCTGGCCACGCTGTATGCGTGCAATATCTCGCTTGTGATCCACCTGAACCGCACCGGCGAGAAGCGTAACCTGCGCGGCTGGCTGGGTACAGAAATCCTGCATAAAGCCTACGAGGCGTATTGCTGCGAACAGATTCCCAAGACCGACGTTTTCTCCGTGGAACAGCTCTTCAGCCGTAAGTTCCATACCAGTGAGAAATTATTCTATAAAATCGACGACAAGGGTCTTCCTTTCCAGACCGATGACCCCAATGCACGGCAGCACGCTGACGACGGCCGGTATGAGAGTGGCAAACCGGACGCTTACAAGGTGAGTGCCGTGAGGGCTGCCACGTTCAATCAGGCGTATATCCTGCGTGATGGAGAGGATGCCCGCACATCGTGGAAATGGGACCTTCACAAGCTGTTTGGCGATGCCATGGGCGACTGTGCCCAGCTGTCGCAGGAGGAACTGCAGCGCAGGGTAATGGAGCTCAGCCATATCGAACAGCCGAAGTACTACGGCAAGGTGTTCGACCTGGCCGTGGAGAAACGTGTGGTCTGTACGACGTTGAACAAAGGCGGTCGGGTCGTGGTCATCTCCCCTCCTTCGTAACCCCCTCCTTATATAGACCCACCCCTCTCTAAAGAGGGTGGGTGCTATAGTAAGAGGGGTGTAGAAGGGGTACGATGACCCGAAAAAGAAAGAATGACAATGAAAATGGCAAAGCTCGAAGACATACTCTCGCCGTCGTTCGGCAGCATGAGACGACAGATCAGGACCGCCCGACGTCATCCGACGGAAATACTCTGGCGGCGTTGCCTGTCGATTGGCAGCACGTTCTGCGAGTCGGTGGTTGACGCCGGCCTGCTCTCATGGGAGCAGATGGTCAGTTCGGCATGCCGCTATTGCCTGGGAGCCACTAAAAACCGCGGTGTCATCTACTGGCAGATAGACCGGGAAGGACGGGTGCATGACGGGAAGGTGATGTACTACGGGCCTGACTGTCACCGGCTGAAAGACTGCAATCCCACCTGGATCAGCGCACTCCTTGCCATCCGTGAGCATCGCCCGAAGGACTCCTATACCACATCGCACTGTTTCTTCGGACTACACTTGTTGACGGGTGATGTTGGATGTGAGATGGATGATGTTGTGGCCGTGGTGGAGGCGGAGAAGTCGGCCGTCATTCTCAGTGAAATCTATCCTCAGTATATCTGGCTGGCTGCTGGCGGACTGGGCGAGGTACAAGCCGATAAGTTCCGTCCGTTGAGGGGACATAGGGTGGTGCTCTTTCCTGATACCGATTCCGATGGAAAGGCATTCGACCATTGGTTCAAGGCTGCCGACGAGGTGATGCAGTCACCTTTCTGGGAAGAGTCCCCGCCAATCCGTGTCTCGGCCTTTCTGGAGCAGAATGCGTCGGAAGTCCAGAAACGCCGCAAGATAGACCTCGTGGATTATCTTAAAGAATCCGGTAGAATCTGATATCCGATAACCCTGCCTTATTTGAAAATAACCCTGCCTTATCGCGCGATAAGGCAGGGTTATTGCGTCCCGTTGGTAGCAAACGAGCAAGCTCGAGCGATTGATGTTCAGGGGCGGCCGAGGGTGTCGAAGATAAGGGACACCTCGACGGGGAGGAAGGTGCGGCGCCTGCAGGCCAGCAGCTTGCGCAGGCGGGGATAGTCGGACATGTAGAGACGCAGCTTGGCCCACGCTGCGCGGGGACAGATGGCCGGGAAATAGAGCTGGGCCAGCTCCGTACGGCCGTAGGCTTTGATTGTTGTTTCCATACTGCAAAGATACGAAAAAATATCGGGATATGCAAGGCTTTTGACTGATAAAAAAGCATACAATTCACAATAACTCATATCAAGCGCTACTAATGCATCCTGGAAGCTATAAAGGCTTGGATTCGGCTTGAAAATTCTGTATCTTTGTATCAGCTCCGGAGGCTAAGTGAACAATAAGTTTAATTCTTTTAAAAACGTTGCATTATGATTGAATTGTATCTATCGAAAGTGACCGAGACTACGGAATCGGAACAGGCGGGCAAGCTCTACGCCCGTGTGAGTTACAAACAGACGCTGAGCGTACAGGACATGGCCCATCACATGGCCGAGCACAACACGATGTTCTCGGAGGGCTCCATCACCGGTATCCTCATCGACTTCGTGAAGTGCGTGCGCGAGCAGGTGCTCATGGGCAACACGGTGAAGATCGACAACCTGGCCATCTTCAAGGCCACCGTCGAGGCCAATGCCCTGGAGACGATGTACGACGCTGAGCAGGACAAGGTGGCCTCGGCTACCATCGGCAACCTGGCCGAGGGCGCGAAGACCGGTCCTGCCGTGAAGGTGATCAAGCTGCTGGCCCAGAGCACGGGCGACTTCACCCGCGACGAGCTGAAGAAGGACGTGAAGCTGGCCTGGACCGACAAGACCAAGGCTGAGATTGCAGCCGCCAAGGGCACGTCGACCGGCACTTCCGAGGGTGGCGAGAGCCAGAGCGGCAACGGCGGCTCGCAGAGTCAGGGAGGCGGTTCTTCGACAGGTTCTGGAACCGAACCCGGCGGCGGTACCAACACAGGCGGTGGCACCAACACCGGTGGCGGTGACGATAATGGCGGAGGCGACGACGGTGACGACGGCCTCGACAAGGACTAGGGCGATGGATGATGTAAGATGTTTGATGTAAGATGTTTGATGTATGAAGATTAATCGTATTAAAATCGGGAAGGTCCTGAAGTTCGTAGGGTCGCTGATTACCCTTGTGATCACCACCTTCTTTGTTGGCAGTTGCGTATGAGAACCATCACTATGATCATTATCCACTGTTCTGCAGTGAAGCCCGACCAGACAAGCTCGGCCGCTCAGATCGATACGTGGCATCGCCGTGACAACCACTGGAAATTTGGTATCGGCTACCACTACGTGATCCGCCGTGACGGAGCGATAGAGCCAGGTCGTCCGGAATGGCTGATTGGCGCCCACTGCGTGAACCACAACGCCCACTCCATCGGCGTCTGCTACGAGGGCGGGCTCGACATCCGCGGTCAACCCGCCGACACGCGCACAGAGGCGCAGAAGGCTGCCATGCGACGACTGCTTGAGGAACTGCATGCGCGCTATCCCCGCGCCGTGATCGTCGGTCATCACGACCTGGATCACCAGAAGGATTGCCCTTGCATCCCCGACGTCGTCCATGAGTATGCCGGCCTGCAGCCGAAGTGAAATTTTCCCGTATCATTCGTTGGTACGGGATTTTATTTTGGGGACAGGCTTCATTTCATCAGCCATTTTTTTCCATTAGCGATCACCACCCCTCATGCCGGCGGTGCTATTGATTTTTGTTTTGTATATTTCTCCCTAAACATTTGAAAGATTCAGGAAAAAATCGTATCTTTGCAGTCAAAAGCATTTATCAACAAGAAATAATCAACAACCAATTAGAAATGATGAAACGTATTTTGATGATCCTATTGGCCGTAGGGCTGAGCACAATTGGGATGACAGCGCAGAAGAGCGCGATGGAAGTGGTTAACGCGATGTCGCCAGGCTGGAATCTTGGCAATACCTTCGAGGCCTCATCGGGTCAGGGGGCCCTGTTCAACAACAAGGCCGGTCTCAATGCAGAAACCAGCTGGCAAGGGACGAAAACCACACCCGAACTGATTGAATTTGTGAAGGCGCAGGGATTCAGGTCTGTGCGCATTCCTTGTGCGTGGGTGCTGGGACATATCAGCGACGCCACCCAATACACGATCGACAAGGACTGGATGGCCCGAGTGAAGGAAGTGGTGGACTATTGCATCAAGGCCGACCTCTATGTGGTGCTCAACGACCATTGGGACGGTGGCTGGCTCGAGGAGCACATCGCTGATACGGATCAGGCTAAGGTGGCGAAGAACAAAGAGGTGCTGAAGGCCGTCTGGACGCAGATAGCAGAGGCGTTCAAAGACTACGACCAACGACTGATCTTCGCGGGACTTAACGAGCCCAATACGGAGGACAGCCCCAAAGCAACGACCATCGACAACCTGCTGGCCTACGAACAGGTGTTTATTGATGCCGTCCGTGCTGTAGGAGGAAAGAACAATGACCGCGTGCTCGTGGTACAGGGGCCTTCGACCAATATCGACAAGACGGTGAAGTATGCCTCGAGATTCTTTCAACTGAATGATCCCGCAAAGAATCTGCTGGCCATCGAGGTGCACTATTACAACCCCTGGCAGTTCTGGGGCATGGAGAAGGATGAGTCATGGGGAAAGGTTTTCTACTACTGGGGCAAGAACAACCATCTAAGCGGTTCTCAGCATAATGCCACCTGGGGCGAGGAGGACACGATGAGAGAGCAGATGATGGCAATGAAAACCAATTTCGTGGATAAGGGTATGCCTGTGGTGATTGGTGAGTTCGGAGCCAACTGGCGCAACCTTTCAGCACTGAAGAGCGAGGATCAGGCGAAACACGACGCCAGCATCCGATTTCACTATTACGAACTGCACCGTTTGTGTAAGGAACTGGGGGGTATGGTGCCGATGACGTGGGACATCAATTATACGAACCAGGGGGGCGTGAAGGGTGTGATGACGCTCATCGACCGCAAGAACCTCAAGATCTATTGTAAACCGGCGATGGAAGGCATCATCGAAGCCTATGGCAAATCTTCGGGCGTCAGTAGAGTCAAAATTGCGAATCCCGAAAGCAAGGGCGTGTATAATCTCCGCGGTCAACAGGTGGCTGACGACCTGTCGGCATCGCTGTCCTCAGGCATCTATATCTATCAGAATGAGAAACTCACTATCAAATAGAAGAATACACCTATGACGATGAAACGAATAGCTGTCATCATCATGATGGTATCTGCCTGCATCACTATGAGGGCGCAGACGAGGTATGCACCTTTCAGGCCGCTGCCCAACGAGAACCAGCTGCGGTGGCAGGATATGGAGATGTATGCTTTTATACACTACTCGCTGAACACGTATACCGATCAGGAATGGGGTTTCGGCAACGAGGACCTGCCCCTCAATGAATATGAGACCGAATATATCCATCCGCAGGACAATGGCAACCGCTGTGACATCCGATGGTTTGAGATTGCCTCAGCCCAGCAGAAACTGCATATCGACGGCAACCAGCCGCACCACTATTCGTTCTTCCTCAGTTTCTGAACATACTTCACGGGCTCGCCATCGCTGGCTTTCAGCACACTGGCAAACTCCTGAGGTGACACTTCCACAGGTCCGCGCATGAACTCGGGGATGTTATAACATTTCATGAACTGGCGGTGATAATCGGGATCGGCCTGTGGCAGTTCAAAGGGCTTGCTGCCCTTACCGTTGGCATCGACATGCGCGAAGAACGGACGGGTATAGCTGCCATCATCGCGGCGACTACTGAATACCACCCACCGGCCATTGCTCGACCAGGCATGATAACTCTCCGTCTCAGGAGAATTGATCTCGTCCATAGTGCGAACCTCACCGCTGGCAAGATCCAGCAGACAGAGGTCGGCCTCGCGATGCCAGATGTGAAAGACGCCATAATGCCCCATGGTGAACATGAGGAAACGTCCGTCGGGCGACACACGCGGAAGAGTGGCACTCATATTGAGGCTGTCAGCCTGAAACACCAATTCACGCGGTCCGAACTGATAGGTATCGGGATTGAATGACTTTTTATAGATATTGTATTTCACCTCCCTATAGTTACGGACCACCTCAACTTCATGGCTGGTTGTATCGCGGAACTCGAAATGGGCACTGCAGTAATAGACGGTCTTACCATCTGGGGCCCAGACGGGGAACACCTCAAACTCGTTTTCCTGATTCTCGATATTGGTCACTTCGTTCTTGGCCACATCATAGGCTATCAGGTCGCTCACGGCATCAAACACCTCAATTTTATTAAGGTTACGCGTATGGAAACTCTGGCTGGTCTTGTTCGTGGAATAGACAATCAGCGGGAGCCACGGGTGCCAGGCGGGGTAGACACCAGCAGAAAGGATGGAGTCGTTGCGCATGTTAATCTTACTCAACTTGCCATCGTAGGCAATGACGGTACCACCATGGAACTGACGGGCATGAAACTGCATACGCTGGGGGTTATACATCTGGAAGTTGTGACAGTTGACACACTGACCCGTCGTTTCCTTGCCACAAAGCATATTATTCACCATCACCTTTTCATCGTAATTCTCCAAGCAGCGCTGGTTCAAGGTCAGTTCCTCATAAGCCACATAGCTGGGTGAGATGAGTCGATAGCTGATATAAGGATCGATGCTATCGGCTGAGACGGTGATATGGAAAGGCTTGTATCGCCACCATTCCTCACCGAGCCGGATATACACTTCGACATTGACATCCTTCTTATTACCGACGGCCTTGTTGACCAATTCACGCCAGTCATCCATCTCGGGCTGTACAGCCCTACCGCCACACACCAGTTCATGATCACCTACTGTAAAACGAGCCACCACCTCATCGCAGGAATCATTCATCTCGAAGGTCAGCGGGGCGATATTAACCGGTATTGTCACGTCAGTATAGTCGGGATAGATGGAAGGCGCCTTTTTGATGTCAGTAAACTGAGTGGGCACCGAGGGGGATTGACAAGCCGAGGAGAGAAGGAGTAAGGAGAGAAGGAGTAAGTAGGATACTCCTGCTATAAAGGTTCTTACCCGATTCTTATTGTTTATCTTGGTAATCATAATCTTCAATCTTCAATTTTCAATCTTCAATTAATACAAATACAGGTCGTGAACAAAGAAATAATTGTAATAGTAGGTATGGCCAAAGCGTTCGTAGAAGATGGGACGCATCACGTCTTCACTTTCACTCGTAGCATTATTTGCCAGATCCATAAATGCATCATAGTTACGTTTTACCTGATCGTCGAATGGCATATTGCTGATATCGACCTGGTGCTCCAGACTGCCATACAAATAGGCCGCCTCCTGGAAATGAACAGGCATGTGTGCACCCTTAAGACTGTTGGCATAGTCGAAGAACCGAGGCCAGAAGAGTTCAATATCCTTTTTCCATAATGCTGCTATGAGCGACAGTTCCTTAAAGAGAATGTCGTCGTCATGTGTATTCAGGAATCTATCTATGATGAACTTCTCGGCCATCATCTGATCGGTTCCCAGATAATCGCCATTTTTCATCAGCCGACAGATGGGTGAAAACTCCGCATTGTCCTTCAACAGATTGTAATGGCCAATGAAACGCTCGTATTTCTCGGCCCATGCCCTATGATAACGGGTATGCTTGAGCAGCGAGGCATATTTACGGGCCTCCTGCGTCTCACCGTTCACGAGGGCACAACGCATGAGATATTTCAAATACTCAGCACGGAAACCGAACTCGACCCCCTGTTCCAGACACCAACGGTGACAATAGTTAGCCAGGCCATAGTTATAATACATACTATAACCCACGACCTGCATCATACGCACGGGTACAGGCTCGTTGCAAGGTTTGGATCCATCAGGATAGTGATACATCTCATCGCCCTGACGTCCTAATCGGAAGAGTGCCAGATTACGCATCATCACGATGGCTCGCGTAGGCTCCTCACCGTCGGAGACCGCCTCTCGCAACACGCCTTCCCAATCGAGGTTCTCCATGCACTGCTGCATGCGGAATTCCTTGTGGAAATTAGGATCCTTAAACCAGAAACGATGAACACTATAGCCAGCTGCAATCACAATGGCAACATGGATCAGGAGCCAACGGACGGGTAACTCTTTCAATTTACCGCTTTTCGCATTCTGCTTTTTCGCATTTGCTTTCTTGGGGGAACTCTCTTGCGTTCTCTTTTTCTCCCACATTCCAAACATCAATGCCAGGAAAATCAAAGAGGCGACTAAAATATAATAAGGTATATAGAAGCCTGGTAACTCCTTATCTACCCAATACATGGGTAAGCCTGTCCACCAGATGTTATGAATGCCTGTCTGACAGAATACATAATTATAACAGAACAAGGGCCAGAATACGATGGACAAAACGGCTACCAGCGAGACTATCACACGCGCCGTCGGCGTCTGTTTCTCCAATCTCCAAACGAGCACACCCATCAGCAATGCCGCCAAAAGGCCATAAAAGCCGATGAGCGGATAGAGTACGCCCGTACAAATAAATATATAGATGGGACGCAAATAATATTTAGCCGGCAACAATCTAAACAGCCACACAGCGGCTACAGCCAACGTGGTACCGATTGCAGCAACAAAGAAATGGCCTCGTAACTTCAGATAATAGACCCAATAGCCCAGATCCACATTCATAATGACAATGGCTGCGAGTGGAATCAGCAACACAGCCGTCCACCTGACGGGAATGCGGAACGTACGCCATATCACCAGCAGAAGCGCCGCCCACCACAGGGTGAGGAAGGTAACGCCTAATGCCGGATGATAGAAAAACTCCGTAAAATAACACCCCAACCACGAGAGCAGCCAGCCTGATGTGACCATCTGCTGCTTCAGGAACAGCGGCGTATCGAGGAAAAGATTCATCTCCTGCACCTTCCACAAGAACGCTTGCTCATAAACGAGCAGACAACAGGCGGTTGCCAGCAAAGCCAGCACAACCAGAGCAGGACTTAATAGTTTCAGTTTATCATTCATTTCCTTGTTAATTGCAATATCGGTTGCAAAGATACAAAAAAGTGGCGAACCGAAGTCCGCCACTTTCGTTTTTTTTCGAAAAAATTACTTCACAATAACTTTCTCAGTCTTAACAGAGCCATCGCTCATCACCTTCTTCACGATGTTGAGACCCTTCTGAGCCTTCATTACGCGACGACCATTGAGGTCGAAGAGCTCGATAGCACGAACCTTAGCGGCAGGAGTACCCTCGAGGGTCTCGATGCCAGCTGCAGCGGCCTCAGTATAAAGAGCGCTGTAGTCAACATTTGCAGGAGCTTTCATCAGGACCTTAACATACTCCAGGAACGGCTGAGAAGTCGAGCCAGACTTGAAGCCAAGGGTCAGAACGCCATCGGTAACTACGATATCGGTGACTTCTCTGTCCCAACCACTGTTGTCAACCTGAGCCCAACCTGCAGCGTTGACATTCACATCAAACTCAGCACCTTCTTCAACTGCAGGCGTTTCAGAAGTCTGCACATAGACCACAGTACCTTCAGACTCAGCAGAGTTGTCATTTGCATTGAACTGAACAGTGTAGATACCTGCGGGCAGGTCAGTGATGGTCTGCTCAACGCGAGCCTGCTGGTGCCACTGCAGATAGATGCAGCAGTCTTCAACATAAGGAGTCTTAGTGCCGTGAGAGACATTACCGTCCCAGCTGCTCCAGGCTGCAGGATTACCAGAAACTGTAGTCCAACCAGGAACCTCTGTTGAGTATTCAAGTGAGTACATATTCGGGTTCTTCACGAATACGGACATATCGATAGTGGCTGCCACTGTCTCAGGATTCTCAGGATCAGAATTATCAATCTTCTGGAAGATATTCTCACCATCCTTCAGCTTTCCATAGACATCGGCCTTAATATAGTTCTTCACCTCCTCAGCCAGTTCGTCATTATCGTCGAGCGCATTGAGAGCCTGAGCAACAGGATAAGAATCCTCAGCACGACCCAGGGTCTTCAGAGTCTCAGCACCTAAGCGCAGACGCTCAACCAGAGCAGCAACACCAGTGGTATTTCTCTGAGAAGCACCTGTGGTGAACAGCTTAGCTGTAGTATTAACGATTTCTGTCAACTCAGCAATAGCAGCAGTCAGAGCAGCATCGTCCTTCAGGACGTCGAACTCATACTTTCTCTCCCACTTTGGCTCTGCACCTTCCTCAGCAACGTTCTCCTGCCAAGACTTACCGTTGTACTTGGCTACAACAGCCACCAACTCAGCATAGAGCGATAGATTCTTAAACTTCGTATCCTTATTCTGATCAACGGTAGCACTTCCGGTCTTAATAGCATTATCGTAGTTGTTGCAGAGAGCGACGTGGTCGATCAAGGCAGCACTGCTCTTGGTAAGCAGTTCAATAGCACCGTTGCACTCAGAAGGAGAGGTGTAATCATTCTTCTCAGCCTCAACCTTGGCAATAGCCTCGTTCAAAGCAGTCTGGGCAGTACCATCGTAACGCTCAGCATTGTTATTAGCTTGAGTCTTCTGAGCCTTCTCCAAGGCCTCGTTAACAGCAATAGTCTCAACAACACCGAAGGCCTTGGGGATATAGCCAAACTTCACGTTGGCAATCATCATCTCACGCATTCCTTCATCACCAGCTTCAGCACCATCCGCATTGGTACAAACCACGAAGCGCAGTTCATACTTACCAGTAGTAGCAGGCGTAAACTCAATATTACCAACCGTAGAATTCTTTACTGGAGTCTTTTGTCCATTAACATCAGGATGACAAGTAATAACCTGTGCAAACTCCTCTGCACCATCTGCTGTAAGGAACTGAATCTTCATGAACTCGCCACTTGCCTTCCAGCGGGCAGCATTGAACGTAAGTGTGTAGGTTTTACCTGCTTCAAGATTGAGAGCATGTTCATCGTCATTCAGGCCATATGTCACATAGTTACGACGGAAATAGAGTGCACTGGTGAAATCACCACCCTCAGCAAATGCATTATTGCCTGCAAACATACGAGCATTACTAGTATAGGTATTGCCAGGAGTACGCTCCTCCATGGCGTCAGCATAAACCTTGAAGCCCTCAGGGATACCACCGTCAGGGCACTCGGCGAAATATTTGGCAGGAATCAAATCAATAGCCACATCAGTCGGATCGGGAGCACCCACACTGAATACATAAGTGGTATCAGTATAGATTGACTCATCCAGCATCTCCTCCGGATAAATCTTCGTGATATTGATGGTATGCAGACCATCAGCCAAATCGGCACCATCGTATTTCAGAGTAACCTCCTCTACCATACCTTCAGCGGGGCTAACGGTCAGAGCTTTCTTATCGAGTGTAGCAACAATCTGAGAAGCATCAGCCTTCTTATCAAACTTCACATAGAAATCCTTCAGATTGTTCTTGATGTTAAATGAACCCTGTTCGGGTTTTGCAGCAACCACTGTAGGAGCCAACATGGTGTAAGGATATACGTCATCTGGCATACCATTCAGAAGATCATCGTTATACTCGGCAATCTCGTCTACATTAGGAACTGCCTGACCTGCGCTAGGACCACCTGCATATTTCAACTGCATGTCGCCGGCAACATTGTTATAAATAACACGAACCTCTCCTTCAGGAACCTCGTCTAAGAAGATAAAGAAGCGACCGTCTTCGAAGCCCTCAACAGAGGTAATACTGATTTCCTCACCGTTGACCAAAACCTTGGCATTCTCCTTCGGGAATTGGACGCGTTTCTTACCAGCAGCCTTACAAAGCTCAGCAAGGTTGGTCTCGAAACCGAAGTCGATCAAGAGTGCATCATCCTTATACTCAGCAACTGTACCATACTTATATATCTCAAACTTGATGTTGTCGAAATAATACTGAGTTGCTGTTGACTTATCATTATTCAAATTGAAAGCAATGCTCTGGAAACTCTTACCAAACAGATTCTCGGAAATAGTTCCTTTGGCGGTAATGGTATTCCATTCAGATGTTGAATTGAATGAACCGGAGAAATCTGATGAGATGTCTCCACCACCGCACTTCCACTCACGCGGCTTGCCATGACCACCTACATCGAATGAGGCATCAGGATTAGAGATTACATCCATTGAGAAGCGCCACTCAGTACCTGCTGGCAGTATTTCAGGGAGATAAACAAACAACTGGGTAGACCACGTCTGAGGCGCATTAGCCATTGCCTTAATGGAAAGGCCCTTAGAGTTACCCTTACCAACGCCTTCCTCGACCTTGGCTGCTTCATCATCATTAATATTATAAGTTACATTGCCATCACCTTCATCAGCACGGAGTGCAACGACGAACGAGCTGAAATCATCACCTTCAAAATTACCATTGGTCAGGATGTCGACCCAACCAACCTGCTTCTCCTTACCCTTGCGGACAAGAATCATGCTCTCGATTGTGACATTCGCCCAGTTGGCACCCTTGATGGCATGCAGGTGAACAAAACCCTTATCGTTGAGAATCTGCTTCAGGTCAACGGTCAACACACCGCCTTGGTCGGTAAAATACTTACTGACCCAAGGAGCTGATTTAGGATATTCAATCAAGTGTGATTCAGCCTCATTATCACTGTACTGTCCATTATCCTGATCTCGATTCATCAGTACACGGGGTGTACCCTCAGTGTAAGTAATCACTAGCTGGTCAAAACCAGAAAGGTCTGCCCAGTTATTCACACCGCCATCACCGTAAGGCTGACCAGTAGATTCACCAATCACGAATGGGCACTGTTCACTCCCCACTTCGATCTGTGTGTTCTTCGGAGCATCCAAACCCCAAAGACCATCCTCATGCTGCCAGAAAGGAACATCCTTCAAGGATATTTCTTCTGCACTTACATTCATTGCCCCCAGCAGCATCATAGCTACCAGCGCAAGAAACATTTGGTAAGTTTTTCTCATGTTGTTAAAGTTTTAATGAAAGTTAATAAAAAAATAGAAATTTCTGGCTGCAAAGGTAAATAATAACGCACATACATGTTTTTTCAATTGTTTCATTTGCTTTCATTTTTGTGCGCATGTTACAAAAATCCCGCTTTTGTCGAGAAAAAGCGGGATTTATGAAACAAAATGAGACAAATAAAAAACTACGTCTCACGTTCGGCATACTCCGAGGGAGCAACACCGAAATGTTTGCGGAAGATGGTGGAGAAGTGAGCCAGATTAGAGAATCCTACCGTATAAGCCACCTGTGTCACATTGATTTTCTGCTCTTTCAGCAACCTTGCAGCCTGTTCCAAGCGGATGTTGCGGATGAACTCACTGGTAGAGATACCTGTCAGTTCCTTCATCTTACGATGCAGCTGCACACGGCTAATGCCAACCTCCTGCGTCAGGCGCTCCACATTGAAGTCGCTATCGGAGATATTCTTGTTGATACACTTCATGATACGTTCCATGAGTACCTCGTCATTACCTTTAACCTCTGGCTGGTCCACCTTCTCAGCTTGTGCCTGCTGGGCACCGGAATATTTACCTTTCAGACGGAGACGGCTCTGAACCAGATTCTCAATGACCATGTGCAGTTCCTCCATATCGAAGGGCTTTGCCAAGAATGAGTCCGCGCCACGCTCCAAACCCTCCAGACGATTGGCCACATCAGCCTTAGAGGTAAGCATGATGACTGGTATGTGAGAGATATTGATATTGGTCTTGATCATCCTGAGCATGGTGAAACCATCCATCTCAGGCATCATCACATCGCTCACCACCACATCATATTCATTGGTCAGCAGTTCTTTCAGGCCCTCCTTTCCATTCAGGCAGATGCCAAACTGGTAGTATCGTCCCAATTCTGCAGATACATAACGAGCCATTTCCATATCGTCATCTACAATGAGTACACGATATTTCGAAGAAGACGTTTTAGCACGACTCAACTGAACGATTTCCTTCTGGTCATCCAACTCTTCAGGTTTGAGATGAGCCTTGCCCAACGGCAGACGGACCGTGAATACTGACCCTTGATTGTCGGTACGGTTCTGAGCCTCGATGGTTCCGTGGTGCATGGCAACAATCATCTTACACAGATTCAAGCCAATACCGGTTCCGTTGACATGCATGCGACGGGAGTTGCTACCCTGGTAGAAACGGTCGAAGATATGTTTCATGCTGTCTTCGTCGATGCCCACACCATTATCTGAGACTGCGAGTTCTAGATTACCGTCTCCTTCTCCACCCTGATCAGTGATGCGTTTCAGGCTTACAGTAACTTCACCTCCATCATTACTATACTTAAAGGCATTGGAAAGCAGATTGGAAATCACCTTGTCAAACTGTGTCCTGTCAATCCAAGCCTCCAGACGTTCCAGCCCCTCATGGTCGAATGTGAAACGTATGTCACGCTCCTTCGCCGGGAAATCAAACATTCTACAGACACCTTCCGTAAAAGCCACTATGTCTGTTTGCTGACAATGCAGTTGCATCTGCTGCTTGTCAATCTTACGTACATCGAGAATCTGATTGACGAGATTCAGAATTCGCTGTGCATTATGCTCGATGGTATCAACAGCAGGATTACCCATTCCCGACTGGTCGTCGCCTACCCGTAGCCTTTCATTCCTGATTTTCTTCAAGGCTGAAAGGATAATGGTCAGCGGAGAACGAATATCGTGAGTGGCATTAATCAGGAATTTCATCTTCTCTTCATCCATCTGCCGGTTCGCCCTACGGCGATATGCATAGATAAAGAACCCTACAAGAGATGATAGTGCGATGAAATAGAGAATATATGCCCATGTGGTACGATACCATGGAGGTGTCACTTCGATGGTGATCGTCTTAATGTTTGAACAAAGGTCGCCAACACGCGCCCGCACTTGAATAGGATAGGAACCTGGTTGCAGATGACTCAATAGAATAACATTAATGCCCTGAGGATTACGCACCCATGCACCGTTTCCGACACAGTACTCATAGACAATACCTCGTGGGTTGTCGAAATCGAGCAACGAGAATTCCAAAGTCAGTTCCGTTTCCATATAAGAAACTTGGAAATGGTCGGTAGATACGACTGGGCGAGAGTCATGACCAGCGATCGTAAATCCCGTCAACTGCACATCTGCCAGATCAGTTCGGCCACTCTTCACATCCTTAGGACGGAATGTGGTCAGGCCATCATTGGTGGCAAAACAAATAAGATCATCATTCGTATGGAGTCCCACGCAGTTGATATATTCCTTCGTTATCAGCCCATTGCCACTCACATGACCAACATACTCATTCTTCTTGACATCATACTGCCAAAGGCCCATTGGCGTAGAGCACCAGATGTCGCCATTGTCAGCCTCAACAATATAGCCTATCACCTTGTCGCTCATGGCCTCCACAGGTTGAGGTTCTCCATTCCCTTTCTTGTAGACGTACAGTCCTTCGTCAGTTCCAATGAGAATTTCCCCTCGACTTGTAGCGCAGAGAGAATTACACTTGATATGCGTCAGCTGCTGCAGCCACCCTTGTGACATAAAACTATCAGTCTTGGGGTCGTAGCACGATAAGCCATCAGAGGTGGCCAGCCAGATACGCCCTTGATGATCGGGCATCATCGCTAACACCCAATCATTACAGATATGCCCACGCAGAGAATCCCGATCAGCCGACCGGAAATTTCGCAATTGCCCTGTCTGCGGATTATAGGAGCAAAAGCCTTTCGAATAAGTAGAAAAATAGATATTACCTGAATCGTCGCTAGTTATGTCGTTAAACTTGTCACATTCAAAAGCCACTTGCTTCTGACTGCGGCCGGTAATAGGATCATAAGAATAGAGGGCGTTGTCGGTACCCACCCAATAACGATTTTGTCTATCACGGAAGATGAACTCCGGATTTTGAGGGCAAGCTGGTTTAGCCACGATACGTCCCTGACGGTTGAAACCATAGATACCATTACCTTGTACGGTCACCCAAAGCATACCACCATCTCCTTCGCATATCGACGATACTGTCGAACCCAGATCCATGCCCTGAGCACTAAAACTCATTGTTCTGAACTGCGGAGGAGTATGGCTCAATAAGACCAAGCCCTTGGAATAACAGGCAATCCAGAGGTTACCATTGCGATCCTCATTAATATCCCATACCTTGGTTGTATTCAAGTCGATTCCCCAGGCGACGCACTCAACACGCTCTAATTTCTGGTTGTTTTTGGGCAGACGGAAGAGGCCATCCCCGCGCGTACCTATATATATATCCCCCTCATGATCGCGGAAAGCACTGGCCAAAATGACATTGCCTTCAAGGGCAGACATATCTATTGACGCAGGTTTCAGGGCGCCTTTATCGTAAACAGAAATACCGTGCAGACTGACCACCAGCATCTCATCATTTCGCTCAACAAACGTCAGCACATTACCCTGAGGCGACTTCATTTCAACGATTTTGCCATCCGTTTCCCGCATAGTCACGACATCGCCATAGCCGCTTTTCCAGAAACGCCCTTGGCTGTCACATATAAATTGGTTGAAAAAGCGATTCTCGCCAGGTGTCGTAAAATTGTCTTCAGCATAAACCAGCTGCTCTTCCTTCATTTTGAACAAACCGTAGCCAGCTGTAGCAACATACATCTCTCCAGATTCAAGTTGAGTAATGTATGTTACACGGGGCGAAACATTTCCTTGGAAAGGATAATGCACGAAATGACCCGTTGTGTAGTCATAGCGATCCAGGCCTTTAGCCGTACCCACCCATAAACGACCATCTTTATCACAAAACATACTTGAGATATCATTGTTTCCAAGTGATGTCTGGTCATTCTGACGATGGAGATAAGGCGTAAATCGATAACCGTCGAAACGGTTCAGTCCATATTCGGTACCGACCCAGATATAGCCATAATGATCCTGACAGACTTTATTGACAAGTCCGCTGGTAAATCGCTCTGAGAAATAGAAATGTCCCATCTGTGCTTGTACCTGTGATAGTACAGCAAACACGCCTATGAGAAAAAAAGCAATCCGTTTCATCAGTTTATATGGTAAAACCTTGTAATATTCCTAAAATAGTTTTGCGGCTACAAAGATACAAAAAAAAGTAAAACAGGCCAAATTTGTAGGCAAATATTTTATATTTGCAATAAAAAAGACTGCCGATATTCACATAGGGGCAGCCATGAAACTTAGTTTTACCATAACTAATGCTAATATACTACTTATGAAGTTTACTATCGTCTTTCCATTTTCGGTTGCAAAGGTAAGGTATTTTTTTGAAACCGACTATCACGTTTGTTTCTCTTTCTTTGCTTTTTGTAATCTAGAAAAAACTTGTTTGTTTGTCATTTTGCGACACGAAATCCAAAAGAAATGAAACAAAACAGAAACAGACTTTTACAAACTGAAAAGCCTCGGGAATAAAAAGAAACACATCTCTTATAAATAATAAGTAACTTTGCACCCAAAATAATTATCAAAACAAACCCAATTAAACGTATGAAAACCAGAAGTAAATTATTAATTGCATTGCTGGTTGGTGGATTCGTCCTATCGTCGTGTAAGGAATACGACCTCGACGAGAAGACACCCGAAGGTTATGGAGCGAGCATCTACAGCTGGCTCGATGAACAAGGGAGTTTCACCAACATGGTGCGCCTCATCAACGACCTGAATTATCGGGAAGTGCTGGACAAGACAGGTTCAAAGACGCTCTTTGCAGCCGATGATGAGGCTTTCGGTCGGTTCTTCCAGAAGAACGACTGGGGTGTGAGAAGTTATGAAGGTCTGAGTGTGGCCCAGAAACGCATGCTGCTTTTCGGTGCCATGATCGACAACAGCTATCAGTTACAGTCGTTGTCAAGTACAGAAGGACCGGTAGAGGGTAACTGTATGCGCAGACAGTCGTCGCAGTCTATCTATGATACCGTTCAGGTAATGCATAGTAAAGACGTTCCTAACGCTATCTATTGGAAGGGTTACGAAGGACGAGACCTGGTGATGATGCACGACATGACGCCGGTACCGATGATTCACTTCATCGAGCGTCACATGGCCAACAAGCAGATCACTAATGATGACTATGATTTCCTCTACAACTACACCACGAAACGTCAGAGTGGCGACGCATCAATCAACGGTGCCCAAGTTGTACAGCAGAACATCAAGTGTATGAACGGCTTCGTCAACCGCACCAGCGAGGTGCTGACTCCGCTACCCAACATGGCAGATATCATCAACAATAAGAAGAATACATCCATCTTCGCCCATCTGCTCCAGCGCTATTCAGTACCCGACTATTGTGGCGACGAAGTGACCCGTGCCTACAATGTCAACCGTGGTACAAACGTTGACTCTGTGTTCCAGCTGCGCTACTTCGCCAAGCGTTCACAGGGTGGCAGCGAGTTCAGCGCTACTCACAACCAGAAGAGTCAGTCCAATGGTGAACTGCGGTTTGACCCGGGATGGAACAGCTATTTCATTCTCTCTAACGCTTCTGCCGAGACTGCGTTGCAGCAGGATATGGCTGTGATGCTGGTTCCCAGCAATGAGGCACTCGAGGATTATTGGGAGAATGGTGCCGGTGCGGCCCTGCGCAAGAACTTCGGCTCATGGGACAACGTGCCCTACTCCACCCTCACCGAGTTCCTCAATGCCAATATGCTGTCCTCATTCGTCAGCAGTGTACCATCCAAGTTCGGTTCCATCCTGAACGATGCCGCCGACCCATTGGGCATTACCAAGGAACATGTCGACTCGGTATGGCTGGCTTGTAACGGTGCCATCTATCTGACCAACCACGTCTTTACACCGACCTCGTTCGTCAGTGTCATGTATCCGACAGTGGTCGACCAGAACATGAGCATCATGCACTGGGCCATCGATCAGTTGAACTTCGGTGCCTATCTGAACTCACTCAATTCGCGCTATAGCTTCTTCCTGCCGTCGAACAATGCTCTGCTGGAGTATGTCGACCCCGTATCATACGGTAAGCCCCAGCAGCAGATGTTACGCTTCCACTACGACCCGAACAAGAAGGGTAATGAGGTATATGCCAGCATTCATAACATTGATCCGGAAACAGGTATTGCAGGCGACTCCATCGGTGTGTACACCAATTCGGGTGGTAAGAACCTGGATGCCAACCCCATCCTTAACCGCCTGAACACTATCCTGAACGACCATGTTGTCATCGGTGATGTGGAGGACGGACATGAGTACTACCGCACCAAAGGCGGTTCCACCCTCCGTGTAAGCAACGTGGGACAGGCTGAACATGGCATGCTCGTAGAAGGTAGTCGTCAGGTCAACGGCGAGAACCCAGCCATACCTGTCAGTTACATCTACGACCAGACCAACGGCGGTAACGGAAAGACCTATATCCTCGAACAGGGACCGGTGCTGGGATCCAAGCAGACCGTAGTCGACATACTCGGCCAGCATCCCGAGTTCTCACGGTTCCGTGAGCTTCTGGAAGGTAGTGAACTGACTTCCACGTCTTATGATGACAACCGTGACTTCAGTGGCAACTGTATCAATGTCTTCAACAACTTCCACTATACAGTCTATGTACCCACCAACGAGAGTATTGACGCCCTCATCGCCGAGAAGAAACTGCATACTTGGGATGATCTCGCACAACTGGATACAACGTACAGCGATCAGAGGAAGAAATATGAGCAGTATGCTCAGGAGATCAACAATTTCTTGCGTTACCACATCCAGGATAACTCTCTGTTTATCGGTGCCGACAACGTTTCGAACAACCGTACCCTGAATAATGACGGCACAGTCACACAATATGAGACATCCTTCATTCTCACAAAGGACAAGAATGGTAAGGAACTCAAGAATAAGACCTTCAAGAGGGTAGAGATTACAACTGACGTGGCCGGTAGTTTCATCAACATTAAGGATGAGGCTGGCAACACCCGCAAGGTGCTGACCGACAAGCCGGGCCTCTTCAACCTTATGGCTACCGAATATGTCTACGACAACAAGAAAAGCAGTGCCAGAATCATCTATAGTACATCATCGGCGGTGATCCACCTCATTGATGGACCATTGCTCGTGAATGAAAACCAGTAAAAACAACCAATAGACATTATTAGTATGGAAAGAAACTCAATCAAAAGAAATCTAGCCAAAGCAATAACGGTTATTGGTTATTGGTTATTGGTAAATACGACGGCCAGTGCCCAGCAGGCCGGCGACATCATCAGCGGAACGGTCACCGATGCGTTCGGTCCCGTGATGATGGCAAATGTTGTGGAACTCGATGCCGCCAACCGAATCGTGGCTTCGGCCGTGACCGATATGAGCGGTAACTTCTCATTCAAGCTGAAGAATCCGAAGGACAAGCTGCGTGTCACCTATGTAGGTTATAAGACCGTCACCCTGCCCTTCAACAGGACCAAGTACGCCATCAAGATGGAGGACGCCACCCAGATTAAGGAAGTGACCGTCACAGCGAAACGTAAAGCTCAGGGCTCAGGCCTTGCCATCCCGGAGCGAGAGGTCTCGACAGCTCGTCAGAGCATCAGCATGAAGGAGTTTGAAGGTCTGGCCTTTACCACCGTTGACGAAGCCCTGCAGGGTCGTATCGCCGGTCTGGATATCGTAGGTAACTCCGGTAACCTGGGATCCGGCACGAGCATGCGTCTGCGTGGTGTGTCGAGTATCAATGGTTCTAGCGAACCGCTGATCGTAGTCGACGGTAACGTCTGGGAGACCGGTAACACTAAAGACTTCGACTTCTCTTCGGCCAACGACGAGAAATTTGCCGAACTGCTGAACGTCAACCCCGAGGATATCGAGAGTATCGCCGTACTGAAGGATGCTGCCGCTACCGCCATCTGGGGTTCGCAGGGAGCCAATGGTGTCATTGAAATCAAAACCAAGCGTGGTGTACGAGGCAAGACCCGCGTCACCTACAGTTTCCGTCTGACCAGCACTTTCCAGCCCCAAGGCATGAAACTGCTCAATGGTGACGAGTACACGATGATGCTGAAGGAAGAGTACTTCAACCCCCATCTTCAGGCCGGTGCCAGCGACAATATCGATGAGATCAACTATCGGTCTGGCGGTGAGTTCTCTGAATATCAGATGTACAACAACAATACCGACTGGGTGGATGCCGTGAAGCAGACCGGTTGGCGTCAAAACCACTACGTCGCACTCAGCGGTGGTGGTGAGAAGGCTCACTTCCGTATTGCCGCCGGTTACGACCATGAGACGGGTTCTATCATCAAGCAGCAGCTCGACCGTTTCACCACCCGTGTGGCATTAGACTATTTTGTCAGCGACCGTATCAAGATTGCCACCAATGTGGCACTGACCTACACAGACAACAAGAAGAACTATGCCGACCTGCTCTCAGTGGCCTATCGCCGTATGCCGAACCTGGCAATCTATGAGGAGGACAAGGACGGTAATTCTTTGGGTACCTATTATAATATGCTACCCACGGTCAGTTCCGTGTTCCGTGACAACCAACTCAAGGACTATAACCCCGTAGCTCTGGCCAACCTGGCTAAGAACGAGGAGACCAGCTACAACATCGAGCCGGAGTTCAAACTGAACTACGAACTGCTGGGTATTGACGATGAGAAATCAAGACTTTCCTATGAGGGAAAAATCGTATTCAATATCTTCAACCGTTACAACGACATGTTCCGTCCCTTGGAATTAAGCACTGGCGGTTGGAACAGCAATGATGCCAATCTGGCCACCAACAACGCCTACAAGAGCTTAGGCGTGACCACGACTCACACGCTGACCTTCGTGCCGCACTTCCGCAACCAGGATCATCAGGTGATGATGATGCTCCGCGGGCAGTTGACAAAGGGAACGAACACCGGACAAAACACCAGCGAATATGGTCTTCCTTCCGGCTCCATCATCTCTGCCAGTGCACCTGGTATCATCAGCACTTTCGGTTCTGCTCCCGGCCAGTGGCGCAGCATCTATTTCACATACTCTGCCCACTATGCCTATAAGGGCCGTTACGTGCTCGACTTCTCCGTACGCCGCGACGGTAGTACCAAATTCGGAGCCGATGAACGATGGGGTAACTTCCCTGCCTTGTCTGGAAAATGGATCGTCAGCGATGAACCCTGGTTCCAGAAGGCAATGCCTTGGTTCAGCACCTTCGCACTCCGTCCGGGTTGGGGTATCGTTGGTAACCAACCTGGTGCCGAGGCTCTCTATTACAGCAAATACACTGGTGGAAACGGTTACCTGAACCTGGGTTCTGTCTACCAGAGCAACGTACAGCTGAAAAAACTGAAATGGGAACAGAAGGAGACCTTCAATATCGGTGTCGACTTCGGTTTCTGGGAGGACCGCATCAACGGTAATGTCGAGGTCTACAAGCAAAAGACTACTGACCTGCTCATGGCCAACCGTGCCCTGCCCTCCAGTTCCGGTTTCTCTTCACTGGCCTATCAGAACGTAGGATCGATGGAGAACGTGGGTTGGGAGTTCAACCTTAATGGAAACCGTATCATCAGGGCTGGCAAGTTCTCCGTTGACTTCAACGTGACGTTCGCCAACAACCGCAACAAACTGACGGAAATGGACGAGACCGTGCTGGCTTCGCTCAACAGCGACTTCGACCGTCAGAACGGCAGCTACCTCTCTCGCGTGGAACTGAACCGTCCGTTGGGCGGTATCTACGGATTCCGCTATCTGGGCGTCTTCCAATACAGCAAGTACTCTGAGGAGGAGGTTCCCGGTGTGAGCGGACCGAATGCGCCTGTCGCCCGCGATGCCGAGGGCAACGTACTCCTCGACAACTACGGACGCACCAAACCCATCATGTTCTGCTATGCAGGCGTGGAGGATGAAGAGAAAGAGTTCAAGGGCGGTGATGCTATCTATGAGGACGTGAACCACGACGGACAGATTGATGAGTTGGATATCGTCTATCTCGGTTCATCATTGCCGAAGATCACTGGTGGTTTCGGTTTCAAACTGCACTACGGCCGTTGGACACTCAACAGCCAGTTCAACTTCCGTTATGGTAACAAGATTATCAACCGCGCACGTATGTTGGCAGAAAACATGTACTCCAACAACAACCAGAGCCGTGCCGTACTATGGCGCTGGCGCGTGGAAGGCGACCAGATGCCGATTCCCCGTGCGCTTTACAATTATGGTTACAACTGGCTGGGTAGTGACCGCTTCGTGGAAGACGGTTCATTCATCCGTCTGAACTATGTTCAGCTGAGCTATTCCCTGGCACAGAACACCCTGAAGAAACTTGGCATACAGCAGTTAAACTTCTACGTATCTGCCAACAACCTCTTTGTCCTGACCAAATACTCTGGCGCCGACCCAGAAGTGGGCTACGGTGGCTATGGTGTCGTTACCGACAATGCACAGACACCACGCGCCAGGTCGTTCACTGGAGGTATCACATTATCGTTCTAACCATCATCAAGAAACAAGCGTTATGAATATAAAGAACATAAAACATTATATATTAGGACTTGGTTTCAGTTGCGGTATGGCCACAGTCGTGACCGGCTGCTCTGATTTCCTCGATGTACTGCCATTGAACGATGTGGTGCTCGAGAACTACTGGACCAAGAAAAGCGACGTGACCAGCGTACTGATGGGCTGCTATGAGAGTCTGCAGTCTGAGGACTGCATCACCCGTATGGGACTCTGGGGAGAGGTTCGTTCCGACAACATGAAAATGGGCGTTTCCTCCTCACAGGATCTGGAGCAACTGGTCAAGGAGAATATCCTCCCCAGTAACGTTTTCTGTAATTGGGCTGCGTTCTACCAGACCATCAACCGTTGTAACATCATGATCTACTATGCACCTCAAGTGCAGGAGAAGGATCCGAACTATGCACTCTCGGAAATGAAGGCCAATATAGCTGAGGCCACGTTCATCCGTTCACTCTGCTATTTCTACCTGATACGTACCTTCCGCGATGTGCCCTTCACCCGTGAACCAAGTATCGACGACACCAAGGAATACCGCATTCCCGCCGATGAATTCAACGTGGTGCTCGATAACATTATCGCCGACATGGAGGCCGTCAAGGACGATGCACAGCTCTATTTCCGCAAACCAGACCCCGACAAGGCGAAAGAGTCTGCCGAGATCGACAATACAGCTCGTGTGACCCGTCCCGCCATGTATGCCTTGCTAGCCGACCTGTACCTCTGGAAAGGCGACTGGCAGAAATGCGTAGAGTGCTGCGACTATGTCATCAAGTTCAAACAGAATGAGTATGACAAGCTCCTGAAACGCAGACTCCAGAACGAGATTACGCTCTTCAACGATATCCCCTTGCTCGTGGAAAAGGTGGAGACTACATCCGGTCATGCCTTTACGGAAATCTTCGGCAAAGGTAACTCCTTCGAGAGTCTGTTCGAAATCACCTACGATGAACAACTCAACAATAACAATCGTAACAATTATATAGGCAACTACTACTTTAATGGTGGCAGTAACCAGTCCAATGGTCGTCTGGCTGCTATTGAGGAGTTCTACGAAGGACTGCCAATCAACAGTACCGAACTCTTCAACAACAAAGACTGTCGTGTCTACGGTTCGATCTACCAGGCAGGTACCACACAGTTCTATATTGCAAAATATGCCGCCAACGAAGTAGTGCTCGACAATACGAAGAGCAACTGGACACCATCCTACAGATGGCGTTCCACCAATTATGCCCATTGGATTGTCTATCGTCTTACCGATGTGATGCTGATGAAAGCCGAGGCTCTCGTCCAGCAAGGCGACCAGCATTTTGAGGAAGCCTTCTCACTGATCAATGCCGTAAGCCGACGTGCCGTCAACTCCTTTGTTCCCGGCACCGGCGAAATCTTAGTATTTGACGATTACAAGGAATCCAAGGAGAGCATGGAACAGCTCGTCATGGATGAGCGTCACCGCGAACTGATGTTCGAGGGTAAACGCTGGTTCGACCTGTTGCGTGAAGCCCGTCGTACAGGAAACACTAGAGACCTGGCCAAGACTGTTACCAAGAAGCAGCTGACCAACATCAGTGGTATCCAGATTCGTCTGGCCGACCCCAATGCCCTTTACCTACCCTATTATCGCAATGAGGTGAAAGTGAATCCGTATCTGCATCAGAACCCAGCTTATAACACAGGAGAGGATGCTGACCTTGAGAAAAATTAATAATCGTAAAGTGTAAATTGTAAAATTGTAAATCGAGCATTATGATTACCAAGATTAAAAATATGAACGGGATGAGGGTTTTCATGGTAGGACTGATCTCTCTGCTCCTTCCTCTCTCATCTTTCCTCACCACTAGCTGTAGTGAGGACGACAGCGATGCTCCGCTGAATTTCTACTCCTCGGTACGCTTGACAGCAGCAGGATTCATAGAGTCCGATGAAGCCCAGTTCAGTGACTTCAAATCTATCCTGGAGCGTGGAAACTATCTCTCCATGCTGAAGACCTATGGTCATTATACCGTCTTCGCGCCTACCAACGACGCTATCCAGTTATACCTCAAGGAAAACGGCTATCCAACGATTGATGCCATTCCCAATGATAAGTGTGACACACTGGCCCGTACGCACATCGTACAGGACAAGGCTTATTTCACCACTGATATGGGCGATGCCGTGTCACCTGTGAACATGAACGACGACTATATCCAGATGACCTCCGACAGTGATGTCACCAACAACAATGCGCTGCTCATCTACGTGAACAAGAACTCGCGCATCATCCAGAAGGATGACTCCGTCACCAATGGAGTAGTACATGTCATCGACCATGTCATCAATGCCAGCAACCAATTCCTACCGGCACTCATGGAAGAGAATCCAAACCTTTCCATCTTCTGTCAGGCACTCCGTCTGACGGGTATGGCCGACTCGCTGACCAAATATGTCGACGAGACCTATACCGTTGATCCCGACTCTGCCGTAGGTGGTAAAGGCTTCAAGGTGCCCTACGGAACGGCCAACGATGGAACAGCATCGAAACAATGCCAGACATGGTATCCTGAGCATCGTTACTTTAAGTTCACGGCCTTTGTGGAGACAGACTCCATTTACCGAGCCCACGGCATCAATAATCTTGAGGACCTGAAGCGTTACGCCAAGGAAGTCTACGACGAGTCGTATCCGGAGGACGCCGGCAAATACGATGAGGACTTCAAGGACCGCCGTAATCCGTTGAACCGATTCATCAGTTATCACCTCATCAACCGTATCGGCTCCCGTGAGTACTGGGTACACTGCAAGGGTGACATCTATGAGCAGAAATTCCTCTATAATGTATACGACCCTGAGGACTATTTCGAGACCATGGCACCCCACACGCTCATCCGCTTCTGCAGCAATCCCAGCGAGGAAATCTACATCAACCGTAAGGCCCTCGTAAAGAATACCAAGTTGGAAGTGCGTGGTGTACGTGTGCTGAAAGATGACGAAGGCGATGAATACACACAGACGTGCAGCAATGGTATGTATCATTATATCGACGATATTCTGGTCTATTCTGCCGATGTACGCAACAATGTGCTCAACCGCCGTATCCGTATCGACGGCAGCTGTCTCAGTCCTGACTTCATGAATGCCCGTGCACGTATCTACTACATGGGTAAGAGCGAACAGATGATCGGTTTCAAAAACGGTTTTCTGGCCGACTTCAAGATGCACAACTCCAACACCTTCATCGGCTGTGGTAACGAGCAGACAGGTTGGCGCCACTATCAGGGCAGCGGTGTCTGTATCACAGGCGAGAAATTCGATGCATCTGTGAAACTACCACCCGTACCCCACGACGGTACCTACGAGGTACGTCTGGGCTACTCTACCGGTGACGACCGCGGTATCGCACAAGTTTACCTGAACAATGAGCCCTGCGGTATCCCCATCAGCTTCCGTAACTTCGACAGCGGCTACCACTTTGAGCCCGACACCGAGGACGAGGATGAGAACAAGGCAATCGACAAGGCCATGCGCAACCGTGGCTTCATGAAAGCCATGGACAGCTACGGCAGCAGTTCTGAGCCTTTCCGTATCTACACCAACGACATCCGCCGTATCCTGGTCAGACAGTACATGCGCGCCGATCAGGACAACTGGCTGCGCTTCCGTCAGATCCTGGAAGGTAGCACGCTCTATATGTCTATCGACTATATCGAGTTGTGTCCGAAGGATGTGTACGACAACCCCGAAGGTGAAGACCGCCACTAAGAAGTGAAAAGTAATAGTGAATAGTGAAAAAGTAAGATTATGAATACATTATTATATAATAAGAAATGGATGAGGATCATCATAGCAGGACTATTCTCCTTCCTCCTTCCTCTTTCCTCCTTCCTCCTCACCAGCTGCTCCGACTGGAATGACCATTATGAAAATCTGGCATCTCAGGCTGGCAACGACCAGACCCTGTGGCAGACGATCCAGCAGCATCCGGAGTTGAGCGACTTCAGCGACGTACTCAGCCAGACAAAGGTATTCAAATACCACAAAGTGACGGATGTGAGCTATGCCAGTCTGCTCGATGGTGTTCAGACATTCACAGTGCTGGCACCCGTCAACGGAAGTTTCAACAAAGACTCTGTACTGAGCCTGCTCTCTACGAGCAAGGGTGACTCGATGGTCGTCCGTTCCTTTATTGGCAACCACCTTTCTTATGATCAGGTAGCCAATGTTGAGAAACCCACGGAATTCTTCCTGCTCAACTCCAAGCGGGCTACCATCGGTAATAATATGGCTCTCAACGTTCCTCTCAAGGAATCCAACATCCGTGCCAAGGGTGGCATCCTGCATATTCTGCAGAACACACTGCCCTACCGGAATAATCTCTATGAGGTTCTGCTCAACAATCCCAATTATAACAAGATCGGTGAACAGTTGAGCAGCTATGACGAAGATGAGTTCAGTCCGACACAGTCGATAGAAGGCGGTATGGTCGATGGAGAACAGATTTATGTCGACTCCGTCTTTATCGAGCGTAACAAATTCCTGGAGAGTGTTGGTTTACTGGCCGATGAGGACTCCGCCTATATGATGGTGGTACCGACCAACAATGAGTGGGAGCGTGTCTGGAATGAGGCTATGAGCTTTTATCGCTACGACAAGACCGTAGAGGACGGTTCCGAGAGGCAGCGAGCCTGGGCCAACTTCGCCCTGCTCAGCGACGCCATCTTCAGCCGTACCATCCAGTCAAGTCCTGAGGATTCGCTCGTCACCTATTTCTACGACAGGCGCTACCCCCAATACGAAGTGTTCCACAAGCCGTTCCAGGAGGGAGGGATCTTCTATGGCACCACAGCCAAAGACTTCAGCAACGGCATACTCTATACTGCCAACCGCTGGCCCTTCACTCCAGAAATGACCTACAACCGTGAGATTAAGACCGAGGGTGAGCGCACGAACCTGATTGTCGACTACACCCAGTGCAGCTATACGACACGTATCCATGCCGCCGACAGTGTATCGGAGAACGAATATCTGGTCATCACGCCGAGAAGCAACACCACCAACTGGACTATGAACTTCAAGGTAGAGAACACGCTGGCGACAAGCTATGACATCTATGCCATCATCCTGCCGGCCACGGTCTACAACCCCAATGCCCAGGTGAAACCCTGCAAGTTCCAGGCTGAGATCAACTATGTCGACGAGAATGGCAATGCAAAGACGTTCAATTGCGACAACACCAAGTTCACCAATGATCCCACACGGGTAGACACCTTGTTGTTGGCAGAGAACTTCACATTCCCAGTCTGTAACTACTATGGTGACCAGTTGAGCATGTTTGAATCCCAAACAAACATGAAGATCACGGTGAAGCTGAAATGTAACATCCTAGCCCGTGAATCCAACCAATTCTCACGCGAGATGTTCCTCGACTGCATCTATCTGCGCCCGAGGAAGAACCAAAACACTGAACAATAAACATGAGAAGCGTTATGAATACAAGAATATGCAAGTTGATTGCCGTGACTGTCTGCTGGCTCCTGGCCATCGGTACAGCTGTGGCACAAGAAACAAAGACAGTGAGTGGCGTTGTGACCGATGCTGCCACAGGCCAACCTTTGCCTGGTGTCATTGTTGAAGCTTATGGCAACAATCGCATCACGGCCTTGACCGACGACAATGGTGCCTATGAACTGAAAGTACCCGAATACGTGAGCAGCGTCAGCATGCGCGTGGAGGGTTATCAGGTTCTCCAGAAGGCTATCGGACAACAGGCTGCCAAAACGGATGCCAAGCTCTATCCCAACACCTTCAGTCCCATCTACAGCCAGACCACACAATCGTATGTCAGCCGTAGCACCAACCGATTTGATAATACGGCTCAGGTGAGCATCGACCCGCTTATTGCCCAGCAGTTGGGTGCCGACATCCATTCGGTGACTCGCAGTGGACAGTTGGGCATCGGCAATACCATGTTTATCGGTGGTCTCAACAGCCTGCAGGCTAACACCCAGCCTCTGGTGGTCATCGATGGTGTCATTACCGACATGCAGTACTCCCGCGAGATGCTGCACCAGGGTTATTACAACAATATCCTGGCCAACCTGAACGTCAACGACATCGAGAGCGTAACCGTCCTCAAGAACGGTACGGCCATCTACGGTGCCAAGGCTGCCGGTGGTGTGCTGCTCATCAAGACCAAGCGTAACAAGTCGATGGCCACGAAGATCGACGTGACTATCAACGGTCAGTATCAGCTGAAACCCACTCTGCCCAAGATGATGAGTGCTGAGGACTATCGTCTCTATACCACAGAGATGCTGGCAGGACTGACCGATAATATGCAGAACTTGGAGTACCTCAACAACGACCCCAAGAACTATTATTATAATACCTACCACAATCATACCGACTGGTCCGACCTGGTTTACCACAACACCTTCGTCACCAACTACGGTATCAATGTACAGGGTGGTGACGATGCAGCCAACTATAACCTGTCAGTAGGCTACTCCTTAGGCGATGCTACCCAGCGCGGCAACGACTTCTCACGCTTCAACATGCGTCTGAACTCCGACATTAAGGTATTCAAAGGCCTCGATGTCCGTTTCGATGCCTCCTACAGTGATGTCACCCGCGACTTGCGCGATGACGGTGCCAAGGCCGACCTCTCAGCAGGAACCATCACCTCTCCCGGTTTCCTGTCGCTCATCAAGGCTCCCTTCCTGGCTCCCTACGCCTTCGACGTCAACGGCAACGCCAGCCACTATCTGGCCGATGCCGACAACTATCTGGAGAAGGTGTTCAACCGTGATGGCGAGATCTATGCCAACGCTGTCCGTCTGGCTAACCCCAAGGGTATTCTTGATCTGGGTGACGGCGAGAACCGTAACCAGTCGGGTAACCGTATGATCACCTTCAGCGTGACGCCCAAATACGAGTTCAACCGCCATCTCTCCCTGCAGGAGCACTTCAACTTCACGCTGGTCAACACCAACGAGAACTACTACCTGCCGTTGGAGGGTACCCCACCCTTCCGTCTGATGGCATCCAGCAATATTCAGGTAACGAACATGGCGCAGAGTCTGGCAGCCCGTCAGAACTCCATTATGAGCGATACCCGTCTGTCGTGGAGCAACCGCTACGGTGCCCATAAGATTGACGTCTTCGGTGGTATCCGTTATTCGAGCAGTAACTACAAGCTCACGGCACAGCGTGGTTTCGATACTGGTAACGATAAGTATCCCAGCACGGGTAACGCCCGTAACTACCGCAGCACATGGGGCGCCGACGACAAGACACGCGACCTCACCTGGTATGCACAGGGCGACTACAACTGGGGTGAGAAATACTATGTGGAGGCTGGTATCTCAGCAGAAACCAGTTCCCGTTTCGGCAAGGATGCTGACGGTCTGAAGCTTGGTGGTGTGGTATGGGGACTCTTCCCCAGTGTCAATGCCGCCTGGGTGGTCAGCAACGAGAAGTGGCTGGCTGATGTGAAGGGCATAGACTACCTGCGCCTGAACATCGGTTTCGATGTCACCGGTAACGATAACCTCGACTATACCGCCTCGAAGACCTATTTCGTGGCCAACAACATGCTGACTCAGAAGGTCGACGGCAAGTCGATCGGTAACATCGGCAACACGTCGCTGGCCTGGGAGACCACCAGTCGCCTGACCGCCGGTGTGGAGACAAACATCCTCAACAACCGCATCAACCTCCGCTTCAACTACTTCAAGGGCTGGACCAAAAACCTGCTCACGCTGCGCCAGCTGGCATGGACCAGTGGTCTGGCAGAAAGCTGGAGCAATGAGGGTAAGCTTGAGAATTCCGGTTTCGAGGCAGGCATCGGCATCAAGGCGCTCAACTTGAAAGACCTGACTTGGGAAGTCGGTGCCACTGTCGGACACTATAAGAACGAGATTACTGCCCTGCCCGACAACAACAAACCCTTCGAGACCGAGGCTTATGGTGCCACCATCCTCTCACAAGTAGGTACGGCCGTCGGCGTGTTCTACGGCTACAAGACACAGGGTGTCTATGCCACTCAGGCAGATGCCGACCGCGACGGTTACTATCAGGTGAACAGCCGCGACCAGCGTGAATACTTCGGTGCCGGCGACATGCGCTTCGTAGACAAGGACGGCAATGGCGTCATCAACGAGAACGACCGCTTCGTGATTGGTGATCCCAACCCCGATGTCTATGGTAATATCTACACCCGCCTCAACTGGAAGCACTGGGCGCTCGACGTAACCATGCGCTATTCTTTGGGCACCGATGTCTACAACTACCAGCGCTCGATACTCGAAGGCGGTTCACGGTTCTATAACCAAACCACAGCCATGCAGGCCCGTTGGACCAGTGAAGGACAGCAGACCGAGATCCCACGTGTCAGCTACGGCGACCCCATGGGCAACGCCCGCTTCAGCGACCGTTGGATAGAGGATGGCAGTTACCTGCGCCTGAGCAATGTCTCACTGAGCTACCATATTCCCATCCAGAGCACCTATCTGCAGGGCATCACGCTCTGGGGCGGTGCCTACAACCTCTTCACCCTCACCCACTATCTGGGTAGCGATCCCGACTGTGGTGTCAGCGGAAGTGCCCTGCTCCAGGGTATCGACTGCGGCCTGCAAGCCATTGCACCGTCATTCGCTTTCGGCGTGAAGATCAACTTATAATTAATAATTAATAATGCATAATTCATAATTATGAATACCAATATAAACAATAAGAAATGGATGAGGATCTTCATAGCAGGACTATTCTCCTTCCTCCTTCCTCCTTCCTCCTTCCTCCTCACCTCCTGCTCCAGTCTCATGGACACTGACTCGGAGCTCGTGGAGTTTGAGGAAGACAACCAGCTCCAGGCACCTACCGACAGTGTCTACAGTGTCATGGGCATCATCTATAAGATGCAGGCAGTGGCCGACCGTACCGTTCTCTTAGGTGAACTGCGCAGCGACCTGACCACCACTACCTCATCAGCTTCTGCCGACCTGAAGGCCATCACCAATTTCCAGATCGACACGAAGAATGCTTACAACCGCATCAGCGACTACTATGCCATCATCAACAACTGCAACTACTTCCTCACCCACGTCAACAAGGATCTGGTGAAGAACGACCGCAAGGTGTTCGAGTCGGAGTATGCCGTTGTCAAGGCTTATCGTGCATGGACCTATCTGCAGTTGGCACAGATCTACGGTCAGGTGCCTCTGATCACCGAGCCCCTGCTCACTGAAGAGGCAGCCAAGAACGCCATGACCGCCAACATCAGCGACATCACTGCCATCTGCAACTACTTCATCGAGGATATCAAGCCCTATGTTGACACCAAGCTGCCGACCTACGGACAGATCAACAACCAGAACTCGCAGAAGTATTTCATTCCCGTACGTGCCCTGCTTGGCGACCTCTGCCTTTGGGCTGGCCGTTATCAGGAAGCCGCACAGTTCTACCACGACTTCCTCGCCCTGCGCACGAATCCCATTTCCACAGGCATGGCACACGCATCCTGGGACAGAATCTCCTCTAAGGAGTTCCGTACTGCCAGAAACTCATTCGACTTCAGACCAAACAACAGCGAATGCCTCTGTTATATTCCCATGGAGAGCAATGAGTTCTACGGCATCAAGAGCGAGTTGGACGATATTTTCAATTCCACCAGCATCAATCAGCAGTATGCTCAGGTTACACCGGCCGCCGGGCTGCGCCAGCTGTCTGCCCGTCAGAACTACTGTGCCACCTACACCAAGATCGACGGTTCGCAGGATACCATCTATGCCATCAAGGAGAACCTGATGAACCGTGACTATGTCGGCGACCTGCGTTTCGGAACCATCTACGACAAGCGCAACATCACCCAGGAGCGTTTCTCACGTCTGTCAAATGAATACCAGACCATTCAGAAGATCAGTGAGAGCAATGGCAACGTCACACTCTACCGCGTCAACATGATCTACCTGCGCTATGCTGAGGCCCTCAACCGTGCCGGTTATCCGCAGTCGGCCTTTGCCGTGCTGAAATATGGCCTTTACGATGACATCGTAAACAAGCAGATCGACGAGGCCGAGCGTACCGCTGCAGCCAACCTGATCAACTTCGACATCGACCTCTTCACCATCGACAACACGCAGGGAGTCCACTCCCGTGGCTCCGGCAGTGCCGATTGTGACACGCTCTATGCCCTGCCACAGCCTGCCAGTCAGCTCGCCACCCGTCAGGACACCGTCAACTATCAGATTCCTCTAGTGGAAGACCTGATCATCGACGAGATGGCCTTGGAGGGTGCTTTCGAAGGATACCGTTTCTACGACCTGATGCGCGTGGCCTTGCGCCGTGGCGATCCCAGTTACCTCGCCACACCCGTATCGCGCCGCAACGGAGAAACCGACAACGCGCTCTACCAACAGCTGATGGATCCCAAGAACTGGTACCTCCCCCAGCCGTAAATTACAAAATTGAGGATGTGCCAATTTTGACACATCCTCAATTTTTCTAAATCAGAACTATCATTCCTCCCCAAACCAAGGCGAAGTCAGACCATACTGATAAACCACCTCGTCTGGAACATTGACGCCAAAGTGCTCGCTTTTCCACTTGTCTATTTCCTGAAGAATCAAGGCATCCAGTTCTGGAAACTTCTCTTTCAGATAATCTGCAAACTTAAAACAAAACTCGAATCTCTCCATCTTGCTTGGTCTGCACCGCCTGGCATTCATCGCCTTGGAAAACATACACGATTACAGGGTACGCAACCGTCGCTTCATTAGCAGATCCTCCCGCTCGCGTTCTTACCTGCAGCAAAGAGTTCTC